>Ga0208823_1000464_pt1 | contig 35294 bp, 35 predicted proteins | sample AD_UKC075_MetaG_FD_184440 | JGI IMG/M metagenome (GOLD analysis project Ga0208823, IMG submission 184440) | Active sludge microbial communities of municipal wastewater-treating anaerobic digesters from USA - AD_UKC075_MetaG (SPAdes) (version 2) | ecosystem: Engineered > Bioreactor > Anaerobic >...
GCTCCGGCGAGGTGCTCCAGCGGGTGGGGGACCGGGAGTGGCGGATCCCGGTCGACGCGTTCTGGCAGTCCCATCGTGATGCCGCAGCCACCTACAGCACGCTGGTCCGGGAGTGGTCCGGCGACCTGCCCGGTGCCCGGGCCTGGGATCTCTACGGCGGAGCGGGGGTGCTGGCCGCGGCGCTGGCCGACGCGGTCGGTGAGCGCGGCCGGGTGCTCACGGTGGACAGTTCGCGGCCGGCCTCGGCGGCTGCGCGGGTGGCACTGGCCGACCTGCCCGGGGTGCGGGTGGTCACCGGATCGGTGCGTGCGGTGCTCGCCGACCAGCGCCGCCCGGCCGGTGTCGCGGTGCTGGACCCGCCCCGGGCAGGTGCCGGGAAGGCCGTCATCGACCTGGTCGCCGCGGCCGGAACGCCTCGGGTCATCCATATCGGCTGCGAGGCTGCCGCGTTCGCCCGTGACGTCGGCCTGTACCGATCCCACGGCTACCGGGTCGAGCAGATCAGGGTGTTCGACGCCTTCCCACTCACCCACCATGTGGAGTGCGCCGCACTGCTGACCAGGTGAGGGCGGCCTAGGTGAGGGCAGCTTTGTAGGATTGCCCGCAGGCGTGCCGGGAAGTCTGGTCGGCAGCGATCCACCGACCCGTCAATCGAGGTGAAGCCTGTGAGCCCGCCAGATCCGTCCCGCAGGCGCTCCGGACGCGCGCTGCTCGCCCTGCCCTCCCGACTGTTCACCCGCGGGTCGTGGTCGGAATCACGGCGCATCACCACGATCCTCCGCAAGGAGACCATCGGTGGGGCGGTGCTGCTGGCCGCGGCGGCGATCGCCCTGATCTGGGCGAACTCGCCCTGGTCGGACTCCTACCACGCGCTGCGCGATCTGAAGGTGGGCAGCGACGACGTCGGCCTGCACCTGCGGCTGTCCCTCGGCGGCTGGGCGGCCGACGGCCTGTTGGCGATCTTCTTCTTCGTGGTCGGCTTGGAACTCAAGCGCGAATTCGTCGCCGGTGATCTGCGTGACCCGGGCCGCGCGGCGTTGCCGATTGCGGCGGCCGTCGGCGGCATGGTGGTGCCCGCGGTGATCTTCGTCGCGTTCACCGCCGGGGCCGGCGACGGTGCGCTGCGGGGGTGGGCGATCCCGACGGCGACCGATATCGCGTTCGCGGTCGCGGTGCTCGCCGTGATCTCCACCCACCTCCCTGCCGCGCTGCGGACCTTTCTGCTGACGCTGGCGGTGGTCGACGACCTGCTGGCGATCACCGTGATCGCGCTGTTCTACACCGCGAAGATCAACCTCACCGCCCTGCTGCTCGCGATGATTCCGCTGGCGATCTTCGCCCTGCTGGTGCAGCGCCGGGTTCGCTCGTTGTGGCTGCTGCTGCCCCTGGCGGCGGCGACGTGGGCGCTGATTCACGAGTCCGGCGTGCATGCCACCGTCGCCGGGGTGCTCCTTGGCTTCACGGTGCCGGTGCTGCAACGTGACGGTGAGTCGGGGCCCAGTCTGGCCGAGCATTTCGAGCATCTCGCGCGGCCGATTTCAGCGGGCTTCGCCATCCCGGTGTTCGCCTTCTTCGCCGCCGGGGTGACCATCGGCGGCTATGACGGATTGGTGACGGCGCTCAGCGACCCGATCGCCCTGGGCATCGTGTTCGGCCTCGTGGTCGGCAAGGCCGTCGGGATCTTCGGCACCACCCGGATCCTGGCGGCGTTCACCCGCGCGTCCCTTGACTCAGCACTGCGCTGGATCGACATCCTCGGGGTCTCGATGCTGGCCGGGATCGGATTCACGGTATCCCTGCTGATCGGCGAATTAGCGTACGGATCAGGGTCTGCGCGCGAGGATGTGGTCAAGGTCGGAGTGCTCACCGGTTCTTTGCTGGCGGCTCTGCTCGCCGGCGTTCTGCTGCGCATCCGCAACCGGCACTATCGGGCGATCTGTGAGGCGGAGAGCACCGATTCCGACCGCGACGGAGTGCCCGACGTCTACCAGACGACGGATCGCGCTACCGGGCCCGGCGCCGGTGGTGCTGCGTAGACTGGTCCCATGCTTGAACAGGTCCGCGGCCCCGCTGATCTGCAGCACCTGTCGCAGGATCAGCTGACTCAACTGGCCGTCGAAATCCGGCAGTTCCTGATCCACAAGGTCGCCGCGTCCGGTGGGCATCTGGGGCCCAATCTCGGAGTGGTTGAACTGACACTCGCCCTGCACCGGGTGTTCGACTCCCCGCACGACCCGATCATCTTCGACACCGGCCACCAGGCCTACGTCCACAAGATGCTGACCGGACGCTGGGCGGACTTCGACACGTTGCGCAGCAAGGGCGGGCTGTCGGGTTACCCGTCCCGGGCCGAGAGCGAGCACGACTGGGTCGAGTCCAGCCATGCCTCGTCCGCGTTGTCCTACGCCGACGGGTTGGCCAAGGCTTTCCAGCTGACCGGTCAGCGCAACCGGCACGTGGTGGCGGTCGTTGGTGACGGGGCGCTCACCGGCGGCATGTGCTGGGAGGCGCTGAACAACATCGCCGCAGCGAAACGACCGGTCGTCGTCGTCGTCAACGACAACGGCCGCAGCTACGCCCCGACCATCGGCGGTCTGGCCGATCACCTGGCCGGGCTGAGACTGCAGCCCGCCTACGAGCGGATGTTGGAGCGCGGTCGCAGCGCGGTGCGGGGCATCCCGCTGATCGGCGAGGTCTGTTTCCAGGCCCTGCACGGGGTGAAGGTCGGCATCAAGGACGCGGTCTCGCCGCAGACGATGTTCACCGATCTCGGGTTGAAGTACGTCGGGCCGATCGACGGCCATGACGAGCACGCGGTGGAGAACGCTCTGCGGCACGCCCGCGGCTACAACCGCCCGGTGCTCGTGCACGTAGTCACCCGCAAAGGGATGGGTTACGCCCCGGCGGAGAATGACGTCGCCGAGCAGATGCACGCCTGCGGAGTCATCGACCCGCACACCGGGATGGCCACCAAGGAATCCGCCCCGGGGTGGACGTCGGTGTTCTCCGACGCGCTCATCGGGTACGCGGCCAAACGCCGCGACATCGTCGCCATCACCGCCGCGATGCCCGGCCCGACCGGACTGGCGGCCTTCGGTGAGCGCTACCCCGACCGGCTTTTCGACGTGGGGATCGCCGAACAGCATGCCGTGACCTCGGCGGCCGGCCTGGCGATGGGCGGTCTGCATCCGGTGGTGGCGGTGTACTCGACGTTCCTCAACCGGGCTTTCGACCAGGTCATGATGGACGTCGCCCTGCACAAACTGCCGGTGACCCTCGTGCTGGACCGGGCCGGTATCACCGGCAACGACGGCGCCAGCCACAACGGCATGTGGGATATGTCGATTCTCGGCGTCGTTCCCGGCATGCGCGTCGCGGCGCCGCGGGACGGCGCACGACTGCGGGAGGAACTCGGCGAGGCGCTTGACGTGAAGGACGGACCGACGGCGCTTCGCTTCCCGAAAGGCGATGTAGGCGAGGACATTCCGGCGCTGGAACGGGTCGGTGGTGTCGACGTGTTGGCGCGCCCCGCCGAAGGTCTGGCTCCGGATGTGCTGTTGGTGGCGGTCGGGGCGTTCGCGCCGATGGCGCTGAAGGTCGCCGAACGGCTGCGCACCCAAGGCATCGGAGTCACGGTGGTCGATCCCCGCTGGGTGTTGCCGGTGCCGGCGGAGTTGGCCGCGATGGCCCGGACGCACAAACTGGTGGTGACCGTCGAGGACAACGGGGTCAGCGGCGGCGTGGGCGCGACGGTCTCGGCCGCGCTGCGGGCCGACGATATCGACACCCCGTGCCGGGACGTCGGCGTTCCGCAGCGCTTCCTCGACCACGCCTCGCGCAACGAGGTGCTCGCCGACGTCGGCCTGACCGATCGCCACATCGCCCGCCAGATCACCGGCTGGGTGGCCGCGCTGGGGTCGATGGACCTATCGGTCGGCGAGCGGGTCGACTGACCCTAGGGCCGGCCCAACGCGTCGGCCAGCACCGGTGCGACCAGTTCGCACTGCCAGTTGCGGGCGCCCCCGTCGCGCAGGAAGTCGGCGACCGCGATACCGGCATCCGCCGGCGTCTGCCAGTCCCAGCACAGCCTGCGGACCAGGTCGGGGGAGACGAGGTTCTCGGTCGGCACACCTACCCGGGCGGAGAGCCCGGCGAGTGCCGCCCGGGCGGCTTCGAGGCGGGCCGCGGCCTCGGGGTTTCGCCGCGCCCAGCGGACCGGCGGCGGCGGCCCGTCCAGCGGTTCGCTGATCTCCGGGAGGTCGGTGCTGGTGCGCGCCGCTCGCAGCGCATCCAGCCAGACCCGCGCACCGCGCTTCTGCTTGCTGCCGCCAAACACCGGAAGGGCGGTGAGTTCCTCGACGGTTGTGGGCTGCGCCAGTGCGGCGGCGATGATCGCGGAGTCCGGCAGGATCCGGCCGGGCGCGATGTCGCGGGTGCGGGCGATCCGGTCCCGCACGGTCCACATCTCCCGCACTGCCGCCAGACCGTGCTGCGTGCGGACCTTGTGGAGACCAGAGGTTTTGCGCCACCGGTCGCGTCGGGTGGGAGTAGGTTCGCTGCGCCGCAGATACTCGAATTCCTCAGCGGCCCAATGGCTTTTGTTCTGCTCATCGAGAACCTCGGCGATGGCGTCCCGCAGTTCGATCAGCACCTCGACATCCAGGGCGGCGTAATTGAGCCAGTCGGCGGGCAGCGGACGTATGGACCAGTCGGCCGCACCGTGTCCCTTGGCCAGGCCGAGGCCCAGCAGCCGTTGCACCATCGCCGCAAGGTTGACCCGGTCGAAGCCGGCCAGGCGGCTGGCCAGTTCGGTGTCGTAGAGGGCGGGCGGGCGCAGACCCACTTCGGCCAGGCACGGCAGATCCTGGTCCGCGGCGTGCAGAATCCATTCGTCGGACCCGAGCACTTCGGCCAGCGGAGCCAACACATCGAGTGGGCTGCCGCCGTGGTTCACCGGGTCGATCAGCACCGTTCCGGCCCCGTGACGTCGGATCTGGATCAGATACGCCCGGTTGGAGTAGCGGAATCCGGACGCGCGTTCGGCGTCGACGGCGAACGCACCGCGGCCCGCCGCCAGTTTCTCGGCGGCTCGTGCGATCTCCCCGGCGGTGACAGAGACCGGCGGCACACCTTCGGCCGGACAGCGCAGCGGGACCGATTCGGGCTCCGGCGCCGCCGGGGCGCTCTGGTCCGGCGGCGGAACGGCATCGGTCCGGACGACGGTGTCGTCGCTCATCTCAGGCGCGTGACCGGGTGCTGAGGTCGATGACGCCGACCGGCGGCAGCCCGGCGGCATGTTCGAGCACTTCGCAGAAGGCCTGGACATGAGGGCCCAGCGCCAGCGTGGTGGCGGTCCAGGAGGCGCGCAGCTCCAGCTGGTGGGCGCGCGGCGGCCCCGAGATGTCGCCATACCGGACCGACGATGTCGCCGTGACCGTTCCGCCCAGCGCGGTCACCTCATCGGAGCGTGATTCCAGCGCATCGACCAGCCAGCTCCAGGCGACCTCGGGCAGCAGCGGATCGACTGCCTCGTGCGAGTCCAGATCCGCCTGGATGAAGGCGACCAACCGCATGGTGCCGTCCCAGGCGTCCGCGCCGTCCGGGTCGTGCAGCAGGATGAGCCGCCCGAAGGCGTCGCTCGGAACCGCGGACCCGCCCGTGCCGTCGGCGAGCGCGGTGGCCTCGTCCCGTTTCACCTCCGCGCCGAGCGCGTAACTGAACGGCGCCAGGCGCTGCGGCGGACGGATCGGACCCAACTCGATCTCCGGCCGCACCCCGGCGGCGTTCATCGCCGCGACGGCCTCACGGAACTGCGCAGGCTCGGCGGTGGTCACACCAACCGACGCTAGCGGCATCCGGCAGAGCCTGCAGGCAGGCGCGCCGGACCACCCCCGCCGGTGCGAGGGCCGAATCCGCCGCCGTGGCAGCATGGTGCCGGTGAGCAACCGTCGCCACCTCCCCGAGGCGCCCTACCTGGCGGCGGCCACCGGCCGCACCCCGAACCACGTTCCGGTCTGGTTCATGCGGCAGGCCGGTCGTTCGTTGCCGGAGTACCGCCGACTGCGGGCGAAGAACACCATGATGGAGGCGTGCTCCGACCCGGCGCTGATCTGCGAGATCACGCTGCAACCGGTGCGCCGGCACGGGGTCGACGCCGCGATCCTGTTCTCCGACATCGTGGTGCCGCTGCGTGGCGCCGGGGTGGACCTCGACATCGTCCCCGATGTCGGGCCGGTGATCGCCCGTCCGGTGCGGACCGCCGCCGATGTCGCCGCTCTCACAAGCCTTGACCTGCACGGACTGACGCCGGTCGCCGAGGCGGTCGGTCTGCTGGTGGGCGAACTCGGCCACGTCCCACTGATCGGTTTCGCCGGCGCGCCCTTCACGCTGGCCTCCTACCTGGTGGAGGGCGGCCCGAGCAAGCTGCACGAGAAGACCAAACGGATGATGCTGGCCGACCCGCAGACCTGGCATGCGCTGATGGCGGCGCTGACCGATCTGACCATCGGGTTCCTGCGCCTGCAGATTCAGTCCGGGGTTGACGCGATCCAGCTGTTCGACTCATGGGCCGGCACCTTGTCACCGGCCGACTACCGCAGCCATGTGCTGCCGCACAGTGCCCGGGTATTCGCCGAACTGGCGGAGTTCGGCGTTCCGATGACCCATTTCGGGGTGGGAACAGCCGAACTGCTCGGCGCCATGGGCGAAGCCATCGGTGGCCCCGGCGTGGTGGGCGTCGACTGGCGGACCCCGCTGACCGACGCTGCCGTGCGGGTCGGGCCCGGCAAGTCCCTGCAGGGCAACCTCGACCCGGTGGTCCTCCTGGCCGGATGGCCGGTGGTGGAGCAGTCCGCACGGGCGGTGATCGATGACGGCCGCCGGGCGGTCGCCGCCGGTGCCGCGGGGCACATCTTCAACCTCGGGCACGGCGTCCTGCCGGCCACCGACCCCGACGTGCTGACCGACCTGGTGGCGCTGGTGCACTCGCTGTGACGCGCGGGTTCTGCGTCGTCGGTGCGGGGATCTCCGGTCTTGTCGCGGCCTACCGGATCCGGACGGCGGTCGGTCCGGATGCCGAGATCGTGGTGTTCGACCCCGCCGACCGTCCGGGCGGGGTGCTGCGTACCGAGACCCTCGGCGGTCAGCCTTTCGACATCGGTGCCGAGGCGTTCATCGTTCGGCGCCCCGAGGTGCCGGCGTTGTTGGCCGAGCTGGGGCTGGCCGATCGGCAGATCAGCCCGACCGGAGTGCGCACCACGATATTCAGCCAGGGCCGGCTGCACCCGCTGCCGCCCGGCACCGTCAACGGCATCCCGGGGTCGGCCGAGGTCCTGACCGGGCTGGTCGACGCCGCCACGCGGGAGTGGATCGCGGCCGAACCGGACCGGCCGATGAGCTGGCAGCACGGTGCCGACCCGTCCGTCGGAGCGCTGGTCGCCGATCGTTTCGGCGCGCAGGTGGTGGCCCGTTCGGTCGACCCGATGCTGTCCGGGGTCTACGCGGGCTCGGCAGCCGGGATCGGCCTGCGCTCGGCGGTGCCGGCGGTGGCCGCCGCGCTCGATGCCGGGGCACCGAACCTCACCGCGGCGGTGCGCTCGGTGCTGCCCGGTGGCAACCCGGGCCCGGTGTTCGGGGCGATCGAGGGCGGCTACCGGGTTCTGATCGAGGCTCTGATCGCCGCGGCCGGCATCCGACTGGTCCGGACACCGGTCGCCGCCATCGGTACCGACGGCGATCGCTGGTCGTTGACCGACGGCGACGGAGGCAGCTGGGTGGCCGACGGTGTGGTGGTGGCGACGCCGGCGCCGCAGGCCGCCGCGCTGCTGGCCGGGCCCGCTCCCCGAGCCGCGGAGCTGGCGGCCCGGGTCCGGGTGGCCTCCGCGGCGGTGCTGGCGCTTGCGATGCCGCCCGGCACCGCGTTCCCCCCGCAGTCCGGTGTGCTGGTGGCATCGGGGGAGGGTCTGCGGTCCAAGGCCATCACCCTGTCGAGCCGGAAGTGGGGCCGTCGCGGCGAGGCGGAGCTGGTGCGCCTGTCCTTCGGCCGCTTCGAGGACGACCTTGCCCGCACCGCCCCGGCGCGGACGCTGGAACGCTGGGCCGCCGAGGATCTGGCGACCCTGTTCGGGATCACCGCAGAGCCGCTGGAGGTGCTGCTGCACCGCTGGATCGACGCGTTGCCGCAGTACGGACCCGGGCACGGCGAGCTGGTCGCGGAGCTACGCGCGGCTCTGCCGGACGGGCTGGGCCTGGCCGGCAACTATCTCGACGGAGTGGGTGTCCCGGGCTGCCTGGTGGCGGCCGGCCGCGCGGCGGTCGCGGCGGCGGGGTAACCCACCGGCCCCGACGGGCGCCGCCGAGCCGCGTGGCACCATAGCCCTATGGCGAGACTGGACTACGACGCGATCAACGCCACCATCCGCTACGTGATGTTCTCCTCCTTCGCGGTGCGCCCCGGGGTGCTCGGATACGACGAGGAGTCCCGCGCCGCGGCGATCGACGAGATGAACGTCTTCCTCAAGCAGCAGGAGGAAGCCGGTGTGGTGGTGCGCGGGATCTACGACGTCGCCGGAATGCGGGCCGACGCGGACTTCATGGTCTGGACTCACGCCGAGCGGGTCGAGTCCCTGCAGCGCACCTACAGCGACTTCCGCCGGACCACCACGCTGGGCCGGGCATGCACCCCGGTATGGAGCAGTGTCGCCCTGCACCGTCCGGCGGAGTTCAACAAGAGCCACGTACCGGCGTTCCTGGCCGGCGAGGAACCGGGCAACTACGTCTGCGTCTACCCGTTCGTGCGGTCGCTGGATTGGTACGTGCTGCCCGACGAACAGCGGCGCAAGATGCTGGCCGATCACGGCATGGCCGCCCGCGGCTACAAGGACGTCCGGGCCAACACCGTGCCGGCGTTCGCGCTCGGGGACTACGAGTGGATCCTGGCCTTCGAGGCCCCCGAGTTGTACCGGATCGTCGATCTGATGCGTGACCTGCGGGCCACCGAGGCCCGCCTGCACGTCCGCGAGGAGATTCCGTTCTACACCGGTCCTCGGGTCAGTGTGGAGGACCTCGTCAGCCGGCTTCCCTAACCGGACGCCGGCTTCAGCGTCAGGCAAATCGAGTTGATGCAGTAGCGCTGATCCGTCGGCGTCGGATAGCCCTCCCCGTCGAACACGTGGCCGAGATGACTGTGGCAGCCGGCGCACAACACCTCCACCCGGCGCATGCCGTGGGAGTTATCCGGGCGCAGGAGGACCGCGTCGGAATCGGCCGGGTCGAAGAACGACGGCCAGCCGCAGTGCGACTCGAACTTCTCGGTGCTGCGGAACAGTTCCGCACCGCAGGCCCGACAGTGATAGACGCCTTCGGTCTTGGTGTCGGTGTACTCGCCGCGGAACGCCGGTTCGGTCCCGGCCTCGCGCAGCACGTGGAACTCGGCCGGGCTGAGACGCTGACGCCATTCGGCCTCGGAGAGTTGGAGTTTCGGCTGCTGATCCATGTCTCCACGCTAGCGCCACCGCCGGCGAATGCCGGTGCGCCGGAGCCGAACGTCAGACCTTCGTCCGCTCCCGGGCCGCCTCGTCCATCCACGGCGGATCTATCCCCGCCGCCGGGTCCCGGGTCAGCCGCCCGGCCCCTTTGGCGTCGAGGTAGCGGAAGTAGAGCACGCAGAACACCACGACCAGCATCAGCGACCACCCGTAGGTGATCTTCATGTACTCCAGGAACCGGCCGGTGGTCGGCCAGCGCCACATCAGCCAGCGATCCAGTGTCAGGAAGCCGTAGGCGGCCAGCCAGGCCGGCCAGTTCCGCAGCACCGAGTTCGGCAGTACCACCGTCATCAGGAACGGGAACAACATCATCGAGTAGTAGCCCTGAGCCAGCGACAGCACCAGCCACGACGTGATCAGCAGCACCCCCGATGAGGTCAGCATCCAGAAGAACACGTCACGCTCGCGGTAGTAGCGGTACAGCAGCCAGAGGCTGCCCGCCGCCAGTGCGATGAAGGCCAGTCGCAGCGCCACGATCAGCCACATCGGCAGCCCGTAGTACACGCCGTTGCCCAGCACCGAGGAGTTGAAGTAGTCCCGGGTGGAGAAGATGTAGGGCAGGGTTCGGTTGACGAAGTTCATCCGGTCGGCCACCAACGGCCAGGCGACGGCGTTGAAGGCGACCGGAACGGCGATCGCGGCGGCCACCGCGCGCCACTGACGGTTCAGCAGGGGCAGCAGCAGCAGCACCCCGAGCACCGGTTTGACCACCAGCGAGAGGCCGATCGCGATACCGGCCAGCCACTCCCGGTTGGTGCGGCCGTCCAGCAGCCAGCGCAGGAACAGCACCTCGGCGAGCAGGATCACCCCGTTGATGTTGGTGAACACCAGGGTGTTGGTGACGGACTCGGTGACGAACATCGCGGTCAGCAGCGCCGGCAGCGCCACCGAGGACAGCGGGAAGCGGAACAGGCGTACCAGCAGGCAGGCGGCGCCGATGATGGCCAGCGTGTTGAGCAGGATGAACCAGTTGCGGGCGGCGAATTCGCTGTCGATGTACCCGAACGGCGCCATCAGCAGGGTGCCGCCCGGCGGGTACAGGTAGTGCGGGTCCACCTGGTCGAAGTGCTCGTTGTAGATGTCCACGCCGGCGCGGAAGTTGCGCACCGCCCGGTAGACCGGGGCCCAGTCATCGGTGATGTAGCCGTTGGAGGTCAGCACGTAGCTGCGGTGGATGATCGACATGATCGCGATCGGCCACAGGGCCGACCGCAGGATCGAGGCGGTGCTCGGCGGGCTGGTCGGGGGGCGGAACGCCTTGAGAAGGCCCGTTTTCACGTCAGCGGCTGCCACGACGGCACCGTACACCGGTGGGCCCGCCAGGAGGCTCAGGCGGGGCAGAAGATGTCGGTCGGGGGAACCTTGCCGGTGTCGAGATAGCCGATCAGAGGTGCCAGCGCGCAGCTGTTGTAGATGCTGGCGCCGTGGCCGATGCCCTGCCACATCACCCGACGGCTGGCAGCACCGGCGTTGAGGACGACGGCGGTGGTGGCCGGCACCCCCTGCGTCCCGACGATCGGATCGTCGGCCACTCCGAGCAGCAGCACGTCGATCCCCAGTTTGTTCGGATCCTGCGGGGCGGCGCCGCTGGGCCAGTTCAGGCACTTGACCAGGTTCAGCGCCGCGACGGCGCCGAACTGGGGGTAGGTCTTGCCCCAGGCCACGACCAGTTCCCGCACCCGGTCGGGAGTGGGGCGGTTCAGCGCGTCGCTGCAGGTGTTGACGAACTGGCCGTCGGTCTGGCGCAGCGCCTCGCTCTGGTTGATCAGGCTGTTGAGCGGGTTGACATCGCCGGTCCGGGCGGCGGCGAGGGTGTTGGCGAGTTTGAGGGTGCTGCCGATCCGGTCACCGCTCGGGTAGCCCAGGGCCGTGATGATCGCGTCGGCCAGCACGGCCACCGACACCCCGCCCGGCCCGCGGCCGACCCGCGCGGCGTCCAGCAGCGCGCTGACCGCCCCCTTGGGGTCGGGGCCGAGTGCGCAGTTCACCGCCACGCACTGGGCGGCGAACGCCTCCAGCGCGGACTGTTGAGCTTTGACCTGGTCCTCAGCGGCCGACTCGGCGCCCACGCCGGGAGCAATGGGGGAGTCCAGGACCAGCCGCGCCACCTTGTCCGGGTGCGATCCGGCGTAGGCCATCGCCACCTGAGCGCCGTTGCCGATTCCGATCAGCGCCAGGGCGGGCACATCCCAGGTGCTGCGCAGCCGTTCGAGATCCTCCGCGGCGCGGGCGTTGTCGTACGCCGACTCACCCGGCGCGATGATGTCGGTGCAGCCGGTGGTGGCGGTGGTGGTGATGGTCCCGAGTGCGGCCACCGGGTCGTCACCGGAGTCGAACTGGGCCTGCTCGCGCATCATGTCGCGATCGAAGATGTCGCGGCAGTCGATCGGGCTGGACCTTCCCATCCCGCGGCGATCCACCGCCACGATGGGATGGGACTTGAGCACGTCGGCCCCCGACCGGGACAGCCACACCGGCAGTTGCACCGATGAGGGCAGGTCGGATCCGGTGGTGAACACCAGTGGTCCGGCGTCTGGCGGGGTCTGAACGGATCGGGCCCGCACGGCGCCGATGCTGAGCGTGCCGGTGGCGCCGGCGACCGGGTCGAGGTCGGCGTCGTACTCCGCGCACTCCAGAACCACGCCGGGGGCCGGTGGGGTTCCCGCGCCGCCGAACAGGGCCGACGTGCAGTCCGTCCAGGACAGGTCGTTCTTCGGCGCCATGATGGCCGGCGGTTCGCCGGAGGCGACCGTCGTGGTGGGACTGGGATCGGGATTGCTCGCCGAGTCGGTGGCGAACCGGGGGTTGGCCGCAAGCCAGGGTGCGCAGCCGGTCAGCACCGTCGCCACCGTGGCGTACACGGCGACCGTTCGCATCCGACCCTGCCCACGCATGGCCACCACAGTAGCGACCGGCCCGCCGTCGGCCACGCAGCCGATCAGCGTGTGCGGCGGTAGCGCGCGTAGAGGTAGCCCTCGTCGTCGGTGAGCAGATGCGCGCGGTCCATCCGGGTCAAGACCTCGGCCGGGCCGGCGCTCACCCGTATCGCCGGGCCGCCGACCAGCACCGGGGCGACGGTCAGGCACATCTCGTCGAGCAGGTCCGCGGCCAGGAACGACCCCAGCAGGCTCGGGCCGCCCTCGGTGAGCACCCGGTTCAGGCCCCGCTCACTCAACCGTCGCAGCGCGACGGACAGATCCACCTGCGCCGGGTCGGCACCCGAGGCGGCCATGACCTCCGCGCCGGCGCCGAGCCGCCTGTGCACGTCGGGCGCGGCGTCGGCGCAGGTCAGCACCAGTGGCGGCACGTCACTGTCGGTCAGCACCAGAAGGTCGGACCCGAGATCGCCACTGCGGGTCACCAGCGCGATCGGTGGCACCTCCGCCTGGCCGCGGCGGCGGCGCCGGTCGCGCTGCGTCTCCGACATCCGGGCTCCGCCGTAGTTCTCCGCGCGCGCGGTCCCGGCGCCCACCACGACGACGTCGGCCAGTTCCCGGAGTATCCCGAACAGCTCCCGGTCGCCCGGGCCACCGAGTCCGCCGGAGGTGCCGTCGGTCGTGGCCCCGCCGTCCAGACTGGTGATCGCGTTGCCCCTCACCAGTGGGCTGTTCAGCCCCGCCGGGTACCGGTAGAGATCGAACAGTCGGTCCTCGTCGGCGGGCCCGGCATCGGGGCCGCCCAACAGGCTGAAGCGCACGCCGTCGATTGCAGCACGCCGCCGGGGCTTCCGTCGATACAGTCCTGGGGTGCCCGGCCGCCTCGTGGACCGCCATCCCACGGTTTCCCCCGAACTCCTGATCGCGCAATTGGTGCCGCCGCCGACCTTCACCGGGGTGAGTTTCGAGAGCTACCGGCCGGATCCGGCAGAGCCCAGTCAGGCCGCGGCGGTGGTTGCCTGCGAAGCGTTCTGCGCGGAGGCCGTTCGGCGCCGGGCGGGCCGCCGGAAGATGTTCGGCAAGCGGGAAACCCTCCCCGGCGTGGGGCTGTACCTCGACGGCGGGTTCGGCGTCGGCAAGACCCACCTCCTGGCTTCGGCCTATCGGCGGATTCCGGATTCCGGGCAGAACCCGAAGGCCTTCGCCGCCTTCGGCGAGCTGACCCAGCTGGCCGGGGTGTTCGGATTCGTCGAGTGCATCGACCTGCTCGCCGACTACACCGTGCTGTGCATCGACGAGTTCGAACTCGACGACCCCGGGAACACGACTCTGATCTCCCGACTGCTGTCCCAGCTCGTCGAACGCGGGGTGTCGATCGCGGCGACTTCCAACACGCTGCCCGAACAACTCGGCGAGGGCCGGTTCGCCGCCCAGGACTTCCTGCGTGAAATCAACACCCTGGCAAGCATTTTCACCACCGTCCGGATCGAAGGACCGGACTACCGGCACCGGGGCCTGCCGCCGGCCCCGCAGCCGCTGACCGACCAGCAGGTGATCGCGGCAGCAGACGGCTGCCCCGGCGCCACCCTGGACGGCTTCGACGAACTGTGCGCGCACCTGGCGACCATGCATCCGTCCCGTTACCACGCCCTGATCGAGGGCGTGTCGGCGGTGCACATCACCGGGGTGCATCCGCTCGACGACCAGGCGGTCGCCCTGCGACTGGTGGCGCTGACCGACCGGCTCTACGACGCCGGCATCCCCGTGGTGGCCTCGGGAGCGAAGCTGGACACGGTGTTCTCGGCGGAGATGCTGGAAGGGGGATACCGCAAGAAGTACCTCCGGGCTACCTCGCGGCTGCTGGCCCTGTCTAATCCCGCCCTGTCTGATCCGGCTGCGCATCCGGCGACCTAGATTCGGGCCGGCTCGGCCGGACCATCACGAAGTCCGATTCCACACCCGCCCCGAGCCGGAACATCCGCTCCCCGGCCACCGCGAACCCGAACCTCCGGTAAAACCGTTGTGCCCGTTCGTTATCACGATTGACCCCGAGCCACACACACGCCGATCCGGCATCCGCGGCCCATTCCAGTGCGGACCTCATCAGCGCGGCGGCCGCTCCGGTGCCGTGTCGGCCGGCAAGTACGTACATCTTGGACAGTTCGACGGCGGGTCGGAGTCGGACCACCGCGCCGACGGCCGGGTCGGAGCCGACCCCGCCCACCAGCATGGTGTACCCGACGAGGTGACCGCCGTCGCGGGCCGCGAACACCCGCCGGTCCGGATCGTCGAGGTACGTGGCGAAGCGATGGACCGACAGGTTCTCCTCGATGAAGGCCCTGATGTCGGCGGGGCGCACCGACGGTGGACAGGCCAGCGGGAACGTCTCGGCGGCCACCCGGGCCAGTTCGGCGACGTCATCGCCGGTCGCGGCGGTGACGGTGAGTGCCACCCGTCAGTGCCGTTCGGGACGGCTCACGCCTGGCCGCCGTGCAGGGCGCAGGCCATCTGGGTCTCCCGGGCGTCGACGTTGAGGTCATCGGCTGCGGCGTTGAGCGCATCCCCACCGCCACGAACTCCCATGATGACCAGCAGTTTGGTCGCGCGCAGCGACCATTCGCGCATCGGACGTGACACCTCCGGCGGCAGCCCCGGTGTTCGGGATGCACCGAGTACCGCGTAGGCGGCCTCCCGCAGTGCGGTCCGGCCGATCACATTGGTGCGCCGCACCTGCTGGTCGGCGTAATCGACGGTGTTTCCGCTACCGGCGGTGGCATAGGCGAATTCGTCGTAGCTCTCCGCGGCGAGGTTCAGCGCTTCACCGAACGTTGAGCACGCGGTGCGGACCGGACCGTCCTGCGCGGGCGGAACCGCATCGACCGCCGGTTCGGCGTGTCCCACGGCAGGGGAGAACAGGGTGGGGGAGAACACGGCAGCGGCGATGATCAGAGCTGCTGCGCCGATGGTCTTCATCCGCCTCCTCGCCAGTAGTCCGGCCGCAGCAGAGGGTAGCCGAAATCGGGATCATTTCGTGACCTTCGACCCGGCCACCATAGGATGCGCGGGTGGCACACACCGATCGAAACGTTGCGGGCAGTCTTCGTGCGCTCCGCCGATCGGTGGCGGCACTGGGAATCGTCCTGCTGGTGGCGACTGCCGGCGCGGCGCCGAGCAGCGCCGACCCCCCCGCGGACCCGAGCGTGGCGCCGGTCGCCGACGCCGCCCCGGCCGGTCCCGGCGCTCCCATCGCGTCGGGCGCGCCCGGAACCCTGACGACGCCGGACGGCTGGGTGCTGAGCGTCGGCGCGACCAGGGAATCCCTCGAACCGGTGTCCTCGTTGACCAACGCGCCGTGGTCCAGGGAGTACATCGTGGACGGCACGTTCATCGGCACCGTCACCGGAGCCGGCAGCACCGCCCTGCAAGGCGGCACCCTGGAGGCCGGGTACCAGATCGGGTGCGGCATCACCCAGGACGGACTGGAGTCGGTCAGCACCATCGGGGTCACCCCGGGTATCTCGTTCCCGGGGCTGTTCCCGGTGTTCCTCGGTCTCAACGCCAGCCAGCAGCTCCGCATCTCGCTGCGCGCCGGGGTGGTCAACATCGTGCCGGTGGGCCGGACCGACTTCGAGGGAACCACGACTCGGGTATCGGTCACGGGCTACCGGATTTCGATCGACGGGTGCGCCGGCCAGTCGTTTATCCGGTCCTATGCGACGCTGACGAGCTCGACCGACGACACGGCCGACATGGTGACCTATCTCGGCGTGACCAGAGCGGTATAGCGGGAGGGGAGACGGCATGCGGGATTGGGTGCGGGCGGCTGCATCGGCGGCCGGCTGTGGACTGCTGTTGGCGTGCGCGGCGGGGCCGGCTGGCGCTGATCCGGTGATCGATGCCCCGGCTCCGCCCGGGCCGGTGACCGCCGACCCGGCCGCGGCTCCCGCCTCGGCCGCCGCTCCCGGCGGGGAGGTCGCCGATCCGGCCGCCGCGACGGCTGGGCCGCCGCCGGACACCGGGCTTGTCATGTCGGGCCCGCCGGGCGTCGCGCACCTGCTGGACGGGCGAACCCTGACAGTGCTGGCCAAGGACGAGACCCAGTTGCCGGTCGCACCGCTGACCACCGCGCTCAGTTCGCGCGACTGGCTGGTGGGGGCGACGTTCACCGGCGAGACGACCGGTTCGACCAGTGGCGGCACCCTGGAGGTCGGTTACCAGATCGGGTGCGGGGTCGAGATGGACAAGGTCCGTTTGCTCGGTCTCATCGGCGGCAGCCTGGGCAACATCGGGTTCGACGCCGGCGGGATCAACCTGTTCGAAACGGTCTCCGCGCCGATGACCGGTCAGATCCGTGTGGAGCCTCGTCCGGGCACGGTGCGAACGGTTCCGGTCTACAAGAAGACGTTCAAGGGAACCTCCGCCCGGGTGACCGTCAAGGACATCCACGTCAAGGTCGACAACTGCGTCGGGGCATCCTCGCTGCGGTCCTACGCCGTGCTCACCAGCGCGGCCGACGGTAACGCCGACATCGTCGCCTACTACGGCGTCACGAAAGTGTTCTGATGCCCCGCATCGCGGGTCGCCTGATGCACGGCATCGCGGTGGTCGTCCTCGTCGGTGCCGGGCTGTTCGCTTCGTCGTCGACCGCGGTTGCCGATCCCGCCGTGGAACCGCCTCCGGCCCCGCCCCTTCCGCTGCCCCTGCCGCCGGCGCAGGATCTGCTGGCCGGGCCGGCCGATGCGCTTCTGGGCCCGGTCGATCAACTCGCCCCGGTCACCCTGCTGGCCCCCGAGACCTACCGGATGCCCGATGGTCAGCAGCCCTCGCCCTACGTTCTGACCCAGGGCGCTCCACCGGGGCTCTTCCCGCTGATCGACGAGTGGAAGGGCGTCCACGCCCTGCTGCACGGCGCCATGGGCCGGATGCCGGAAGCCGAACTCGGTGGCGCTCTGCCCGGGACGGCGCCGCCGCCGGGGACCGCGCTCCCGCCGGGCCTGGAGGAGTTCCTGCCCGAGCCCGTCCCGGGACCCGGCGACGTCCCCGTGCCGGGGGACGTCGCACCGCCGCCACCACCGGTCGGCTGACGCGGTGCGCCTCCGGCGCACGGCTTGCCGTCGGCGCTAGCATCCGCAGCTATGGGGTCGGTGACAAGGAAATTCTGTTGGCTTGCGGCCGCGGCGGCGCTGGCCGTCTCCCCGCTCATGGCGGGACCTCCGGCGGTGTCCGCGCAGGGCTGTCCGCCGGGGCAGCACGAGGACACCGAGACGCCGGGCTTCCAGTGCGTGCCCGGATGGTGCCCGCAGGGCACACTGCTCGACGCGGTCACGGGTTCCTGCGTCACCGCCTTGGGGGTGCCGCCGCCACCGCTGCCCTGACGACTCCCGGCCGCCGCGCGCATGCACGCGGCCGGCGTCGCGACCAGTTATGGGCATTCGGTCACAAACACCCCCGGGGCATTTCATACACTCGTGCCCATGGCAGGCCCGCGTAAGTCCCAAGAAAAGATCGACTTCGGCAAGATCGAGAACCGGGCGCCCTCGGTGCCCAAGATGTTCCTCGACCGCGTCGCGGCCACTCCGACCGCCGAGGCGTTCCGCTTTCCGGAGGACGGCGCGTGGGCCAGCGTCACGTGGCAGCAGTTGGGTGAGCGGGTCGAACACATCGCCGCGGGACTGATCGCGCTGGGCATCAATCCCGAGGACCGAGTGGCCCTGGCTTCGGGCACCCGGTACGAATGGGTCGTCGTCGACTTCGGCATTCTCGCGGCCGGCGGTGCCACCACCACCGTGTACCCGACCACCAACGCCGAGGACGTCGCGTTCATCGTGGCCAACTCGGGCAGCCGCATCGTGGTCGCCGAGGATCACACCCAGCTCGAGAAGCTCGTGTCCCACCGCGCTGCTCTGCCGGCGGTGGAGAAGGTCATCCTGATCGACGGCGTCCGCGACAGCCACGACCCCGAGTGGGTGATCAGCCTGGACGAGCTCGAGCAGTTGGGCAAGCAGGTGCTCGCCGACTCGCCGTCCGTCGTGCGCGACCGCATCGAGACCATCCGGCCCGATCAGCTCGCCACCCTGATCTACACCTCCGGCACGACCGGCAAGCCCAAGGGTGTGCGGCTGCTCCACCAGTCCTGGACCTACACCGCCGCCGCGATGGACTCCCTCGGTGTTCTCACCGAGAAGGACCTGAACTACCTGTGGCTGCCGTTGTCCCACGCCTTCGGCAAGGTCATGCTGGCGCTTCCGCTGGTGATCGGCTTCCCGACCGTGATCGACGGCCGGGTGAACAAGATCGTGGACAACCTCGCAGTCATCCGCCCGACCATCATGGGCGCGGTTCCGCGCATCTTCGAAAAGGTGCACGGCCGGATCAACGAGATGATGGCCAAGGAGGGCGGCGTCAAGAAGAAGCTGTTCGACTGGGCCATCGACGTCGGACTGCAGGTATCGCGGGCCAAGCAGGCCGGGGAGCGGCCGTCGGCCCTGCTGCTCGCGCAGCACAAGCTCGCGGACAAGCTGGTGCTGAGCACCATCCGCGAGCGGTTCGGTGGACGGCTGCGGTTCTTCATCTCCGGTTCGGCCGCCCTCGACCGGGAGATCGCCCAGTGGTTCGACGCGGTCGGTGTCGTGGTGCTGGAGGGTTACGGCCTGACGGAAACCTCGGCGGCATCGTCCCTGAACCGGCCGAACGCCTACCGGTTCGGCACCGTGGGCTGGACGCTCCCGCAGACCGACGTCACGATCGCCGCCGACGGCGAGATCCTGCTCAAAGGTCCCGGCATCATGAACGGCTATCACGACCTGCCGGAGGCCACCGCCGAGGCGATCGAACCCGACGGCTGGTTCCACACCGGTGACATCGGCGAACTCGACGCCGAGGGGTTCCTGCGGATCACCGACCGCAAGAAGGACATGTTCAAGACGTCGCAGGGCAAGTACGTCGCCCCGTCGGCGATCTCCGCGCAGTTCAAGGGGATCTGCCCGTTCGCCAGCGAGATCATCGTCTACGGCGAGGGGAAGCCGTACTGCGTCGCGCTGGTCAGCCTTGACGGCGAGGGTCTGCGGGAGTGGGCCGCCAACAACGGCCTGGCCGGACAGACGTTCGGTGACATCGCCCGCGACGAGAAGACCCGCGCCGCCGTCGAGGGCTATGTCGAGGAACTCAACAAGCACCTCAACCGGTGGGAGCAGGTCAAGAGGTTCGCCATCATCGACCGTGAGCTCACGGTGGAGGCCGGTGACCTGACACCCAGTCTCAAGTTGAAGCGCAAGGTCGTCGTGGACAACTTCCACGACAAGATCGACGCGCTTTACGGCTGATCGCGCGCCGGCGCAACGTGACCCGCGGTGGATTCGCACCGGCACGAGGCTGCTGGACCCGCTGAGCAGGTCGGCCGTTTCGACGCCGCGCTGACCCGCCACGTGATGGATCTGCTGCGGCCGGTGGTGAAGGTCTATCACCGCTCGAGAGTTCTTGAGCTGCAGCGGATTCCGCCGGGCAGATGTCTGCTGGTCAGCAACCACTCCGGTGGCCTGACGACCCCGGACTTCGCGGTGTTCGCGGTCGACTTCTACCAGCGGTTCGGCTATGACCGTCCGTTGTACGTGTTGGCGCACGACTCGTTCTTCGGTGGTCCGGCGGCGGAGTTCCTGTTCCACCTCGGGGTGGTGCCGGCCAACCCGCACAACGCCGCGGTCGCACTGCAGTCCGATGCGGCCGTGCTGCTGTTTCCGGGTGGCGACCTCGACGTGTACCGGCCGAGCCTGTCCGAGAACGTCATCGACTTCGGGGGACGAACCGGATACGTGGAGGCGGCCGTTGCGGCACGTGCGCCGATCGTGCCGGTGGTGTCGATCGGGGGCCAGGAGACCCAGTTGTATCTGAGCCGGGGGCGGCGGCTGTCCCGGGCGCTGGGGCTGACCGGACTGGAACGGCGGTTGTTCCGCACCGACATCCTGCCGGTGTCCTTCGGGCTGCCGTTCGGGCTCAGCGTCCTTGTTCCGGTGAACATGCCGCTGCCGTCGAAGATCGTCGCCGAAGTGCTCGAACCCATCAACGCGGCCGCGATGTGGGAGATCGACCCGGACGTCGCCCGGATCGACGGCCGGGTGCGACGGGCGATGCAGGCGGCGCTGGACCGGTTGGCCCGCCATCGGCGGCTGCCGATCATCGGCTGACGTCGGCGGCTGCCGATCATCGGCTAACGCCACCGGGGTCGGCGGCGATGAGCACAATGAAGACATGTCGTCCAGTGGGGAGCCTCAGATGAAGAAGCGATTCGGCGCGGCGATTCTGGCTGTCGGGGCGATGGTGATGACCCCGGGACTCGCGAACGCCGATCCCGTCGCCCCCCAACTAGGTCTCGGCTGCTCCTCGGAGTTGTCCGGTGCGATGACCCTGCTACCCGACGGGCAGACGTACGCCATCTGCCAGGAGATGATCCACAGCGCAGTGTGGGCATCGGTACCGACGCCGTTCGACCCCAACGACACCTGGTTCAGCTACGGGCCGACGATCACCCTGCACGGGCAGGGGATGCGTAACCCGAACCTGCGCTCCGGGAATTGGACGGCGACCCCGCAGGATCCGGAGACCAGCTGCCGCGCTCAGCAGCAGACGGTGGTCGAGGCGGGCGCGCTGTCCGCGCCGGAGGTTTCGCAGGGTGAACCGGGCAAACCGCTGGATGTGGAGATGCTGCCCAAGCTGTTCTACGCAGAGCTTTCCGGCAACTGCCTGTGGACCCGGGTGTAGCTGCCGAGCGCGACTACTGCGGGTGGGTGGCCAGGTACTCGGTCACCGGGATCCGGGTCGGCTGGTCGTAGCCGATGGGCAGCAGTACGTCGCCGGCGGTGGTGAAGTAGTAGACGTCCCAGAGGTAGTAGGAGCCGAACGTGGCGGGGTCGGCGCCCATGACTGCGGCGAAATCGTGGACGGCGCGGACGTACTGGTCGGCGTTGTTGTAGCGGAAGATGGCGTGATCGGGGTCGGTGGCGAATCCGTTGGCCGCCAGGTAGCGGGCGGCCCCCAGGATCGCGTCGCGCGGGTTTGTGACGTCGCCGCCCCGGCCGTACTCCGCCCACGTTGCGGGCATGAACTGCATCGGGCCCTGGGCGCCGGCGGTGCTGGTGCCGGAGATGCTGCCGAAGCGGGTCTCGATCAGGTTGATGGCCGCCAGATAGTTCCAGGGCACCCCGCTGGCGGCTTCGGCCTCGCGGTAGTAGCCCATCAGTTCGTCGGCGGGGGGCGGCGGCAGGATCCGCCAGGCCGGGAGGGTGTCCCGCGCCTCCGCCATCGAGTTCAGCTGGCGCCGGGCGTCGATATTGCGGTCGTAGACGAAGCTCAGCGATTCGGGGATCCGGGGTCGCACGATGCCGTCCCACTGGGGGTTGCGGCCGATGGCGCGGTAGGCGGCCTGCTGACGGCGCGCCGCGGCCACCCGTTGGTCCTGGGGGGTCGCCGGGTCGCGCAGCGCGAGTTCGTCGGCGACGAGGTTGTCGGCCAGGGTGGCCGGGTCGGCGGCCAGACGGGGCTGGGCCCCGGTCGGGGCTGCCGCCTCTGACGGGTTCGCCGGTGCCGGGGGCGGCTCGGCCCAGACCGTCGGCAGCGAAGTGCCCGAATCCGCGCACGCGGTCGCACTGATTCCTGCGGAAGCCAGGATCAGTGCGGCCAGCAGGCGTTTCAGTGTCATCTCTTCCCCGACAGTCGTCCGGTGTTCGCCGTGGCAAGCGCCCGGGCTGGAGGAATTCTGTTCCGGTCGGAGAGGGGAAGTCAATCGGCCGGTGCCGTTTGTAGAGTCGGGTCGGACAGTGGCGGCGAAGGGGAGCGAGGACCGTGGCGGAGTTCGACACAGCGTTGCTCGGGATCGACTATCTCGTCTACAGCTCGCACAAGACGGCAACTCAGACACTTGCCGGCACTCTGCGGGCCAACGGCTACGGCTGCACGCACTGCCATTCCCTGACCAATCGGACCGTGAATCTGAAGAGTGGCGACTTCGGGCCGTTTCTGGCCTGGTACCACCGCGTCAACGGCAGAACGCTGCGCGTTATCACGTTGTTTCGCGAGCCCGTCGAGCGGTCGGTGTCGTCGTTCTTTCAATGGCACGGGGAAGGGGTTATCCGGCAGGGCCTGGTCGGCGGGATTGCCGACACGATCATCGCCACCCTCCCCACTGAGGACCTGCTTGAGGTCTTCATCCGGGAGTTGCGCAGCGACCCCCCGGAGGGCCATGCACGGGTGGGGCGGTTGGAATCGTTGGATCAGATCTGTGCCGAGCTCGATGTCGGCATCGGCGACCTGCATTACGAGCCGTTCCGGGGGTACGGCGTCACGGACTTGGATCACTGCACGCTATACCTGGCCCGCTTCGACACTCTCGCAGGCAGCGGGGTGGAGAAAGTCCTGACTGAGATCACCGGGACAACGATCACCCGCTATGACGCCAATATCAGCGCGCAAAAGTGGTACGCGGAGGCCTATCAGGACTTCCGCGCGGCACTGAGGATGCCACGCGATGTTCTCCTTGGGATCTACGCGGCACGACGTCCGATTATCGACGTGATGTACCCCGGCGAGTACGACGCCATGACGGCCGCCGCCCTGGACAGGTACTGCTGACTACGGCATTGGGACTTCGTCGGTGTCGCAGCGATTGCGCAAGTCGGTCAGCGGCTGGCGAATCGCCTGGAGTTCGGCCTTGGTCTGCGGGTTCGCATCGAGGTACTGCTGAACCTGGGTGCGGACCTCGTCCCGCGGCTGGCCCTCGAGGCCGGTCATGAACGCATTCACGTCGGGGTGCGTGAACAGGTAGGCGGACGTGGCTGCCGAGACACCCGCCGCGACACCGGCGAGGTCGGCGGCGGTGCAGTTCGGCGGATCCGCGACGGCGGTTGGCGCGGTTGCGGTCACCGCGCCGGCGAGCAAGGCGGTGCCCAGTACGCCCGCGGCGGCGAATCGTGTCGACCGGCGGTAGAACGACATGGCGGGTTCCTCCGTTTGGTGTGTGGCACTGCATTATGTGGGAGGTTATCGCGGGTCCGGTTCCGGGCCGGTACCGCGGCCGCAGATGCCCCGGTCGTAGTTGTCGTCGTGGAGACCCAGCGGAGCGCCGTAGCCATATCGGAGGCGGGGGCTTTACGGCACCGAACTACTGGGGACCGCGAGAGTCGGCTGCGGCACCGCATCCATCGCATGTTGACAGCAGTGTCTTGGGCTGCGCTAGCCTGCCCGGGCAGACCGCATTGCCGTCCGCGCCGCTGCCCTGGGGGGCGGACTGTCTGGGGACCGTCACCCCGCAGGTAGGGCGTCGGGCACGGGAGTCTGGCAGCGGTCTCGGAAATCGGCCGCCGGTTGGCGGATCGCCTGAATCTCGTTCTGAACCTGGGGATTAGCCTGCCCATAGGCGACGATGGCGTCACGCATCTGGTCGCGGCTCATGCCCTTGAGGCCGGTGAAGAACGCGTTGACGTCGGGATGGGTCAACAAATATGCCCCCATGCCGGCGTTGACACCCGACATCACCAACGAGAGGTCGCCCGCCGTGCAGTTCAGAGGGTCAGCCTCGGCGGTCGCCGTCGTTCCGATAGCCGCTGCGGCGGCGATTACGCCAGCGCCGATCAAGCGTCGAAAGATCATGGGGTTCTCCTTACAAACAAACGAGGGGTCGGAGGGTTTGAGCTTGGTTCTGCCGGTGGGAGGCGGGTCAACGCGGACCGATACCGCCACCCCCGACTGGTCCGCCGGGTCGACCGGGCCCGCCGGGTCCACCCGGTCCGCCGATTCCACCGGGCCCGCCGATTCCGCCGCCCGGGCGGATCGGCCAATAGATATCGACACCAAAGTTGTCGTCGCAGTACCACGGGTCGGCGCAGTACGACGGGTACACGGAAGACGCCGAGGGAGGTGTGGGACCGCCGCCGCGTACCTGGCCGTCCGCACAGATGGTTGCATAACCGGCGTTGGTGCAGTCCGCCGACGCCGGCGGGGCGACGGCGACCCCGAAGGGGATTGCTGCCACAGCTAGCCCGGTGACGATGTACCTCTGGTGAAGCATGTCAACGCCCTTCGATCTACCAACTCAGGGCGGAATTGACATCCGACCACTAGGATCTTCAGGTTTCCATACCTTGCGCCCGGAGGCGACTTCGTTGTGCGCGAGCAGCCACGTCATCGATTTGTCGGCGAACTGCCCGCCGACCACTATGGCGGTGACGCGGTCGACGGGGCAGGTTTCGCCGTAGAGCGCGCGGCTCGTGCGTTGGCCGTCGACGTACCGAGGGCTGGCTCTGCTGACACCGGCCGGCAGCCGCGTATCACGGCCAATGGCCCGCGGGGCTGAATGTGCTTGCCGCTGCCGAGTCGGCTGATCTACCCGGTGATGAGCTGGTCGGCGAGATTCCACCATGCTTGCGCGGTGTTGTGGTGCTGGTCACGGCTGGAAGTGCCCAATTATCGGTGGGCAAACCGAAGCGCCTAGGCTTGATAAACCCGTCTGGCGCGTCTTTGGCAAGAAATGCTCCGAACTGGTGCGCGATACTGGGATTGAACCAGTGACCTCTTCCGTGTCAGGGAAGCGCTCTCCCGCTGAGCTAATCGCGCGGGTCACATCTGGTGTTCTTTGAGGTGGAGACGGGAATCGAACCCGTGTGCACGGCTTTGCAGGCCGTTGCCTCACCACTCGGCCACTCCACCGCTGGGGTCTGATGCCTTCGCACCGTCGAGCGGATGACGGGATTCGAACCCGCGACCCTCACCTTGGCAAGGTGATGCGCTACCAACTGCGCTACATCCGCACGCTCCGGGCGAGATCGTCGCCCGTTGCGAGGAGTGACATTAGTCGACTCCGCGCGCAGGACACAAATCGCGTGGTCGCGCCACGCTGACAAGCACTTTCAGTCCCGCGCGGCACGCGTGCTAATGTTCCACCCGTCGTGAACGGCACCCGTCAGGGTGGCGGTTCTCCGGTCCCGTGGCTCAGTGGGAGAGCGTCCGCTTCACACGCGGAAGGTCGCTGGTTCGATCCCAGCCGGGACCACCACCAAGACTCGTTTCAAGGACACGTTCACGGCGATGTCGAAGCCGTCGTTGGGTCAGCGTGCGCCGCCGCCGTAAGTTGATCGCATGCGGATGCTCAAGTCTCTTGGGCCGTGGCTGCCCTGGATCGCCTTCCTGATCATCGCCCAGGGCTCGGAGCTGCGGCTCGAGGTCGGCCTGGTGGTGGCGCTGCTCCTGGTCGTCGCCCTCGCGGCGCTGTCGCTGGACCGCGGACTGCTGATGTGGGTCACCTTGGGCTTCTTCGCCGCCATGACGATCGCGGTACTGGTATTTCATAACGCGTGGACGGTGCAGCACTTCAACGCCCTCGCCAACGGCGCACTGGCCGTGGCGTCCTGGGGCAGTCTGCTGCTCGGTCGGCCGTTCACCCTCGACGTCGCACGCCAAAGCGTCGACCCCGAACTGTGGAACCATCCCATCTTCCTGCGGGTGAATCGGCAGATCACCGCAGTGTGGGCCGCGGCATTCACGGTGAATGCCGCAGTGGCCGTGGCGCAGGTGCACGAGGTGATCGGGGACGGTGTGGCGTCTGCAGTTTCGATCGCCGTGCTCGCGGCCGCTGTCGCGTTTTCGTCGTGGTATCCCAAACATGTTCGCAGCCAGGCGCCAACTGAGGGTGAGTCCGGTCCGCCACACTGACCGGGGTCCGCAGCAGCGCGGGGCGCTGCCGTTCGGCGATGAACCGGTGCCCGGTCGTGAATACTCAGGTGGCTGATTCGGCGACGTCGGCAGAGGGAGACCGGATGTGGGATAAGCGCTCCGACATGATCGTGCGCAACGAGTCACCGTTCAACGCGGAACCGCCTGCCGCAGTGCTCGCAGCGGGCGAGATCACCGACGTGGACTCGTTCTTCACCCGCAATCACGGCCCGTTTCCCGACATCAGTCCCGACCAATGGCGGCTGACGGTCGACGGCCTGGCGGAGAAGCCGTTAACCCTGACCCTCGACCAACTGATGGGCGGATTCGACGCCGTATCTGTGGTGGCAACCCTGGCCTGTGCCGGGAACCGCCGCGCAGAACTGCTGGACGTGCGCCCGATACCGGGCAAGGAGCCGTGGGCGCACGGGGCGATCTCGACCGCCGAATGGCGCGGGGTCCGGTTGGCCGATGTCCTCGAGGCGGCGGGGGTGTCGCATCAGGGCGGATTGCATGTTGCCTTCGCCGCCCCTGACCTTGCGCAGGAGGCGAGGCCTGTCCAGTCGTACGGCAGCTCCATCCCCTTGAGCAAAGCGATGTCACCGGAGGTGTTGCTGGCGTGGGAAATGAACGGCCAGCCGCTGCCGCGGATCCACGGCGGCCCGGTTCGGGTGGTGGTGCCCGGGTATATCGGGGCCCGCAGCGTCAAGTGGGTCAGCGCCATCACTGTGCAACCCGAACCGTCGGAGAATTACTTCCAGGCGCTCGACTATCGGATTCTTCCGCCCGAGATTGACCCCGACACCGTATTGCCGGGGGCGGGCATCTCGATGTCGGCGCTGCCACTGAATTGCGACATTCTGGTGCCCGGTGACGGCGCGGAGCTCCCTGCCGGCCGGCTCACGGTCCGAGGGTGGGCGCTGGCCGGCGACGGCCGGGGCATCGGTCGTGTCGACGTGTCCATCGACGGCGGGCAGACCTGGCAGCAAGCCCAACTCGAGCCCGCGGCCAACCAGTGGACGTGGCGGATGTGGTCGCTGGCCGTGGACGTCCGCCCAGGGCCTGTGCAGGTGACCGCCCGGGCTTGGGACGACACCGGTGTTACCCACCCCGAGTCGGCTGCGTCGTTGTGGAACCCACGCGGCTATGCCAACAACGCTTGGTCGCGGGTAGCTGTATCGGTGGAGACCGGAACGTGAGGGTGGCGCGCAGTGGATTGCGGTGCGCCACCGGCTCACGTCACGCGGAGGCGGCTATTCGGCCTCGCCGAGAATCTGGTAGACCTCTCGCCGCGCGGTGTTGACGATGTCGATGATGCGCTGCTGTTGCTCGGGGCTCGCAGCGTGCGCGGCCTGCGCGACGGCTCCGAACAACTGGCCGACCGCATCGCGCAGTTGCAGATGATGCGGGTCGATGCCCTCGGTGATCTCGTCCCAGGGCGCGGCGACGACGGCAGCCGCGGCGGTGCGCCCCGCCTCGGTCAGCTCGAAAAGCTTTCTGCTGCTGCCGGATTCGCTGCCGACGATGAGGCCCTCGTCGACGAGTAACTGCAGAGTGGGGTACACCGAACCGGGGCTGGGCTTCCAGATTCCGTTGCTGCGTTCGGCGATCTCCTGGATCATCTCGTAGCCGTGCATCGCCCGCTCGGCCAGCAGCACCAGGATGGCGGACCGCACGTCACCGCGGCGGGTGCGACCGCGGCCACGGCCGTGACCGCGCCGGCCACGCGGGCCCCCCGGGCCGAAGCCGGGACCGAAACCGCCGCCGGGACCGAACCCAGGGCTGAAACCGGGCCCGAACGCGGGCCCGAAGCCAGGGCCGAAGCCGAACGGAAGGTCGCCGCCCCCGGCGTGGCTGCGCAGATGGTCGCGCATCTGGTTGCGCATCTCCCGATGATGGCGCCGGTGCAGGTGGCCCGGCCCGAAGCCGGGTCCGAAGCCGGGACCGGAGCCGGGGTCGCACCCCAAGCCTCCCGGGCCGCGCTCGGCGTTTCCGAATGATTCGAAGGGGTTGTTCATGATGTCTCGTTTCGTGAGGAGGGACGCTGAGTGCATTCCGATACAGCGACGATATATCGCAAAGTGTCGCGATGCAACGAGCGTGATTCGCCGAGCGAATAAAACCTGTCGTATAAATCGTGAATCCAAATCATCGATCGCCGCTGATGTGCGGTACAGTCGGGTATCGCGCCGAGTCAGCACAGGGCGCGATTCCGCGCCGCAAGACGGTCGGCGCAGGCCCTTCCTTGCCAGGTTCAGACGGCAGCCTGCAGGCAACATTCGTGCCCGCAGACGCGAGCACCAGTGAGGTGAGATTGTGGAACGTTCTACCGCTTCGACACGGAGCATCGCGATCGTCCCGGCCGCCGGATGCGTCATCGACGAGGAGTGGCACGGCCGAGCGGTGGTGATCTCGGTGGCCGGCGTTCTCGACATGCTGACCGCTCCCCAGTTGGAGGCCAGTCTCACCGCAGCGCTCGCCAAGAAACCGGCGGCGATCATCGTCGACCTGACCGACGTGGACTTCCTGGCATCGGCCGGGATGGGCGTCCTGGTCGCCGCCCGTGACCTGGCCGACGACGGCGTCCGGTTCGCTGTGGTCGCCAGTGGTCCGGCAACGAGCAGACCACTGACCCTGGTCGGTCTCGCCGACCTGCTGGGTCTGCGCGCCAGCCTGGCGGAAGCCCGCGCGGATTTCGGTGTATAGACGGCGTTCGGTGGGTATACGCGCCACCGATGATCTCGACTCGACCAGCCGCCGCCGAACCGATCCGGTTCCGTTGCCGTGAGGTGACGGCCGAAGGGCCGTCCGTCGCCCGGGTGCGCGAGGACTTCGCCGCGTGGCTGCGCCGATGCACCGATCTGGAGGAAGCCCGGCGGTGTGACGTGGTCCTGGCCGTCCACGAGGCATTGGCCAACGCCGCGGAGTTCGCCTACTGGCCGGATCGCCGCGCCGGCACCGTGGACCTCGAGGCCACCGTCGGCGACGGCGCACTGACAGTCACCGTGCTCGACCACGGGCATTGGCGATCGACGAGTCGGACGCCGCGGCGACGCTGCCGCGGCCGCGGTATTCCGCTGATGCGCATTCTCGCCGATGGTGTCGACATCGACGCCACCCCCGCGGGCACCATCGTGCGTTTGCGCTTTGACGACGCGCACGCGGCGCGGTCGGACGAGGGGACGGCCCGAGGGCGCTAATGTCGGATTTATGCCGGGCGGCATCAAACACCACATCGCGCACCGCCGCGAACGCCTGCGCGATCGGCCGGTCGCCGACTTCGTCTACCGGGTTGCCGTCGGTGTCGTCGGTTTCGTGGTGCTGGCCGTGGGTATCGCCGCCATCCCGTATCCGGGGCCGGGGTGGGCGATCGTTTTTGTCGGTCTGGCCATCCTCGCCTCGGAGTTCTATTGGGCGCACCGCACCCTGACGTACACCCGCCGGCACTACGACCGGGCGATGACCTGGATGCGCGGGCAGAGTTGGTGGGTGCAGGCCGTCGGTGCGTTGTTCACCGCCGCGGTGGTGGTGCTGACCCTGTGGTTGTTCGGGGCGCTGGCGTGGTCGGCCAAGCTGGTGGGCCTCTACCACCCGGCCCTGGACAGTCCGCTCTGACTCGGCCTGCCGGGCAGGGCGTGATCGGGATCTGATCGGCTCAGCCGTTAGCATTGGTCCGACCGCTCGGGGGCTTGTGTGCTGTTCCGGGGCGGTCGGCACCCGACCGTCGTCCGGCCGAAAGAGACCAAGATGAGCGCCCCCGCACGTCCCGAACCGGCCGTCCTCAAGGTCGCTGCCGGGACCACCGCCGGCGCCGCGGTCCGCGACGCGGGACTGCCCGGCCGCGGCGAACCGAACGCCGTCGTGGTGGTCCGCGACGCCGAGGGCCGACTGCGTGACCTGAGCTGGACCCCCGACGTCGACGTCGAGGTCACCGCGGTCACCGCCGACACCGAGGACGGCCGCAGCGTCATCCGGCACTCCGCGGCCCACGTGCTGGCCCAGGCGGTCCAGGAACTCTTCCCGCAAGCCAAACTGGGTATCGGCCCGCCCATCGTCGACGGCTTCTACTACGACTTCGACGTCCCGGCCGCCTTCACCCCCGAAGACCTCCAGAAGCTCGAGAAGCGGATGCGGGCGATCATCAAGGAAGGCCAGCTTTTCGCCCGCCGGGTGTACGAGTCGAAGGACGAAGCGCGTCGCGAACTCGCCGACGAGCCCTACAAACTCGAACTCGTCGACGACAAATCCGGCGACCCGGACGTCATGGAAGTCGGCGGCGACGAGCTCACCGCCTACGACAACCTCAACCCCCGCACCCGGGAACGGGTCTGGGGCGACCTGTGCCGCGGCCCGCACATCCCGACCACCAGGTACATCCCGGCGTTCACGCTGACCCGAAGCTCAGCGGCCTACTGGCGGGGCAACCAGGCCAACGCCAGCCTGCAGCGCATCTACGGCACCGCCTGGGAGTCCCAGGAGGCCCTCGACCGGCATCTGGAACTGCTGGCCGAGGCCCAACGCCGTGACCACCGCAAACTCGGCGTGGAACTGGACCTGTTCAGCTTCCCCGACGAATTGGGTTCGGGCCTGCCGGTTTTCCACCCCAAGGGCGGAATCGTGCGCCGGGAGCTGGAGGACTACTCCCGGCGCAAGCACATGGAGGCCGGCTACGAGTTCGTCAACACCCCGCACGTCACCAAGGAACAGCTCTACATCACCTCCGGGCACCTGGAGTGGTACGCCGACGGCATGTTCCCGCCGATGCACATCGACGCGGAGTACGACGAGAACGGTGCGCTGCGCAAGCCCGGGCAGGACTACTACCTCAAACCGATGAACTGCCCGATGCACCACCTGATCTACCGGTCCCGGGGCCGCTCCTACCGGGAACTTCCGTTGCGGCTCTTCGAGTTCGGCACCGTCTACCGGTACGAGAAGTCCGGGGTGATCCACGGTCTGACCCGGGTGCGCGGGATGACCCAGGACGATTCGCACATCTACACCACCCGCGAACAGATGCGCGACGAGCTGGCCTCGCTGCTCACCTTCGTCCTGGAACTGCTCGCCGACTACGGCCTCGACGACTTCTACCTCGAGCTGTCCACCAAGGACCCGGACAAGTACGTCGGCTCCGACGAGATGTGGGAGGAGGCCACCGAGACACTGCGCGAGGTCGCCGAATCCAGCGGCCTGCACCTGGTTCCCGACCCGGGTGGTGCGGCCTTCTACGGCCCGAAGATCTCGGTGCAGGTGCGCGACGCCCTGGGCCGCAGCTGGCAGATGTCCACCATTCAACTCGACTTCAACATGCCCGAGCGGTTCGAGTTGGAGTACACCGCGGCCGACGGCAGCCGGCAGCGGCCGGTGCTGATCCACCGTGCGCTGTTCGGCTCCATCGAGCGGTTCTTCGGGATCCTCACCGAGCACTACGCCGGTGCGTTCCCGGCCTGGCTCGCGCCGGTCCAGGTGGTCGCCATCCCGGTGGCCGACGAGCACGTGGCCTATCTGCACGACGTCGTCACCGAACTCCGGGCGCACGGCCTGCGCGCCGAGGTGGACGCCTCCGACGACCGGATGGCCAAGAAGATCGTCAACCACACCAACCAGAAGGTGCCGTTCATGCTGCTCGCGGGGGACCGCGACGTCGAAGCCGGTGCGGTGAGCTTCCGGTTCGGTGACCGGACCCAGATCAACGGCGTACCCCGCGCGCAGGCCGCCGAGGCCATCCGGGCCTGGGTCCACGACCGCGAGAACGCCGTTCCCACAGCGGAATTGCTGAAGGTCAGCGGTGGCTGAGGAGTTGGTCCAGGCCGGAGTCGGGGACGCCGACCGACTCCAGCGGCTGTGGACCCCGCACCGGATGAGCTACATCGTCGGATCGCCGGAGTTCGGCGGTCCGAAGCGCTCATCGGAACCGTTCACCGACATCCCGGGACTGCCCGATGAGGACGGTCTCATCATCGCCCGCGGGGAACTGGTCTACACGGTGCTCAACCTCTACCCGTACAACCCCGGCCATCTGATGGTCGTCCCTTACCGCCGGGTGTCGGAACTGGAGGACCTCACCGACGCCGAGAGCACCGAGTTGATGGCGTTCACCCAGAAGTCGATCCGGGTGATCAAGTCGGTGTCGCATCCGGACGGATTCAACGTCGGGCTGAACCTGGGCCGCTCGGCGGGCGGTTCGCTGGCCGAGCACCTGCACATGCACGTGGTGCCGCGCTGGGCCGGCGACGCGAACTTCATCACCGTCGTCGGCGGGACCAAGGTCATCCCGCAACTCCTCCGCGACACCCGCACCCTGCTGGCGGAAGCCTGGACCGGTCTGCCGTGAGCGACTTCTACCTGATGACCCGGGCGGCCTACACCAAGATCAGCAAGCCGTTGGCCACCGCGGCGCTGCGGGCCGGTCTGACGCCCGACACGGTCACCATCATCGGTACCGCCGCGTCGGTGCTGGCCGCGTTGACGCTGTTCCCGACCGGCCACCTCTTCGCCGGAACCCTGGTCGTCTGGTTCTTCGTCCTGGCCGACATGCTCGACGGTGCGATGGCCCGCGAGAGCGGCGGGGGGACCCGGTTCGGGGCGGTTCTCGACGCGGCCTGCGACCGCATCAGCGACGGTGCGGTGTTCTGCGGCCTGCTGTGGTGGGCGACGTTCGGGCTGGGCGACACCGCGCTGATGGTGGCGACGATGATCTGCCTGGTCACCTCGCAGGTCATCTCCTACATCAAGGCCCGGGCGGAGGCCAGCGGACTGAACGGATCCGGCGGCCTCATCGAGCGCCCGGAGCGGCTGATCATCGTCCTGGCCGGCGCGGGACTGTCGGATCTGCCGTTCTTCCCGATCCCGATGGCACTGCCGGTGGCGATGTGGATCCTCGCGGTGGCCAGCCTGATCACCGTGGGGCAGCGGCTGCATTCGGTGCGGACCTCGCCGGCGGCGATGGAACCGCTGCAGCCCGGCCCCGGTCAACCGGGAGACGGTGGCCAGGGGAGCGTCGCGCCGTGATCGGCATCCCGTCCGGGGAGAACCTCACCGACTGGGGTTACGCCGCCGGCTGGCGCGTGGTCCGGGCCATGCCGGAGGTCCTTGCCCGCAGCGCCGCTGCCGCGGGCGCCCGCTACGCCGCCCGCGGCGGCGGCCCGGATCAGCTGCGCCGCAACCTCGCCCGGGTCATCGGTACGACACCGGCCGAGGTGCCCGACTCCCTGATTCGGGCGGCGCTGGCCTCCTACGCCCGGTACTGGAAAGAAGCGTTCCGGTTGCCGTCCATGGACCTGCCGGCGGTGGCCGCGCGACTCGACGAGGTCTTCGTCGGTGCCGAGCACTTCGCGGCGGCGCATGCCGCCGGCCGGGGCGCGGTGATGGCCCTGCCGCACAGCGGCAACTGGGACATGGCCGGGGTGTGGCTGGCCCAGAACTACGGCACCTTCACCACCGTCGCCGAGCGGCTCAAACCGGAATCGCTGTACGACCGCTTCATCGCGTTCCGGGAGAGCCTGGGCTTCGAGGTGCTGCCCGCCACCGGGGGTGAGCGCCCGCCCATGGAGGTGCTCGCCGAACGGTTGCGCGACAACCGGTTCGTGTGTCTGATGGCCGACCGGGACCTGTCCCGATCCGGGGTGCCGGTGCAGTTCTTCGGCGAGCCCACCCGGCTGCCCGCCGGTCCGGCCAAGCTGGCACTGGAGACCGGGTCACCGCTGCATCCCGCGCACATCTACTACGACGGGGACGACTGCGTCGTCACGATCGGCGACGCGATCGACACCTCGTCCGGGGACGTCGGCGTCATCACCCAGGCACTGGCCGACCGGTTCGCGGTCAACATCGCCGCCCACCCGGAGGACTGGCACATGCTGCAGCCGCTGTGGCTGGCCGACCTGTCCGAGAAACGGCGGGCCCGACTCGAGGGGAACCCGGGCTGATGCGTATCGGCATGGTGTGCCCGTACTCCTTCGACGTCCACGGCGGAGTCCAGGCGCACGTGCTGCAACTGGCCGAGGTCATGCGCGAACGCGGACACGAGGTCAGCGTGCTGGCGCCGTCCTCCCCGCACGTCGACCTGCCCGACTACGTCGTCTCCGGCGGTAAGGCGGTGCCCATCCCGTACAACGGGTCGGTGGCCCGGTTGCGGTTCGGGCCGTCCACCCACCGAATGGTCAAGCGGTGGATCGCGGCCGGCGATTTCGACGTGCTGCACCTGCACGAGCCCAACGCGCCGAGCCTGTCGCTGCTGGCGCTGATGGTCGCCGAGGGGCCGATCGTCGCCACCTTCCACACGTCCACCACGAAGTCGCTGGCACTCGGGGTGTTCCAGGGCATCCTGCGGCCCTGGAACGAGAAGATCGTCGGGCGGATCGCGGTCTCCGATCTGGCCCGGCGCTGGCAGATCGAGGCGCTGGGCTCCGACGCGGTGGAGATCCCCAATGGTGTCGACGTCGCGGCGTTCGCCTCGGCCGAACCGCTGCCGGGCTACCCGCGCCCCGGCAAGACGGTGCTGTTCCTGGGCCGTTTCGACGAGCCGCGTAAGGGCATGGAGGTGCTGCTCGCCGCCCTGCCCGCTGTGGTGCGGCACTTCGCCGACGTGCAGGTCCTGGTCGTCGGACGCGGTGACGAGGACGACCTGCGGGCCGAAGCCGGTGAACTCGGCTCCCACCTGAGATTCCTCGGGGAGGTCGACGATGCGGAGAAGGCCTCCGCGCTGCGCAGCGCGGACGTGTACTGCGCCCCCAATACCGGCGGCGAGAGCTTCGGCATCGTGCTGTGCGAGGCGATGGCGGCCGGCACCCCGGTGGTGGCCAGCGATCTCGACGCCTTCCGCCGGGTGCTGGCCGACGGCGAAGCCGGTCGCCTGGTCCGGGTTGAGGATCCCGACGCGCTCGCCGAGGCGCTGATCGCCCTGCTGGTCGACGACCGGCAGCGGACGGGTTACATCGAGGCCGGGTCGGCGGCCGTCCGCCGCTACGACTGGCAGGTGGTCGCCGACGAGATCACCCGGGTCTACGAGACGGTAGCGGGTTCCGGCACGAGGGTGACGGTCGCCGGCGCGGCTCCGAAGTCGGCCGTTCCCCGAATCTCTGACTCGGTGCGCGAACGGGCCTGAGATGAGTTGGCTCGTCATCGTTCTCGTCGTCGTGGTGGTGACGGCGCTGCTGATCATCGCGGTGTGGGCGTT
>Ga0208823_1000473_pt1 | contig 34855 bp, 31 predicted proteins | sample AD_UKC075_MetaG_FD_184440 | JGI IMG/M metagenome (GOLD analysis project Ga0208823, IMG submission 184440) | Active sludge microbial communities of municipal wastewater-treating anaerobic digesters from USA - AD_UKC075_MetaG (SPAdes) (version 2) | ecosystem: Engineered > Bioreactor > Anaerobic >...
CCGCAGCCACTGCACAGCGGACCCGGTCACCGCGATCGAACCCTCAAGGGCATAAACGGGTTTCGCTGCACCGAACTGGTAGCACAACGTGGTCAGCAGGCCGTTGTTGCTGCGGACGATCTTCTCTCCGGTGTTCAGCAGCAGGAAGTTCCCGGTGCCGTAGGTGTTCTTGGCCTCGCCGGGCCTCAAGCAGACCTGGCCCACCATGGCGGCCTGCTGGTCACCCAGGCTCGCCGTCACCGGCACCTCGCCGTCGGCGGGCCCGTCCGGGTGAGTCATCCCGTAGGGCTCCGGGGACGAGGACGGCCGGATATCGGGCAACATCTGCCGCGGAATCCCGAAGAACCCCAACAGTTCGTCGTCCCAGTCCAGCGTTTCCAGGTTCATCAGCATGGTGCGACTGGCGTTGGTCACGTCGGTGACGTGGACCCCGCCGTGGGAGGCGCCGCCGGTCAGATTCCACAGCACCCAGGAGTCCGGCGTGCCGAACATCGCATCACCACGCTCGGCGTCCGCACGCAGGCCCTCGACGTTCTCCAGCATCCACTGCAATTTGCCGCCGGAGAAGTAGGTCGCCGGTGGCAGCCCCGACTTCCGCCGGATCACCTCACCACGGCCGTCCCGGTCGAGCGCGGCGGCGATGTGGTCGGTCCTGGTGTCCTGCCACACGATGGCGTTGCAGTACGGCCGGCCCGTCTTCCGGTTCCACACCAGGGTGGTCTCGCGCTGGTTGGTGATTCCGAGGGCGACCAGGTCGGTAGCCGAAAGCCTGGTGTTGTTCAGGGCGGACATCACCACACTTTGAGTCCGCTCCCAGATCTCGACCGGATTGTGCTCGACCCATCCGGCCCGGGGCAGGATCTGCTGGTGCTCGAGCTGGTGTCGGCCGACCTCATTGCCGTCGTGGTCGAAGATCATGCACCGGGTGCTGGTGGTGCCCTGGTCGATTGAGGCGACGAATTCTGCCAAGGGAACTCCTTAACGATGTCACGGCGTCGAAGCGCGCCGATCCCGGTCACAGGATGTGCACATGTGACCCGGAGTCTGCCATCGTCCATGATCGTTCACATGGGCTTTCCGGACCGCGAGGTCGCCGACATGCCCCGTGGCGGACCGGACGCCTGCCGGCTCGACCGGCAGGTTGCGGTGGCGCGGGTCATCTGAACCCTGTTTCTGCTGCGTGCCGAAGCCGCGGTGCTTGCGCGAGCCGCACTGAGCCTGTTGCATCGTCGGGGTGGGAGATGAGGTCACGCACGCCAGCTACAGCCGCAAGCACCGGCAGGAGTACCGGCAGAAGGTCCAGCTCTGCCTGGACGTGTTCGAAACCATGCTCTCGGAGTCCAGTTTCGAATTCGACCGCCCGCTGACCGGGATGGAAATCGAGTGCAACCTCGTCGACGCCCACTACCAACCGGCCATGCTGAATCAGGAAGTGCTGGCTTCCATCGCCGACCCGGCATATCAGACCGAGCTCGGTGCCTACAACATCGAATTTAACGTTCCGCCAAGGCCTTTGCCCGGGCGAACCGCGCTTGAGCTGGAAGCCGAGGTTCGGGCCAGTCTGAACGCGGCGGAGACGAAGGCCAGTACCGACGGTGCCCACATCGTCATGATCGGCATCCTGCCGACGCTGATGCCCGAGGACCTGGCGGGCAGCTGGATGAGCCCGTCGTTGCGCTACCAGGCGTTGAACGACTCGATCTTCACCGCGCGCGGCGAGGACATCCTGATCGACATCGCCGGCGCGGAGCGGCTGAGCATCCACGCCGAGTCGATCGCCCCGGAGTCCGCCTGCACCAGCATGCAGCTGCATCTGCAGGTGTCCCCGGCCGATTTCGCCAACAACTGGAACGCCGCCCAGGTGCTGGCGGGCCCCCAGCTGGCGCTGGGCGCCAATTCCCCCTACTTCTTCGGCCGCCAATTGTGGGCGGAGACCAGGATCGAATTGTTCGCGCAGGCCACCGACACCCGGCCGGAGGAACTCAAGGCACAGGGTGTGCGGCCCCGGGTGTGGTTCGGCGAGCGCTGGATCACCTCGATCTTCGACCTGTTCGAGGAGAACGTGCGCTATTTCCCGACCTTGCTTCCGGAGTTGTCCGACGAGGACCCCCGCGCTGAACTCGCGGCGGGCCGCACCCCGCTTCTCCCCGAGCTTCGGCTGCACAACGGGACCGTGTACCGCTGGAACCGTCCCGTCTACGACGTCGTCGGCGACGGCGCAGCGGGCCGTCCGCACCTGCGGGTGGAGAATCGAGTGCTGCCGGCCGGCCCGACGGTGGTCGACATGATGGCCAATGCGGCCTTCTACTACGGACTCCTGCGAACGCTTTCCGAGGATGAGCGGCCGCTGTGGACGAAGATGAGTTTCACCGCCGCCCATGACAATTTCATCGAGGCCGCCCGGCACGGTATGAATGCACGGCTGTACTGGCCCGGACTGGGCGAGGTGACACCCGATGAACTGGTCCTTCGCCACCTGCTGCCGATGGCCGATGAGGGTCTGCGCCGCTGGCGGGTCGCCACCGAGGTCCGTGACCGCTATCTCGGCGTCATCGAGGGCCGCGCCAAGACCGGCCGCAACGGATCCGCATGGCAGGTGGAGACCGTCAACCGGTTGGAGCGGCACGGACTGGATCGGCCGGCGGCGCTGGCGGAGATGCTGCACCGGTACTGCGATCTGATGCACAGCAATGCGCCGGTGCACACCTGGCCGTGATCCGAGCCGACCGCGCCATGGGGCCGGCGCACGACGTCGAGATGTGCCGGCGCACTACGTCGAGATGTGCCGGCGCACGACGTCGAGATGTGCTGGCGCACTACGTTGGGACGTATGGAATCCGAAGTCATGGACTGGGAGAGCGCCTACCGACAGGAAGGGGCGTTCACCGGTCCGCCGCCGTGGAACATCGGTGAACCGCAGCCCGAACTGGCGGCTCTGATCGACTCGGCTCGCGGCGAGGTCCTGGACGCGGGCTGCGGCTACGCCGAGTTGGCCCTCGCGGCGGCCGCCGCCGGACATCCCGTTGTGGGGATAGATCTGGCGCCGACCGCAGTTGCGGCGGCCGCGGAGGAAGCCGCCCGGCGCGGCCTGACCGACGCGACATTCGTCGCCGCCGACATCACCTCGTTCACCGGCTACGACGGCCGGTTCGGGACCATCTTCGACAGCACGCTGTTCCACTCGCTGCCCATCGAGGGACGTGATGGCTATCTGCGTTCGATCCACCGGGCCGCCGCACCCGGTGCCCGGTACTACGTCCTGGTGTTCGCCGAGGGCGCCTTTCCACCCGATTTCGAGACCGGGCCGCATGCGGTCTCCGCGGAGGAGTTGCGGGCGGCGGTGTCCCGGCACTTCGCGGTGGACGACATCCGCCCGGCCTGGATTCACGTCAACCCCGTCGAGGGAATGCCGCTTCCCCCCGGCGACCTGCCGCGCGACGAGACGGGCCGGCCGAAGCTGCCGGCGTTTCTACTGACCGCACACAAATCCGACTAGCGACCCGGGGGCACCGGCAGTGCGGTTGTCGGCGAACCACCGCGCATAGCGGGTCCGTCCGGCCCCATCATGCCCGGGCCCATCATGCCCGGCCCCATCATTCCGGGGCCCCGCCCATCGGGGTCGCCCATCGGCGGCCGGGGGATCATCACTCCGGCTGGATGCCGAGGCCCGTCCCAACCGCCGGGCCCACTGTGCCGCCCCAGTGCGAAGCCGGTGAAGAAGATCGCCCCGACGATGAACACCAGACCTGCCACGATCGCGACCCAGGCGGCCGTCTGATAGAGCCGGTTAGGCCGAGTGCTGGGGCTCGGCGGCACCGCAACGGCGGGGACGGCCTCGGTCACGGACTGACGGTCGGCTTCGGCTACGGACTTCTCTGTTGATTCGGTCATACGACCACCCTCGTCTGCAGCCCAGGGTGCGCGCTGTGTCGCGGATGTGAATCGGCTATGAGCGTCGTCGAATCCGCCTCCCCACTGTGCCCGGAAGCGCTATGAATCAGGGGGGCGGAACGCCGGAGTCAATCTCACCCAACGTGAATCGGAACTGATCGACGCGACGGAGGCCGCGGCGACGGCTCATCTCGACACCGATGCACTCATGGACCTCCACGCACGGGTCCGCCGGGCACGCAACAAGTACGTGATGCTCTACCGGCGACGTGGCGCGGCGAAGGTGCGCGCCAAAGGGGCCCGGGGGGTGGCGGCCGAGGCCAACGAGCGCGGATGGGCCAAGGCCGAGGTGTTCGAGGAGGCGCTGGCGCGGGTCAGCCACCAACTGGCGGCCGCAGCGCAACGCAGTGCCCAGGAGTTGAAACGGGAGCGTCTGGACCGGGCCCGGAAGGGCACGCCGGAGTCAAGCGACTCCGGCACCGGAAAGAAGTCCGACCCGAAGAAGACCGGGAAGGGAAAGGCCGACCGGGACAAGACCGGCGCCAAGAAATCCGGCGGTAAGAAGGCCGGCAGCACAAAGGCCGACAGCACGAAGGCCGACAGCACGAAGGCCGACAGCACAAAGGCCGCCCGCACAAAGGAAAAAGCTCCCCGCAAGACGACCGGCCGGATCAAGTCCGAGGCGTCATCCAAGGCCAGCGGCGCCCGCCGTCAGGCCAAACGCGACAGCCGCTGATCGGTCGGGCCCCTGCGCTCAGCGTTGGCCAGCCAGCAGTTCGGCGATCTGGATGGTGTTCAGCGCGGCACCCTTACGCAAGTTGTCCCCGGAGATGAACAGCGCCAGACCGCGACCGCCGTCGACGCCGGGGTCCTGCCGGATCCGGCCGACGAGCGAGTCATCGCTCCCCGCCGCCGCCAGTGGGGTCGGGACGTCGACCACCGCGACCCCCGGAGCGCCGGCCAGGATTTCACGCGCCCGGTCCGGTGACAACGGCCGGGCGAACTCGACGTTGAGTGACAACGAGTGGCCGGTGAACACCGGCACTCGCACGCAGGTTCCGCTGACCGCGAGATCGGGGATGCCGAGAATCTTGCGGCTCTCGTTGCGCAGTTTCTGATCCTCGTCGGTCTCCCCGGACCCGTCGTCGACCAGGGAACCGGCCAAGGGGAGAACGTTGAAGGCGATGGGCGCGACGTATTTGTGCGGCGGCGGAAAGTTCAGCGCCCCACCGTCATGCACGAGTTGCTCCGCACCGTCGATCGTGGCGCGGGCCTGGGTGATCAGTTCCTCCACCCCTGCCACCCCACTGCCGGAGACCGCCTGATAGGTGGAGGCGATCATCCGCACCAGGCCGGCCTCGTCGTGCAACGGTTTGAGTACCGGCATGGCCACCATGGTGGTGCAGTTCGGATTCGCGATGATGCCCTTGGCCAGAGTCTTGCCGCGCACGTCGCGGTCGAAGTTCACCTCGCTGACCACCAGGGGAACATCCGGATCCTTGCGCCACGCCGACGAATTGTCGACGACCGTGACTCCGGCGGCCGCGAACCGCGGCGCCTGCACCCGCGACATCGTCGCGCCGGCGGAGAACAGCGCGATGTCCAGACCTGCCGGGTCGGCGGTCTCTGCGTCCTCGACCTCGATCTCCCGACCGCGGAAGCGCAGCTTCCTCCCCGCCGACCGCGCGGAGGCGAAGAACCGCACACTGGATGCGGGAAAGTCGCGCTCCTCCAACAGTTTTCGCATCACGACGCCCACCTGTCCGGTGGCGCCCACCACTCCGATCGACACCATCTAGCGACCCGTCCCCGCGTAGACCACGGCTTCTTCCTCGCCGCCGAGGTGGAACGCCTCATGCAACGCCGCCACGGCCTTGTCGACCTCAGAATCCTTGATCAACACCGAGATCCGGATTTCGGAGGTGGAGATGAGGTCGATGTTGATACCGACCTCGGCCAGTGCCTCGCAGAACGTGGCGGTAACGCCCGGGTGGCTGCGCATACCCGCCCCCACCAGTGACACCTTGCCGATCTGATCGTCGTAAAGCACGCTGGAGAAACCGATCTCGTCCTGCAGTTCGGTGAGCTTCTCCACCGCGCGCGGCGCGGAGTCGCGCGAGCAGGTGAAAGTGATGTCGGTCTTGCCGTCCTCGACCTTCGAGATGTTCTGCAGCACCATGTCGATGTTGACGTCGGCGTCGGCGACCGCGCGGAACACCTTGGCGGCGTATCCGGGGACGTCCGGCAGTGCGACGACGGTGACCTTGGCCTCGCTGCGGTCGTGGGCAACCCCGGTCAGGATGGCGTCTTCCATGGTGGTGTCCTCGATTGATCCGGTGACGATCGTGCCCGGCTTGTCGGAGTACGACGAGCGGACATGGATCGGAACGTGGTAGCGGCGGGCGTATTCCACACACCGCAGCATGAGCACCTTGGCTCCGCACGCCGCCATTTCGAGCATCTCCTCGAAGGTGACGGTGTCCAGACGGCGGGCGTTGGGCACGATGCGCGGGTCGGCGGTGAAGATACCGTCGACGTCGGTGTAGATCTCACACACGTCGGCGTTGAGGGCGGCGGCCAGGGCGACGGCGGTGGTGTCCGACCCACCGCGGCCGAGGGTCGTCACGTCCTTGCTGTCCTGGCTGACACCCTGGAACCCGGCGACCAGGACGATCTGCCCCTCGTCGAGCGCGGAACGCAACCGCCCCGGGGTGACGTCGATGATCTTGGCGTTGCCGTGCGTGCCGGTGGTGATCACCCCCGCCTGGGATCCGGTGAACGAACGGGCCTGGGCGCCCAGGGATTCGATGGCCATGGCGACCAGGGCGTTGGAGATCCGCTCCCCTGCCGTCAGCAGCATGTCCAGTTCGCGCGGTGGGGGAACCGGCGCCACCTGGCGGGCCAGGTCGAGAAGTTCGTCGGTGGTGTCACCCATCGCCGACACCACGACCACGACGTCGTTACCGGCTTTCTTGGTCTCGACGATGCGCTCGGCGACCCGGCGAATCCGCTCGGCGTCGCCCACCGAGGAACCGCCGTACTTCTGCACGACGAGCGCCACTTTCTTCCCTTCTGCCCACCGTTTTCATACGCACGGTGATTTGTCAGCCCTCCGACGGGGCGACGGTTTGCAACTATCAGGATAAGGGGTGCGCGTCGCACCCCTTTCCACCGCGCGCCTGGGTAACCTGCCTGGCGATGTCACAACAGCCGTCACACCAGCCCCGCGAGCGCCGTGCGAAGACCCGGGTGCCGATCCACCGGCCGATCGCCGACCGATGGAGTCCACGCGCCTTTGACCCGGACGCCGTCGTCACCACCGAGGTTCTGACCGGACTGCTGGAAGCCGCCAGGTGGGCGGCCACCTGGGGCCGGCGGCAACCGGTGCGTTTTGTGGTGGGGTCGCGCGGGGATGACACCTACCAGCGCCTGGCGTCTCTGCTGAATCGGGGCAACGCCTACGCGACAAACGCGGGTGCCCTGGTTCTGGTGTGCGCCGACGAAGGCGACGACGAACCGACTGCGCTCTACAGCGGGGTCGATGCGGGCGCGGCGGCGGCGAATCTCGCGGTCGAGGCTGTCGCCCGGGGTCTGGTCAGCCACCCGATGGCGGGCTTCGACGTCGACGGCGCTCGGTCCGCCTTCGGGATCCCGCGACACGTTCGGCCGCTGATGGTCATCGCCGTCGGTTCACTGGCGGACCCGGCTTCGGTCTCCGAGGATGTCGCCGAACGCGACCGCCGACCTCGCGAGCGCCTCCCCCTCGAGGAGGTCGCTTTCGCCGAGACCTGGGGACAAGCCTGGCGCTGAGGATGCGCCCCGGGCTCACGCCATGCCGGACAGCATCAGTCCGGCGGCAAACGACCCGAACACCACCGTCGTCGCCAGGGCCGGCCAGATCCACATCGGCCTCGCGCGCCGCACTGCGAACGCAATCCCCAGCGCCGCCATCAGCACGGCAACCACGAGTCCGCCCCAGGTCACCAGGTACGCCAACGCCACCCACGGCATACCGCAGTTCCGTCCGCAGTTGTCGGTGGTGATCTCGAAGTATCCGGAGAAGGCGAACGACGCCACCGCGGCCAGCAGTGTGACCACCACAAGGACCACGGTCACCGTCGTGTCGACCGCAGAACGACGGGGCCGGGGCGGGGGAAGCGGAGGATGCCACGGTTCATTCGGCGGCGTCACCCGCACGATTGTGCCTGCTGAGGCAACCGGAGTACAGTTCATTGCGTGCAGCGGGTGCTCCTCCTCGGACGCCGCGGCGGGGTCTGATCCAGACCGGCTTCCCGTCGCGGGTGTTCGCGATGCCGCCGGTCTTCCCGACGCGGCTCGCCGCGACGGCCAGGTCTGAAGTCCCCCACCACAACCTTCCGGAGCAAAAATCGTGAACAGCCATTTCGACGCGACGTCGGTCGACGCCTACGTATCCGCCCGCACCATCAATAAGCCGTCCGGCCCACGTCGGCCCGGCCAACCGTCCTGGAACAACCAGCGCAACTCCGCGATGCCGGTGGATCGCTACCGGCCGTTCGCCGCTGAAGTGGAGCGGATCGCACTGCCGGACCGCACCTGGCCCGACCGGGTCATCGAGCACGCACCGGCGTGGTGTGCGGTGGATCTGCGGGACGGCAACCAGGCCCTGATCGACCCGATGAGCCCGGCTCGCAAGCGTCGGATGTTCGACCTGCTGGTCAGGATGGGCTACAAGGAGATCGAGGTCGGCTTCCCGTCGGCCAGCCAGACCGATTTCGACTTCGTCCGCGAGATCATCGAGCAGGGCGCGATTCCCGACGACGTCACCATCCAGGTGCTGACCCAGTGCCGCGATGAACTGATCGAGCGGACCTTCCAGGCCTGTGACGGCGCCCCGAACGTGATCGTGCACTTCTACAACTCGACGTCGATCCTGCAACGGCGGGTGGTCTTCCGGGCCAATCGCGACGAGGTCAAAAAGATCGCCACCGACGGTGCCCGCAAGTGCCTGGAGGAACAGGCCAAGCACCCCGGCACCCGGTGGCGTTACGAGTACTCGCCGGAGTCCTACACCGGTACCGAATTGGCCTATGCCAAGGAGGTGTGCGACGCGGTCTCCGACGTCCTGCAGCCGACGCCGGACTGGCCGCTGATCATCAACCTGCCGGCGACCGTGGAGATGGCGACGCCGAACGTCTACGCCGATTCCATCGAGTGGATGAGCCGCAACCTGGCGCGGCGGGATTCGATCATCCTGAGCCTGCACCCGCACAACGATCGCGGAACCGCCGTGGCCGCAGCCGAATTGGGCTTCCAGGCCGGTGCCGACCGGATCGAGGGTTGCCTGTTCGGTAACGGTGAGCGCACCGGCAACGTCTGCCTGGTGACCCTGGGGCTGAACCTGTTCTCCCGCGGCGTGGACCCGCAGATCGACTTCTCGAATATCGACGAGATCCGCCGCACCGTCGAGCACTGCAACCAACTGGCAGTGCCCGAACGCCACCCCTACGGCGGTGACCTGGTGTACACCGCGTTCTCCGGCAGCCACCAGGACGCCATCAACAAGGGCTTGGACGCGATGAAGATCGCCGCCGACGAGGCGGACGCCGATGTCGAGGACATCCTGTGGCAGGTGCCGTATCTGCCGATCGATCCCAAGGACGTCGGCCGCACCTACGAGGCCGTCATCCGGGTGAACTCCCAGTCCGGCAAGGGCGGGGTGGCCTACATCATGAAGGCCGACCACGGCTTGGTGCTGCCACGCCGACTGCAGATCGAGTTCAGCCAGGTCATCCAGAAGATCACCGACGGAGAGGGCGGCGAGGTGTCCTCCAAGGAGATGTGGGACGCCTTCGCCGACGAGTACCTGGCGCCGATTCGGCCGTTGGAGCGGATCAAGCAGCGGGTGATCGGCTCCGAAGTCGACGGCGGCACCGACGTCATCGAGGCGACCGTCAAGGTCGACGGTGTGGAGACCGAGATCCGCGGTGAGGGCAACGGACCGCTGGCGGCCTTCGTCGACGCGCTGGGCACCGTCGGTATCGACGTGAGCGTGCTGGACTATTCCGAGCACGCCATGTCAGCCGGTGAGGAGGCCGCCGCCGCGGCCTACGTGGAGGCCTCGGTGGGCGGTCGGACGGTGTGGGGTGTGGGTATCGCCACGTCCATCACCACCGCGTCGCTTCGGGCCGTGGTCTCGGCGGTGAACCGCGCCGCACGGCTGGGCTAAACCCGGAATCTCGTGATGGCCGCTGCTCGGCTAATCTAACCGGCGATGCGCCTGCTTCCCGCCGTCCTCGCTGTAGCCGCAACCGCCCTCATCGCGGGTTGCGGCGGGCCGACGGCACAACAGGCATCCGACGCGGCTCCGCAGTCCGACTGGCCGGGCGCGGTCATCGGCACGGAAGACGTCACTGTTCGGGACCCTGCGGGCCCCTCGGAGTCGGCCACCATCCGCCGTGTCACCTATGTCTCGAAGTCCGGGGTCACTGATGCGTACGCCCGGGTGTCGGCTTCGATCTACATTCCCCGCAGCACGGCTCCGCAGGGGGGTTTCCCCGTTGTCGCCTATGGACGCGCCGTGGCCGCCCCCAGCCCGGACTGCGCGGTTTCCCCCGCCACCGCTCAGAACGATGCGGCGGCCATCGACACCTTCCTACGTGCGGGCTACGTCGTCACGGTTCCGGATTACCAGGGTTTGGGAAACACCACGGACAACCGGAGCGACTACCACCCGTTCCTGGATTCGGCGAGCGCGGGTTACAACCTCATCGACGCGGTTCGCGCCACCCGCAAGACGGTCCCGGAGACCTCGGATATCTGGTTCGCCGCCGGCACAGGTCAGGGCGGCCAGGGCGCGTGGACCGTCAACGAACTCTCCGACGATTATGGGCACCCTGTTCTGCGCGGCACGGTGAGCGTTTCGCCGACCGCAGACCTCGACGGACTCGCCGATGCCGCGGACACCGGCACCCTCACCGGGAGTCAGGTGACCATGTATGTGGGGTACCTGGCGACCCTGGCGAAGGAGTATCCGGGCCAGTTTTCGCTGGACGACTACCGACGTGGACGAGTCAAAGACAACTGGAACCTGCTGTTGGGCTGTAACCCCAACGAGGATGCCGCCCGCGAGGCAGTCATCGCCGAGATCAATCCCGACGATCTGCGTCCAGCCACTCCGCAGGCGCTGACTCTGCTGCGCGGTTATCTACGCAAGACGACACTGCCGCAAGGGCCCGCGAAACAGCCGATGCTGGTGCTCTTCGGCGATGACGACCCGCGGGTGCCGGCAGCCTGGACCCAACGAGCGCTGACCCGCGCCTGCGCCATGGGCGATGCGATCACCATCCGCGAGCAGCCCGCGCCGACGTTGACCGACCCCGCGGTACTGGAATGGATGGCCGCACGCGCCGCGGACGGACCGGTGCCCGACGACTGTCCCTCGTTCGTCGCCGACCATCCGCTCGCCGCCGCATCGGACCCGCAGCCCGAGGTGCCGCCCTCCACCGCCGAGCCGCCGCCGCCACCCGCCGGACCGGATCCCACGGTCTCGGCCACGCGAGGCTCCGGTGCCGCCGATATGTCTCTGATCAGCGGCTGGCTCCCGGTCACCATCCAGGCCGTCGCGTTCGGTGCATTGGTGGCCGCGACGGGATGGCGGACCAGGCGTTGGCGGCTGCGCCGACTGCCGCTGGCTCTCGGCTTGGGCGCGGTACTGATCGCCGCGTCCTGGTGGTTCCTCGAAAGTCAGGGTTGGGGTCCGACCTACCCCTGGGCACTGTGGCCCTGGATCGGACTGACGGGATTGGCCGCCGCGGTTCTGGTGCTCGGCTGGTCGGGTTCACCATGGTGGCGGCGGACAGTGGCGCTGGTGACGGTTCCGATGTGCGTCCTGGCGACGGCCACCGCGGTCAATGCCTCGCTCAGTTACCTGCCGACGGTCGGGATGGCCTGGCAGTGGGCAACCGGAAAGCAGCCGTCCCAGTGGATCGACCAGACGAAACTACGCGCGATGCAGCAGGAGGGGATCAGACCCGCCCGCGGCACGGTGGTGTCGATCACAACCCCGAGCGACATCTCCGGCTTCCCACACCGAAACGAACTGGTGTACCTGCCACCGGCGTGGTTCACGTCGAACCCGCCCCCACCCCTCCCGGTGGTCATGGTGATCGGTCCGGAGTTCAGCACGCCACCGGACTGGCTGCTCTACGCACGCGGGCTGGAGATCCTCGACGAGTTCGCCCTTCGCCACCGCGGTTCCGCACCGGTCGTGGTGTTCCCGGACACCAGTGGCTCGTTCACGAACGACACCGAGTGCGTGAACGGTCCCCGCGGAAACGCCGCCGACCACATCACCAAAGAGTTCGTGCCCTACGTGATCTCGAATTTCGGCGTCAGAGCAGATGCCGCCGGCTGGGGTATAGCGGGCTGGTCCACCGGCGGCACGTGTTCCATCATGTTCCTGGTGAGGCAGCCTGAGATGTTCAGCGCCATCGTGGCCCTCGACGGACAACTCGGCCCCAACGCCGGCCCGAAGAATCAAACAATCGCCCGACTCTTCGGCGGCGACGCCGAGGCATGGGCGGCGTTCGATCCGAAGACCGTGGTGGAGCGGCACGGGCCGTATCAGGACAAGGCCGCATGGATCGGGGTCTCGCAGGACGTTCCGACGACGCACTTTCCGGCCGGCAACATCCCGCTGCCGCCCGAGGCACTGGCCGACTGGGACACACGATCCGAGGAACACGCCAAGACGGCCGGCCAGCTGTGCACGCTGTTCGGCGCGAACGGCATCGACTGTTCCGTGGTCGGATACTCAGGAGGTCATGACTATGCTTCCGCCGCAGCCGGTTTCGCCACCGCCCTGCCCTGGCTCGCCGGCCGGCTCGGTACACCCGGAGTTCCGGCGATACCCCTACCGGGGTCCTAGAACAGCGCGAACTGCTGGCCCCGGTCGATGGGCTGCACGAACTCGTCGATGCCCACGCCGTCCACCACCTTCGCGATACTGCGCATGAACTGGTCATCAGCCACGGTCGGCACACCCAACTCGCGGGCTTGGAATCCCTTGCCGCGCTCGGGTATCGGCTCATTGCAGACCACCAGGGAGGTCTCCGGGCCGACGTCGTCGGTGTAGGCGAGCCCGGCGTGGATGATTCGCTCCACGAGTTCTTCGTGCGTCCGGTTCACCTCGGCTGACAGCGCCACCCGCATCCCCTGGACCAGCGGGCCCCCGGACTGGTACCGGCCCGGGTTGAGGAATGGGCAGGACATTCTCGACGCCAGCGCCTTCAGCGGTCGCAATTCCTCGTGGGTGACGGTGCCGTTGGGCCAGCGTCGCCGGGAGACGGGGCGCACCGGCAGCCAGACGTCCCGCTGACGGGCCCGACGCAGTGCGGGCCGAAGGACCCTGGAAAGCACCAATGCGTCGTCGAAGGCGTCGTGCGCCCGGGTCTGCGGCACGTCCCAATGCCGGGCCAAGGTCTCCAAACGCAGATTCTCCAGACCCAGTTCCAGCCGGCGAGCCAGTTCGACGGTGCACATCACACTGTCGATCGGCAGAACGACGCCGGCGATCTCCGCCTCAGCGGTGAGGAACGAATAGTCGAAGGCGGCGTTGTGCGCCACCAGCGTGCGCCCGTGGATGAGTTCGGCGAGGTCGCCGACGATCTCGCCGAACACCGGCTGATCCTCGAGCATCTCGGGGGTGATCCCGTGAATATGCGTCGGCCCGGGATCCACACCGGGATTGACCAGGCTGACCACCGATTGCTCGACATTTCCCGCGCCGTCGAGGGCGAGCGCCGCGACGCTGAGGACCCGGGCCTGACCCGGACGGAAACCGGAGGTTTCGACGTCGACGACGACCCATCCATCGTTGTGTTCCTCGGCCGGTCGGCCCCAGGTGTGGCTCACGACATTCAGGATGGCACGGTGCCCTGACAGCCCTGCAGAGCTCCTGCCGTGTCGCGGCCGCCAACCGGCAACGAAAGCTGGAGCCGGTCCGGCGACTCTTGCCGCGGGCGTCCCGGGCTCGCCGCCTAAGCTCTCTCCTCGATGAGGATGACTTTTCGCAGCCGCGCGGCCCTCGCCGCCGGTTCGGCGGCGCGCTGGGCCTCACGGGTCACCGGCCGGGGCGCCGGCGCCATGATCGGCGGCCTGGTGGCGCTGAAGCTGGATCCGTCGATCCTCCGGCAACTCGGTGTCGGGCGCCGGACGGCGCTGGTCACCGGCACCAACGGTAAGTCGACCACCACACGAATGCTGGCGGCGGCCCTGTCGACCACCGGCCCGGTCGCCACCAACAGCGAGGGCGCCAACATGGACGCGGGCCTGGTCGCGGCGCTGGCCACCGCTCGCGGCGCCCCGGTGGCCGCGCTCGAGGTCGACGAGATGCACGTGCCGCATGTCGCCGACGCCCTCCACCCCGCGGTGATCGTGCTGCTGAACCTTTCCCGCGATCAGCTGGACCGGGTGGGTGAGATCAACCACATCGAGCGGACACTGCGCGCCGGACTCGCCCGGCACCCCGACGCCGTCGTCGTGGCGAACTGCGACGACGTACTGATGACGTCGGCGGCCTATGACTGCCCGAATGTGGTGTGGGTTGCCGCCGGCGGCGGCTGGTCCAACGATTCGGTCAGTTGTCCGCGCAGCGGTGAGGTCATCGTCCGAGACGGTCGGCGCTGGCGCTCCACGGGAACAGATTTCGCACGCCCGGAGCCCGCGTGGTGGTTCGATGCCGACAACCTCCATGGCCCCGACGGTGCGATGTACCCGATGGCTCTCGCCCTACCCGGAACCGTGAACCGGGGCAACGCGGCGCAGGCGGTCGCCGCTGCGGTGGTGATGGGCGCCGATCCGGCGACGGTGGTTGCGGCGGTGGGCCGCGTCGACGAGGTGGCCGGCCGGTACCGCACGGTCCGCCTCGGCCGGCACACCGCTCGACTGCTGCTCGCCAAGAACCCGGCAGGCTGGCAGGAGGCCCTTTCGATGGTGGACAAGTCCGCGGCCGGGGTGGTGATCGCGGTCAACGGTCAGGTGCCCGACGGGGAGGATTTGTCCTGGCTGTGGGATGTTCGGTTCGAGCACTTCGGCGGCACCCAGGTGGTGGCCGCCGGTGAGCGCGGCACCGACCTCGCCGTCCGCCTCGGCTACGCCGAGGTGGACCACACGCTGGTGCACGACGCCGTGGCGGCTATCGCGTCGTGCCCTCCCGGACACGTCGAGGTGGTCGCCAACTACACCGCGTTCCTACACCTGCAGCGGGCGCTGGAGCGCCATGGCTGACGCGGTTCGGATCGGGCTGGTGCTGCCGGATGTGATGGGGACCTACGGCGACGGCGGGAACGCCGTAGTGCTGAGACAGCGGTTGCGGCTGCGGGGCATCGCCGCCGAGATCGTCGAGATCACCCTCGACGACCCGGTGCCCGACAGCCTGGACCTCTACACCCTCGGCGGCGCGGAAGACTACGCCCAACGACTGGCGACCCAACACCTGCTACGCCACCGGGGCCTGCAACGGGCTGCCGCGCGCGGCGCCCCGGTGCTGGCGATCTGCGCGGCGATCCAGGTTCTCGGGCACTGGTATCAGACCTCCGCCGGCGAACGGGTCGACGGAGTCGGACTCCTCGACGTCACCACGACGCCCCAGCCCGAACGCACCATCGGCGAGGTCGTCTCGACCCCGCTGATCGAGGGCTTGAGCCAGCCGCTGACCGGCTTCGAGAACCACCGCGGCGGCACGGTCCTCGGACCGCAGGCCACTCCCCTCGCCGCGGTGGTCAAGGGCGCGGGTAACCGTCTCGGTGACGGTATCGACGGCGCGGTTCAGGGCAGCGTGGTGGCGACCTACCTCCACGGCCCGTGCCTGGCCCGCAACCCCGAATTGGCCGACATGCTGCTCTCCCGCGTCGTCGGACCGCTACCACCGCTGGACCTACCCGAGGTCGAGCAACTCCGCCGCGAGCGCCTCGCCGCACCCCGCCGCGCCTCAAGCCGCACCTGAGCGGGAATCCGTCGCGGGTTCCGCCGAATTGGGCCGAGGGACCGCGGTTGGGATACGTTGACGGCTAGTTAGGGACGTCTCCTCAGGTTCCCGAGATGGAGTTCACCATGATTGCCGCCGCTCGCCCCCTCGCGACCGCCACCGCAGCGCTGCTGGGGGCCGGCGTCATCGCGGCCGCCCCGGCGCTGACCACATCCGCGCCGGCGGTCCCCCGGTTCACCGCCCCGGATATCGCTCTGACGTCGAGCATCTTCGACATCCTGACCTTCCCCGCCTGGCAGCAGGCCATCGCCAACGAAGTCGAGTTCCTGGCGATCCGAACCGCGGGTCTGGCGCAGGGCGGAGCGGGTTTCGCCGAGTCCGCCGCGCAACTTCCCGAGACGTTGCTCACCGCCGCCCAGCAGGTCTTCAGCGGTAACGCGCTGGACGCCCTCACCACGGTCGAGGAATGGGCCTTTGATGCCGGCTCGGCCACACTGATCCCCCCGATCGCCGCGAACATCGAGGTCGGGCAGATCCAGCTGGCAATCCAGTCCGCTCTGCTGGCCGCCCAACCGTTGGCGGCCGTCGAACTCGGCGCCGGACTGTTCACCGCGTTCGATGACGTGACCCGGTCCTTCATCATCGCCGGACAGAACATCGTCGATGCCATCCTGTCCTTCGACATCGGCGGCGTCGTACAGGCGGTGATCACCGGCGTGACCGGGGTGATCAGTGCGTTCGGCGCGGGCGGGCAGGCGATCGTGGACGGCATCGTCAGCGCCCAGAACACCCTGGCGGCGGCCCTCGCGACGCGGCCCATCCTGATCCCGCCGATCGGCCCGGCCAGTGCGGCCCTGAAGATCGCCGCCGCCGAATCGGCCGCCGCCACGGTCACCGTCCCGGCTCCCGCCGCCGATGTCACAGAGTCGCCTCGTGCGGCGGTCGACGCCGTGCCGGCGCACACCGAGCGGACCCCGACCGTCGACGTGGTGCCGAACGCGGGCGAGCCAGCCGGCTCCGACATCCGCGCAACGGCCGATGCCACCCCGCAACGGGGTTCCAGCGCCCTACGAACCGGGCGGGCGGAGCAGGCGCACGGCACTGCCGGCGACGCCGCTTCCAAGGCGGACGGCCGACGCGGGGCCAGCCGCTAGCGGGGTGCCGTCAGACCATCGCGCGACGCCCGGACAGGGCGCGCCCGAGAGTCAGTTCGTCGGCGAATTCGAGATCCCCGCCCATCGGTAGACCAGACGCGATCCGGCTGACCGTCAGGCCCGGAATATCGCGCAGGATGCGCACCAGGTAGGTGGCGGTTGCCTCACCCTCGGTGTTCGGATCGGTCGCGATGATCACCTCGGTGATGTCGACGCCGTCCACACGCTCGCCAATCCTGTTGAGCAACTGGCGAATCCGCAGTTGATCCGGACCGATGCCGGAGAGCGGATCCAGCGCCCCGCCGAGAACGTGATAGCGGCCGCGGAACTCCCGGGTCCGCTCAACCGCCTGGACGTCCTTGGGTTCCTCGACGACGCACACCAGGGTGCCGTCGCGACGGGCATCGGCACAGATCCGGCAGCGCTCGGCCTCGGAGACGTTGCCGCAGACCTCGCAGAACTGAACACCGTCGCGCACTCGCGTCAGCGCCGCGGTCAACCGATCGATATCCGGGGGCTCGACCGAGAGCAGGTGAAAAGCGATCCGCTGGGCGCTCTTCGGTCCGACGCCGGGAAGCTTGCCGAGTTCGTCGATCAGATCCTGGACAGGACCTTCAAACATTCGGTCAGGACTCCGTGGGGCCCTGGGGTTGTTGACGCATCTGGGCCAGCGGACCCAGATGGACCTTGACCATGTCGGCCATCGCCCGGGTGGCATCCTCGAAGGCTCCGACGACGAGATCCTGCAGTGTCTCCACGTCGTCGGGATTGACCACAGAGGGGTCGATGTTGACCGCGGTCACCTTTCCCGCACCGCTGAGGGTGATGGTCACCAAACCGCCCCCGGCCTGGCCCTGAACCTCCGACCCGGCGATCTTCTGCTGAGCCTCTTGCAACTGCTGCTGCACCTGCTGGGCCTGGGCGAGCGCCGCCTGCAGTCCGGGCATCATCTGCTGGCGCAGTTGTTCCGCCTGCTTGCGCAGTGTCTCCGGATCAACGGGCATGCCGGGCGGAACGCCGGGGAGGCCGGGCGGAATTCCGGGTTGCATGACGGTCTCCTTGCGTTGTGGTCTCGACTTCGTTGCGGACAGGCGTTTCGGCCGCTCGGTGACTTCCAAGCCTAGACGGCCGCGGGTTACCGTGGCGGCCGTGCCGAAGTTCACTCCCCTGCGTGTCGGGGCCGTCGCCGTCACCGGCGTGGTACTCGCCACCGCGACGTCTCCGGCTCCCCTGACCCACGCTGCGCCGGGCAGTGTCGCCGGGATGATCGTCTTCCTCGACCCCGGACACAACGGGGCCAACGACGCCTCGATGACGAAGCAGGTTCCGAACGGCCGTGGCGGCACCAAAGATTGCCAGACCTCCGGCACCGCGACCGAGGCCGGCTACCCCGAGCACACCTTCACCTGGGACACCACCTTGCGGATCCGCGCCGCCCTGCATGCGCTGGGGGTACGGACCGCCATGTCCCGGGGGAACGACGACCAAGTCGGTCCCTGTGTCGACGAACGGGCCGCGATGGCGAACGCACTGCAACCCAATGCCGTGGTGTCGATCCACGGCGACGGCGGACCGGCTACCGGCCGGGGATTCCACATCCTCTACTCCAGCCCGGCGTTGAACGCCACGCAGGCCGGACCGTCCGTGCAGTTCGCCCGGATGATGCGTGACCAGATTGCGGCGGCGGGCATCCCGCCGGCGACCTACATCGGCAACAACGGACTCAACCCCCGGGCTGACATCGCGGGGCTCAACCTCGCCCAGTACCCGTCGATTCTGGTCGAGTTGGGGAATATGAAGAACCCGGTCGACTCGACCCTGATGTCCAGCATCGAGGGCCGGCAGAAGTACGCCCAGGCGGTAGCCAACGGCGTGGTGTCGTTCCTGCAGACCCAGCCGCCGCGGACAAGCTAGCCGCCTGCTCAGGCCCCTGAGTTCTCTAAGCCTCTGAGTTCTCTAAGCCTCTGGGTTCTCGACGTCTTTCTTGAGGTTGGCAAGCACCTCGTCCTGGATTCGACGCAAACCGAGTGGTGCGAAAACCCTCTCGAAGAAGCCCTTGACCCCGCTCCCGCCGGTCCAGGTGGTCTTGACGGTGACCGTGCACCCGGGACCGGCAGGCGCGACGGTCCAGTTCGTCACCAGCGAGGAGTTGCCGTCCTTCTCGATGACGGTGTGACCGGCCACGTCGACGTCGGCCTGAACGTGGCGCACCCGGGACTTGGTGGCCTGCAGCTTCCACGCGGCGACAGTCCCGCGGCCCTGACCACCCGACAGCACCCGGTACTCGCTGTAGTGCGGCGAGAGGATCCTGGGCCGCACCTGCTGGTAATCGGCGATCGCGTCGAGAACCTTCGCCGGTTCGGCGTCGATGAGAATGGAACTCGACGAACTGACCTGTGCCATGGAACTCCTCGGGGTTGCGGTGGCTGCGCATGAGGGTAGTCATGCTGATCGGCCCGCCTTTCGGCGTGCCGGTGTTACGTCAACCGTCGATCCGGCGGGCTCCGAGTTCGCTCTGCAGCAACTCCAGCGCCGCCTCTTCCGGGTCGCGTCGCGGTGCGGGATCCTCATCGTCGCGGACCGCCTCGGCGATCATGTCGTCTTCCTCGGAGCGCTCCCCGGCACGGGCGACATCTGCCGGGATGGGCGCCGGCGCCGGAGGCACCGCCGGCGCGGAAGCACCCGCGCCCCCGGCCTCGCAACGAACCTGCCAGTTCACCCCCAACGCGTCCTTGAGCGCATCGCGGATCACATCGGCATTGCGCTGCTCGCACAGCCGCTTGGCCAGCGGAGCGGAGTCGTGCGCAAGTACCAGCGTGTTGCCCTCCACCGCGCGGACGACCGCCCCCGCCAGCATCACCTCGACGGTGCGAGACCGCTCGCGGACCTTTTCCCGCACCGTCGGCCACATCTGACGGACCGCCGCGGCATTCGGGGTGTGTTCATCGGCCGGTGCGCTCTCCGGTACAGGCCGCTCCGGGGAGTCGCTGCGCGCAGCCGGGGGCGGCACCGCGGCGGGGGGCGCGGGTCTCGACCCCATGGGATCGGGCCGCACCGACGGCGGCTCGACCCGGGATGGCGGCACGGCGGAGGGCGCCTTCTCGGGCACCACCGCTGCCGGTGCCACCGTCCTCGGCGCGACGGCCGGGGCCACCGCAGCCTCCGGTGCCACAGTCTCGGGCACCCCAGTCTCGGGCGCCGGCGCCTGAGTCCTGCGAACGTACTGCTTGCCGGTGGCCACGGGGGCACTCGCCGCCGTCTCCCCTGCCGGAATGGAGATATCCAGCCTCGTCTCGATGCGCTCGATCCGCTGAAGCAGCGCCGACTCGGTGTCACTGGCCGAAGGCAGCAACAGTCGGGCACACACGACTTCCAGCAACAGCCGCGGGGCCGTGGCACCGCGCATTTCACCCAGACCGGCGTGCACCACCTCCGCGTACCGGGCCAGCGTTGCCGGCCCGATCCGGGCGGCCTGATCCCGCATCCGATCGAGCACATCATCGGGGGCATCCACAACACCACGACTGGCCGCATCCGGAACCGCTTGCAGCACAATGAGATCGCGGAAACGTTCCAACAGGTCGGTGGCGAAACGGCGCGGATCGTGGCCGGCGTCGATCACCGACTCCACCGCCCCGAACAGTGCCGCGGCATCCCCGGCCGCCAGTGCGTCGATCGCGTCGTCGATCAGCGCGATATCCGTGGCGCCGAGCAATGCCAGAGCACGCTGGTAGTGCACCCGGTTGTCTTCCGCCCCGGCGAGTAGCTGGTCCAGCACGCTCAGCGTGTCGCGTGGCGACCCGCCGCCTGCCCGGATCACCAGCGGGAACACGGTGTCGTCGACGTCGACCGCCTCCGAGGCGAGGATCTTCTCGATCAACGTCCGCATGGTGCGCGGTGCGAGCAGCCGAAACGGGTAGTGGTGGGTACGCGACCGAATGGTGGGCAGCACCTTCTCCGGCTCCGTGGTGGCGAACACGAAGATCAGGTGCTCGGGCGGCTCCTCGACGATCTTGAGCAGCGCGTTGAAGCCCGCCGTCGTGACCATGTGCGCCTCGTCGACGATGAAGATGCGGTAGCGGCTCTGTGCGGGCGCGTAGAACGCGCGATCACGCAGTTCACGGGTGTCGTCCACCCCGCCGTGGCTGGCTGCGTCGAGTTCGACGACGTCGACCGAACCTCCGCCGTTGGGCGCCAACGCCACGCAGGAGTCGCAGACCCCGCACGGGGTGGGTGTGGGGCCCTCCGCGCAGTTCAACGATCGGGCCAGGATTCGGGCCGACGAGGTCTTGCCGCATCCCCGTGGACCGGAAAACAGGTAGGCGTGGTTGATCCGTCCCGCCGACAGCGCCGTGGACAGCGGTTCGGTGACGTGCTCCTGACCGACTACCTCAGCGAACGTCGCCGGCCGGTACTTGCGGTAGAGCGCCACGCCAGCAGGCTACCCACCCCGACCGACGAGACACCGCCCGAGGGAGGCCGGACAAGCCGAGCCGGACGAACGGGGACCGGTCAGGCGGGATCAGATACCGGCCGGCCGAGCAGGACTTCAGTGGCCGCCAGCAGCGCGCATGTGGCCAGACCGTCGATCGCCTCGGCCAGGTCCGCCACCGACGGGAAACTCGGCGCGATCCGGATGTTCGTGTCCTTCGGGTCCTTGCGGTACGGGAACGACGCGCCGGCTTCGGTCACCGCGATGCCGGCCTCCTTGGCCAGCGCCACAGTCCGTTTCGCGGATCCCGGCAGGACATCCAGGCTGACGAAGTAGCCGCCCTTGGGTTCGGTCCACGAGGCGACCTTGGCCTCCGCGAGACGGCGGTCCAGGATGTCGAGGACCAGGGCGAACTTCGGAGCCAGGATCTGCTGGTGACGCAACATGTGCCGACGGACCCCGTCGGCATCCCGGAGGAACTTCTGGTGCCGCAACTGGTTGACCTTGTCCGGGCCGATCGACTTCTTGCCGGAGTGCTGCAGATACCAGGCGATGTTGCCCAACGATCCGCCGAAGAAGCTCACGCCACCCCCGGCGAAGGTGATCTTCGACGTGGAGGCGAACACGTAGGGCCGGTTGGGATTACCCGCCTGCGCGGCCAGTCCGATGATGTCGACCGGCCTGGCGAACTCGTCGGTGAGGGTGTGCACCGGGTAGGCGTTGTCCCAGAAGAGCCGGAAATCGTTGGCGGCCGTGCGCATCTGCACCAGCCGACGCACCACCTCCCAGGAGTACACCGCGCCGGTCGGGTTGGCGTACACCGGAACGCACCACATGCCCCTGATCGACGGGTCGGTGGCGACGAGCTCTTCGACCAGATCGACATCCGGGCCGTCCTCGCGCATGGGCACGGGAATCATGTCGATGCCCAGGCTCTCGGTGATCGCGAAGTGACGGTCGTAGCCCGGCGACGGGCACAGGAACTTCACCTTGGGTTCACGGATCCACGGACGCGGGGAGTCGACGCCGCCGTGCAGGAGTGAGAACACCACCGTGTCGTGCATCAACTCGAGACTGGCGTTGTTGCCCGCAATGAGGTTGGGGACGGGAATGCCCAGCAGTTCTCCGAAGATCGCCCGCAACCCGGGCAGACCGTGTTGGCCGCCGTAGTTGCGGGTGTCGGTGCCCTCGTCATCGCGGTAGACGTTCTCCCCGGGCAACGTCAGCAGGGCGTTGGACAGGTCCAACTGTTCCGGCGAGGGCTTTCCGCGGGTCAGATCCAGTGCCAGTTGTTTGGCACGCAGGTCGGCGTAATCACGAAGCAATGAATCGTGACGGCTCTGCAGGTCATCACGGCCGAGGGACTGGAACGACACCATGAGCCTTTCGTCAACACCGCGGGATATCCGTGTCCGCCGAAAAGCGGCCGACAAGAAAGGGGACCCCGCGCACCCGCCAGAGCCCGTTGACCCTTGCTGCCTTCCAGCCCTGGGGGAGTTCACAGGTTGGACGCCGCGCGGGGTCCGCCTTCAGTCTAGTACCGCCCGACCGACTGACGGCAGCAGGTCGAGAACCTCGGCCCCGGTCGGCTACCATGACCGACGGAGGATTCGCCTAGTGGCCTATGGCGCTCGCCTGGAACGCGGGTTGGGTTAATAGCCCTCGCGGGTTCAAATCCCGCATCCTCCGCGCCCGTCCGGGGTGCGGCTTGCGGCCGCACCCCGGACCACCGACTAAGGAGACCTATGCGGCGGCGTGCTGCCAGGGCGACGCACCTTGCTCTGTGGTTGGTCGGAGCCCTCCTCTACGTCGTGTTCGTCATTCCCCGGTGGTGGGTCCTGACCGGCGACATCCCCGCCACAGCGGCCACCTTTGGACGCATCGTCACCGGCTTCCCGATCGCGGCGGCGGCTGTTCCGGTGGGCCTGTCTCTTCAGCGCGCGCTGAAGCAGGAATCCCGCATCCCGGAGCTGGCACTCCGGCTTCGCGCGTGGTCGGCAGTCCTGCATGTGATCGCCGGGGTGTTCATCATCGCGACGGCGGTCGCCGAGATCTGGCTGAACTCGCAGGCCGCAGCACCGTGGTTGTTCGGCGTGTACGGCGGCGCCGGGTCCCTCGCGGTCCTGGCGGCCCTCGCCTTCGTTCTGTCGTTCCCCGCGGAGCTACCCCCACCGCCCCCCAAGCCGGCCAAGGCCAAGCCCGAGAAGAAGACGGATAAGACGCCGAAACAGCGGCGCACCCGGAAGCGGGGTCGAAAGCAGACCGAGTCGGAACCCGAATCCGGTCAGGAATCCGACCGGGAGGCTGAGTCGTCCGACGGCGAAGCTAAGGACACGGCCGGCGATGAGGCCGACACGGCCGAGGCATCCGACGCGGAATCCGTGGCGCCCGCGGACGACGCCCCGGCTTCTGAGGCGAACCCCGAGTCGACCGCCGACTCGATCGAACCCGCGGAGGACACTGCGGCCGACACCGAAGCGTCATCGGCCGTCAGCGACTCGGGCATCCAGCGGCCTGTCGGCAAGAAACGCCATCGGCTCCGTCGCTGACCCCCTGGTCTGCCGCGGCGTGCCCCCAGAGCCTTCCCGTCAGACGGTGGCCCGGACCGGCAGGTCGAGCTGGATGTCGGAGATGTTGATCAGCCCGATCGAGCTGTTCGAGTACAGCGTCGAGTACGCCGCGATCTGCAAGGTCAGCGAATCTCCGGCACCAACGGTGTAGGCGATGCTCTGCATGGGCACCGTCACGGTGTGCTCACGCCCGTCCAGGGTCACCGGGACCGCGGTGCTGATGTTGCCGACGACGCGACCGGTCGCGTCATCCACCAACTGGGCGAACACGGCCTTCCCGGTTCCCAGACCGGTATAGGTGAACGTCAGTTCCGGGGTGCCCACGAACTGGTCGCCCACGCTCGGGTTCACCGCCACATTGAGGGCATTGTTCGCCTCGGTGGCGAACACCTGGGACAACGGCCAGGACGTGACCGAAGACGGTAGCCCGCTGCCCTGCAGCGGACCGGAACCGGCGATGAACGGGATGATGGGCAGCACACCGCCGTCACCGGCCGCACTGAACGGGTTCACCTCATTGAAGCCCGGCTGGAACGGCAACAGATCGGACTGGTGGTAGACGCCCTTCTGGTCGTACCACTGGAACACCGGGATGTCCTCGGCCGGGTCTCCGGTGCCGGCGACATAGGTGTCCAGCCACGCGATGGTGTTGGACACGATCTGGGAGGTCTGCGTCGGATTCACCGGATCCAGGCAGTAGCCGTGGCCGCCGCAGAACCAGGTCATCTTGACCTCGGTGCCGAACGGGTTGGCCAGGATGGTCTGGGCGTTCGCGATAGCCTGATTCAGCGGGAACAGCGCGTCGACGGTGCCCTGGACGAACATCGTCGGGGCCTTCATCTCGTTGAGCAGAGCGGTCGGACCGCTACTGCCGAGAACGGCCTGAGCGGTCTGGCTGATCCAGTTGAACAGCAGTCCGGTGGCGACACCGGCGTAGATCTGGTTGTTGATCGTGGCACCCGCCGTGACCAGCGAGAGTCCCAACACGACCGACCAGGCGGACTTGAAGATGTCGTTCGGGTACAGGGCCTCGTTCAGGGAGTGCCAGGCGATACCCGGCACGATGGCGTCGATCCGCGGGTCGACGGTGGTCATCTGAATGCCGCCGCCGTAGGACCCGCCCACCATGCCGACCTTCGGATCACCCGGTCCGTTGAGTTGCGCCGGGGTGTTCGTGGCCGACCAACTCACGATGGCGGACACGTCACGGCCCTCGTAGAACGGGTTGTCCAGCTGCAGCACGCCGCCGGAGGCGAATTCACCACGCGGATCCCAGGTGATGAGGTTGTATCCGGCATCCCGGATATCGCCCACACTGGGCTGGTAGGACTGAGGGTTGGTCCGGTCGTAGGGATTCGTGCGACCGGCACCACCCAGTCCCGGGCTGTTGAGTGCGGTGGGCGCATCCTCGCCGGCGACCAGGCCGCTCGCCGGGAAGAAGTTCGTACTGATCTCGACACCGTCGAACGAGGTCACCTTGTAGGTGAACGCCACCGGGGTGTCGGCGGGTGCCAGTTCGTTGACCGCCACCTCGATGGAGGCGACGATCGAGCCGCCGATGATCGGCGCCAGCAGGGTGCTGATCAGGGGAATTTCCTGCAGCAGCCCGATGACCGGCTCGAACAGCAAACCACCGACCAACGGGATGCCGGTGAGGAAGGCGGTGAAATCGGTCACCTCGGAGACCCGCACACTGAACTGCTCGGTGCCCTTGACCCCGGAGTCCAGCCAGTTGGCGTACGGCAGGATCGTGTAACTCTGCGGATCCACCAGAGATGGGGTGACCCGCACGTTGCCGATGTCCATCTTGCCGCCGGCACTGCTGCCCGCGAACGTGTACGTCATCGGCAGCCCGCGTTCGCTGGTCGCGTTCAGGGCGCCCTGAATCACACCGTCGACCAACTCCAGAGTCGGCGCCACGGTGATGCCGTTGTTGGTCTGCTCGGTGACGGTGACCTGAGCGGCGGGGGTTTCGACGGTGGCCGCCGCCCCGACGCTCTCGCGGCGGGCAGCCGCCAACATCGCCCATGACATGGGGGACACAGCCGGACTCAGTGGATCGTTGCCCGCGTCGTCGGACACCAGATCGTCGGCAGCCGAGACGAAGGTCGTCACCGAATCCGCCTCGGCTGCAACGGGCTCCGCATCGGCATGGTCAGCGACACCGTCGTCACCGGCGGGAATGGACTGAGCGGCAACGGGGCCGGCCGGTTCTACCGTCGGGCCGGATTCGACGGCGCCCTGCACTGCGGAGATCGTCGACGCGGGCGCAACCTTGGCGCTGGATCGGACGGCGGCCGTGGCGGCCGGTGCAGGGACGAGGTTCGTCCGGGCCCGCGTGAGAGCCGGTGCATCGGAGCCGCCGTTGCCGGCATCGCGGCTTCCCTCGTCCGCGATCCTGCTCGCAGCCGTTCCGCGCGAAACACGCGCCGAACCCTGTGGGGCCGCATTCCGGGAGCCCGAGGTGTCCGACGACGATCCGGACCGGGCGGACTCCGCCGAACCGGATTCCCCGCTCTCGGCGAGGGCAACACCCTGGCCGGAGAACACGGCGACACCCACACCGAGGGCAACCGCCAAGCCTCCGACGCGACCAACGAAACGTGCAGCGCCCATGAGCCGTCTTCCTCCAGAACTTCCGCTTAGCCAGACAGTCTGAGCGCAGACTAGCCCTCTTCGCGGGGAATCCTCAGAGCTTTTTTAGAAAACCCGACGGTAGTTCACCAGATGGAGAAGTCGGTTGAACCGATGCCGTCCGGGCCCGCGTAGTTCATGTAGATCGGGCCCTGCTGATACGGCGCGTTTCCCGTGTTCATCAGACCACTCTCGATCACCGGGGTGCCCCTTGCCCCGCTCAGCGTGGTGAAGGTGTACAGCAATGTCTCCTCGTCCGGCGCGTACACCGCGATCCTGGTGCCCGCCGGCAGGTTCTGGCCGGCCACCGAACCGACGGGTGCGTTGGCAAGAGGCAGGGTTCCGTAGACACCGCCGGAGTCGATGATCGATCCGGCGTCGGTCAGCGCCCCGCCATTGACGCTCACCTTGACGAAGGCGTCCGGCGCGCCCGGAAGGGAGACGCGGGTGGGCAACGGATTCACGCCGAACACCATCAGACCGCCCAACCCGAACGGCAGGAAGTTCTGGAACAGCAGGACACCGCTGCTCAGCTCACCCGGCAGTTCGGTGTTCGGGATGGGGGCGGGTCCCGGTCCGGCGGTGTTCGCACCGACGCCCATGATTCCGTCAGCACCCCAACTGAAGTACTCCTGGAAGTCGGCAACGCTGTCCGGGTACTCGCCGTTGTCGGTCACCACGTTGACGTTGGCGGAATCGGTGGCCGCACCGCCGCCGAAGTCCACCGGCGCCAGGTAGGTCTCGTAGTGGTAGCAGAGCCCACCGCTGAAGCAACTGTCGCCGCTACCGACGTTGACCAGTTGATTCAGATTCGGAACGGCGGAGGGCAGCACGACGATGCCGGATGCGCCGGTATCGACCAGAAGGGGGGCGCGCGACCCGTTGTTGATCGACACGGTGGCCACCGGCTGGGTGGTCGCTTTGATCTGAAGCGGGACGACGGCATAGACCTTGCCGTCCTCACGCGCAGCGGCGATCAAGGGCTGACCGAGGGCGACCGCGTCCGGCGCGCCGAAGAGTCCGACGAGCGGCAGGAACAACTCAGCCCCGGCCAGAGAGAGGTCGGCGAAATTGGGCCACAGCATGGTGCCCACCAGATTCAGCTGGGCGACCTGCGCAACGATCGGGATGCCGGCGACGGCCGCGAGGAACTGCTGCGCCCCGGGGTTGGTCGCCTGCCAGGCCGTCAGCGACAGCGACGCTCCGGCCAGGAACATCTGTGGCGCGATGGCGGCCAGTCCGGCGATGACATTGCCCGAACCCCACGTCTCCGCCTGGATCACGCCCTGCGCCGCCGCGATCTCCTGCAGGGCAAGCTGGACATGAGCGCCGGGGATGATCGGCGTATCCGGCAGCCACGACGTCATATTCGGAGCGGGATCGGCCGCAGCACCGGGCACGACGGCCGCGGCGCCCGGCGCAGCGGAAGCGTCAGACTCGACAGCGGCCACGGCGACCGGCGTCGACGTTTCCACGACTGCCGCGCGCTGTCCGCGACCCGCCAGGCCGCGGGGTGCGACAGACGGGGTCGCGAACAGGACCGAATCACCGCCTGCCGGCTCCGCTGCCGTCTCCGTCGCGTCGACGGCGACCTGCGCCGCCGCGTGTGCGGCCGCTGCCCCTCGGTCGGCCAGGGCTTCAGCGGGGCGGATGGCGGCTTCCGGATCCGATGTCGTACCGGCCGCGTCGTCACCGATCGCTGCGATCACCGAGGCGCGACCTTTGACCGTCGACTCGAACTGCACGGACGATTCCGCCATGGGGCCACGGCCCGACCGAACCGCGGCCTTCTTCCGGTTCGAGCCGGACGACGTCTCGGCCGCCGACGCCGAGGCGCCGGTGGATTCCGCGGCTGCCGCGGGCGCGGCCGCCGCTCCGTCATCGGCACCGGTGTCGGCGAATGCCACCGCCGTGCCGCTCACCATGGCCGCACCGAGACCCAGCGTCACCGCGCCGGCCCCCAACCAGGAGTAGGGCTGCATCCGGCGCCCCTTGGCGCGGGAGCGTACTGCTCGGGACATGACTACCCCTGTCAGGTGGATTTCGCCGGGATTTCTCCTTAGGTGTTTATCACATTTTTCTCAGGTTACCCAGGCTTTCCGGCTTGATCAGCCTGACAGATCTCCCCACGCCGACCGGCCCGGACCGCCACCGTGTTAGCACTCTCGATCACAGAGTGCTAATCTTGAAGCGCACAGTAAATGGCTGCCCGCCAGGGTGGCGGGCTTCTGATCGTCGGGAGGTGAACTGCTGTGCTGCGCTTTGATCCCTTCAGTGACCTTGATGCCATGACCCGGGGCTTGCTGACCCAGAGTGGAACCGATCGAAGCCCCCGCTTCATGCCGATGGACCTCTACAAGGTCGATGACCACTACGTCCTGACCGCCGACCTGCCCGGCGTCGATCCGGGGTCGGTCGACGTCACGGTCGACAACGGAACGCTCACCCTGACCGCACACCGCTCGGCCCGTTCCGAGGATTCGGTTCAGTGGCTGACCAGCGAGAGGTTCTTCGGCGCCTACCGTCGCCAACTCTCGCTGGGCGAGGGCGTCGATACGACCAGGATTGCCGCCACCTACGAAAACGGTGTCCTGACCGTCACGATCCCGATGGCCGAACGGGCGAAGGCCCGACGCATCGAGGTCACCCATAACAAGTCGGCCACCTCGATTGGCCCGACAACCGTCGACGCGGACTGAGCCGCTCGCTGTCCGACCGACCGATCGGCGGGCCACCCGGCGTGAACCGCTGCTCGGTCGGTCGACGGCGTTGCGGGGAAGCACGTCAGCCGGACCGATTCCCCTTCAAGTCCCTGTCCCGGCTCGGCTGCACCCGCTTGGGTTCGCCCGGCATCTTGGGGGTGCTTGCGGCGTGTAGGCCATGCTCACCTGCGATTACGCAGGTGGTTTTGATCAGCCATACGGAAGGTTGTCGGGCGAATACTCACCGCACTTCTATAGGTTTGCGCCGATCAATTTCTGACCTACGCAACGCAGCCAAACCTATCAATAGAGTGCAAAGGCGTTGAGCACGCCTGGGCGCGATCCAGCCGGATGCTGGCAACCGAGTCGTCGCCCGTTCCCTCACCACGACCTGGCCGATCGTGGAAGGTTCCCGGTCCGGCACCCGTCGAGATGCGGCAATTGATCCGTGGCTACACCACCAAAGGAGATATTTGCAAGTGCAAATACATTGACCGGTTGAGGCCACCCCGACGATGTCCGCAGCAGTCACCTGGACGGCGAACAGAGCAGTTCCCTCACCGCCGATGGGATCTCTGCCAGGGTGATGAGATGGTCGACGCGGACTCCCCCGCCATCGTCACGGTGTTCCGGTCACGACTGCGCCCCGAGGCCGCCGCCCTGGGCTACCACGAGTTGGCCGAGGAGATGGAGCGCCGGGCGCGGGCGATGCCGGGATTCGTGGACTTCAAGACCTTCACCGGCGACGACGATGAGCGGGTATCCATCGTCGTCTTCGATGACATCGACCACCACAACGCCTGGCGCGATGACGCCGAGCATCTCGCGGCCCAGCAGCGCGGCATTGAGGAGTTCTACGCCGGGTACCAGATCACCGTCGGGGAGGTCATCCGGCGGCATCGCTACACCGGCCGAGAGTCTTGAGCCTGGCTTTGGTGACCACCCAAACGGGACAGTCCAATCCCAGACCCCAACGGGTCGAAAACGCGCCCATCGTCCTCGCACGAGACTCATCTCGAAGGTAACCGGCCATCGGCACAGCACCAGATCGAAAAAGTGCCGTGGTTACCTGTTTGAAGAGCTAGTCATTGACCGGATCTTGCTACTGGCCGTCCATCAAGACCACGACAGGGCGAGCAGTTGCAGGCGACCCTCAAGCGGCACAGACCAACCAAGCTCAAACCCTGTGTTTGTGACATCGACCAAGACTCCGACGCCCGCGTGATTCGGTTTACTGACCGTAGCGACGGCTGCGTGCGAGCCGCCGAGCGCAACAGGGACATCGACGACATCGACATGGAACTGATCCTCAGACCAGACAGAGTCGCCGTCGAAATAGGCCTGCAAGCTCTCCTGCACCAGTGCGCCCAGCTTGACGTTGACTCCCAGAACCGTCTGGGAGAGCAGTGAGGCAATGGGTGCGCCGACGACAGGAACCAGCCCGATCGTGTCGACGATCAGGTTCCCCACTTCGGTGATGACTTGGACAAAGTCGAGAGTGATAACCGAGCTAACAAGGCTGACGGCGTCGATCGCGAACTTGACTCCGTTGATGGCGGTGCCCACCAACGGAATCCACCCGATTGAACCATTAAGGCCGCTGAATTGAATGTCGAGTTCGTCTTTCAAGGAGATCGAGACGAACGCTGAGGCCTCGCGACCAGGAGCGCCCGCGACTGCCGAGGCAGATCGGGTGGGCCCCTCGGCCGTCTGATCGACGATTGCCGCCTCCATGTCCAGCAGAGACCCGGTAGGCACCGCCACGGTCGGTTCATCCTGTGCGGCCGCAGGTCTGCCAGTCTCCCGGCGCGCAGCAGCGACCATCACCCACGATGCCGCCAACTCCCCCGGTCCACCCGGAAGCAACCCCGACCAGCCCCCATCAAGGGCATCCACCGTCTCGTTTCTCGCGGCCACCGGAACCATCACCGGCGCTTCGGCGACCGCCTCCGGCGCGTTCGGGACGACACTGATCACCACAGGCGCTGCTGGCATCACCTCGGCCGGAGCCGAAGCGGATGGGAGCACAACCCGATCCTCGACGACCTCGGCCGGAACCGGAACAGACGGGAAACCCGTCCTGTCAGGAAGAGCTGAGGTCAACCCATCGGAATCCACCCGGGCCAATACCGAGTCACGGTCGACGTCATTCTTGACAACCGGTCCACGGGCACGATCCGCCCCACCGGACTCCCGACCCCCGGAAGGCTGATCAACATGGGCTCGCCCATCTCGTGACCGCGACACCGAAGCTGCAGCTCGCGTCGCCGACGATGCGGCGGACTCAGTCTGCGCCGACGACTCAGTCGACTCTTCAGTCGAAGCCCCGGCGACACCAGCGCCCAGCCCCCCGACTGCAGCGCCGATACCCACGGCCACCGCCAAGCCCCTGACCCTGCCCACACACACCGATCCCCGCATGACGCCCCCCAGTCGGCCACTCGACGTCCACCACAGGAATCCCCCGGCAACGTCGTCGCGGTTACATACCGCTATTCAATGGCGAATATTCCATAAAGGTATGTCTGCGATCAAATGAGAACAGGGTGTAATGCGCAGTAGCTGAATGCATATTGAACAATTCATTTACTTGCGAATTCAAAATTCTCGGCTGGTGCAGCAACGGATTCGGAATGCGCTTCGGTATCGCCAAAACTCCATATGCGGCCGAAGGGATGCTCGGGGTGTCGGAGCCCCGCACGACACTGGATGGCGAAGGTCGACAGGGAGGGGGCACCGTGGTCCAACAGCTTCATCGTGAGATGGCCGCGACCATCAGACAGGTGGTGATCGACCCGGAAGTGTCAGACCGTAGCCGGGAGTTGGCGGCATCGTTCAGCCGCAAAGCCGCCGACCGCCTCAAGTCCGACTGCCCATCCTTCAGCTACGAGTGGTTCTTCGGGGCCTGCGGCCTGGACAATTGGGGTGAGCAGCTCCCCGACCAGACAACCAGCCGGTGACAAATGCTGGCGCGGTCAGAAACTGACCCCGGCGCGCTAAGTTCGCCAATAAGGTGTTCCTGGCAGGTCGGCAATCGGCCGGTGGGCGCTCGGGGGGCTGAAATTTGGGAACTGACAACGACCTCGGCTCGAGAATTATCGAAGTCGTCAGCGCCCCGGCAGATCAACTACTTGTTGCGTACTTCGAACCTGACGGTCCGTTCGCGGGCAGTACCTTCGACGACCTGCCCGAAAACCCCAGAGACCACTTCTGCGCGAGCGACCTGCTGGCAGCGAGCCTGCTCGACGTGCGATTCGGACCCCAAGCAGTCCGGCCCCTACTTGCGGCGGGGCCAAACTCCTTCTCGAAGTATCTTGCAGAAATCCCTGACGACGTCGATCTCTGGAACGCCACCGACGATGACCTCTCTCCAGCCTACGAGTTGTGGGATGCCCTACGAGGACTCCCAGGAGTAGGTCGGACCAGAACGAGCAAGCTGCTGGCCCGCAAAAGGCCACGCCTGATCCCGATCGTTGACAGCGTGATCCGAAACGCGCTCCCCCTCGGGGAAGATTCCTGGGAATCGCTTCGGTCAGCCCTTCGAGATGAGCACGTACGGGAACGCATTGAGGACATCCGTCCGCCAGGGGTCACGTCGACCATCTCAACCCTGCGACTGCTCGACGCCGCGACATGGATGCGCCACAGCAATTCCCGAGCCGCCAAGAAGGCCAGGCGGTCGGCTCGCATGGACTAGTCCGGCCGCCCCGGCGCGGACCGGCATCAGTCGAGGCTGGCCATGCGGACATCCCGAAACCGGTCGATTCCCGAACACCACCACCATCTGCAATCGCTGACCGGTTTCCCCAGGACCCCTGTGTTCGGAAAGCCTGTCCCGTTTCCCACTGTTCGGAAAGTATTCCGTCGGACACTTTCGGTACAATAGGTTCATGCCCGCCGCCACCACCGCTTCGGCCCCCTCGTCCACCATCGTCGGCTACGCCCGAGTGTCGACCCTGACTCAAACGTTGGAACAGCAGACCGAGCAGTTGACCGCCGCCGGGGCGGGCCGCATCTTCCACGACGTGATGTCCGGTGCCCGCGACGACCGGCCCGGCTTCACCGAATGCCTCAACTATCTCCGCGACGGCGACACCCTGGTCGTCTGGCGGCTCGACCGGCTGGGCCGCAACATGCGCTCGATCGTGAACACCTTGCACGAGCTGACCGAGCGCGGGATCACCGTCCGCTCGATCCACGACGGGGTCGACACCTCCACCAGCACCGGGCGGATGGTCGCCGGAATCCTGATGTCCATCGCCGAGTACGAGCGCGAACTCGTCCGGGAACGCACCGCACTGAAGTTGGAACACGCCCGCAAGTCCGGGGTGAAGTTCGGTCGCCCCGCCAAGCTCGACGCCGACCAGGCAGCCCTCGCCCGCCGGATGAAGGACTCCGGCGAGACTGCCGCCACAATCTGCAAGACGTTGTCGATCGGGAGGACGACCTTGTACCGGTACCTGGGCCTCGACGACTAGGCCGAGGCTTCTCGGCTACTCCGTCAGATCGACGACCTGAGCATCGGGGGCACTCTTCTTCACCGACTCAATGCCAATCTTGGCGCTGGCCTTGGTCTCGTAGGCCTCGCTGACGGCGATGATCTCGCCGTTTCCCGACTTGAGCCGGAACCGGTACTTGCCTGCCTTGTCCTTGATGATCTCAATCACGATCACCGATGCTCTTGGTCGTGCTGGAGGTGATCAGGGATGTCTTTGCCGTGCAGCAACCCGCGATTCTTGGCTTCCTGAACGAGACGGTCATGAACCGTACCCTTGTAGGGATTCACGTCCACCACGGTGCGAGTGGAGTTGTAGTAGATGAGTTCCCCGAGAACCTGGCCGTCCTGAACCAACTTCAGGACTTGGGTCTCTCCGCTGGGTCCGACGGTAACGGGTCCGACGATCTTTGCTTCGCTCATAGGTACAGCCTCCTTGGAGGGTGGGGATCACCCCCGCATGCGCGGGGAGCACTTGGGGTTATCCGGTTTCAAACCGGTAAACCACGGCATCACTCCCGCATGCGCGGGGAGCACTCAAAGGGTCGCATTCTAAATGCGACCCTCCCGGATCACCCCCGCATGCGCGGGGAGCACTCCGTCATCTCGCCGGTCGAGGCGTTCGCGGTGGGGATCACCCCCGCATGCGCAGGGAGCACTCAAAGGGTCGCGTTTCAAACGCGACCCTCCCGGATCACCCCCGCATGCGCAGGGAGCACTTCGGCTTGGTCGCGTTTGAGACGCGACCAAGAGGATCACCCCCGCATGCGCGGGGAGCACGCCGTCCTCGTTGATGAATCCAATGGAGTACTCGAGATCATGTGATGGCCGCCTCGGACTCCCCCACGATCGTCACGGTGTTCCGGCCGCGACTGCGCCCGGATGCCGCCCTCCAGGAATCCCTCATTGGGCAATAGGCGCGCCGGGGGCGATCCAAACCACCTGCCGCGTGTGTCGCGGCCAGGGGGCGCGAGCGCGTCCGACCTGGGCCGGACGTCTACAGGGCTGT
>Ga0208823_1000474_pt1 | contig 34768 bp, 34 predicted proteins | sample AD_UKC075_MetaG_FD_184440 | JGI IMG/M metagenome (GOLD analysis project Ga0208823, IMG submission 184440) | Active sludge microbial communities of municipal wastewater-treating anaerobic digesters from USA - AD_UKC075_MetaG (SPAdes) (version 2) | ecosystem: Engineered > Bioreactor > Anaerobic >...
CCAATGTCAATTTCTTCGGAATCGTGGAAGTAGAGGAACTGTTAATGAATTACTCCGAAAAAGGAAGACGCTATCGAAATGAAGAAGAGCTAGCAGAAGCACGAGAAAAGAAAAAGAAAAAAGTAGCCGTTATAGCATCTAAAGATAGGACTGGCAATATGCTTTTTAAGCAATTAGGGTTAGGTAAAATAAAACGCGAGCAAATCGAGCAATTGCTAAATACCAAAGTATCAGCTAATAGTGTGATATGTTTCGGATACAATGATGAGTTTAGAAAGTTGAAGAGTCAGAATCTTGAGCGAAAAGAAATAGTGATAGATAGGGTAAGGAAACGAGGAGTATACAGTGTAGCAACCATTAGACGACATGTAAATACTTTTGTTGGTTGGATAAATAATCAATTCAGAGGTGTGGCTACTAAGTACTTGCAGAGCTACATTATGTGGTATGTAGTAATGCATAAATATTTGTTAAACAATGTGGTGCCAGATGTAGGTAGGATGCTCAATCTCGCATCATCAGACAGGCGAGCGTGGTATGTATACAGAGACTTGAGAGCAAGTCCTGTGTATATTTAAACACTGAAGAATAATATTACTCCCCCTTCCAAAACATTTCTTATTTTATTTTACAATACTTTTTGGTTGATTATCTTACCATTTATATTTATTTTGATAAGTTATATTTGTAGTAATTTTGATTAATTTTTTTATTATTAACGATATAAAAAAAGTATAATGCTTATTCTTGAATAATTAAATTAATATAATATTATATTTTAGAATTAAATTTAGTACTTACATCTCTTATTATCAAAAAATTATAATATATACATTTGTTTTGGGGATTTCCTTTCATCTACTTCTTTTCAGCTCCACTGGACCGATTTTATTCATAAGCGATAAGATTTTATCTCTTCTTCTATATAATCTTGGATGTTGAGTATGAGGATTCCATTTTCGAGGATTTGGTAATGATGCTGCTAATGTAGCTGCTTCGATTCTATTTAATTTTTTTGCTGGTTTACCGAAATATATCTGTGCTGCTTTTTCTACACCATAAATACCATCTCCCAATTCTACTACATTTAGGTAAACTTCCATTATGCGTTCTTTTGACCAGAAAATTTCTATCAGAACCGTAAAATATGCTTCAAAGGCTTTGCGAATCCATGTACGATGAGGAAATAGAAAAACATTTTTTGCTACTTGTTGTGTTATAGTGCTTCCACCTATTTTTCTTTTGTGCGTTTTATTATACTCTATCGCGTATTTTATAGCATCAAAGTCAAAACCAAAATGTTTAGTAAATTTATTATCTTCGGCAGCTACTACCGCCTGCACCATATAAGGACTGATTTCTTCGATAGATACCCATTTTTTTTCAAGTTTAATTGTTTTACCTTCTTTTTTTTGTTCTACACATCTGATTACCATCAAAGGAGTGATAGGAGGATTTACCCAACGATACAAAATTACTAATCCTACAGTAATACACAGAAAAATTAATATGATCTTATATAGTATTTTCCAAAATTTTTTCACTCCTTTTTTCATTATAGCTTTGTAATAGTGATTTAATTAAGTGTTAATGTTTTTTTATTATTTATTATAAATTATTTAATACTCATAAATTCATTTTACCATTTCATCTACTATCCATTTAAGATCAGACTCATTTAATGGATAAATAGCACCACTAGCTTTATTATTAATAAGAAGTTGCAAGAAATAATTTTTATCAAAATTTTTAATATTCAAATCTTCTAATTTAATTGGCGCATTTATAGATCTAAAAGATTCAATTGCTTTGTCTATTGTTTCATCAGGGGCCTCAGTATCGAAATAAGTAAGTCCAAATTTAGTAATTCCATAAGCACTTTTATTTTGCAGCCATTTCAGCCAAATAGGGTATACAACTGAAAGAGAGGCACCGTGAGGTACATCATATAAAAGAGAAAGATGATGACCTATAGCATGTACTCCCCAATCACCTGTTTTTTTGCCCATTATAGTTATTCCATTTAATGCACAAGTAGATGCATACATAATTTTTTCGCGAAGATCATAATTTATAAGATCATCTATCAATTGCGGTCCGAATTCCATTACTTCATCGAAAATGGCTTTACCAAATCTGTCTGACAAAGTAGCCTCTCCCATGCCAAAAAAGGCCTCCCACAAATGAGCTATAATATCTGCTATACCATAAATAGTATAATCTTGCGGTACAGAGATAGTGTAAGTGGGATCACAAAAAGAATCTTTAGGAAAAAGTATTGTAGAACGTACAGAAATTTTTAATTGTCTAGATTCATTTTGCAATACCGATGTACCGTTCATCTCGCTACCAGTAGCAGCTAAAGTATTAACGGCTACAATTGGCAAAGCTTTAAAAGGTTTCAAAATATTTTCATAAAAATCCCATACATCACCATCATAATAATAACCCATTGCTATAGCTTTAGCACTATCAATAGCACTTCCACCACCTATTGCTAACACTGCATCGACATTTTCTTTTTTTGCTCTTAATATTCCCTCTCTTACTTCTTCCACTCTTGGATTAGATTTTATCTTATCTAAAATGTGATATTTGATATTATACCTTTTTAATTGATCTATTACATCATTTAGACTGCCATTTTTTTTGGAAGAATTTGCTCCTGTTACTATCAATACATTTGAAGCATATGACGATATTATCTCCCCTAATTTTTGAATACAATCTTTCCCAAAATGTAGTCTAGTAGGTATATCCCATGTTAATTGCATCATAATTTTTTTTTAATTTTCTTGCAAATATATATAAACAAAAAAAGATAAGCTTCTTATAAGAAGCTTATCTTTTTTATAAGAATAATATTTTAAATTTTACTTATTATTACTATTTTTTGATAAAAAATCGTTTACTTTATCACTATCCATGATGTATTCTTTAAATTGATATGAACCTGTTTTAGGTGATTTCACCATACGTATCACTTTGGTTACATTTTTACTTTTAATATCGCGGTAACCTGCTACTGTTTTCTTTGCCATATTATTTTAAACTTATTTGATTTCTTTGTGTATAGTATATTTTTTTAAATATGGATTATATTTCCTTAATTCTAATCTCTCTGGAGTATTTTTGCGATTTTTTGTAGTTACATATCGAGATATGCCAGGTACTCCAGTATTTTTCTGCTCTGTGCACTCTAAAATTACCTGCACTCTTGCATCTTTTGATTTCCTTGCCATATTTACCTTAATATTTATTTTAGTTTGCAAAGTTAATAATAATTTTTATAACAAACAAAATAAATTATAAAAATATTATCGTCAATACAACTACTATTCCCATAAATAAAAGATAAACAATCCAATAAAAGGCTTCTTTTTTGGTATTCATGCTACTTTTTTTATTAGACAATATAAAAATCAAAAAGTTTATTATTTTAAATTAAAATATTTAAAGATAAAGTGTAAAAAAAACACTATAATATGCTTAAATTATCACATAAATTAAGCAATTATTAAAGTTATTATGAACTAATTAAATTATTTGACTTGGTAAAATAAAAATAAATTTATTGTTATTCACTTGATGGGTAGCCATTCTAAGTATTCTAAAAGATATCCGATGAAATATAATAAATTTAACCTTGCTAAGAATAATAAAGAGAAAATAATCAATGAATATGATAATTCTATTCTATATAATGATTTTGTAGTAAATAGTTTGCTATATATTAAAAAACAATATTGTATAGAAAATCATGAAGTGATAGCAACAGCTATTTATTTTTCAGATCACGGTGAGAATGTCTATGATGAAAACGATAATGTAGGGCATGACTATGCAGATGTATTACCAAAAGCGAATGTGGAAATTCCATTTATTGTTTGGTACTCTGCCAGATATCAATCATTATATCCTAATAAATTAAATATTATTTATTCAAATAAAAATAAACCTTTCATAACAGATAATTTGTTTCATGCAATTATAGATATTAATGATATTACTTTCAAACTATTTGAACCAGAAAGAAGCATTTTTAATAAAAAATATAATTCTAATAGAAAACGAATATAAGAAGATAATAAAGATTATGATTTGAAATAAATATAGGAAGTTTTAACTAATGTTTTAATAAAATAAAATCAAGTTTTCTTTACTCTTTGTGCTGATAGATAAACTCCATAGGCACTGAGCAAAGAAAAGATAATAAATATAATTTTTGTAGATAATAATAAAGAATGAAATTTAAAAATAACAATATTCTTAGTATTTATTAATAAAATAATACTAGAAGCTAGAGCCATAGAAATAAATTGACCAAAAAGTCTACTAAAGGCTAAAAAAGCCGAAGCAAAGCCATAAGCATTTTTATTAATAGAACTCATAACAGCATTAGTATTGGGTGATGTAAATACAGCAAAACCAAAGCCAAGAATTGCTAAAAGTATAGCCAAAATATATAATGGCAAGGATTCGTTAATTAATAAACCAATTAGTAGAAGTGATGCAGAAATGATAGCCATTCCACTAGAAGCTATCTTCCCAGGATTATGTTTATCTGATAAATGTCCAAAATATGCAGAAAAAAGCGCCATCATCAAAGGCTGAAAACTTAAGATTATGCCAGCTTTCAATGGATTTAAACCTCTAACAATTTGTAAATATATGCTCAAAACATAACTAATAGCAAAAGTAGTAGCATAGTTAATCAAGGCAGCTAGAATAGAATTAGTAAAATATTTATTACTTCTAATAAATGGTATAGAAATAAATGGTTGTGGATGCTGAAGTTCGTAAATTATAAATCCATATCCTACAAAAAAACTTATTGCTAATGCAAATAATGAATTCCAATTAATCCACTCAAGGGCTAAAACTATTCCTATAATTACTATTACAAATAAGCTATAACCATAGAGATCAAACTTTCCTTTCTCTTCATTTTTCCATTCACTTTTTACTCCAAAAAATATAACAATTAATGCTATAAGTGTAAAAATAAAATTAAATAAAAACAAGCTTTTCCAACCAAAATATTGGGTTAATATTCCACCTAATAATGGTGCTAATAAAAGGCCTATATATGTGAAAGTAGTCTGAATACCTAATACAAATCCACGTTTATTTGATTCAAAGGCCGAAGCTATCAATGCTGGTGCTGAAGCTAAGATCATAGAACTTCCCAAACCTTGTAAAAATCTGAATATTACTATAAAATAAAAATTTTTTAGAAAAATTATTATTAAAGATATAAAACCAAAAGCTATATTTCCTATTAAAAATACTTTTTTGCGTCCATAATTATCTGCTAACCATCCAGATAATAATAATCCTATCGCTGATGCTAATAAAAATGATTTTGTAATCCAAGCTACTTTATCCACTCCTATACCATATTCTATGTCTATAACGGGCATAGCTATGTTTAAAGAAGAAGACATAAAACTATTAAAAAATGAACCTATAATAATAGATATCAATAACCATTTGTTTTCTTTTAATTTCATTACTATATCAGATTTTTTTAAAGAAAATAATAAGCAAAATTATTTAAAATATTTGATTGTACTTAGTGTACAAAAATCTAAAATGAATTACTCAAAAGTAAAAAATTAAAAATGAACCACTATAATTAAATTACAAATAACTTAAATATTTATTTGATTTTTTTGGTTTGTTGTAGATAATGTTATCTATGAGTATTATATTTGTTTAGAATTTAGAATTCGAATGTTATAAATTATGGTTTTTGAAGTACTGTATTTCAAGATTTCAACTTATTCAATCTTTCAATAGCTTTATCAAAATTAGTTTTATATCTAAGGCTGGTTTTATAATCTGCAATTGCTTTATCTACTTGACCTAATTGTTCATAGGCTAATCCGCGATTATAGTATGCCTCGGCGTAGCTGGAGTCTATCTCTATCGATTTTGTAAAGTTATAAATTGATTTATTATAATCATTTTTATAGACTAGATAAATATAGCCCAGATTGTAATATGCATATTTATTTACTGGATTTAATATAATTAATTTTTCGTATTGCTGAATAGCTTCATTTATACGATTAGTAGACTGGAGGTGATATGCATACATATAAAGAGCTTCTTCAGAATTAGGTTTTATTCTTATAGCTGCATTGAAATACTCATCTGCTAGAGGAGGATCTTTGCTACTAAGTAGTTGTCCTAATTTCAGAAATGCCTCATAGTAGTCAGGATCTGCCTGAGTAGCACGATGCATAGCGGTTATGGCTCTAGTGGTATCACCTTGTTCTAATAAACCATAGCCCTTCATAAAATATGCTTTAGCGTTGTTGGGGTCTAAATTTGTGATTTTATTTAAATAAGCAAAACTTTTTTCATAATCACCTAATAAAAAGTAAAGTTCGGCAATTTTAGATAGGGCGTCTATATTCTCATCATCCAGATCAATAGCTTTTAGAAGAGCTTCCCTGCAATTGTTTATAGAATTTCTAGCTAAATATAGATCACTCAATATCACATGATATCTAGAAACATTAGAATTTATTAATAATGCTTTACTAATAGAAGAATAAGCACTATCTATTTGATCTACAGATAAAAATATTAAAGCTCTTTCAGCCCACAAAGAATCATTTTTTGGATTTTTAGCCAAAAGTGAATCTATATATTTTAATTTTTTTTCCCAGTTAGATAATTCAATTTCTTTATTTTTAGATGGATCTCTATAACATGAAGTAAGTAAAATTAATAAACAGCCACTATAAAGAATTAATTTTTTCATAATGAGAATGTCAATTATAAATTTTGGGTTAATTTTTCTCTTATTTTCTTTTCTATTTCATCGGCTAAGTCAGGATTATCTTTAAATAATTTTTTCACTTGTTCTCTACCTTGTCCTAGTTTATTATTATTATAAGAATACCAAGATCCGCTTTTTTGTATTATATCTAATTCAGCTCCTAGATCTATTATTTCGCCGATTTTACTAATGCCTTCGCCGAAAATAATATCAAATTCAGCCTGTTTAAAAGGTGGAGCCACTTTATTTTTAACTACTTTAGTACGCACGCGATTACCTAAATATTTATCACCCTCTTTTATCTGACTCACACGTCGTATATCTACACGTACGGTAGAATAAAATTTCAAAGCATTACCACCTGTAGTAGTTTCTGGATTACCAAATATTATGCCGATTTTTTCGCGTAACTGATTAATAAAGATACATAGACATTTAGTTTTGCCTATATTAGCAGTGAGTTTACGAAGCGCTTGAGACATCAGACGTGCTTGCAAACCCATCTGAGAGTCCCCCATTTCACCTTCTATTTCGCTGCGTGGTGTCAGAGCTGCTACTGAGTCTATCACTATTATATCAACTGCACCACTACGTATGAGAGCATCTGCTATCTCTAGAGCTTGCTCTCCATGATCAGGTTGTGATACTAATAAATTTTCAATATCTACACCAAGTTTTTGTGCATAAGATATATCAAATGCGTGCTCCGCATCTATGAAAGCTGCTATGCCACCTGCCTTTTGTGTTTCTGCTAAAGCATGTATAGCTAAAGTAGTTTTTCCAGAGCTCTCAGGACCAAAAATTTCTACTATTCTACCCCTAGGATAGCCACCTACTCCTAAAGCTAAATCCAATCCGATACTGCCTGATGAGATAGTCTCTATAGGCTCTACAGTATTATCTCCTAACTTCATCACTGATCCTTTGCCATAAGTTTTATCCAATTTATCTATTGTTAGCTTTAGTGCTTTTAATTTTTCATTATCTTCTGTTGCCATAATAAATTATTTAATTTTTAAAATATCTAATATTTGTTGAGTGCTATTAGCTGTGTCAACATTTTTGATTACTTGCTGTATAATACCATTTTCATCTATAATAAATGTAGTTCGTAGCAAACCTTCTGATTCTTTACCACATCTAACTTTATTGCCCCAAACACCATATAGATTTATTATTTTTTTTTCTGGATCAGGTACAAGAGTAAAATTTAAATTATATTTTTCTCTAAATTTATTATGAGAAGTTTCGTCATCTGGACTGACACCTATAACCTCAAAGCCAAGTTTAGTTAAATATTCATAATTATCTCTAAAATTGCATGCTTCTTTAGTACATCCACTGGTATTATCCTTAGGATAAAAGTATAAAATTATTTTTTTACCCTTGAGATCAGATAATTTTATCTCTTTGCCACTAACATGTTTAAAACTAAAATCAGGTGCTATTTGACCTTTTTCTAACATAATTTTTTTGTAAAATTAATCAAAACATTTATAAAAATAAAATTCTTAAATTAAATTAATTAAAAAATATATTCTATTTGTATCAAATATATTTTTTAATTAATTTAATTTTTAATAAATATTATTATAATCTGCAATTAATAAATTTTATTACAAGATTTTAATAATTAAGATTTAAAGAAATTAATTTTTAACGCTATCTACGATTTTAGCAAAAACTTCAGGTTCATTCATTGCGAGATCAGCTAATACTTTTCTATTAAGAGCCACATTGTTTTTGTGAATTAGTCCTATAAATTGAGAATAAGACATGCCATTCAACCTAGCTGCTGCATTGATACGTTGGATCCACAATTTTCTGTAGTCTCTTTTTTTTAATTTACGACCCACATACGCATGTGTTTGTCCTTTTTCCCATCGATTTTTAGCTACAGTCCACACATTTTTATTACGCCCACGATATCCTTTTGTAAGGCGTAGAATTTTCTTTTTTCTAGCTTTTGATGCTACATGATTAACACTTCTTGACATAATCAACCTCCTTCTTGTTTCAGCGGCTTTTTACTATTCTAATTTTTATCAAATAATTAAAAATGCTCTTAGGGGCTGAAAACAATTTTTTAAAAAACAATTTTTTATTTCAATAACATTTTTTTAACATTTTTAGCATCTTTGCCTTCTACAATGGCATAATGCCCAAGATTTCTTTTACGTTTTTTACTTTTTTTTGTCAAAATATGACTTTTGTAAGCATGTTTACGTTTCACTTTACCAGTACCAGTGATTACGAAACGTTTTTTTGCACCAGATTTACTTTTCATTTTAGGCATATCTAATTAATTTTTTATTTTTTCTTACTTATTTTAGGAGCTAATATCATAGACATTATTTTACCTTGCAGTTTAGGTAATTGCTCTACTTTGGCTATTTCAGATAGAGCATCAGCAAACTTAAGTAATTGTAATTCGCCTTGTTCTTTATATATGATAGTTCGACCCTTAAAAATTATTTCTACTTTTACTTTATTACCTTCTTCGAGAAATCTTTGAGCGTGTTTTAGTTTAAAATTAAAATCGTGCTCATCAATATTAAAGCCTAGTCTAATAACTTTAACCACTACTTGAAAAGTTTTTGCTTTAATTTCTTTCTCTTTTTTCCTACGTTCAAATAGAAATTTATTATAGTCCATTATGCGACAGACAGGTGGGTTTGCCTGTGGCGAAATTTCTACTAAGTCCAAGTTTTTTTCAATAGCCATCTCTAATGCTTTATCTATAGGTAAAATCTGTGATTCTATTCCATCACCCACTACTCTTACTTCTCTTGCAGTGATTTCATCATTTATCCTATAATTAAATTTTTCTGCCTGTTTTGCCAAGATTTTAATTAATTTTTATTAGTTAAACTTTTATTAATCTCTTCTGAAAATATATTCATAAAGCTCTCAATAGGCATTACGCCGATGTCTCCTATTCCTTGACGACGTACAGATAGAGCATTGTCGTTTTGTTCTTTTTCGCCTACTATAAGCATATAAGGTATGTGCTCTAACTCAGCATCACGTATTTTTTTGCCTATTTTTTCAGATCTATCATCCATTTCTGTTCTTACATCAAAATTTGAGAGCAAAGATACAACTTTTTTTCCATATTCAATATATTTTTCACTAATAGGTAATACTATAACTTGTACAGGAGCTAACCAAAGTGGTAATTTACCAGCAGTTTGTTCTAATAACAAAGATACAAATCTTTCCATAGATCCGAAAATAGCTCTATGAATCATTACTGGACGGTATTTTTGGTTGTCTGGACCAATATATTCTAGGTTAAATCTTTCAGGTAAGTTATAATCTACTTGTATTGTGCCCAATTGCCAGCTGCGTCCGATGGCGTCTTGCACCATAAAATCTAATTTAGGACCATAAAAAGCAGCTTCACCTTTAGCAATTATTATATTAAATTCGGTATTAGCTACACTTTCTAAGATTGCTTCCTCTGCTTTATCCCAATTTTCATCTGTACCTATATATTTTTCTTTGTTATCAGGATCCCTTAGAGAAACTTGAGCTGTAAAATTTTTAAAATCAAAAGTATTAAGTATTAGCAAAACTATTTCCATTACTTTATGAAACTCTTCATTTAGTTGATCATTAGTACAAAATATGTGAGCATCATCTTGAGTAAAACTCCGTACTCGTGTGAGACCGTGAAGTTCGCCACTCTGCTCATATCTGTAAACAGTTCCAAATTCTGCTATTCTCAATGGCAAATCCTTATATGATCTGGGTTTAAAAGCATATATCTCGCAATGATGAGGGCAGTTCATTGGTTTTAACATAAATTCTTCATTTTCATTAGGAGTAGATATAGGACGAAATGAATCTTTAGCATATTTTTCGTAATGTCCAGATGTCATATACAGCTCTTTTTGTCCAATGTGCGGTGTGATTACATGTTGATACCCATATTGAATTTGTATTTTTTTTAAAAATTTTTCGAGTTCCTCTCTAACTATTGTACCTTTGGGAAGCCACATTGGTAAGCCTTGACCTACTTTTTGGTTAAACATAAATAATTCTAATTCTTTGCCTAATTTCCTATGATCACGCTTTTTAGCTTCTTCTAAAAAAGTTAAATAATCATCTAATAATTTTTTTGAAGGAAAACTAATACCATAAATGCGTGTAAGCATTTGTCTATGCTCATCGCCCCGCCAATAAGCACCTGCAATATTTAATAATTTAAAAGTTTTAACATATTTAGTAGATGGTAAATGTGGACCACGACATAAATCAATATATTCTCCAAGACAATATAAGGTAATTTGCTCATTTTCTAGTTCTTGAATTAATTCAAGTTTATATGTATCATTACTTTTTTCGAATAAATTAATAGCTTCAGCTTTTGTAATCTCTTTTCTAATAAAGGGTAAATCTTGTTTTATTATATCTTTTGCTTTATTTTCTATTTTTTCTATATCATCTTCTGTTATTTTATAATCACCAAAATCAATATCATAATAAAAACCTTGCTCTATGCTAGGACCTATGCCAAATTTCACATGAGGGAAAAGTGAAAATACAGCCGCAGCCATTATATGAGCAGATGAATGCCAGAATACTTCTTTGCCTTCTCTATCTTCCCAAGTCAAAATTTGTATTTTAGCATCACTTTCTATTGGTCTTTCTAAATCTAATAACGTATCGTTTACTTTGATAGCTAAAGCTTCTCTAGCTAAACTCTGACTAATAGATTGGGCTATATCCATACCAGTAATGCCAGCGGGATATATTTTTTTACTATTATCAGAAAAAGTTATAACTATATCTTTCATATCTATTTAAAAAAATATTTGCAAAATTAAATCAAAAATTTGAAATAATTTAATAGTTTATTTTATGTTTTACAAAAATGCAACTTAAATTTCCACTACTTTAATTAATAAAATAGGTTCTATAAAGTCTTGTATGAGTAAATAAAAATTAGTAATTTTTATAAATAAAATGCTAATATTGGGCATATTTTTTGAATAGTAAAGGTAAAATCTTAAAAGCATAGATAACGATAAGAAAAAAAATGCTATCAATATATCAAGCTAAAATTTTATTATCTACAATAAATTTTATTGAATCTAAATGTTCATATTATTTACTTTATTATGTAAAACTTTTTCTTAAATTTGTATAAAATAAAAATCATAATTTAGACTATCTATAAATAATTTACTCTTAAATCTTGTGTGATCCTTGACATGGTTTTTATAATTTTAGTAATATAAATGTTATGTTTTAGAATTGTTTGTTTTTAATTAAAAATTTTAGATAAAACTATCAAAAATAATGCTTTCTATTGTTATTTTAAATTATAATACTTTTGATTTTACCTGTCAGTGCATTAAATCTATATATGACTATACAAAAGATGTGGATTTCGAAATAATAGTTGTAGATAATGCATCTACTACTGATCAGGCAGATAGTTTTTTAGAATTATTTCCTTATATTAAATTAGTAAAAAATTATAAAAATAAGGGCTTCGCAGGTGGATGTAATGATGGTATCAAGGTAGCTGAAGGTGATACAATTTTACTTATTAATTCTGATACAAAACTTTTAAACGATGCTATATCTATCACATATAATTTTTTAAAAAAACATCCAGAGGTAGGAATAGTCACGTGTAGATTAGAAAATGAGGATGGATCTCCTCAAAATAATTGTCAAATATTTCCTAGAATAAGTAAAATTCTATTTGAAATTTTTAGAATTAATAAAATGCTACCTATTAAAAAAACAGGTAAAATTTTGTATGGTCCCTTTTTTAGTTACACAGAAATAGCATATCCCGACTGGGTATGGGGTACATTTTTTATGTTTGATAAAAAATTGTTAGATATTTTTCCAAATAAATTATTACCAGAAACTTTTTGGATGTATATAGAAGATATGCAATGGTGCTGGTTAGCAAGTCAAAAAGGCTATGAAATAGTTTTTGTACCCGAAGCTCGAGTGTTGCATTTGGGGGGTAAAAATCATAGTGAAAGAGCTAGAGCCATGATGGATAAAAATCTCTCACAATTTTTATATCTTTACTATAATAAGATACATGCAAAATTAATAATTTACCTATCAAAACTTTTAGAACTCTCACAGTGGCGAAACTAAAAAGCAAAATACACAAAAATCTAAGATAAAAATATATAATTTTCGAAATATTTGAAATCTTCAATATAATTATTTTAATTATAATTCAATTTTTTTGATTCTATAACGTTTATTGTGGGTAATCAAATTTTAGATTGTTACAAATAGGTTATTTTTTTACCACAAGAGTACGAAGATATTATATAAAGTCCCATTCTTCTTTGCGTTCTTTGTGTATTCTCAGAGAACTTTTTGGTTGATATTTAACTGTCCAATAATAAAAAAATTAATAAATGTTTAAGTTTTTCAAGTTTATATGTTAAATAATTTTTATATTTTTACAAAAATTTTAATTCATGAAAAAAATTGTAGAAAATACCAGTAAATACCTTGCTATGAGCAAGGAAGAGAATAAAGAATTCTTAGACAACCTTTATTCATTAATGAAAAAATTAAAAGCCGATGTAGTCGATTATCAAGGTCTGAAAATACTCAGCGCCCCGCCACTATGCCCAGACTGTCGTAGCAATCACATTATCAAAAATGGTTTACAAAATGGAATGCAAAACTATCGCTGCAAAGACTGTGGCAGACAATTTAGAGTTACCACTGGTACTTTTGTCTACAGGTTGCAAAAGAAAGAGAAAATGCTCGACTACATCAGATGTATGGTAGCAGGCAAAAGTCTCAGAGCTTGTGCTAAAGAAGTAGGCATCAGCCTACCAACAAGCTTTGCTTGGCGACACAAGATATTGGCAGCTTTACAAAGTTTCGAAGATAATATCAATTTTTTCGGTGTAGTAGAGATGGACGAACTATTGATGGATTATTCCGAAAAAGGTAGAATATACAAAAATGCCGAAGAGCTGAAGCGAGCTAGGAAACAAAAGCCAAAGAAAGTAGCCGTATTGGCTGCTACAGACAGAGCTGGCAATTTATTATTCAAAAAATTTGATGACAAAAAGCTAAGTTCAGAACAAATAGAGCAATTTCTGAAGGCTAAAATGCCAAAGGATGGAGTCATGTGTAGCAGTAATAAAAAAGCATTCAAAAAGGTTAGAAGGAATGTAATCAAGCACAAGGAAATAGTAACTAGCAATAGGCAAAAGCGAGGTATATATAACCTAAGTACTGTCAAGAAAAAGGCTAGTGAATTCACGAATTGGATATATTTCAAATTTAGGGGTGTAGCTACCAAATACCTGCAAAACTACATTATGTGGTATGTAGTGATGGGTAAATACCTCACAGGCAAGACTGTAAGCAATACTGGGCGAATGCTTAACCTTGCATCCTCAGACAGGTGGGCGTGGTATCGGTATAGAGAGTTAGTGAATATAACATATGTTAATTTAAACATATGTTAATTTTCCGACTGATCCGTTTCAAGTTTCCAATTCTCCTCATCCAACATATCTAAGATTATAATTTGGGTAATCAAATTATAGATTGTTACAAAAAAATAACTATCTTTAATTATTTAGGTAATTTTTTTATCACAAAGTACCATTTGTAGCCCTTTTAATTCCATACTTTTCTGTGTTTTTTGTGCATTCTTTGAGAACTTTTTGGTTGATATTTAACAGTCCTATAATAAATAAACCAATATTAACAAATTACTCTTTTTTTAATCTTTACCCATATAAAACGTTATAGAACCATTTTTTTTAATTATTTTTGTAAATGTATATAAATTAGAAAATGGTTAATTTTTAATTTTAAGGTAATAAGTTAAAGTATGCATAAATTATATCCATTCAAATTTAAACCCCAGTTTTTTCAAAAAGTATGGGGAGGTAAAAATTTAACAAAACTTTATCATCTTGAAAACGATGATACATTGGGCGAGGCATGGTTGCTAAGTAGTATAGAAGGCAAAGAAAGTGAGATAATAAACGGTGAGTGGGCAGGTAATAATATTGTAGAGATGATCGAGGTTTTTATGGATGATATCCTTGGAGAACATATTTTTTATACATACGGTGACACTTTTCCTTTATTAATCAAGCTAATAGATACTTCGGAATGGCTAAGTATACAGGTACATCCCGATGATAATTGGGCTAAAAAATTAGAAAAGCAACAAACTTGTGGCAAAAATGAACTATGGTATTTTATAAAAACTGCTAATAATGCGCAAATATTACATGGTTTATCTCGTTTAGCTGATCAAGATATTATAATGAAATACTTAAATGAAAAGAATATAGAAGGAATTTTTCGTAATATAAATGTAAGTCCACATAGTTATATTTATACACCTGCAGGTACAGTACATGCATTGGGGCCTGGATTATTTTTAGCAGAAATACAGCAAACTAGTGACATAACGTATCGTATCTATGATTGGGATAGACCTCAGGACCCAAAAAATCCAAGACCATTACACTTAGATAAAGCTTTCAAAGTAATTAATTATGATGCTATACCAGAAGATTTACAATACCAACCTATTATAGCTGATAGAACTGTTAATTTGTTTAATGGAGAAAATTTTGTGATTAATAGAATCGTTTTATCTAGTGGTAAGCAAATAGAAAAAGATATTGAACCTTTTGATAGTTTCTTTGTTTATCTAATTTTGAATGGTAATGGTAAAATAATTTGTGATACTTATGTAGTAGAAATTATGGCAGGTGATTGTTGTCTGATACCAGCTTGTTTTTCTAATGTTATAATACAGTCTGATAAAGATATTTTAGCTTTAGAAGTATATATACAATGAACTAATGGTCATTTTGTCAAAAAACTGACTTAGCAAAATCTTAAATTTATTAATAAAGTATTGATCTTAAAAAGTTTTGCAAATTAATAAATTAATAAAAAATTTTTTTTAATTAAAAAGTTTATGTATCTTTGCAGAGGGGTAGGTCCTACACAACCAGCTCCTACGAACTCCCCCAGGTCCGAGAGGAAGCAAGGGTAAGTGGTTGTAGCGGTGTGATGTAGGGTGCTTACCCCTATTTTGATTTTATTGTTTTTTCTTAGTTATGAAATTTTTTCTAAATACAGTTTACATAGAAGAGGTAAGAAAAATAAAAGAATTACAAATAATAGATGGTATCAATACTAATCTGGCCGGGATGGAAGCCCTAGGTGTAAAAGATATAAATCAAATTTTGACTCACTATAATGTAATTTGTCAGACTTTTAACAAAACAGTATTAGTAGATGTAAAAGCTAAAGATTATTCAAGTATATTAAGAGAAGTAGATATATTAACTTCGGTAAATGAATTAATAACTGTAAAGATACCTGCCAATTTAGATGGTATAAAAGCTATCAACACATTAGCTAATCAAAAGTTTGATATTGTATGTAGTTCGATTTTTTCTACTTCTCAAGCTATCTTGGCGGCCGAAGCTGGAGCACTTTATATTTTTATACCAATGAAAAAAGCTATGCAGTTTGGAATTGATACTTTGCATTTATTGACTCAAATAATCAATATATATAATGAGCAAGGTTACGATACTTATATTATTGCTGATGGTATCAGTAGTTCTATAGAATTAACTCAAATGGCTTTATTAGGTGCAGATGGTATTAGTTGCGATATACAAACTATTTATTCTTTTTTTCAAAATAATTTTTCTAATAATAAAATGTAAAATTTTGTTAATAAATTTTTTTATATATTTGAAATTAAAAAAAAATAAAATTATATGCTTTTAAAAATTCATCCAGAAAATCCTCAACAGAGATTGATAGTTAAAGTAGTAGATATACTAAATGATGGTGGTATAGTCATAATACCTACAGATACAGTATATGCTTTTGCTACTAATCCTTTCAAAAAATCTGGCGTAGAAAAATTGTGTATGCTAAAAAAATTGGATCCTAGTAAGGCTACATTTTCATTCTTAGGTTCTAATTTATCTATTTTGAGTGAATACACAAAGCCTATTCCTAATGAAATTTTTAGATTGATGAAATCTGTTTTGCCTGGTCCTTATACATTTATTCTTCCTATAAATAGTAAAATACCTAAAATTTTAGAAAATCGTAGAAAAACAATAGGTATACGCATACCGGATAATAAAATCGTACAGGCTATAGTAGATACTATTGGTCATCCTATTGTCTCTTCTTCTATTAGGGTAGAAGAGCAACTGGGTAATGAATATATTTCTGATCCTGAATTGATTTACGAAAGATACTTAGAATTTGTAGATGCAGTAGTGGATGGCGGTCCTGGCAGTTTGGTACCTAGTACCGTGATAGATGCAACCGAAGACATGCCTATTTTGATTAGAAAAGGGTTAGGGCCTGTAGATTTTTTAGATTTAATAGATGAAGGAGAAAATATTTAATTTTTTTAATTTTAATGTTAAAAGAAAATCTGAGGAAATTTTTGAAAATATCTTTACTAATGAAAATATCAGAATACAACGTATTTTGTCCTTTGGACAGGTAAGTCCGCCAGATTATTGGTATGATCAAGATGAAGATGAGTGGGTTTTACTCTTAAAAGGAAAGGCTAAATTAGAATTTGAAAATGAAATAATAACACTCCATCGTGGTGATAGCCTGCTTATCCCAGCTCATATGAAACATAGAGTGGCTTATACGAGTAAATATTTTACTACTATTTGGCTTGCAGTGTTTATTAAAATTTAAAAATGTAACTAAAAGTTGAATTTTTAAATTTTTTCTTGTAATTTTGTAAATTATAAAAAAGTATTATATATGAGTATGATAACAATTAATAAAAATATAACAGAAGATAAACTCGAAAAAATAAAAAAATGGCCTATTTGGGAAAAAGATATTTCTCGTTTTCCTTATTATTATGATCATACTGAGGAATGTTATATCATAGAAGGTAGAATAACAATAGAAACTGAGGATGGCATATATCATATAGAACCAGGTGATTTTGTTCGCTTCGAAAAGGGACTCTCTTGTATATGGGATATTAAAGAAAAAGTACGCAAATATTATGATTTTCCAAAATGAAATTTAAAAAAGGCGATAAAGTAAAATACCTCGATGAGATAGGTGAAGGTATAGTAAAAGAAATTCATGGTGATCTAGTAATAGTAGAGGATGACCTCGGCTTTGAAATACCAATGAAAGCCAATAAGCTCATATTAGTAGAACACTCAAAAAATATGAATAATATTGACGACACTACTGATATGCAAGATAATATTATAGAAGGTGATACAAAAACAGATCTATCTATATTATCTAATCATAATAAATCCAAAATTCAACAATTTACCGATGGTATTTATCTAGTTATAAAACCTGAAAATCCAAAGGTACCTATCGCTAGTCCTCATCAATTGTATCTTGTCAATTTCACCTCTTATGATGTTTATTTTTTATTACATCAAATAAAAGTTGGGAATACTAATATTTATCACAGTTTTTTAAATGATTACACTGCTATTAAATTAGAAAATCTTAAAATAGAGGATATGCCCAATGAACTCTTATGTACCTTGCAAAGTATAATAATATCTAAAGAACATATATTTTTACCTTTTATCAGCACCTTTGCTATCAAAAGATCTACTTTATTAAAAGAAGATAATTATTCAGAAAATCCTTTTTTCGATGAGCCTACAATATCGATTTTAATAAAAGACTTAAAAGAAATAAACGAATTAAAAAATTTTGAAAAACAAAAAGATGAATTAGAAATAAATTTTTCAAAATCAAAAGAAAGATTAATCGTAGATGCCAGTATAATTGATAAGTATTTAGTATCACCAGAGTTAGCAGAGGTAGATTTACACTTAGAAAAATTAGTAGATGATCCACAAAATATCAGTCCTGATATGGCGTTAAACATTCAACTATCATATTTCAAACAATGTTTAGATGCGGCAATTTCAAAAGATATTGATAAGATTATTTTCATTCATGGTGTAGGGGCAGGTATTTTAAAGAGAGAGATGTATCAAATCTTAAAAAATTATCCTGATTTATATTATGGAGATGCGCCCATACGTCAATATGGTATTGGTGCTACAGAAGTTTATATTAAACCTATAAAAAAATAAAAATTATGGCAAAAATTCCTATTGAGAGCATTCTGTTTATTGATGTAGAAACTGTGCCAATAGCTCCTGATTATCAAACCCTTGATGATAATTTAAAGTCTCATTGGGATAAAAAAGCAAGTTTTTTAACTAAAAATGATGAAGATGATCCATCATCAGTATTTGAAAGGGCAGGTATATATGCTGAATTTGGTAAAATTGTTTGCATTTCAGCCGGTAGAGTGCAAAATGATGAGATCAAAACGAAATCTTATTATTCGCACAATGAGAAACAGCTATTAGAAGAATTTACCAATGATTTGAATATTTTCACTAGAAACATTCCAAATCTTTATCTATGTGCGCACAATGGCAAAGAATTTGACTTCCCTTTTATTATTCGTCGTATGATAATAAATCAAATTCCCGTTCCATATATTTTAAATACTCGTAATAAATCTAGATACGAATTACCTTTCTTAGACACTATGGAAATGTGGAAATTTGGTGATTATAAGCACTTTACATCACTCGCTCTATTGTGTGAACTCTTCGGTATTCCAACACCTAAAAATGATATAGATGGTAGTCAAGTAGCCAGTGTATACTATAAAGAAAATAACTTAGAGAGAATAAAAGAATATTGTGAAAAAGATGTGTGTGCATTGATAGAGGTATACAAAAGGTTAGATTTCTAAAATTATTTTCAATTCAATTAAAAGATTTTTTTTAATTATTTTACTAAAAATATGACTTTATGATTTTGCATGTTAAAAAAGATATAGATAAAAATTTATTAAATAATGTTGTAAATTATTATAATGGTGTTTTACTAGAAAAAGATGAATATTTTATTATTATTAGTTCAAAAAATTCAAACATTAAGAATGAATGGCAACAATATATTATTGAAAAATTTGAGTTGAATTCTGAATGTCAATTAAGCTCGAGAGAATACAAAAAAGAAACTAAACGAATAGATTTGCCTTGCGGATATATAGGTGGAGATGAAAAAAATACCATCATAATAGCTGGTCCATGTGCTGTAGAGTCTGAACAGCAGATTTTTGAAAGTGCAAAGTTTATCAAATCATTAGGCATTAACGCATTCAGAGCTGGCTTGTATAAATCTAGATCTTCTCCTTATACTTTTCAAGGCTTAGGGGATAAAGGATTAAATCTTTTATATAAAATTAAAAATGAATTTAACTTAATCATTGTAAGTGAAGTAAGAGATATTACTAATTTTGACAAAATAGCAAATCTAGCAGATATATTGCAAGTAGGAGCTAAAGCCATGTATGATCAAGCTATCCTGAGAGCTTGCGGAGAATCAAGTAAACCTGTATTATTAAAAAGGCATTTCGGGGCTAATATATCTGATTTTATACAAGCTACAGAATTTATTTTATCTGCTGGTAATGAAAAAGTAATTTTATGTGAGCGAGGTATAAGAACATTCGAAACTAAAACTAGATTTACTCTTGATCTCACTGGTGTAGCATATATGAAAAAATACTTAAATCTACCGGTAGTTGTAGATCCTAGTCATGCGATGGGATATTCATATGGAGTACCAGCATTAACTAAAGCATGTATGGCTATGGGAATAGACGGATTATTGATAGAAGTGCATCCATCACCTCAAAAAGCATTGAGTGATGCTAAGCAACAACTAAATCATAAAGAATTTACTGATTTAATGGTTTCTTTAAAAAGGATAGCAAAAGCAATCGACAAGAATATTATTTAATAAAAAAAGTTTTTTTATGTTAGATATTTTAAAAAAAAATATAGAATATTTTTTAGAACAATTGCCAGATTTACAAGATCTAACAAAAGGGAAAGAAGCATATAGTTTATCAGACATAAGAGCTTTAGCTGATTTATTTAATGTGCCCTTTAATTATTGTTTTAAATATGATTTGAGAAAAGAAGATATACTGATAAAAGATTTTAGTAATCGCATTAAAGTCTTAGCTTTAGATGTAGATGGTGTACTCACAGATGCAGGTATGTATATAGCTTCTAATGAAAATGAAATAAAAAAATTCAATGCACAAGATGGCATAGCTATCCAGTATGCTATTAATAAAGGGATCATTGTGATTTTATTAAGCTCAGGACTCCGAGATGAAATCATTTCTTATAGAGCGAGAATGCTAAAAATTCCACTTTTTTACGTAGGTAGAGAATCTAAATGGGATAAATTAAATAATTTTTGTAATGATAATAATGTAACCCCCGAAGATGTGGCTTATATAGGTGATGATATCAACGATTTATTTGTTTTAGAAAATGTAGGTTTATCAATATGCCCGCAAAATGCGGTTGCAAAAGTACACAAAGCGGTTAAAATACATTTATTTAAAAATGGAGGTGAAGGGGCTGTACGTGAATTGGTAGAACGTTTATATCAAGATTTATTCGATTAATTATGTATTTTTTTTCAAATATTGCCAATCAAAATAATAAATTAAACGAAGCGAAATAGAATTAGTTTGATCATTTTTAAATAAGTTTGATAAATTTTCATTAAAAGAAGGCATCTTAGTATAATAATGAATAATTTCATTAGAAAAAATTTGATTTTTCCACATAATGTTCATATATGAACCTGGGGCAAAATTCCATGAAAACATAAAATCCACATTAAAAGCATTGAAATTAATATCATGATCTTGAGCATAATTATTAATAATAGACAAACTACCATCCTGATTTAAAAAATAAAACTCACTATAATCTACCGTTCGCCAATAGTGACGAATAGTTAAATTAAAATACATTTTGTTGTTTAGTACCCAACGACCTTCTAATGAGTTAGTAATAGTATTCACATTACGTAAGCCAAAAATTATCTCATCATTATAAATAGTATCATTTACAAATCCGCAATCATTATGATCAAAGTCAAAATCTAAACCATAAATTAGAGTAATTTTATCACTAATTCTCACTCGAGGTTTTATTAGACCCCACCATCCGTTTCTTTTGATGAAATCTAAATAAGCACCTATGCGAAAATCAAGAGCAAAAACCTTGCGATAGTCAGTAGAAAGATAAATATAAGTACTCTGAATAGCTGGACGTCTATAAAGTCTACCTGGAGCTCTAGCTTCGAAATAATCATAATGATCTGATAGGCTAAAATCTAAATATATCCAGGTACTAAAAAATTTATTAGTCTCTAGGTATGCATTTAATAAAAGTTTTGTTTGCACTAAATCATTGCTTTTAAACAATCTATGATGGTCTAAATCTGTATATATAGACATTTTATTAAATTTACCAAAAGGTTGAAAGATATTATAGCTCAAACTCAAATGGTGAGTTATAATATTATTTTGCTGTAGATAGCCAAAGTCGTTTGGATTGTAGCGATCACTCAATAAATTTAATTCATAAACATATTGCCACTTACCATTTAACTTTCCTAACCCGCTATTAATCATAAATCCATTATCCAAATCATTATTTCCGATACTATCATTGATACAGCTCCAAGCAGCTTTACCATAAAGTCCAAATCTATTCGATGGGTCCATAAATTTAAAGGCAGTACCGATGACATTAGACAGATAGTTGATGTCTGGTCTGATGACAAATGCATTTGTCAAATTTACATAAGAATTATGCCAAAAACTCTGATCTAAAACTACCATATTATAATTAGCCCATGGCTCGGTAAGTATTTTATGAATATTACCTGCAGAGTCCTTTACTTCTGCCCAAGTATTAGCAGTAATAGCATTGAAAACTCCAATACCAAGTTTTTTTTCATTCCTACCTGAAAGTTTAATTGCATTGATGAGGCGTGCATATCTAGGATTATCAATAATGACATAATTATCATCTTTCATAGATCTAATCTCATCATATTTAGCAGGAATTTTACCTATTCTACGAGAATAAAACAAGCCAACTTTTTCGAACAACTCTACTCCTTCGGTAAAGAAAGGGCGATATTCGGAATAATAAGTTTCGAAAGGACCTAAATTTAGCTCTTCTTCATCAGATTTAATATGTGAAAAATCAGGAACAAGGGTAAGATCTAAAGTATGACTTTTGGTGATTCCCAATTTCATATCTAGGCCGCCACTTAGACCATATACTGGTTTTTTAGCACTAGTATAAAAATCTATATTAGTCGAGATATAAGGATAAAATGCAAGTCGTATGGGTGGTTTTATATCTCTGATCCCAATTATTTTGCCCATTTGTTCTATATCAGGCCCTAACTCTTGTTTTACAGGATTCCAACAGCTATATTCTCTATTTCTTCTAATTACACGCCAGAAATTAGCAGACCAAGATTGTTCAGGTATATTAGGAAATCTAATAGCAGAATAAGGTATGGCTATCTCTACGGTCCATTTGTTTTCATGAATCGTTACACCACTCTGCCATACAGCATCCCAATTATAATCATAGTTGCCATCTGATATCATAATGTCAGTTTGCACATTGGCTGCAGTCACTTTAAATTCATAAACATTCCTTTTGTCATTATATGGATTTAATTGTAAAATAAACATATCAGTATTGCCATTGTCCTGATCTCGCATTGTCAATTCTTTCAGTATTTTATCTGGCTCATCATCATATAGTATGGCACCGATATACAGAGCTCTATCATCATATAATACACAAACTTTTGTTGGTTTATAAGGCATCTGCCCCTGATAAGGTTTATAAGTAACAAAATCTCCCGTACATTCGGCTTTTGACCATGCCTCTTCATTTATTAAACCATCTATTTTGATTTCTTCATTTGTACGATATGCTGTTATCTGCCTTTCTTGAGTAAAAGCTGAGATTGAAAAAATAAAAAACAAAATATAAAATATATATTCCTTCATATTACTTTAAAATCTAACATTTAATTACCTAATACTACTATGATATAATTCTAAAATTTTAAAAAATCAAATATGTCAAATATCTATCATTTAAAATCATAAAACTAATGTGGTTGTTGGTTATTAAACATCAGTCATTTATTTTTCCTAAATTATTCAAATTTCTCAATAATATTGATAAATCTGTCATTACATGATAATCTCTAGCATAATTAAAATCTATCTCATTTGATATATCTGATTGTGGATTAAAGCCTAAGCCATCTAAAGGAGTGAAAACGCCTTCGGGTATTTTAGGTAAATTATGAAATTTGTTTTTTGTGCAATAACCAACCCATGTTTTTTTATTTAATAGCACACTAATAATATTTTTAAAAGCTTGCCCTGATTTTTTAATAAAAAGCATATAAAAAGGAAAAAATATTAAAAGTATAATACTAGTAAAAAAATCAAAAACCCTTTTTCTTCTTCGATTTACAGGTTTACCTATGCTATTTAATTCATACAAAAATACATCTTCAGGATTTAAAATATATCTTGAGCTCAGAAGAAATTCATTAGTAGGTGAAGATATTCTAAAATCTACATGGTGATCTGATAATGAACTCATAGAATCAATTATTTTAGACATGGCAACACTATTAGTACAATATACTATTTCATTCAATTTGTATATTCTAATAATATCAATTAATTGGTTGATATTAGCATGATAAAAATTTGAATCAGATATATCCTCAGGATCAATATAAAATAATTGGTCTACTGACACATTACTCTGTTCTAAAACATTTTTTACAGCTTTTATATCTTGCTCATCACCACAAATAGCTATTCGTTTATTTTGTTTTAATAATCCCCAAGAGTCTAGATGCAACCATTCGATTAAATATCTTATTGCTATAAGAGATAATAAAGCCCATAGTGTGCCTAATAGCAAAATAGCTCGGCTAAACCGATATTGTTCATTTAATAAACCATAAGCAAGTAAAAGAATTATACTACCACTGATAATACCAGTAAAAAAATGTTTTTTGTGAAATGGTTTGTCATAACCACCATTTAAAAAAATTGCTATTATCCAAACAAGGGAATAAATTAATAAGGCATAATATAGAAATGGCCTAGGGTAAATTATAGAATCATAACTAAAGCGTATCTTTTCCCACAAAATAGTAATGCCATATAGTCCACTATATAATATCAATAGATCTAGGAAGGGCAGCCATATTTTTTTGAATAATCGTTTTAAGAAAGCAATGAAAGCTTTAGAATAAATAGCTATCGAAATAAAAAATTTCATCCATTTAGCACCTTTGGTATATAAATGTTTCTGAGTAAAAATAAGCATAGCATTATAAAAATTGTAAATATAGTTTATGCTGCCTTTTTTTGTGCTTTCTCCCTTGTAATGTATAATACGAGTATGTGGATAATAATAATTTTTATATCCCGCTTGCAATATTCTATAACTAAGATCTATATCTTCACCATACATGAAAAAAGTTTCGTCTAGATATCCTATTTCATCTAATACCTCCTTTCTGATGAGCATAAAGGCTCCGCTCAGTATCTCTATTTCATTAATTTCATCAGGATCCAAATGTCCCATGTAATATTTAGCAAAAGTTTTAGAATGAGGAAAAAGTTTTATCAATCCACTCATTTTGCAAAATGACACCCAGGGTGTAGGAATACCCCTTTTAGACTCAGGTAAATACTGCCCTTTACCATTAACTAATTTGACACCTAAGGCTCCTGCATCGGGATGTTGCTCCATAAAAGCAATCGTTTTAGTAAATGTATCTCTCTCTACTATAGTATCAGGATTTAATAACAATACATACTTACCCTTTGCTATATTCAGAGCTTGGTTATTAGCTTTAGAGAAGCCCAAATTTTCATTATTAGCTATCAAGGTAACTTGTGGAAATTTTTGCTTAATCATAGCTACACTACCATCTACACTGCTATTATCTACTACTATTACCTCTCCATCTATGCTTTCTAAAGCATCAAAAACAGATAGTAAACATTGTTCTAAAAAATGTTTTACATTATAATTAACAATGATAATTGATAGTGTCATTCAAAAAAAATAAAAGTTTATTTTAATTATATTTTTTTAGCAAAACTATCTTTTAATTTTGTAATGAGATTAAAGACAATGTGCTCTGTATTACTATCGGGATCAGTTACGAAATAGCCTAAGCGTTCAAATTGATAATGTGCTGGTGTCAAATAATTATTTAGGGCAGGCTCACCATAAGCGGTGGTAGTTATCAAACTATTAGGATTTAGATAATCAATGAAAGTCTTATCTGCTTCCACATTATCTGGATCTGGTATTGTAAATAATTTTTCATATAGTCGCACTACAATAGGTATAGCATGCTCGGCTGATACCCAATGTATTGTACTTTTTACCTTGCGTCCATCAGGGCTATTACCGCCTCTACTAGCAGGATCGTACTCACCGTAGATCTCCACGATGTTGCCATTATCATCTTTTTTGAATCCTGTACATTTAATGAAGTATGCCCAACGTAGTCTAACTTCATTACCTACATAAAAACGATGATATTTTTTAGTAGGATTTTCCATGAAATCTGAATGTTCTATGAAGATTTCTTTCGAAAAAGGTACCAATCTAGTATCAGACATGGGATCTTCAGGATTATTTAAAGCTTCTAACCATTCTACTTGATTTTCTGGATAATTTGTTATCACCAGTTTTAGTGGATTGATAACGGCCATACGTCGTGGAGCACGTTTATTCAAATCTTCACGTAGACAATGTTCTAATAGCTCATATTCTATTAAATTTTCCCTTTTAGCTATACCTACAATCTCAATAAACATTTTTATACTTTCAGGAGTAAAGCCACGACGTCTAAGGCCAGAAATAGTAGGCATACGAGGGTCATCCCATCCACTTACATAGCCACCTTCCACTAGTTGCAAGAGTTTACGTTTACTCATAATAGTATATGATAGATTCAATCTAGCAAATTCGATTTGTTGAGGCGCCCATATATTTAATTCTTTAATGAACCATTCATATAAGGGTCTATGAACTTCAAATTCTAAAGTACATAGTGAATGGGTAATCTTTTCTATCGAATCACTCTGGCCGTGTGCCCAATCATAAGTGGGATAAATGCACCATTTATCTCCTGTGCGTGGATGATTCTCATACATAATGCGGTACATTATGGGATCTCTCATATGCATATTGGGACTATTCATATCTATCTTTGCCCTCAATACGCGACTACCAGCAGAATATTCTCCAGTTTTCATTTTGTTAAATAATAATAAATTTTCATCTATACTTCTATCTCTATGTTTACAAGGTATTCCTGGTTCAGTAGGTTTAGTTCTATTTTTGCTAATAAGTTCTTGGGGACAATCGCATACATAAGCCTTACCTTTTTTTATCAATAATATGGCCCACTCATATAATTGTTCGAAATAATCAGATGCATAGCATTCTTTGTCCCATTGAAATCCCAACCATTTCACATCTTCTTTGATAGAGTCTATATATTCTTTATTTTCTTTTGATGGATTAGTATCATCAAAGCGAAGATTGCATGTACCATTATATTTTTTTGCTATACCAAAGTTGAGACAAATACTTTTAGCATGGCCAATATGCAGATAACCATTAGGCTCTGGCGGAAAACGTGTTTTCACAGTTTCGAATCTACCTTCTAATAAATGTCTGTCTATAATCTCTTCTATGAAATTTTTATTTTCGTTTCTATTTTCTTTTGTATTTTTGTTTACTAACATTTAAATTATTTTTTTGCAAATTTATTAAGAAAAATGACAACTGTAATATATTTAAAAAATCTCAAATTTCATGCATATATCGGTTGTTTCTATGAAGAAAAATTAATTGGTCAGTTATTTGATCTTAATTTAAGGATAGAGCTAGACCTTACTAAACCTATGATAACAGATAATATAAATGATACTATAAACTATCAAAATGTTTATAAAATTATTTCTGAGCTAATGAAACTTAAATATAATTTGATAGAGCATGCAGCATATCATATTTTAGATAAATTATGGCAAATTTATCCTAATATTCAAAAAATAGAATTAGAAATTAATAAATTAAACCCACCAATAAAAGGTGAAATAGGTAGTGCAGCATTCTTTATTAGTATCGAAAAAAATGAATTTGAACAATTAAAAAATTTACAGATATAATTAAGAAAATAATCTAACAACTATTATAGTGTGAAATAAAATGAGTTACGAATAATTATTGACTTGTATGCTTAAATATATCCTCTTTAGATATTATATAAATTTTTTTCTATCAAAGGATATAATTTATCAATTTGTTTTTGTATATCCATTGTTTTATTAATAGCTGTGATGATCTTACAGTAATATTCTGGATTGTCTAAATTGAGATTTTTTCTATCTTTCAAAAATTTATATAATACTTGATAGCCACCAATGTGATAATTCCACAATTGGGGGCTTACATTAGTGAAATATTTATCATTATTTATATAAATTCTTTTCTTTTTTTCATTATATTCTACTTTTTCTATTTTATTAGTACCAACCTCACCTTCATATTTTGCTATTACATTATCCAATTCTTTACTTTTCATTAAATGTAAATCTACAAGTTTATTTCCTAATGTAGACATTTTATTAAAAAGTTTATAATTTTTGGCAAAAGGAATTCTAGGAAAATCTATTTTGAGAAAATCTGCATATTTTTTCCTATAGATATTGCTATAAAGTACAGCATAGACATAGAATAGAATCTCCTTGGGAGTTAAATGTTTATTGTATGTTTTATTTAATTTCTCATAAATGGATTTATCTATATTAGGTTGGCGAGTATGATATTCCACTGATCTTTCGAAAAGCATCATAGTGTGAGCGGATGGGGTTTTAGTATTATTTTGTTGTTCGGTGTATAAATAAAGTGGAAATATTTGAGCGGTACCTGGTGATTGTATTTGATTAATATCAATAATATTATTTGTAATAAATGCATGGCAAAAATCATCATTCTTTTTGAAGACAAATCTAGTTGTTATTAGACCTAAGTTTTCATTAAGCATATGACTCATCAAATTTTTTCTAGTTCTGGCTATGATATCATCATGGTATATAATATATCTAATATCAAATGGTCGATATAATATTTTTTTAATGCAACTCATCCAATTATCACATTGCATGAAACGCTCTCTTTGTTTAGATAAATTCCATTGATTATTATCTTTTATCTTAAAAGTTTTTCTGATAGTTTCGTGGTCAATATTTTTATTTCTAAATATTCTAATCTTATTTTCTAAAGCTTCTTTTGTAAAATCTATAGCTAAATTATCGTTTGCGGTCACAATACCGACACCATTTACAGGAAATATGTCATTTATTTTGTCCCATTTCTCATAATATTTAATATCTTCGATGTTTCTGGGAATGAAAAAATACTCTGGAGAAGCAGGCCTGATCTCTGTATAATTTTTTTTGTCAAAATTATTATCTAGTAGCCATTGATATTTAGCTTCACGCATGCCATAGAGATCTTTATGATAAACTCGACAATCTTCTTTATTTTTTTGTTTTACAAATATAGCTATAACTACACCTTGCCTAATGTCGAAAACATTTTCATCTTTACTACCATCAGGGCATTTTTCTTTCTTCAAAGCATTACCATGTAAATCTAATAAGTAAATTTCATTAAAAGTATTCATCAGACTCTGACGCATACCCCTGAAAGTCAGATTGTCTAAATAACTATGATTAGTTATCATACCTACTATACCCTGGCCAGCTTTATGAATTTTACATTGAGCAAATCTGATAAATTTCACATAATCGTCTTGTAACCACAATTTTTTTTCACCTAGTGGCATGCCATCTACTTTGTAATAACTCAGTGCTCCATTGATATCTTTTTTTAGTAATTGCTCTGTCCATTCATTAATATTAGCAGATATGCCACTATATGGCGGATTGCCTAAAATCACTAAAATAGGTTTGTCTTTTTTAACTTCACAAGCTAGATGGCTCTCTTCGCTCAATGAACTCAAGCCAGGAATAATTGTTTGATCTAAATTTTCTTTTTCCAAAGTATTAGTTAAATATAGTTTGAAGCGTTCATCATTACTCATTTTATAACCTAATTCATCAAAAAGAAAGCTTATCTTTAGATGTCCTATAGCGTATGGTGCCATCATTAGCTCAAAGGCATAAAAATTTTCTAGAATATGATTTTTGATAAAATTTTCTTTGCCACCAGTACCATATTTATCAGTATATTCATTTATAGCCAGTTTAATAGCTTCGGCAGGGAAAGTGAGTGTGCCAGCAGCAGGATCTAATAATGTAACTTCTTTGCCAGCAAGCCCATCAGCAATATCGAAATGAGTTTTTAAAATATCATTTATCGAACGTACAATGTAGTTAACTATTGGCTCTGGAGTATAATATACACCTCGTTTTTTTCTAATTTTAGGATCATATTGTGAGAGAAAAGTCTCATAGAAATGAACTATAGGATCCTGACCTTTGCCATCTAAATAAAAATCTTGCAATATTTTTTTGACATCTGTTACCTGCAATATCTCTGCTATATCATCTACAATTATTTGCAGTGATTTAGGAGCATCTTCGAGAGAAATAAAGCGAAAAATATCGCGTAAAATGCCAATAGTCTGAGGAATGTATTTAAAAGCTAATTCTCTATTAAACTCATCATTTGCCCTTGTGCGTGCAGCAAATAGTCCATAAGTGATAGTTTGTGAGTACAAATCAGCAAAGGTTTTTTCTGTTAAAGTGCCTATGAGATATTTCTGAAAAGCTTCATAGAATCGGCGTATAGCTTTTTGTCCCTTTTTTAATTCTTCTGCCATTTCTATACTCACAACCTCATCACGAAGAAATCTTGTACGATTAGCTAATTCTACAGCTAAATTTTTAGCATTGTTAACTTTGGGTAAAGAAAAAGAAAAAAATGTATCCAATAATTCATAAAAATCATTTGTATTCTCTACTGGTGGAGCTACATTTAGGTTTTTAGCTATAGCATATCTGGCTATAGTTGTTGTTTTTATCCTATCACCATTTCTATATAGTCTAAATTCATAAAAATTTGTCAAAATCACATTGGGGAAAGTACTAATGTATCGTTTTAATTGTTCTGAATTTTCTATTTTATCTAGATTGGTTACAGACGGATCTTTAGCTTCTATGTAACCAGTAATGTGATTTTTCCCGTCCCAGACACGAAAATCTGGATTACCAGCCTCTGTTTGCTTGGGCAAAATAGTTATTTCAACTTTATTATAATTATTTTGCCCTACGAAAGCCAATAGCAAATCTTTTAAATGCCCATAATAGTTCTCCTCACGAGCATCACCTCGATTTAATGTATTTTGTATGCTTGCTAAATATTGTTTTAGCATTTAAATTAATGAAATGTATATTAATGATAAAGATAGTTATTTTTTATAATTAAAAAAGAACAATTATTTTGATAATTTATCAAAATAATTATAAGTTTTAAATATTATTTGTTAATTTTGCTTATATAACTATGTTTAAAATTTATTAAATATAGATATAATTAGTATTTAAACAATAAAAAAACGCAAATTATGAAAAAATTATTTTTAATTATCATTTCAATTTTCAGTTTTTTGGTTTTACAAAGTCAAGTAAATAACCAAGAAAGTAAAAATTATAGCGAAGATATCGCTACACTAAAAAAATCTATGACTATTGTACAAAGACAAATTAAGAACCAACAACTAATCATCTCTAATCAAAATAATAAAATAGATAGCTTAAATAAAATAATAGCAGTATTGCATAATGAAATAGAAGAAGGTAGCTCTAATCAAGCAACTATTAATGAATCCATAAATGATTTAAGTAAACGTATTGTAAATATTAATAATGCGTTAGCAGAAAGGAAAACATATGTCATCATAGGTTCTATTATTGCTATCATAATATTATTGTTGATTTTGTATTACTTAAGAAAAAATTTTTCAAAAATTAAATCTACTATCAAGCAAAAAGAGAATGAGCTAAATGAAAGAATAACAGAAATCAATGACAATTTTAATAATGAAATAAATAACGTTAAAATTTTGATAGAAAATAACAAAAATGAATTTAATGAAAAAATAATAAAATTTCAAAATGATTTTAGAAATAACCTTGAGACTAATGTAAATAATTTGCAGAGCTTGATAAATGAAAAATATCAATTATTAACTAATGAATTTAACGAAAAATTATCAAATACTATTGATAATTTAACTATAACTATTAATGAGATAAAAGATAACTCGAACAATTTAAAATCATCTGTTAATAAAGAAATAAATACTATACACACAATGATAACAAATATAAACACTAATTTGGATGAACAAAAAAATAATATATCTGAGCTAGATAGTAAATTAGTTGCTATAAATTCAGAATTAGATGTTAAAATATCGAATTTACAAAAAGAATTAGAAAATAATATCATTGAGATAAATGAAAAGATAAATAATCTACTAAAACCGACCCAGAATAAGTAGAAACGATAGATAGGAGGTAATTATAATTACCTCCTATCTATCTCTATCATTGTATTTTTCTTTCAATTTATTTTTCAATTCATTTAATTGCTCATTTAATTCTTCTTTATTTTTTCTTTTTTGCTCATTTATCCATTTATATCTTTTCACAAATGGTGAAAGTTTTTGATGACGATTAATTAGATGAATAGCGACAATCAAATACGTGGCAACAAATAAAATAGCTATTGATAGATTGATGGGGTATTTAGGCACTAACATTAATAAATAGTCATAAAAGCCATGCGATCCAAAAGTAATCATAAAACCAATAAACATCAGTTTATTTTTTCTCTTTACTAAATTAAATCTAGCATAACCAAAATAATAACCCATAGCTACAGCAAAAACAAAATGTGCTGGTGTAGGCATGATGGCTCTCATAAGGGCAACAGTCCATATATGAGACAAATCATTAAAAATAAAAGCCAAATTTTCTAAGAAAGCAAACCCCATTCCAATAGCTACCATATAAACCACCCCATCTATTGGTTCATCAAAGTATTTTTTTGGCCAGATAAACCACCTAAAAAATAAAAATTTTATTCCTTCTTCTATTAAAGCTACAAAAAAAAATGCTTCTATAAATGCACTGAGTTCTAATGGTAAATTTAGTTTGATATTCGAAAAAAGCATATTTTCTAAAAATGAAGCTGGTATAGTGGCTAGCATACCAAGAAAAAATGCAAAAAATAAATATTTAAAAGGCTCTGGCTTGTATTTATCTTTGAAATATACTAAAAGTAAGAAAAAAAGTGCAGGTATTAGTGCTAAAATGATTTCTAACATTTTTATTTATTTATGCAAAAATAATAACTATAATGAGAATTTGATAAAAAAATAATTACATAAATAAAAATACTAAAAGAGGAGTTAGAGGTTTAGAAAATTGCATATTGTAATTTCTTGATATTTATAGGGACAATTTAATTTTTTTTTAAATTAAATATAGTTTGTAAATATATCATAACTATTTTTTCTTAACTTATTACAGTTAAAATCAATTTACGTGATGAGGCATGATTTCTAAATTCACAAAGATAGATGCCTTGCCATGTACCTAATGCTAATTGATAATTAACTATTGGAATAGAAAGTGATACACCAAAAATAGAACTTTTGAAATGAGCGGGCATATCATCACTGCCTTCTATATTGTGAGTAATTTCTGGTAAATTTTCGGGAATTAATTTATTAATTATAGTTTCCATATCTACACGTACATCAGGGTCGTAATTTTCATTTATAGTAAGAGCAGCGGATGTATGTTGCAAAAAAATATTTAAGAGTCCCATCTCTGGTAAAGGTTTAATAGCTTCTACAATTATAGAAGTTATTAAATGAAATCCTCTTTTGTGAGAAGGAAGTGTAAGCTCTATTGTCGATATCATAAATCAAACCTCCTTGTCTTTTTTTTTAAGATTATTTAAATATTTAAGTTTTCTTAGTTCTATTTTTTCTGTAATAGTTTTTTGATATTTTATATTTTTTTCTACTAATATTTCTTTAGATATGTACTTAATAAATATTATTTTATTATTATTAAATTATCAATAATAAAATGCTTTTCTCCAGTAATAGAACTAACAAAATTAATAGCTATGGTGTATACACCCTCAGGTACTGTTTCACCTTTATATGTACCGTCCCATCCTTGATTTATATCGGTAGTATAGAAAAGTTGCTTGCCATATCTATCAAAAATCCGCATTTCGAAGTTAATTGGATTTATTTCAGCACCTACAAAGTTAAAAACTTCATTCAAATCATCATTATTAGGTGTAAAAGCATTTGGTAAATAAAAAGTAGTAATATCTTTAATAAACACATTAGCACCAACGGTATCAATGCATCCATATTGATCTTCAGCATATAAGATTACATGATATGTACCTACATCCCAAAAATTATGTATTGGAGCAAATTCAGTGGATGTATGTCCGTCTCCGAAATCCCAGTAATATGAAATAGCACCAATAGAAAAATTTTCAAAATATATTGTTGGATTATTTATGGTAGTAACTTGTGGTCTAGGTGCAAAATTTGCCTTTGGACCAGGGAGATCATTTACTGTGATTTTAGCTGTAGCTGTGCATCCATTGTAATCAGACACTGTAACTTGGTAGTTACCACTTGTAATGTTATTAAGAGTAGGAGAACTATTACCATTTGACCAAATATAAATATAAGGTTAAAAATTTAACTTCAAAAATTTCGTTTCTACTTTATTACCATTTGACCAAATATAAATATAAGGAGGTGTCGCTCCAGTTACATTTAGTGTTATGCTAGCATCCGATTTGCCACAATGAGCTGGATTAACTATATATTTAATAATAGGTACAGGTAAAACTGCAATCGTAACTTCTGCTGTGCCTGTGC
>Ga0208823_1000477_pt1 | contig 34495 bp, 36 predicted proteins | sample AD_UKC075_MetaG_FD_184440 | JGI IMG/M metagenome (GOLD analysis project Ga0208823, IMG submission 184440) | Active sludge microbial communities of municipal wastewater-treating anaerobic digesters from USA - AD_UKC075_MetaG (SPAdes) (version 2) | ecosystem: Engineered > Bioreactor > Anaerobic >...
GTGTGCGGGTGCTGTCGAACTCCTCCACACCGCCCATCGCACGGCCGTCCAAGTCTTCCGCGACGGTCCCGACCACGCGCAGGACCCCACCGCAGACGACTACACGCCGCCGCCGAACACCTAGCGGTCATCCACAGCTCAACCGGACGCCGGGCCTGTTATCCACAACCGCGGATCGCAGGCCCGGCTTCTTGGTGTTCAGGCCAGACAATCGCAGATGAGTCCGTCCGAACATCCGAGGAGGCCCCCTGAGCGTTCCCTGGTCGCTGACCACTACCGCACCGATCCGCATCGACACCACGATGGGCACCGCCGACAGCCACGATGCGGCGGTGACCGCCGTGCTGGTCGCCGCTCACGACGCCATCACCGCCGCCGAAGTGTCGGCCGCACCGCAGTCTCGCTATGAACTGCGCGCCGGCGGCGACCTGGTCGCCGTCATCCAGACCGGCGCCGACGAAGACGGTAGGCCCGACCATGCCTCGACCCGTGCGCTGATCCAGCGCATCGAGTGGGAGCGCTACCTCAGTTCGTCGTGGTGAATTAGGTCCCTGGCGGTATGGCGCCGAACCGCATCGGTTACGGCGGTTACCCGACCTCGGCTTCGTTCCGTGGAGCTTCAGCCCGTTCGGCCTCTGCGAGGACAGCCTTGTCCCACGCAACTTGATCCCACGCCTGGCCCGGATCGGACGCCACGATGCCGGTGGTCAACACGCTGACAGTTGAGTCCAGTCCGCGCGCGATTTTCGCCAGCGCCGGCACCGTCGGACTGCGTTTGCCGTGTTCAATGCCGTTGAGGAATGCGCGGTCCACCCCGCTGCGTTTGGCGAGTTCGACCTGCGTGATCCCCCTGCGCTCACGGAGCACGACGATCGTGCGCGCCAGCTTTCTGCGGATGTCGTCCTCTTCGGGTCCGGCTTTCGTCGCCATCTGGCACCTCCCAGTCCAGTGTGGGCTATCGGCTACGACTGTACGCCCTGGTGGGCAACCCCACTAGGGCACGTACCGACCCGCTCGCGGCCCTGCCCGCAGCTTCTCTCGCACTGGGTGCCCGAACCAGATCCGCATAGAGCTCTAACGGGGCGGTGTGCGCGACACAAGAACGCCTGGACGGACAGGGTGGTCCACGCGCGCAGTCAGAGGTGCGAGGTCAACGAGCCGATTGTCGTATCCAGCCCGCCGGCGAGCTTGGCCAGCATGGCGAGGGTCGGATTGCGTCGGCCGTTCTCAACCCCGTTGAGGAAGGCTCGATCGACACCGGCCCTGGCGGCGAGTTCACGCTGGCTCACCCCCAGGGCGGCGCGGCGGTCGCGGATTGTCGCCCCCAGGCGGGCCAGGATCGTCGAACCGCTGCCGGCGACCACATCGGCGAAATCAGAATGGTGCATCAGCGCGCTCCTTCATCGGAAGCCCTCCCTCCCGGGAGTTGCCTATAGCCTACTCTTGAGGGTAGGCTATAGACAACAGAGCGTCCGCCACCAGAGGAGTCGTCACCATGACCGGACTGAACACCCGCACCTACTGGGCCAACTACGAGAACTGCCTCAATCGCGTCGCCGCTGAGGCCCGCACGGTCGATTCCCTGATCGCCATCCTCAACGAGCACTACCAGCCGTCGTGCGGCGAGGCGTTCTTCCCCGGCGGCGCGGACCGCGACCTGCGCAGCACCCTGCTGGAGTGCGGTTGGCGACTGCGGTGGAGCCGCGCCCCGTACTGGTACGCGATCTGCGAACCCGAATCTGATCACGGCATCACCGTCACCGAGGGCGACATCGACCGCGGCGTGGGCCAACACCGCCAGACCCAGATCCTCTGCGGTCGACTCGACGCCAGCGACCTGGTGCTGACACCAAAAGCACCCGACCAGGCGGTGTGCGCGGTTGATCCTGTCGCCGAAACGGTGGTGGTGTTCGCCGCCGGGGGGACTGGGCCTGGTGACGACAATGAGTGACCCGACCGGCGACCTCACCGAGGACGGCTACGCCGCCGCCGACCGTATTGACCTCTGGCTTGAAGCCCATCCCGGCTGGCACAGTCCGAGCAGGATCGCCCGTGGTGCCCACCTGGGCACCACCCAGGCCCGCCACATCCTCGTCTGGCTTGACCGCCGCGCCCTCGTCGCGGCCACCGGCAACGGCTGCTGGCGCAACTACAGCAGCCGCCGACACGCCCGCTGACCAGATCGCCCCTATCCCAGCACCGCCACCACGAAGGAGAACCCACACCATGACCGACACCACCGCCGGCGCCGCCCAGGCCCTGATCGCGCACCTGCAGTCGGCGCAAACCGACGGCGACATGCCGCTGACGCTGCACACCGGAGAGACCCGCTGGCCCGACGCCGACATCGTCGCGGTCGGGGACGGCTGGGTGACGATCCGGTACACGGTCTGGCACGGCAACACCGGCTACAACGAGATCGCGCGGCTGCGCCTAGACGCCATCACCGCGTTCGTCTACCCCGCCGCCGTGCCACGCTGATGGCCGCTGGGGCCGGTCGCGAAGGTGTGGCAGCGCATCGCCGCCGCCGGCACCCGCGCCCACCCGGCCTACGGCCACGGCATGACCCGGTCTATTCACCGGACTAACGGACGACACGCCCTCACCGCCCTCGACCACCCCGACGCCCGCCGCCGCGGTTGGCCCGACGCCGAGTTCTGTGACCTGTGCGATCTCGTCCTGACCGGCCCGGCCCGACTCCGCCCGAGCTGCGACCACTGCGCGGACCCCGGATGCACCGCCAGCCTCGAGGACGGCCAGGGCTTCGACGGCTATTGCGGCGAGTGCGCCGACCGCCGCGACCCCCCTCTACGACTGACCCGTTCACCCCCGGCGGGGCGGTCGTTGCGGATAGTTCAGGTGGCACCGGCCCCGGCGCAGCCCCCCGGGCGCAGACGCGCTCGCCCCCCTGCCGGCCCCCGGTCCGCGCACACCGCGCCGCGGCACACTCCGAAAACTGTTGCCTATAGCCCTCCTGTGCTGTAGGCTATAGACAACAGCCGGGGGATTCCCCCCATCTACGAGGAGGACCGACCATGACCGAACCGCTCACCGCCACAGGCACTCTCGAACACCTCGACCCAGCGTTACGTCGAAGTTTTGGAGCGAAAAGGCGCCGACCCGCGTCAATAAGCAGTCGACGTTCGAAACGTGACTAACAGATGCCCCTTCGAAGACCGCACTTCCTTAGTGTCCTGATCCTCTCTCAAGGATTAGACGACAGCGAAGCGGCTCAGTCTCTGAATCATGCTTCTTACCAAGGTATTTACGTTCCCGGCTGATCCGACAGCAAGATCGTCGAGCACCGCCGTCACGTTTAGTCCTTCGGCGCGGATCTGGGCAGAGGTGACGTTCGTCATCGGCGTGATGCGCAGATTGGGACCGGAACTGGTGCTGTCTGCCGGGTAGATCAAGCCAGCTCTGCTGCTGTCTGGCGCGCTGCCCAATGCGTAGGCGTAGGTGAAAAGTTGGTACACGTCGCCAGGAACCAACTTCTTCGAGCCATAGAGCTTGTACTTGATGTCGATCGGTACTCGTCGTCCTGAAACGGAGTCGGTGATGACAATGTCTGGCCGGATCGTGCTGTAGGTACGGCTCGTGGATTCTTCGACAATGACCGCTTTGAGCGCGACTTGACCGGAAGCCTGCAACAAGGTTCCTCGCAGCGCATTAACGACGAGGGCGGTCACGAATTCCTCGAAAATCGAGTTCATATTCAGCATGAAGGCAGTGATGCCATGGTCGCCGGCGCTGTGCAGGTCGCTAAGCGAAAGCCCCTTCAGGATCAATCGCGCCAGTTCGTGCGCGGACCGATAGCGGGAGTTGCGCCGGCCGTAATGAATCCGGTTCCTGTACCAGTCGGCATCGAAGGACCGGGGTTCACAGATTCCACTGAGCACACCGAAGAGACTTCGAGTGTCAGCCTTGAGCTTGCTGTTGCGTACACGGTTCGAGGCGGCGGCCAGAGCGGCACCGAGCAGTTGGTTCTCCGGAACGTCGCCGTCGTATTCATCAAAGGCGCAATCCAGCTGGTGCAGGGTGCCGTAGCGGCGCAGAAATTGATCCCTGACGCGCAATCGACCGCGCATGACTGTCAGGGTTTCCTCCGTTGGACGGTAGTCACGGATCAGACCGTCCCGAAGCAGCTGTTTGACTTCAGCCGCGAGCAATCGGACGATCAGTTCGAAGAGGTCGTCGCCGGCGGCGGTCAATTGCTGATCAGGCGGCAGATGCTTGAGCAAGTCGATCCGGTCGGTGTATTCGATCATCTGCAGCACTTTGAGTTCGCCGCCAACCAGTTTGGGGAGCACACGAATCTCGACCGCTGAGAATCGGACCACCCCAACCCAAGAAGACGCACGCACGTCGATCATTCCGTTGGCCAGCCAACGAACATCAAGACGTGCCTCGACGTCCCCGCCAGCGGCCAATTCCGACGCCAGTGCGACGTCGGCGGCGGTGGGGCTGGGAGCGGGAACGCACTTAGCTTGGTACTCGGCAAGCTCGATGACTTTGATCATCACGCTGATGCGGTGCCGAACCTGCTCGCCAGCTCGTCGCACAACGCGTCGGGATCGTCCGCGATATCCGCCAGTCGCTGAGCTTGCGTGTCGATCACCGAGCCCAGGATCTCGGCGAGGTTGTGATAATCGTCGTAGCAGTACTCCTGCAGCAACGGAAGTATGTCGTAGCGGAATACTGCTGCGAATTCGGCGGGAGTATCAATGACGTCGCCATCGACGTAGAACAACGCATGCCCGATTTGTTTGTCGCGGCCGAAGCGTTGCCGCACTTCGTCGTTCAACCCGTCGAGAAAATCATCCAATGCCAATGAGCCCGCAGCGCGTCCTTGCAGAAGGCCGCTGTCCGGGAGCAGTTCAATGAACTGGAACCGTCGTCGCAGGGCGGTGTCGAGAAGATGGATGCTGCGGTCGGCTGTGTTCATCGTCCCGATGATGAGGACATTTTCCGGCACGGAGAATGCATCGCCGCTTTGTGGCAGTTGCGAGGTGGTCCCGCGTTTGTCGAGCTCAATCAGGGTGATGAGTTCGCCGAAAATTTTCGGGATGTTGCCGCGATTGATCTCGTCGATCAAGACGACGTATCGATGAGTCGGATCGCTCCGCGCGGTATCGCAGACACGCTTGAACACGCCGGCAGTCAAGGCGAGTTGCATGCCGGTGTCCGCTTGCCGAGGCCGGAAGCCCTCGATGAAGTCCTCGTAGGAGTAAGAGGGGTGGAACGTGACACGGGTCAGCCTGGCCGCCTTCGTCGGATCTGACGGATTGGTCGCCAGTTTCCGTTCCTGGGCCTCCAGCAACTGCTCGTCGGCGAGCATTGCGTTCGCGTGTTCGCTGCCGCTTCCCCCTTCGAGGAGCCATACGGCGGCTCGTTTGGCGTAGTACGTCTTGCCGGTTCCCGGCGGTCCGTACAGGATGACCTGGCCGCGCCGATTGAGGGCTGCCTCCAGCTCGATGAAGATCGCATCGGTCGAAACCGGTTTTAGAGCAACTGCTGCGGTGCCGGCGATCTGTCTGAACAGGCTGGGGCGGACCTCCGACACGGTTGTTGTCGCCCAGCCCTTCACCGCCGCTATCTTCTTGGCCTGCGACGTGTCCCAGTCGATCCCGACGGTGTGCCGATACTCCGGCCGTTCGGGTCGCCAGACGTAGCCTTCGTCGTTGACGGTTCCGATCGCCAGAACTTCAGTTGTCCCGCGGTTGGCAATGACGGTGTCGCCCGGTTGAAGTTCCATCAGCGTCCACAGTTCGTTGGCCTTACGGCTCACCTGGCGTTCGACGCCTTTGTACGGGTAGTACCTGCGGAACGCGTCGCGGAACTCCTCCTTAGTTTCGTATTGAGTCAGATCACCGAGGTCATCCCAGCCAACGCAGATATAGCTGTTCTGGTTGCAGTCCGACCAATATTTGCCCAGTTCGCCCGGGGCGATCTTGAAAATTCGCTGCGACGGTCTCGGGTTTTTCCATTGGTACAGCAGGTATCCGAGTTCTTGGTTGGTCAGAGAGTCAAGTTCGCCCACAGATCGCAGGGCGGCCAGCAGTTGGCGGTTGCCGCGGATGACTGAAGTCGACGGGTTCTCACCCAGCGCCTTCAGGAAGTGATCGATATCGGACTTCGACGAGACCGGAATCATTTGCGACGGGAAGTACATGTAAAGCAACTTCGTGCAAACCGCAGGGGCGCCGCTCAGTACCGTGATTTCGTCGACATCGTCGAAGTCGCCTCGGCTTGCGAGACCTAAGACCTCGACGAATCCCGTGCGAATCGCTTGCCACGCCGCCTCTTGCGAGTCGTACTGCTTCGGGAATCGCCATGTTCCGTCACTTCTGCTGCGGAAAATCAAATGCTTGCGGGCGGAACCTCCCTTGATGCTGCCGATCACCCCCGTCTTGTACTCCAGCCAGTAGGACACGGTGTCCTGGGTGTCCTGACCCAGCGCGTAGTCCGTGAGCGGCATGTTCGACCAGGCGTCAATCGGGAATCGTTCAACGAACTCCAACCGAAGTTGCTCGGCATCTTGCGCACGTATGGTCGCGGCGGTTCGGTCCCATGATGCGAGCGCCTCGCTGATGCTCTGCCGCACCGTGTCATCGACCACGGAGCCCCCTCGTGTTGTTGTCGTTTGCCAGTCGAGGCGAATTCATCGCACTTTATCGCGCATATCGCCGGGGTTTTGTCCTTGCTCGGTGATACGCGACAGGACGCTGATCCGACCGCAGTGTCAGCTCCTAGGCCGCAGAAAATCGGTGCAGAAGGCCGAACAGCTGGCTTCGCTGACCCTGCACCGTCGAAGCTTGCCGACCCCCCTGCAATCGGAAGTGAGCCGCCTGGCTCGCCTAGCGAAGACAGCGAATGCTTCCAGCCATCTCGGTAGGGGTGCCCTAGCATGAACTTCGCGGTCCGACGGACTTCCACGGCCTTCCGTACTCGCCACGGACATGTCCCCACCCGCACGACTGTGTTCGTGCTGCCTTGGGGAAACAAACGTGACGCTGATCCGGACAACCGCCGACCGCGTTTGCGAGACGGCGCCGGAATCATTGGTGGAGCAAATGCTCGAGCAGATGCTGTACCGGACTGGCCGTCGCGCGGCGCCCGCCGAACAGGCGTCGTGGAAGCGGAGTCTGCCCGTTCTGGCTGCGGATCTCGTCGACGCCGGCCTCGGCGACGTCGAAATGCTCGTCGAATATCACCTTCCGCTAACGTCTCAGCGCGCCGACGTGGTCCTCGCCGGGACTCATCCGAAGACCGGTGAAGCGTCCTACGTCGTTGTCGAGTTGAAACAGTGGTCAGCCGCGTACACCTTCGAAGGCGACCCTGAAATCGTCGAGGTGCCGGGCCTACCGGGTGGCCCGCGGCTGCACCCTGTCATCCAAGTCCGTGGCTACTGCGACTACCTACTCGACTTCGCCAGGGTGATGGCTGACCGCCCCGACGCGTTGGCGGGTATCGCGTATCTGCATAACGCCGCAGACCCAGCTCTCGTGAAGGACCTGCTCGCGGTGCCCGTGTCGACGACCGGCCGGCTTTTCACCGCCGCTTCAAGGGGGCCATGCTCGACTTCCTGCGGGCCAGACTTTCCCCTGTTCCAGGGCGCCAAGCGGCAGATCTCTTGATCAACTCGCCAATCGCGCCCTCCAAACAGCTGCTGAAGCTCGCCGCCGCGGAAATCCGAGATCGGCCACAGTTCCAGTTGATCGGAAACCAGCAGCTGGCAGTCGATTTGGTGATGCACGCAGTCGAGCACGCCCGCGCCGGAAACACCAAGAGGGTGATAGCGGTGACCGGCGGGCCCGGTAGCGGCAAGAGCGTCATCGCCCTCTCCCTCGTCGGGGAGCTTGCCCGCCGCGGCCGCACCGTCATTCACGCGACGGGTTCCCGATCGTTCACTCAGACTCTTCGGAAGGTCGCTGCCGTACGTGCCCCGAAGGTCAAGGCGATGTTCAAGTACTTCAACCAGTTCATGACCGCCGACCCCAACGGCTTAGACGTTCTGATATCCGATGAAGCGCATCGCATCCGCAGAACATCGGTCGATCGATACACCCGAGCGGAATTGCGCACAGATCGGCCCCAGATTGACGAACTCATCGCCGCCGCCCGCGTACCGGTATTTCTTCTCGATGAACACCAAGTCGTTCGTCCGGGCGAAATGGGAACGCTCGCCCAGATCGAACTTCATGCAAGAAACCTGGGGCTCGAGTTCCACCACGTCCCACTCGGCGAACAGTTCCGTTGTGGCGGCAGCGAGGAATACGTGCACTGGGTGATCCGACTGTTGGGGCTGGCCGAGGGGGAGTCGCCGGGGAATTGGCCCGGCGATCCGCAGTTCCAGGTGCAACTCGCTGAGACGCCCGAGGAGATGGAAACGTTCCTCATAAGTCAGATGCAGCAGGGGTATTCGGCGCGCATTACAGCCGGATACTGCTGGCCCTGGAGCGATGCCCGCAAAGACGGGACCCTCGTTCGGGACGTCCAGATCGGTGGGTGGTCCCGACCGTGGAACAGCAAGAGCGACAGACGGATCGGAGAAGTACCACCCAGTGCTCTGTGGGCAACTGACGACGGTGGCTTCAACCAAATCGGCTGCATCTATACGGCCCAAGGGTTCGAGTACGACTGGAGCGGCGTCATTCTCGGACCAGATCTTGTGTGGCGTGGCAACGGGTTCGTCAGTGTCCGTCAGGCAAACCGCGATCCTGATTTCAGAAACTCGAAGACAGTGCCTGACAGTAAGTTTGATGTCCTGGTGCGCCACGTCTACAAGGTTCTCCTGACCCGCGGCATGATCGGCACGGTCATATACTCCACGGACGAGCAGACGCGGGAAGCGCTTCGATCCCTCCTGCAACCAAGCGCTACAGTCGCTGCTCGCTGATTCAACCGTCATCAGGTTTGAGTGATATACGAGATCGTGATGACTAACGGTCCCGGAAGCATTTCCAGCCAGTGGTTACAGCAGGAGCAGATCCAGGCGGCGAGCCGGCGGTGGGCGAGGCTACGCTTGACCCAAACTCGGCCGGTAATTAGCCGCCTCGGCCTCAGCAGTAAGCAACGCAGTCAACTCGCCCTCCTGCTGGGCAACAAAGACACCGATCACCTGGCGGCACACCTCCGGCACAGTGACCCCCCGCGCATCAGCAATACGTTTCAACCCGACGAGCATTGAAGTCGTCACATGAACCTGCACCGCGAACTGACCACACGAACCATCTTCAGGCGGCGACCCTGGACCCACGACCGCAGGACCATCGACCCCGAACTCGTCCACTTCAGCGCCCCGGACCCTCTGAACAGCCCCACTACTAGCGCCGCCACCCATGCCGTGGGCTGGATCCTGGAGTTCCTCATGACTGAACAAACCCATTCCGCCCACGCTAGACCTCGCAGAATTTCCGGGCAGCCAAGTAAGCGGCGCCGCTTGCGGGAGACCTGGGCAAGCGAAGCGGCGCTGCAGTCGCAGAGGGGTCGCGGCCGGGGCTCAGTCCTGCTGGAAGGGGCTTTTCACCCAGCCGGCGACGACGGCGAGGCGGCTAGGCCGATGCACGGCGAGGAAGCCAAAGGGGCGGTCGAAATCCACCCTGGCGTAGGTCACTTCGTAGCGCGGCTCGAGTGCACCGGTCATCATGCCGAACGCGGTGACGGCCGCGGCTTCGAAGCCCTCGGCGAAGAAGCGGGCCAACACGTCTTGGGCGCCGTCCGAGATGGCGAGCGGGATCGGGCTCAGCCTGGGCAGGTGCGATGTCGTGGTGTCCGTCAAGAGTCCAAGCCCGAACAGGTCGCGGTTGTCGAGCAAGTTGTGCTTGGTTTTGATCTCGAAGGACGGCAGCGACAGTCTAAGGATGTCTTTCGGCCGGGGTGATTTCAGTCGCTCTACAGTCAGTCCTGGGCCGCAGCGGTTGCCGGTGTCAGCGGCCAGGCGGACCTGAGCCTGGCCGGAAAGCTCACGCAGGCCGGCGCCGAGGATCTCGGCTGGCGACTGGTCTTCGCCGAGCAGCAGGTGGACGTCGACGTCGCCGTCGCCTTCAACGACGACACGGGTGACCGCGTCATCGAGGACCGCCGCTATGGACAGGTCCGAGGTGGTGCGGCTCAGCGATTGTTGATCGGCGGGGCCCGGATCGTCCGGCCACGTCTCGCCCCGGACGCGGGGGTAGCTCTCGAACGGGGTACGCCAGCGCACCCGCGCGGTGAGCGCGGAGGCGAGCACAAGCAGGGTCTTCTCGGTGATCTCGATTGGAAACTTGTCGATGAGCCCGCCGGTCTGCTCGTCCGCCCACCGGTCCAGAGCCGCCTGATTGGTCAGAGCTCCCAATACTTCCTTCGGCAGCGGCGAGGCCCAATCATCATCCAGGGGAACGCCTTTGCGGGTCCAAAGGCCCAACGCAGCAGTCGTGGACACGCCGCCGTGAAGGAGGTCGATGATCTCGAGGGCTTCCTGTTGCGCGGTGTCGGTGGGCCGGCCGAGGGCCGCCCCCAGCTCGGCGCCAGCCGGGCCGTCCGCCGCGGACGCGAGTAGGGCCAGCAGCGGCCACAGCCCGGCACCTGAGAGGGCGTAGTCCTCGCCGCCCAAGCGATCACACCAGCGCGCGGTCAGGGTGTTCACGGCCTGTACCGCCGGTCTCGCTACCTTTTTCGACTTCACGCCCGAATCATCGCATCGCCGCGGCGGGTGCCGCGGCACTCGATTCCGCGCGGCTAGGGGCAGGACGCGGCGATGCCGCCGTCTCCCCCTGATCGACCACCGGCTCTTTTCGAAGCTGTATGGCATCGCCAGTCGGACGCACGAACCACCCATGGGCGCAATCGAGGTACCGCTGGTTCCGGGCAGTGATGTAGACACAACCTGTCACCTCCGTCTGCCATCATCTGAACGTGCCAGAGAACAGGCCGGCCATTCCAATGGAGCTGAGACGCCGGGTGCTCGTTGAGGCGGGACACAGATGCGCGATTCCGACCTGTCGCAACATCCCAGTGGAGATCAATCACATCTTGGAATGGGCCAAGGTCAAAGAGCACACCTTCGACAACTTGATCGCTCTTTGTCCTACCTGCCACGCCCGGTACACCAAAGGCGAGATCGACCGCAAAGCGATGCTGATGTACAAGCTGAACCTCGGTGTAGTGAATAGTCGGTACAACGACTTTGAGCGCCGCGTGTTGGAGGCGTTTGGTGAGGCGTGGGCGACCAATCCGCAAGCGAGGGAAATCCAGCTTCCTGGGGGCGGGATGGGACTCCTATACCACTACCTAGTCACCGACGGTTTGATAGTCGACGTGACTCAAGCAACCATCGAGATCATGGGTGTGCCGGCCGCGCTGACTTATCGCATCACGCCCAGAGGGGTCGAATTTGTGAACAAATGGTTCAGAGCAGAGCCGCTAGAAGGCTGAGTTTTGCTTCTTGAGTCGAGCAGTGAACTGATCGCACCGACTGGTTCGAGATAAGACGACCGTAGCGTCAAGTGACGAAACGATCGCGAGCAACAACGTCGCTCACGGAGTCTTGAGCCAACACCTTTTGCATGGTTCCGGTGGCCGTTAGGAAATGACATTCATCGTGAGACAAATCGCGATGACACGAGCTGAGACAAAGCGGCAGAACCGCAGTTTCAGGGGTACGCAATATGACGCGGGAAATGAAAACCTACATACGTGATTGTAGGTTCCCGATTTTGACTTCATAATCCCAGTTTTGGTTTCATACGCGCTTCATTTATGAAACGAAATCGGGACGACCGGTTGCATTTGCACGGTTTGGGGTGACCGTGATGATATGGCCGGCCTCTTGGTGGACCCCAGTCACGCCGTCGCGGAGATCCGGGACAGGAACACCCTGTCCGAGGGTTCGGTTCTATGGAGTTGTGCGACAACGGAGTTCCTGAGTCGAGCGGTGCCGTGGCGGACTTTCCGGTGGCGTGATGGTCAGCGGCACTATTCCGGTACGTACTGGTCGGCGACTAATCGTGACCACCCTGCTGCCCGAGGAGACCTGGATCGCCATCTGCACCGACCTCGACATCCGCTGCGGAGGAAGTGAACGGCTACGGCTCATGCGGTGTCACCTCTACACCACGATCAGCGGCAACCCGGTCGACCGCGCACCGTGGCTGCGCGACACCAACGAATTCCGCTCGGCCTTCTTCCGCTTCCCGCTCCTACTCACCCCAACGCTGCACACCGCCCTCAAGGACAACGCCGCAACGTTCCTGCGGGACAACGGCATCGACGAACCACTCACCTGGCACCCCCCTCTCGATCTGGTCGCCGACCTGAGCCTGCCCGGCGCCGACCCGGACCGGCTGCCGCTTGCCACGATCCACCGCATGGTCCGCCACCGACAGTCACTGACCGCCATTGCCGAACACCTCAACACCACCGCCGACGCCGTCCGCTACGCCCTGACGGTCCACCCCGCCCCCACCCATCAACGTGGACCCACCGCCCGTCCCGCCCCTTTGGTCTCTTCGCTGGCCGAGCAACTCTCCGCCGCTGAATTGCGCAACCTCTACCAACACCAGCGGATGTCGCTGCGTCAGATCGCCGCCCGCTACCACACCAGCCGGCAAGTCGTCGCCGCGTTGGCCCGCCGCCACGGCATCACCCTGCGACCACCGCGACGCGAACCCGTCCTGCCCACCGTCGACCGCGACTGGCTCCACACCCAATACGTTCACCACCGCAGGACGCTTCCCGAACTCGCCGCCGAACACGGCATGAGCACGGCGAACATGGCCCGCTGGGCTCACCACCATCAAATTCCGCTACGCAGCCGCGGCGGACCCAGCCACACCGCCACCCTGACCGCGGGCAAGGCAGCCGATCGTGCGCCAGCGCTGCTGCGTCCAGCGCTGGTCGGTATCGGTGGAGCCGAACGCCTCACCCGCTTCGCCGCCGCCAGCCACTACCGCACCGTCACCGCAGCCGCCGCAGCCCTGGGAATCCACCAAGGCGTCTTACAACATCAAATCAACCGGCTTGCAGCCGATCTCGGCGGACCGCTGCTCACTCGAGCCCAACGCAACCACCCCATGACCACCACACCTTTGGGCAAACGCGTCCTTCATGCCTGGCAACGGTGGTTAGCGGCGAGGTGAAAACACCATCCCTGGCGCCCGATTACAAGACATCTGCCGGCCGGGCACCACCACCGCAGATCGCGGTGCCTGCGGCATTCTCCCGCGTCGCAACGCACCGATCTCGCTCCCTGACTGACTTCGGCAGTCCTGAGCCCGATCAGTTCTGAGCGTCCACTTCAATGAGAGGCCAATATCGGGGTGCGGTGAAAGCGGGCTCTTGAGTTGCGTCTGCAGACGGACCACTAGGGCCTGTCCCATAACCGTTTGAGCCAGAGGAAGATCGCGTTCAGGACTGCGCCGCCGCGGTAGTTGAGGTTGTGTTTGTCATACCGGGTGGCGATGCCGCGCCATTGCTTGGCGCGTTGGAAGCTGCGTTCAACGACGTTGCGGCCCTTGTAGTCCTCGGCATCGAATCCCGGCGGACGCCCGCCAGCGCTGCCGCGGCGTTTGCGGTGCCCGATCTGGTCGGCGGGCTGCGGGATCACGGCCTGGATGCCCCGTGACCGCAGCAGCTCACGGATCGCTTTGGACGAGTAGGCCTTGTCGCCGCGGACTTTGTCGGGGCGGGTGCGGGGCCGTCCCGGACCGCTGGTGGCCACCCGCAGGTGGCTGAGCAGAACCGGGAACATCGGGGCGTCCCCGGCCTGACCGGGCCCGCACAGCACCACCAGGGGCATCCCGGCACCGTCGACGAGGTGGTGGATCTTGCTGCTCAGCCCGCCCCGTGAGCGGCCAATGCCGTGGTCAGCAGGCTCAACGGACAGATTCTTGTAATTCGACGGATCCCCCTGTGTCCCGCGGGAGGTTCGTGGCGTGTTGATGGGCACGGTTGACCGTGGAATCCACACTGACCGCCCAGTCGATCAGATCGGCGTCAGCGGCCTCAGTGAGCACCGCGGCCAGGATGGCATCCCAGGTGCCGTCCTTGCTGTACTGATCATGGCGGCGCCACGCGGTCTTCCACGCCCCGAAGGACTCAGGCACATCCCGCCACGGAGACCCGGTCCGATACCGCCAGATGATCGCCTCCACCACCAGTCGGTGATCACGAAAGGGCCTGCCGCCCTTGGCTGAAGCCACCGGCATCAACGGCTCAATCTGAGCCCACATCTCATCAGAGAGCACCTGCAAACGTGACACCCGCCCGACACTGCCAGCCCCACCCCGAAACGGTTACGGGACACGCCCTAGGACGGACACGTCACCGTGATCTCTACTGAGTCGTCGGGTGAGGAGATCTTCATTGTGCGGCCGAGTTTCTTCGCAGTGAGGCCAACAGGCTGCTGCGACTGATAGTCGACGTCGATGGTATGCAAATCGATTCGATTGACCATTTGTGAATCGGCGACGTAGGAGACGTCTAACGATGGGCCGTTGTCGTTTCGGGAGCCCTCCCACGCTTGAACGAGCATGTTCCCATTTCCCTCGTTTTGCCAGCAGTCTGACCATCCGTCGATGGAGGTCCTCTTGCCCTCGACCGTCGCTTCGACCACCAGGCCGCGAGCGGGTGGAGGAACTTCCTTGGAACAGCTGGTCAGCGCGGTGGTAGTGAGAACGACGAGGGTGCCGACAACCAATCGCTTCATGACAGCTTCTTATCACGGGCTTGTGCTTGGTTCTTGAACTTCTTGACCCTCGGAATTGAAGGGGATTTTCGGAACACGCGCGTTGCAGGCATGACTGCGAATCGTTTTCTTGGAAGGGAGGCTGAGAAAAGTCCTGCCACAGCACTTTGACTCGGCGACAATTGCCGGAGCAGTGTCAGCGGGCAATGGCCTCGCGGCACGCGGCCTCTTTCGGCAAACATCTGGGGGATGTATGCATACGGCTCGATTCCGTTCGGGGATACCTACTGAAGAATCAATAGTGAGTGCCCGGGTATCGCGCAGCAGGGTGGTGCTGGTCGCTGGATTTGTGTCCCTGGCAACCGCCATCGCCGCTTGCTCGCCCGATAACCCCATAAACCAGATGCTGGGGAAGGCCGGGTTGACTTGCGTGGACGCGTCAGGGCCGAACTCGACGTCGGAACAGATCGCTGACGCGTCTCTCAACACCCAGTTCACGGATCCAGTCACGGGCGAAACGAAGACGGGTATGGATATGGCCGTGGAAGCGGGCAGGCCGCTGGAAGACATCTGGGACTTGCCGGAGCAAAGTCGCGACGACATTCAGCGGAAAGCCGTAGAGGCTGTCTTTTCGGATGTGCCCGACGGTGGAGATGCGGCGTTCGCGGCGTCGGTGTGCGACACGGTCAACGGGGGGGTTTGGAAAGCGCTGACATCGCAGGGAACCACAGAGAACACCCTGGCCTCGACGCCCCACCTGCTGCGCGGGCTTGGACGAATGGTGTGCGGTTCGATCGACAAGGAGTCGTACTACGAAGTCGTGTTCAAAGAAGATGCCGACCTCGCTCAAGAGGCGAAGAAAGACCCCGAAGCGTTCAAATCGACTCAACTTGCCAAGATGCGAGAACAATTGAAGTCGATACAAGAAGCCGCCGCCACGAATTCCAAACTATACAAACCCGGTGCCGCTGACGCGCAGCAGAAGGAGATCGACAACTTCGCTGCCACCCCGGCAACAGAGATCGCAAGGAATGTCGAAGGCGCGTATCGCATGGTGCAGCTCGCCGTGGAGCACTTGTGCCCCAACCGGACCCGCTATGGATTTGGTCCCGGGTGTGGGCAATTCAACCCTTACCCTGACGGCGACAGCACGGGAGTGCTGCGAGTACGGCAAGGCAACCTCTCGTGCGACGAAGCCAAGACCGTCATTCGTAACCACTATGAACCGCCCCGGGATGTCCGGAGACTCTGATGTGCCCCGGGTCTGGTGGTGTCGCCATGGTTGGTTTCAGGCCACGGGTAGGGCGGATTGGTGTAGCAGTTCGAACTCTACTGGTGTCCGCATCCCGAGGGCGGAGTGACGCCGTTGGCGGTTGTGGAAGACCTCCAGGTACTCGAAGATCGCGTTCGCCAACTCAATGCGCGTCCTCCACTTCTTGCGGTTGAGCAACTCGGTTTGCATTCTGGCCCAGAAGGATTCGATCATCGCGTTGTCATAGCAATCGCCGATCGACCCCATCGAAGGCACCAGCCCGGACTGTTTAGCGCGGTCGGTGAAGGCCCAGGAGGTGAATTGCACCCCGTGGTCGGAGTGGATGATCCCGCCGGCCAGGGGATCGCGGTTGGCGATGGCCATTCCCAGCGCGTTGGTCACCAGAACTGCGGTCTGGCTGGAGTCGATCGACCAGCCCACCACCCGGCGAGAGAAGGTGTCCAGCACGACCGCGCAGTACACCTTGCCTTCGTAAGTGCGGTGCTCGGTGATGTCGGTGACCCACAATCGATTCGGCGCCTCCCGGGTGAACATCCGCTCGACCAGATCAGTGGCCGTCGGCGTCTCGTGCCGCGGCCGGGGCCGCCGATTGCCGGGCAAGCCCTTGATGCCCGCTCGAGCCATCAGCAGCTCGACCTGGTTGTGGCCCACCTGCAGTCCCAGACCCAGGGTCAACTCGGCGTGCACCCGCCGGCAGCCGTAGGTGCCGCGCGAGGCCGTGTGGACGGCCTGGATCTGCTCGGTCAACCAGGCGTGACGAACCGCGCGGGCCGAGGGCGGCCGGCGCCGCCATTCGTAGTAGCCCGACTGGGCCACCGACAGCAGCCGGCACGCCATCTGCACGGGTAGTCCCTCTGCGGCCATAGTGGCTACGGCCGCGTACATCCTTTTGGGTCGTGGGGCTCCCGCAACAGCTCACGTGCCCTCTTGAGGATCGCCACCTCGGTCTCCAGTTCGCGGATGCGTTTGTTCGCCGCGGCCAGTTCAGCCTGCTCGCCACGATTGAGGCCGGGGCGTTGACCGGTGTCGATCAGTTCCTGCTTGCGCCAGCCGTAGATGGTCTGGTCGCTGATGCCCAGATCGGCAGCGATCTGGGCGATGGGGCGGCCAGCGGCCACCAGATCGAGCACCTTGCGGCGGAACTCTTCGGGATAACGCTTGGGCACGGACACGGCTCCTTCATCGGACGTCGTGACCAAAAGTCAAACAAACCGACTCCACACAACCCGGGGCACATCACCGGACATCCCGGGGCGGTTCACTACTTTCCCGGTCAGGTCGATCCGCAGTCGCCACTGTCGATGTACTACTGCGAGGACGGCGGCGTGAAAGCGGACAAGAAGCCGCTCGTGTACGTCGAATGTGAAGCGATAGAGGGAAATCCGAACCCAGCCACCATCCTCGTCTCGCCGGAATGACCAAAGCGCGGGGTGCTGCTGCCGGGGCGGCAGAAGTCACGGGCGCACCGAGACTCTCCTGGCGACTGGTCGGCGCCGAGCAGCACTGTCAGTTACCTTTGCGGTCATGAAACGACATCCGAGCAAATCGCCCCGAGGCGTGTCTTGGGTCTACGAGCGCCACCGGCTGCCTCGGATTCCCAGTCCGGTTGCGCAGCGGTGTGGGTTCGACCGACTTTCCGACGGTGCAATAGTCGTGTCGACGAAAGGGCGTCGTCGCCTGCGATGCGGCGCCCTTTCGTTTGTCTTGGCATTGTGTGTGATCGGTTGCGGCCATCCGTCTGAGGTATCCGCAACGGGTGTTACTTGCGACCAGTATTCCCAAGAGCCGCTCGTCGCCGCCAACATCGGGGGTTCGTCCCAGTCGTCAGTCATCACCGACATGCTCAATGAACGTGGTGTGCCGTGGAACGTGGCGCTGGTGAACAAGGTGCAGTCAGCCGTTAACCAGTTTTGCGGCAAACCAAGCCCCAACGGGGGCAGCGCCGCGAAACGTAACAACTCCAGTCCGATCAGCGAAGCTGTCGACTGGGACAGCCTTAAGGCCGGACGTGGTACGGAGCCGAGCCGGTGACAGGGGGCATTTCGTGACACGGCGCGGTGACGCTGGCGGGGTGGCTGATACCGGTTCGCCGCAAGCAGCGAACTCGGCGCCGTCAGTACCGGATGCCTCGACGAGGGGGCGGCTCGTTCGATGGCGTTGGCCGGCGCTTGTCGTCGGTCTGCTCCTGGTCGGGGCCGGTCTGACGTACTTGCTGATTCCGCCGACGATCGTGTCGGATCACGCAATAACTGTCGATCCCGGCGATTTGATCGCCGCGCAGGAACCGCAGGCCCAGCCGATGCCCTCGTTGTTGGGTTTGAACAGCGACGTTGCCAAAAGAGCACTCACGGACGCAGGCCTTGGGGCTGTGAAGGTCACCTTTGTCGACAAGCCGGCCGCGGGACCGGTGGCGATGGTGGTGGCGCAGAAGCCCTCGGCAGGAACCGCTTCGGTCGGCGATATCGAACTGACGATCTCGACACCGGCACCGATGCCGGATGTGGTCGGGCGGCCGATGAACGACGCCCGGGCCCTGCTTGAGCAGGCAGGTGCCGTCGTTGAGATTGCTCCACAGTTCAATCCGTCGGTTCCAAAGAATCAGGTCGTGGGGACGACACCGAAGCCGGGGGACACGATGCCGGCGGTTGTCTCGCTGGTGGTGGGTGATCCCGGCGACGCGCTGACTCTGGCGTCGGTTTCGTCGATCAGCGACCATAACTGTGGCACAGTCGATTCTGCGACGGTTAACGGTGCCAGCGTGGGGGACAGTGTCCGTTGTCGGCCTGACGCGAAACCGGCCTTCATCGAGTACGCGGTATCCCGGCAGGCTGTGGCCTTTGAAGCTGTTGTTGGCACCGATGATCGGGGAAAAACAGGTGCAGCGCACGTCTTGGTACTCGGCGATGGCCGCGAGCTGGCTGTCGCCGACGTGCAACTGGGCCACTCAGTGCCGGTGCGCGCTGACCTCAATGGGGTGCTGCGTCTGCGGATCGAGGTGAGCACCGCGGCCGGGGACGAGAGCCCCACCGTGATCCTCGGCGATGCAAAGTTGTTGGGTTTGCCCGAGGGCCTCGACGCCATCGCTGCCCAATGAGGTCTCTACGCCGACTGCTACGGATCTCACTGGTTCTGGTCATGGTGTGCGGTACGACGGGAGTGGGCGCATCACCGGCCCTGGCAGACACTGCCGGCTCTAGGGCCGACGCCGCGAACGATCCGGTGGTGGTCGTGCTGGACACGTCCGGTTCGATGTCGGACACGGACTCGGCGGGCACCGCGCGGATCGTCGGTGCCCGTGCGGCGGTGCTCGGGCTGGTGGACGCGTTGCCCCCGAAGAGCAAGTTCGCGCTGATCGCCTATCCCGGTGGCGGGCGTGTTGTCGACGGATGTTCGGTTGGGCGAGTGGAAATTCCGCTCGGCGAGCTTGATCAGCCCACCACAGCGGCCGCGGTGCGCAGGCTCACACCTGATGGCGAAACACCGACCGCCCCCGCATTGCAGCACGCCGCCGACCTGATCAAACGCAGCCCCACCCAGCGGGGCACCATCGTGTTGGTCAGCGATGGCGAATCCAACTGTGGTTCCAACGATGTCTGTGATCTGGCCCGAAAACTCGCAACTGACGGTGTCGAAGTTCGGGTGAACACTGTCGGATTTCAGATCAGCGACGAAGGTGCGGGCGAGCTGACCTGTATCGCCAAAGCCACCGGCGGACGCTATGTGGATGCTGAGAACAAGGACGACCTTGCCCGGGCAATCCAGGACCTCAGCGGTGCGCGTTTGACGCTGACCGCTTCGGTGCCCAACCCGCTGCCGGTCGTAAGCGGCACGGGCAGCGACGGGCCGAAAGCCATACTGACCGTGACGAATTCGGGTCGCAAACAGGCGACGGACGTCCGCGTCTCGTTGGACTTCCGCGACCGCGACAACCGCCCCGGAGCGTTACTGGTTCCCAGGCCGGTGCAATACCTCGGCAATCTCGACCCCGGCCAGACACGGCAAGTCCAGGTGACGGTTCGCCCCGACGCCGCCCAGGTGGGCGCGCAGTTCAACTGGACAGCCGTCACCACCGCCACCAACGCCGCACCCGCCAGCCAGCAGGGCACCACCCGAACCGGCGAACCGGGCCTGGACGGACTACTCGCCGGGGTGCACCAAATCGCCGTACTGGGCGACTCGTACTCCTCCGGGGAAGGCGCAGGAGACTACTCACCAGACACCGCCGGCGGCGAGGGCAACAACACCTGCCACCGCTCGTCGCACGCCTACGGCAAAGTGCTCTCGAAGGACGCGACGTTGATCGCCTGCTCGGGTGCGGTGACCGCCGATTTCTACGATCAGCAGGACTCGGGCGGGAAGAAGATCGAGCCCCAACTCAAGGCAGTTCGTGCGCTGGCTGTGTCGAAGGACTCACCGGACGCGGTGCTGCTCAGCATCGGCGGCAATGACGTCGATTTCAGCGGGAAGGTCACGACCTGCCTGTTCGGCGTGGCGGGCCAGACGTGCGCATGGGATGGACCGCTGGAGGAGAACCAGTTCCGTTCGGATTCCGCAGCGCAAGTGGCCGGCATCGCCGACAGCCTGCGCAGGGTGTACCGCGACGTCAATCGCGCCGTCAACGACGGCACTGCCAGAGGTAAACGGAACGGCCGTTACGCGCCGATCGTCGTGGTCCCCTATCCCCGCATTCTGCCCTCCGACGCCGCAGGCGCGGCAGCCGCTGGCGGGTGTCAGTTCGCGATCAACCCCGGCGAGGTGCAGTTCTTCAACGACTTCATCGACATGCTGAACCTGGAAATCATGGCGGCAGTGGGATCGCTACGCTCACAACACATCCCGGTCTATGTCGTCTCCGAGGTCGTTTCCGCATTCCAGCCCAACCATACGATCTGCGACGCCGCGGGCAGCTACGCGAACTTCTTCGCCAATCCCTTGGACCTCAATCACCAGCTCAACGTGCTCGGCGTCCAGAAGCAGGAACTGATGCACCCCAACGCAGCCGGCAATCAGGCCATGGCCCGAGCGATCTCAGTGTGGTCTGCGAGCAAGACGATGATGACCGACCCCGCGACGGTGACCTGGTCTTCCAACGAGGTCCGCAGACTCAACCCGATTGCCAACGCGGTGGCGCACGTCATTGCCAACCCGGTAGACCTCTACCTGGCCGGAGGCGATGCCCAGATCGACGCGAAGGGCTTCGCGCCGTCATCGACGGTCATCTTCCGCCTGGACTCGACCCCACGTGTCGTCGGACGGGCCACCGCCGATCCGGACGGCTCGATCCGCGCGAACGTTGCTCTTCCCGCTGACATCCGCCCGGGACAGCACCACCTGCACGCGATGGGCCTGACCGCCGACGGCGCACCACACGACGTGGCCGTCCCCGTACGCTTGCTGCCTTTCCACAGCATCGGCGCCATCGCCGCAATCGCCCTCGGACTTATCGGAATTGCTGTCGGCGCAGCGGGCCACCGGCGTTCCCGCCGCGGGCAACCAAAGCAATGAAACGATCTACCGGGCCCCGCGCGCCTGCCACTTCACGGAGTTCCATCGGCGTACCCCGCCCACACCCAGAAGTCCGGCGCCCAGGCCGATGAGCATGACAACCACCGGCCACAGCCCTCGCCACAGCCATCCCTGCTCGTTCCAGGCGCCACCGAACCGAACCTCGACAAACTGCCAGACGAACAGGGCGAACCCGCCCACGGCGGCCATGGCATAGGCGACCCGCATCGGGTTAACCCGAACAGCCATCCACCGGAGTCGCCCATCTGTCAGGGCCGGCCCGACAGAGAAGCGCTGGAAACTAGCGGTTTTCGCGTCACGCAGCCGATCGGCCGAAGTTGCTGCCCCCGATGCCGAGGGGCCGTCCAGCCTTCTGCGCGCCTCAGGCGTTGTCGACCGAATATCGGGCGAAATATCGTCTGACCAGAAAACCCAGCCGTCAGGGGCAGGTGGCCACGAAGGATCCGGACTCCAATCGGGACCTGGCTGCCAGCCGGCCGGCGGTACGGGCCAGTTCGGCGGTGAGCGAAACGGCACTACACATCTCCTGACTCAGGCGGCCCTCACGTCGATCATTGCCCATTGTGCGGTCAACCCGTCCGGTGCCTCTCCCCAAATGCAACCGTCGCCGCTCCCCGCCCGCGTTCTGCGTGCCTCCAGACCGTCCTCCAGCCCCGCACGGGCATGCACCGACGGCCACCCAGATCGGAGACGGCGGCCGCGACAATCCTGGCTCAACCCAGAAAACGCGCACAGCCGGGAATCGGTTGTTATCGTCTGGTCGGAGGCTGAGACACCTCTGGGGTGCGCAGCCGGGGAGCGCGGGGAGGCAAATTTCCATGGCCGTCGATGACATGCACCCGCCGCCGATCCAGGACCGTACCGCGCACGGCGGGGTTCGGCCACAAGACGCGTCTGCGGCAGACCCCCACGCGGAATTCCACCGCCAATCCGTCAATCACTTCAACCAGGCTGCCGCGCCGTCTCCCGGTCCGCCCGCAGCACCATCGCAAAGCCCACCCGACGGCATCCGTCCTCACCTTGCGCAGTCAACTAGTGCCCCCGACGCCGCTCAAACCACTCCCTTGCCTACCACCGCGCGGCCGCTGCCGGCAGACAGCACGACAGTGATTCCCGCCTATCGCTCAACCCGACCCGACACCGAGCCCACTACCGGACCGATTGTCGGCCTAGGCAATCAGTTGGCGAACCCGCTGCCCGCGACTGCCGACCTTCCGACTGCCCAGTTCCCCCAGTCTGAATCGACACCTCGGGCTGTCCAACAGCCGGATGCCCCCCTGCACCCAGTTGGGGCGGGGGGTGCCGGCGGATCGCTCGGTAATTCCTCAACTCAGCCCGCGACGGGCTTCGACGGGCTCACAACCACCGCTGCCCGATGGTTCTCCGATCCGAAGAACCGAAAGACGGCGATCGGAATTGGTGGCATTGCTCTGGGCGCGTTGCTCTTCCTCGCCGGATCGACCCCGACCAGGATCGTCGGCCTTGGGATCGCTGTGCTCGCTTGGGCTGTCTGTCTGCGTGTCGCGCACACCGAGAAGGCCAGTTTCCGTATACGGACACGACTCGACCGCGAAGAGGTCGCCGGCATCGCCGCCGAACTGGTAGGAGAACTGCGCAGCCCACTGTCGAGCGTCACGCTGGAGCAGGCGTCACTGGACGAGCTCACGTTTCTGGTCAAGGGAACCACTTGGCGGCCATTGGAATTTCACGCGACCCTCTCGACCGATCCCGATGGAAATACCCGTGTAGCAACCCATTTGGATTCCTGGACCAGGAACAAGACCAGCGTCTGGTTCATCCCCGTTCCATTCTCCAAGACCATCGACGGGTTCCGGCTGTACAAATCATTCGGGGAGCGTTGGGCGGCGCGCATCGAGCACTACGACCCCACCGCCACTGTCGAATACCTCACGGCAACCTGAGACACTCCACACCGCCCCACATGTGACGTCCTTGATCTGCGGCCCGAAAATCCCAACCCGAACATCCTGACTACGACCGACCAAAGGAATATCCGCAATGTCGATGGCGACGACACTCCTGTCGAACATCACCGCAGCCGGCCACCCGGATCTACCCCAAGTGATGGACATACTGGCGCGTCGCCGAGGCCGCGGCAGTTCGCATTTCTTCTTCTTCGGCAGCGTCGGCTTTTTCTTCGGTCTGCCACTGCTCATCCTTGGATTCTTCGGCGCCCATCTGATGCGCAACCCCGACAAAGCGAAGTCCTACAAACAACGCTTACAACAGGTAATCAGCGCGATGACATCGAAGCCACCGCGCATTTCATATTCGCCTCACAACGCACCCGCGGAATCAAGCCCGGGCAGACCACCCCGGATGGAACTAGCTCCGCAACCCCTATCCCCCCAGACTCCGAAATCCCCCCAAACACACCCCACACCAAGCGTCAACCAGATTCCCGGCCCGCCGCCACCTCTCCCACAACAACGTGCCCCGCGGATCAACCTCACTGACGGACAACCCAACAACACGGATCCCACATCGCCGCAAACGCCGTATCACGGCGTCCCTGACTCAGCGGAGGGACTGAATCTAAAGCCGTTTCATGCACTTTGGGTAGCGGCTGCACTCTTTGCTATGGCTAGCTGGTTACTGCTGGCTGCAGGATGCGCTGTCGGCGGCTGGGTTGCGCAAAGACGCCACGTCAATTGGCCGCCCAGCCTAGAAGCCAAGCTCATCCGCGCCGGCCTTACACAGCACGGGGATGGACACCCGTCACCGGCGGGGAATGTCCGGTTGACTGCATTTGCCACAGTCGGGCTGAGTGCGCTCGGCGGTCTCGTGAACGCCGTTATGCCTGCGGGAGTCCTGTTCCAACTACCCGGGATGCTCACCGCTGCGGCGCAGTCTCCAGGGGCCACGTTCGGAATGGTGTTCGTGATGATTGCCCTAGGCGCTGGTGCCACCGCTCTTCTTGCGGGAGCCTTCGAGCTTTACCGACGCAAGGACAACGGCCGGAAATTGATTCTGGTCGGCTGCGCAATCGTGATCGCCTACACGGCCTTTACAACGATATCGAGTCACCTGTTGGTGACCGCTTTCGGAAATTGGCTCGGCAGCGCTGTCGGTGTCGACATCGGACGACCCGGCTGGAACCCGCTGAATGTGATTGGGCCGTTTGTTTTTCCCGTACTGACGGCTGTCCTGGCTGTTTCGTCTGCCACCAAGCAATGGTGCTCAGAGAATGGCTCATCACCGGGGCAGGGCGCGTTGCCAAGTGATCAACCAACCAGCCCGGGGATCACGCCGAGCTATGATCAGCGACCTATCGCCCCACCAACTGAAGAAGCAACGAAAGAGATCGAGGAAGACCGCGTCACAGACGGCCGTCGACCGTTCGAACTCGACAAACGGGTCAAGGGCATTGCGATCGGACTTGCCGTTGCGATTGGCGCAGCCTTGCTGTTCAAATTCGTTGGCACCGCCAGCCGTACACCGTCACCCAGAGAACGAGCCGACAGAGATAGCGTGCCGGTACAGGAATCGACTCCTGCCACCGCTGCCGCAACTGAGACGCCTGCAACCGTGCAGAGCCAACCCGGCCCCAAGACCAAGCCGGCCGATATCCCATCGGTCGATGATCCAGATCTCGGGCTTGACGTCCCGATGTCACGACCGGCTTGCGACGGTACGGGGATCGTCGTGCTCGGTTCGGTCTACACGCCTGGCCGGTATCGCGAAGAGGTCGGACGGCTGCTGTCGATGAACCCAGGCGCGTCCTATCTCCGCACGGATGTCGCTTGTCCCTCGTTACGCCAGAACTTCGACGGCAATCCGATATATGCAGTGTTTCGCGTGGCGGGCAAGACAAAAGAAGCGATATGCGACGCAGTCGCCTCAGCCGGCCCAGGAACGTACGGGAAATGGCTCGACACCACGACAGATCCCACGAAGCCGATGAATTGCGACAACTAGCTAGTGGCCCGCTGAAAAAGCGGGGTGGCTGTCTCGTTGGTGAGTTCAGGCCAGGAGCTACTGCCTTATTGGGGCTGAATGGCCACGCCTTGGCATCCCAAGGCGAAAAGAGCAGCGACGATGGCGTACCGATGGCAATCGAAACTGTGCCTCTTGTCGGCTTTCTCGCCGTCGCCCGACCCTAACTACTTGGGATCAGGCTGGCCGTACAACTCGGGTCTAACCGGACCGGGGCAGGCCGGTAGCGTGACTGGCCGTGACGCAAGGCGGGGATCGGCAAGCCAAAGGCGATGCCGCGAAACCGTGGCAGCTGGGCGAGGAGACTCTGCCACGGCGGGTGACCCCGGAATGGATCGCCGAGATCCTGGCGGCCGGCCACTGGGACATACTGCGCACCCACCCGACAGCCCCGCCACCGGCATCCCGAAGACACCCCGCGACCGGACCGGCCTTCGAGGGCGTCAGCGTCAGCTTCACCCCGGAGATGGTGGCTTTGCTGTTGTTGAGGCACGGCGAGTTGGAGTTCGATGGGGGAATCCAGACTTGGGCGATCGCTTCCACGATGCGGCCGACGTTGGTGGCGATCACCTGAAAGATCGACAGGTGGGTGGTCGTTGCGGTCACGGTCTTGGACACCGGGTCCCACGTCGCGGGCACTAGGTCCGTTAGGTTCGGGTCGCCGCTGTCTGGCAGGGACCTGATCACCGGCTTGACTTCGTCGTTGAAGCTGCCCGGCCAATTCGGGATCGTTCGACAGATCGAAGCGCAGCGTGATCGCCGCCGAGGGTTGGCGCCCCTCGGCGAGGGTTACCTGGACGGGCTCGCTGGCCGCTTCCTCGGCTTCGAATGCCTTGCCCGCCGGCACGGATGCGGGTTCAAGCGCATCTATCACATCATCGGCTTTGCTGGGGGTGGCGGTCACTCGTATTCGGCCTATGGTCTGGCTGACGGAGCCGTAGATAGAGGCGGACTTCGTGCCACGACATGCGTGCTCTGCCCCCATACTGATGGGTAACTGGGAGGAGTCTGAGGTGGGTTCAAAGTCGGCTCTGATCGTTGCAGGCATTGCCTTGCTGGTGATCGCGCCCCTGCAGTGGCTCCTATTCCCTGAATATCGTAGGGGCGTTGTGAGTGTTCATGACGCAACTGTCATGGGAGTCATCGGCGGCGTCGGTCTTATTCTTTTCGTCGTCGGATTGCTTTTGCGATTCCGAAGGCCCTCTCAGCCGTACTCGACCCCAGCCGCCGTGACTGCTGGCGGGCAATCGGTCCCACCGGTGATCGGGTACACGCCGGACGGACAACCGGTGACAGCAAATCAGCCGCTGGGCTACCAGTCGGATCGCCCTACCAACACGATGGCCATCGTCACGATCATCGTCAGTCTCTTGTTTTCACTGCTCGCCATCCCGCTGGGTCACATCGCTCTGAAGCAGATCAAGGCGACTGGCGAGCAGGGCAAGATCTTGGCGGTCATCGGGTTGGTTATCGGCTACACAAGCCTCGCAGCCCTCCTGATAGCCGGAACGATTTTCGTCGTTGGTACTTCGCGCGGTTGGTATCGGTAATGCAGGGGGTGCGGGTTAAGTGGTAGAAGACGCTGACGAGATAAGGATTCACCTACCTGGCTGGGATCCATATTCACAGCGCAAACGTTTCAGCGCTTCGCTTTCGGGCCGCGGTCAGAACTGGATGGTCTTCGGGCCGCCGCCGCAGTCCGGATCGCCTCCGTAAGGCAGGCCGCCCTGGAGACTGTTTTCCACCCAGGCCATGCACGACGCGCTCGGCGACCAGGCTCCCGGCCTGAGTGGTCCGGACGGGCCGAAGCTCCAGGTCTGCACGTACATCGCCCCGCTGGGGAAAGGCGCACCCAAGCAGTACTGGATGCCACCACCACCGGGGCTCTGCCCACCCGGACACCACCCCGCTTCGCCATTGGGGATGTGCGGGTCGGGGTCGGCGGACGCTGCCGGCGCGACAGCCAGCGTCACCGCCGCAGCGGCCGCGGTCAGCATCGTTAGAGCCAAACCTCGGCGGAATCCATCGCGCCAAGACGGACCTGTCATTGTTCCTTCCCCTGAAAATGCTTGTCGGAAAACCCCGCCCGACACTGTTCTGACAGTAACTCGGGAAGCGGTGGCTTCGTCTCGGTATGAGAGATACCGCATCCGTTCAAGCGAAGCCCTCTGACAAACTCCGTTTTCCCGATGTCGCTTGCCAGGGTGATGGGACCACCTGATTGCCAGGGGGATGGGACCACCGTGGCGCGTTATTGAGGATGGCGCTTGGGGTTGTCTGGGTCAAGCCGGCCGGGTCTGCTGCGTTGGCGGTAGGACGGGCCTTCGATGATCAGGGTGTGGGCGTTGGCGGTCAGCCGTTCGATCGCGGATTGGGCGAGCAGGGTGTCGGCGGTCATGGTGAGCCACTCGGCGGGGTCGCGATTGGAGGTCACGATCGTGGTCTTGGTGCGGTGGCGTTCGACGACGATCTCGTAGAAGTCGCTGGTTTCGGTGGCGTCGAGGGGGCGCAGTGCGAAGTCGTCGATGATCAGGACGTCGATGGTGCTCAGGCGCCGGGTTTCGGCGTCGACGGTGTTGTCGAGGCGGGCGGCGCGTAGCCGGGTGAACAGTTTGTCGGCGCGGGCGAACAGAACGGTGTGTCGGCGGCAAATTGCGTTGTGGCCCAGTGCTGTTGCGAGGTGGGTTTTGCCGACGCCGACGGGTCCGAGGATGATCGCGGATTGGTGTTCGTCGAGGAAGCGCAGCGCGGCCAGATCGGCGAGCAGGGCGCGGTCGTAGCGCAGGTCGTCCGGTGCGGTCCAGGTGTCGATGCGCATGGTGGGGTCGAGTCCGGCTTTGGCCCCGCGCAGGGCTGCCGAGCGGGATTCGCGTCGACAGACCTCATCGGCGAGCAGTGTCTCCAGGAAGCCGATGTGGCTGAGTTTGTGTTGGCGGGCCAGGGCGGCGCGTTCGGGCAGGGTGTCGGCCAGGGCGCCGAGTTTGAGGGCTTTGAGCAGCCGGGTCAGATCGGTGCCGACGGGTTGGGTGGCGCTGCGGTGGGTGCTGGTCATGTCAGTGCTTCTCCTGGGTGGTCGTGGTGGGGATGAGGGTCAATGGTGTTGGGGTGGTGCGGAATTCGGCCGGGTCGCGGGAGAACCGGATCGGGGCGTCCCCTGCTGCCCGTGGCAGTGCCGGGGTGGTGGTTTCGGTCGCCCGCTCCAGCATCGCGGCGATCTTGGTGACCGCGACGACATCGAGATCCAGCGAGCGCGAGCAGGCCGCCTCGACCCGCTCGGCGCCGTAGCGGCGGACCAGGCCCAGCAGGCGGTAGACGGTGCGCATCCGGGTCCACGGCAGCCGGTCATCGAGAATCCGTTCGGCGTAGATCCCGACGTGCGGCCCGTGGGAAGCACAGGTGCTGATCAGCCGGTCCAGGTCGCGCAACGCGTAGCCGACCTTGTGCTCGGGCAGGTCATGGGGATCGGTGTGCCGGCCACCAGCGGGCTGGCGGGGATGGACCTTGACCCCCACCCCGCGGTGGTAGAACTTGACCAGCTCGCAATCGGCACGCACGTCGAGGGTCTGGCCGATCCAGCACTCGGGCAGCGAGTACAGCGCTCCTGCGACCTCGGCGTGGTAGTCGCGGTGGACCTTGACCGCCTTGAACACCGGCACGTCATAGGTCCCCGGGACGGCCAGGAGCCGGGGTGCTTCCTGGGCGGTGAAGACCTCGGCCGGGCGGGCGCAGGTAGTGCCGTGGACACGCTGCCCGGCGATCCGGGCGCACCAGATGTCCGCCGCCCGCTGCGCGGCAGCCAGATCGGTGAAGGTTTCCCCGTCCCAGAAGTTGCCGCGCACGTACTGCACGGCCCGCTCGACCCGCGGCTTGTCCTTCGGCGAGCGCACGCGGGCGGGATCGGTGGCGAACCCGGCGTGGGCGGCGTAGTCCAGCCAGCCCGTAGTCAGCCGCGGGTTGACCGCATCCGCGGCGGCGATCACCGGCTTCAAATTGTCGGGGACCAGGACCGCGAACACCCCGCCGAAGAACTCCCAGGCGGCCTGGCAGCCGGCGATCACCGCGGCCAGGGTCTGCGAATAGGACAACCACACGAACATGTGCCGGCTGTAGACCGCGGTGAAGATCAGCGCATACACCTTGCGGCGGCGCCCATCGGCGGCATCGGTGAGCATCCCCAGATACCCGAAGTCGATCTGGCACTCAACCCCCGGGGCGCCGTCGGCGACCCGCACCGTGGTGTCTTTGCGGCCGAAACCGCAACGCTGCGTGGCGAATCGGTGCAACGTCCGATACGGCACCACACACCCCTGACGGGCCAGCAGGGTGTGGATCTTGGTCACCGTCAACGGCCGCTGATCCTTGGTACCGGCCACCCACCCGGTGATCTGTTCCTCGAACCCCAGCAGTGGTTCCAAGCCGCGCCATGACCATGCGGGCGCACCGGGCGCACCGCCTCGGCGACCGCGCCGATCAACTCGTCATCGAGCGCTTCAACACCGTGGTCGCGGCGCAGCCCGGCCGCCTGGGCGGCTTCGACGTAGCGGCGCACCGTCTTGCGGTCCACTCCGCAATGCCCGGCGATCGTGCGCAGCCCCGGTGATGGCAACCCCGCCACCACTCCCAACCACAACCGCAGCACTTCCCTGATCTCACTCACACTGACCTCCCGAAACGCCATGCCGACCCACCTCCGTGACAAGAACCCGTCACGGCGATCGAACGGACAAATGAAAAGGACCACCGACGCGGCGCGCCGGTGGTCCCATAACTGGCAATCCAGGTGGTCCCATCACCCTGGCAAAATCAGGTCAAAACGGTCCCATGCTCATGGCAGACGACACCCGAGGACTTTGACAGCCGCCATGAACACTTGGGGTGCGATTATGGTCGGCGTCCCTGTGTCCTGGGGTCTTGCCGCTTGTGGCGGCGGTTCTCAGCCGTCAGGCAGTCCCACGGATTCCAACACGCCGACTGGTCAAACTGCCTCGCAAGTCCAAAGATCCCAAGCTGAGTCCGTAAGCGGTTCGTCATCGGGCGCGATGGCTAGCTAAGGGCTTCCGTGGTGTTGGTTTGGCCTCGCACCTGATCACGTAGTTCTGTCTGATATCGGCCAGTCAGCAGAACGCAGGTCCCGTCATCGCCCGATGAGTTCTCGGGCATATCTTGGCGCGCACTTTGCGAACGCGCCTTAAGATTCACGGACTAGAAGCCGGGGCGATAGACGCACTTTCATTTCACTAACAGGGGGGACTTATGACTGACAATTCGACACGGCGGGGTGGACCACGCTTATTGCAGAGGGTGCTCGCATTGCCAGCGGTCTTGGCGACTGCCCTGTGCTTGTCCGTGGCGTGCGGGCACGACAATGCTCCGAGTATGCCTCACGAGGGAGCGCCGCATAATGATGGCGATCCAGCGTCTTCACCAGCAGACAGTAGCGAGGGTGAGCTCACCGCAGCAGCGGCGTACGGACTCAATCTCCGCACAGTCAATTCCAAACAACTTTGCGACGCGCTACGCCTTGCGGTCAATGACACGACTTTCGGTCGGCCTATCACCGATACCCGAGTAGAAGACTCCACACCGGGAGAAGACGAAAGATACATCGGTGTTTACTGCGATGTGTCCACTGACCCAGTTGAAGTCCATTCAGACCCTAGCGGCGGAGGCACCGAGTCACCAGGCATCGCCCACCTAGAGCTCGGACCGCCCTTATTGGATAGTGACAATAAGCCGCAAAGTCAGCCAGTAGGTTTCTTTAAGACCGAGAACAACCGTGAATGCGAGTTCTCTGACGAGCCGAAACTCAATACGGCCACCGTATCTGTTTGGTGTTCGGCGGCAAGTGGTTACGGTCCAAGATTAGAGACGACCATGTACTTCACCGACATGATGATCATTTTCCAAATGTCGGCCCCGCCGCAATTAAATTCCGGCCTCACCAAAACGGCAGCCGAAGACGCACAACGAACCGTGTTGGCGGCGCTGTCGAAATCCTAGCGATCGGGTTGCCGATGCCCTGTCCGTTCCCGGCACTAACTTGAGTCGGCAGGAGACTGCATGGTGATGCGGCAGATGCCAGAACAGAGCGCCGTCGAACGGCTGTGGTGGCGGGCGATGGCGTCGACGCGGCGGGAGTCGGGCCGCCTTGCGCGGGATGGGTTGCATGTTCCTAAGACGCCGGGGTTCACGAGGCCGGGCTGGTGGCTGTGATGCTTCTATCCCTGACGGATGGGGCCGGTGGATCTCCTGCGACGCCAGCCGGGATTGGCTCGTTACCGACCTCGATGCCGGCCTGACGGCCCTGGATTGCGCTAGGCCGAGACCGATCTAGTTGGGGGCGGGCCGCGCAGTTCGCTGAGCTGACCCCCGCCGCCGAGGCCGCTTCGCGGCCGTTGTTGGCGTAAGCAACTCTGGATACTTTCCCGGGTGATGTTGTGCGGCTGAGGCTTACGTGTTGTCCAATTTGCGGGCCTGGCTGTTGAAGAGGTCGGCAAGTATCTCGGGATTGCTGGGCGCGTCGTTGAGATTGTTGTGCTGCGTGAAGCCATAGATAAGGACGCCGCGATAGTAGCCCTGAGAGTAAATACCCTGAACTTCTGTGGTTCTGGAAGGCCCACCCTCGCGGTCATATGTTCTTGTCAGTTCGTATGAAGTTGCCCAGTCGGGAAGTCCCGGGATCGTTACCGACTGGGCGCTGTATTCGTCCTTTCCGATCGTAAACCGCTGGCATTCGTTGAGCAGCGAGCGAAAATCTGGGCGCTCAGTAGTCAGACCGATAACAAGTGAGACTAAGTCTCGACCATTGTTCCAAGTTGAGCTGACTTGCTGCGTCCAGTTCGGCGGTCCGTCGTCAAGCTGATTGCAGGAAGGCGGGCTACTCGGGCGAGATCCGGTATCTCGAATGTTGACCTCAAGCTTGGGCCCATTGAAAAAGTCAGCGCCCTGAGCGTCCTTAATTTCAGATTGAGCGAGGATCGTTGACTCGGTCAATTGACTGATGTCAGGCTTCGATCTATTTGGAGGTGCGGAGGAATTCTGCGTTGTGCAGCCGATGGCCGTGTAGGCGCAGAGGATGGACATCAGGGCCGCTACCGCTGGCCTGTATGGGATGGAGCCTCGGGCGTGCCGCTGCAACGCGGCGCTACGCGCTAGTCGCAACGGACACTCCTCGTTGACGTGATGAGAACGATGGGAGCAGCTTAGCCCGGGTACTTATTGTTGGCCGGTGGATGGCCGGATCGCCGAGCTCGGTCTGCATCTCAGCGTCGACCCCTGACCGCACGGTGGTGCAACCACATGGGTGCCGAGGACTTCGTCCTCTCGGGAGCCGGCCTCTGGCCGCTGCTGGCGCTGCTCGCCGCCGCGGCCGACGAACCGGCCAGCGCCCAGCTGGCACCGCCTTCGCAGCGGTAGCCGGCAGCGCCATGCCCGAGCGGCCCTACGACGTCACCTACGTCAGCGTGGACTTCGACCGGCCTTCCGGATTCCTCGCCGTCCACCGGCCCTGCCGCCTCGCCGTCGTCGCAGGCTGGGTGCAAAGCCCCTTTCAGCCCGTCTAAGGTGACATCTAGATAGAGCCATGCGCCCTGGAACGCGTTGTGCAGCAATACACTTGGATAAGGAATCGCCCAGGAAGCATCCTGCGTATCACGCTGTCACAGTGACGATTTGTCGCGGCGTGACTGGGTACGCACCGATGGTCGCCGAGGCGCCCGCGCCGGTCCGGGCTTCATTCGTCTAGGAAATGACATGCACCATGAGACAAACCAGGAATGGCACAGCGCGAGACAGCCGACGGAACCGCAGTTCACACTGTCTAAAGATGACATGGGACTTGAGAACCTACAACAACGACGCGGTCCGCCGCTACGACGAGGAGATCGGGAAACTGGCGTTCGCCGCACCCCAGGACAGCATGGTCGAGCCAGAGCAATTGGCCCGCACCGGACTGACCGTCCGCGAACACCAGCACCGCACCATCGCCAACTTCCAGCAGTTGCAGGACCTGTGGCACGGCCCGGCCGACACGATGCCCTACGCCCCGGTGTTGCAGGGGTGGACCACCGACGACTACCGGCGGTGCGTCGACATGTACTACGCCGCGGGCGTCGACCTGTCGCAATTCCCGATCGTCGGCGTCGGTTCGGTCTGCCGCCGCCAGGGCACCGCCGTCATCGGTGAGGTCATCGCCGCGATCCGCCAGCACGACCCCGAGATCCCGCTTCACTGCTTCGGCACGAAGATCACCGGTCTGCGCCTCTACGGCGACCAACTGTGCTCAGCGGACTCGATGGCGTGGTCGCGACAAGCCCGCTGGAGCGCTCCGATGCCCGGCCACACCCACCAAAGCTGCAACAACTGCCTGCCCTACGCCCTGGCCTGGCGCGAACGCGTCCTGGCGGTCAAGCCCTCCCCGCAACTCCACCTGTTCGACACCGCCAGCTGATCCGCGACCAGACACAGGAATGCACCCATGAACACACCACCCCCGCCGCCCTCCGCCGCTCGTCGGGCACAGCCACCCACACCCTGACCAACCGGTACGGCGACGTCTGGATACTGGTCACCGCACGCGGGCAGATCATCCGCGCCATCACCGCCGCCGCGATCGACGACGCCGCCGCCCTGCCGGCCCCCGGCCATTCACCACAGCCGGTACTGATTCGGCTGGCCGAGCAACGCCGCCTCGACCGCGTCGTCGTCCCAGCCGTCGCGCACCGCGTCGCGCAGCGCCCGAGAGCGCTCCAGCCGCGCCGCCAGGCCCGCTCCGTGCGCGACGATGGCGCGCCGCCCACCTCCCCGCGCCATGAACGCCATCCGCCGCATGTTCTCGCTCTGCGAGCCCAGGACGATATGCGCGCCGACACCGGCCTCAACGTCCGCGGCCGTCACCGCGCGCACACACAATGGCAAATCGCACAGGTGCAGCACCAGGTCATCGGACGCCAGCACCCGGCCCTGCAACGCCACCGCCGCCGCGTAGCGCGACGTCCGCACCACATGCGGGTACGCGCCGCGCCGAATGGCGAACCGCCCATACCCGTCGGAGCCGATAGCACCCACCCACAGAT
>Ga0208823_1000480_pt1 | contig 34426 bp, 28 predicted proteins | sample AD_UKC075_MetaG_FD_184440 | JGI IMG/M metagenome (GOLD analysis project Ga0208823, IMG submission 184440) | Active sludge microbial communities of municipal wastewater-treating anaerobic digesters from USA - AD_UKC075_MetaG (SPAdes) (version 2) | ecosystem: Engineered > Bioreactor > Anaerobic >...
TTACAAAGGTAAACTTGCCGCTTAAATCTACCTCAAAATAGGGGTCTTCCATCTCCTCAATGATCGTGCGGTACCTTTCCTCGGACTGCCGCAGCCTCTCTTCCATCTGCCTACGCTCGGTAACATCCCGGGTAGTGCCCCGGAACCCCACCGGTTTGCCCGATTGATCTTTAATCAGCGAAGCAGAGATCTCTACCTGCCGCCTGGTTCCATCTTTCCTGATCAGTTCGAAATCAAATAACCTGCCGGAGGCCCCGGTTCTGTAGATCTGGTTAAATGCTTTAAACGCTTTTTGTGCATTAACCTGGTCTGTGTATTTCCGGTAGTTCATGCCGATTATTTCCGCTATAGAATAGCCATGGATTTCACATAAGGCTGCATTGGCATAGGTAAAAGTGCCGGCAAGATCAATCTCGAAATAACCATCCTGAATATTACTAATTATCGATCGATATTCTTTTTCTTTAGACATGGGTATCAGTCCTCTAGGCACCAGGCTTCAGCAGATAGAACTTATTGGTTTTTTGAATGTAATCAACGGTAGATGTAAACGGTGCCAATATGTGTAGATTTAAGAATAGTATTCAACATGATGTATTATTTTCCTGCAAGCGATAGTGTTAGGCATAATCTAGACGATTTTGTTCCCTTACCAGAATACGCTCAACTTTCTCTGCTCTACCTGACGGATGTATTACACAGTGAACTGCACATAGTTGTCTTTTTCCTTTGCAGGGTTCAAGCCGAACCGGTAACTGCGTCAAGAAATGCTTAAGGACCGTTTCACGCTTTGCCCCGATTACCCCCTCATAGCTGCCGGTCATACCTGCGTCAGTGATGTACGCAGTGCCATTAGGCAGTATAATTTCATCAGCAGTTTGAACATGGGTATGCGTTCCCAAAAACGCGCTGGCCCTTCCATCGACATACCAGCCTGCAGCAATTTTCTCTGAGGAAGCCTCGCCGTGGAAATCTATAACTACTATAGGGGTAACAGCTCGTATTTTTTCAATTTCGGCACCAAGAGCTCTGAAAGGGCAATCGAAGTTCTGGGGCGAAAATACCCTGCCACAGACATTAACTACCCCGACAGCAGTACCGTCCCCGGCTGTGTAAATACCAGAGCCCCGGCCTGGAACACCGGGGGGGTAGTTCGCCGGCCTCAGTATCCTGTCCTCTGTATCGATGAGCGGGTAGATCTCCTTTTGGTTCCAGATATGATTTCCCGAGGTGATCACATCCACACCCATGGAGAAGAGCTCCTGTGCCACCGCCTCGGTAAGGCCAGCTCCTCCTGCTGCGTTTTCGCCGTTGGCAATGGTAAGATTAATTCCACGGCTCTGAATAAGCTCCGGAAGCAACGCTTTTAAGAATGACCGGCCCGGGGAACCGAAAATGTCTCCAATAAAAAGCAGATTCACAAATATACCTCACTTATGGGAAAAAAGCCCTTTCTTCTTGACCAAAGCCCAGTCTCGACAGGTGCTCAAGCAGCTAGTTAGTCAGACCACTGCTCTCTATAACACCAAACATTAGGATTATCACCTAAGCAGTGCAAACATAGATGCTTCTTAAGGTGAGCTCCTAATTTTAATTATACTATAAATTACGGCTTCTTGTAGCCATTTTAAGATGCTGTAACCACGGATTCAGGGTAGATGGTTTAAGGGCCTGCTCATTTTCTGGTATTGGAAGAGCACAAGGCCTACACCATGAAGAAGGAAGAAATACTTAAGAGACCACAAGACCTATACCCATTAATACGTTCCCTCGTCAGACCGGGACGCCTTTGATTAGCACATATCTGTCGTCTACGGGAGCCGGGAGAAAATCGGTAACGGGCTACCACTTTGATTAGCACAGAGCCTACCGTCCCCCCGTCATTGAAAAACGAGGGGACGGAATGGTTAAAGTGTTTTAGGGCTATGGCTTACAGCTTTAACGAAGGCCGGTATCGGAGACGCCGGCCTGATCGTAGGTAGCCATCTCCCTGACGATCTTCAAGGCAGCATCGATCAGGGTAAAAGAAAGTGCCGCCCCGGTTCCTTCTCCCAAACGCATATTCATCTGCAGCAGGGGGCGAACCCCAAGCCAGGTTAACATAACCTTGTGGCCCGGTTCCTCTGAAAGATGCGAAGCAAGGACGAAATCTAGAGCACGTGGGGCCAGGGCCCGGGCGATCATCGCTCCCGCTCCAGAGATAAAGCCGTCGATCACTACGGGCACCCGGGAAGCAGCCGCGCTAAGGATCACTCCGGCGATGGCCCCGATCTCAAATCCGCCGACCCCGGCCAGAACATCGAGGCCGTCCCGGGGGTCCGGCTTATTCACCTTGAGAGCCTCTTCCACGATCTGGGCCTTCCGTTGCAGGGCCTCCCGATCAATCCCGGTCCCCCTTCCGGTAATCAAGAAGGCAGGAAAACCGGTAAAAGCAGCCAGGATGGCGGTGCTGGGAGTGGTATTGCCGATACCCATATCCCCGGTTGCCAGCAGCTCTACCCCCTTCTCAATCTCCGCGGCGGCCACCTCGATCCCGGCCTCCACCGCCGCCCGGGCCTGCTCCCTGCTCATGGCCGGACCGGTAGCGATATCACCTGTTCCGGGGCCTACCCGGCGCACCTTCAGGCGGGGATCATCGACCGGCTTGACCATCCCTACATCCACACAGATTACCCTGGCCCCGGCATGCCTGGTAAGAACATTGATCGCCGCCCCCCCGTCGAGGAACCCCCGCACCATCTGCCGGGTCACCTCCTGGTCGGCCACGCTGACCTTTCGGGCCGCTACCCCGTGGTCCCCGGCGCAGGTGATGACGGCCTTGTTTTCCAGGACAGGCTTTACCTCCCCGGTAATCCCTGCAATTTTTACCGCCACGTCCTCGAGCATGCCCAGGCTTCCATAAGGTTTAATCAGGTTTTTCTGGTGACCGCGGGCCTCTTCCATGGCTTCGGCATTTAGCTCCCCAATCCCCGCAATAGTTTTTTCCAGCAGCATCTTCTTAACCTCCCATGTTTGTTTTTAATCGAGTAGGAGGCTATCCATTAATTGAATAGCCGTCCTCTCACACTACCGTACGTACCGTTCGGTATACGGCGGTTCATCCTTCTTCGCAACCACGCATCCAATGCCCGCCTGGCCGGGCTGGGGCTGTATTCCCCCTTCCGAATGGATTGCCGGATTTGGCTGCTCCTCTAACAAGCTATCGCCCATGCCGGGCACACCAAAAAAAGTCCCCAACCCAATAATGGGCCGGGGACTTTGCCATCATCTCTCCAGCTGGTGACAACAGGCAGGTCTCCTGGCTTCCAGTTCATCCTCCCCTGCACCTTCCCAAGCCGGTGAGCCGGCCTGGTGGTATTATGCAGGCTTATTCCTGGTTACAGTGGCGGGACCGCTCAAGGATTTACACCTGATTCCCTATTCTCCCTCGCGGGCACCTGTCGCCGATATGAACATTATCTTTTACTATACTTTACCCGATCAAACAGCTTTACACAAGGGTTTTTATCCAGGAGCCGGCCTCCCGGGTTACCCGCTAAAAGATTACACTGCCCATCCGGCCAGCCAGGCCCTTGATTTTTCTATGACCTGGCGGCATCCTGCAGAATCTGATAGATCTGTTCTATCTCCAGGCTTTCCCGCAAAGCTGCAGCCAGGGCATCGTATTGCTTCTCCTGGTGCTGCTCCCGGTTCAGCGGCAGCTCTTGGTGCTGCCGAAGCAGTAGACCCGGGTCTGCCGGGGTCCGGGAAACGCTTTTCCCTGCCGGCCGCTCCGAAAAACTGTCTTCATCATAATCCAGGTGCAGATACGGGATCACGCCGAGCACCGGAATATTGATTAAATCTTCGAGCATGGCCAGGCCGGGCCGGAGAATCTCAAGATCTCCGCGAAATTTATTGATAATAACCCCCTTGATCCTTTCGCGCTCGCTTTTTTCAAGCAGGGCTACCGTGCCGAATATGGTGGCAAAGAGACCGCCGCGATCGATATCGCCCACCAACAAAACCGGCGCATCGGCCATTTCGGCCATGCCCATGTTAACGATATCGTCATCTTTGAGATTGATCTCGGTGGGGCTGCCAGCCCCCTCGAGGACGATAATCTCATATTGCGCCGCCAGCCTCTGATATGATTCGAGGACCACGGCGCGAAGCTGCCGCTTGCTGGCAAAGTAATCGGCGGCGCTCATGGTTTTCAGCGGCCGGCCTTGCACAATCACCCGGCTAGCCGCATCGCCGGTAGGCTGAAGTAAGATCGGATTCATTAAAACAGAGGGCTCGAGGCCGGCCGCCTGTGCCTGCATGGCCTGGGCCGGCCCTATCTCTAAACCCTCGTCTGTAATAAAACTGTCCGGTGCCATGTTCTGGCTTTTAAACGGGGCCACCCGGTAACCGTCTTGCTTAAATATCCGGCAGAGCCCGGCGCAGATGAGGCTTTTTCCGACGCTGGACATGGTCCCCTGGATCATGATCGGCTTGGCCATCTAATCCCCTCCAGTAGAAGTTTTTTTGCTGCCGTTCCGGGCATCGTCCCCAGGTTGCCCTCAAGGTTATGCCCGCGGAGCAGAAACGGCTGCAGATCCCTTAGGTGCTTGCCGGTAGCGGGGCTGGTACCATGATCGGCACAAACCAACACCGGGCCGGGGGCCCCTTGTAATGCTGCGACCACCTTCTGATCTACCTGCCGCAAAAAGCTGGTCTTCTCAAGAGGATCCAGCCGGTGAGCCGCCTCGTCGGCCCCGTTGATATGCAGCAGCACAAAGCGATTCTTCTCAGACAGGGCCAGGGCCAGCCCTGTCTTGGCCGGAAGATCGGTATCGGTATCTCCGGTGAAGCGAGCCCCGGTATGTAGCTCCATGCCTACGGCCCGGCACAGTCCCTGCACGATCAGCGCCCCGCCGACCGCCGCCGCCTGCGGGTGAAAAAGGGGCAGGCTGCAGGGAACAGACTGCCCCCAGGGGATCAGCACACGATCTTTTACGCGGCTTTGCTGCACCAGCCCGGCCAGCCGCTTATCCCCGCGCGGCAAAATCTCGGCCAGATATCTGCCGGCATGGGCATGGGGCGGGTAGGTGGTAATATCCTTCAACGCCCCGGCTGCACCGCGCAGAACGACTAAAGCTTTGTAATCGCCCAGGTGATAATAGCTGGCATCCGTAAATTGCGGCACCGGTTTCGGCGGGGAAGCCACACCTGAAATACGCCCCTCTTGATCCAGGCGCATCCAGCTCGCCCGCAGGACCAGGTCGTCGCAGGCCAGATCTATCCCCGCGCCGAGGGCCTCCAGGTACCCGCGGGCATACCTGGGGAGCTGCGGCCCGGGTAGACCCAGCAAGGTGGCAATACAGGGATAGCTTTCGGCAGAAAAACCCGCCGGCACTGTTTCAAACTCTCCCCAAGCGCCCGTCAGCCTCATCGCAGCCAGGTGAGGATAGTGCTCAAGACGGAAGCTCTCATCGGTGAGGCCGTCAATGATGCATAAGATCGCCCCGCTCCTACTCATTTTGTACACCGGCCAGTGCGGAGAGCGCCTCGAGCAACTGGAGATTCTGGTCATGCCTGCGCACAGCGATACGATAGTAGCCCCTGGAAAGACCGTCGTAATTGCAACAATCCCGTATCAAGATCCCGGCCTCACGCATCCGCCCGGCCAGGCGAGGGATCTCGGTATAGAAGAAAATATAGTTGGCTTCGCCCCCGACCACCTTTATTCCCAATGCCTGGAGCTCTTTTATCAAAAAGGTTCTTTCAGCCTGGATGAGGGCCCGCGCCTGCCGTATATACTGATGCTCCTTTAAAGCAGCAATCCCGGCCGCCTGTGCCAGCGAAGAGACCGCCCAGGGTTGTCCGGCACGGCGTATCTCTTCAAGCAGCGCTTCATTGCCGGAAAGACAGTAACCCAGTCGCACCCCGGCCATCCCGTAAAGCTTGGTAAAGGCGTCGATAATCAAAAGATGCTCATATTCGGAAAGAAACCCTCTAAGGGTATGCTTTTCCGGTTCGGCCAGAAAGCCGTTGAAACACTCGTCCATCACCAGCAAGATCCCGTCTTTTTCACAGGCTTTTAAGATGCGCTGTCGCAGGGTGGGATCAATAGTCAGCCCGGTGGGATTGTGGGGATTGCATAAAAAGAGAATCTCGATGCCCGGTTCAAGGGTCGCCAGGAGGCCCTCCGTGAGGGAAAAACCGAGCTCTGCTCTAAGCGGATGCCGGATCACCTCGCAGCCGACCAGCCGCAGGGCCAGCTCATACTCTGCAAATGACGGCGCGAGCACCAGGGCACGTTTCGGCTTCCGGGCTAGAACCAGCCGGTAGATCAGATCGGCGGCTCCATTGCCGCACAACACCCGCTGCGGTAATGTGCCCATCTTCCCGGCGATAACTGCACGAAGCTCTCTACAGAGCGGATCCGGATAAGCGTCGGCATGCGCGGCCGCATCACAGATGGCCTGTTCTACACCTGCCGGCACCCCCAGGGGATTGCAGTTTGCCGAAAAATCCAGCGGGGTCCGGCCATATTCCAGCCGGTATGACTCGGTATCGCCGCCGTGAATCAACGGCATAGAATCGCCCCCTTGACGGCCAGGCCTATAAGCAGGCAGATGAACGACGACTCGTAGAGCAGCCGGCTGGCCCAACCGATATCATCTGGACCGGGGAGGCGGTCGTCATCGCCCAGAGTGGGCCTGAAGACCGGTTCTCCGAAGTATTCAGCATCGCCGCCCAGCTGCAGATGCAACGCCCCCGCGCAGGCGGCCTCGGTCTGCGCCGAATTAGGGCTGTCATGATTGTAACGATCACGGCAAAAAATACGCCAGGCGTTTCGACCGTCCAGCTTTAAGCAATAAGCGGCGAGGACGAGCAGCAGCCCTGCAACCCGCGCCGGGATAAAGCTGGCTATATCGTCGAGGATGGCGGCGGCCCGGCCAAAGTAGAGATAGCGCCTGTTTTTGTATCCGATCATGCTGTCCATGGTATTAATTGCCTTGTAGAAGACGCCAAGCGGCGCTCCGCCAACAAGCAGGAAGAGCAACGGTGCGATAACGCCGTCGTTTACGTTTTCGGCCACGCTCTCCACCGCAGCACGGATCACCCCCGCCTCATCCAGAGCAGCGGTATCCCGCCCCACGATTTGGCTTACGGCCAGGCGTGCCGCCGGCAGGTCATCCTGCTTCAGGGCAGCCACAACTTTCATACCGGCCTCTTTCATAGAGCGTAGAGCAAGACATTGCCAGCAAAAAAGGCTTTCCACCAACAGACACGCCAGGGGATGTGCCCGGTTACACAGGTAAAGCAGGCCCCAGGTCAGGCCGGACCAGAACAGGGGCAGCGATACGGCCAGCACCGCTCCAGCGCAGAGCTCGCCGGCAGGCGTTTGGGGAAAGAGCCTGCGCAAGCGATCTTCCAGCGATGAGATCATCTTTCCCATACCGACAACCAGGTGAGGAAAACGCGATGGATCACCGAGCAGAAGGTCGAGGACAAAGCCGAGCAGCAAGGCGTATAGCGAGATCACCGGCACTGCAGCTCCCACCTGCTGTAATCTTGTAACGAAGGCACCGTAACCCATCCAGCCGGGTCTAGCCAGGCGCGGTAACCACAGCAATTTTTAAGATGCCAGTCAAAAAACGGGCGCCGCGGTTTAGCGTAGCGGCCCATGATCGCCATGATACTCCCGCCATGGGCCACCACGAAAAGGCGCTCTTCTTTCCGGGCAATACTTTTACGCACGGCCAGGTCAAAGGCGGCGCAGGTGCGCTCGATAAACCGGTCGAGGCTCTCGCCGCGGGGGCAAGGTCCGAGGCAACCGCCTTTTACCCATTCGCGGTAGGCGGGATCATCGGTCATCTCTTGCGCCGTTCTACCTTCAAAATCACCGAAGTCGATCTCCCGTAAATCCTGACAGATAGTCAGCGCCGCCCCCGGGAACAGGAGATGAGCGGTCTCCACGGCCCGCCGCAACGGGCTGACCAGCACATGGGAGACCCCGGTAAATGGTTCCGCTTCACGTAGACGGCGCCTGGCCGCTTCATCCAGCGGCTCATCGGTGCAGCCGATGTAGCGGCCGGCAAGGTTGCCCGCGGTCTCTCCGTGCCGCAGCAAAATCACTTCCATCTTGTTACCACCTGCGTGGATACTTTCATTATTGTCAATCACACCATCTTACCCCACTTTACAGATAAGTACCAGCGCCGCCAGCATGGACAGTTCGCCAAGCTGCAACAGGTACCCGGCCAGATCGCCGCTCATCCCGCCGAATTGCCGCCGCGACATCGTTAACACGTACAGCGCACAGCCAAGAGAGACGATGGACATCGCCGCACCGGCCCTCCAGTTAAGAAGCAGCATCGCCCCGGCGCAGAGTGCGAGCAGACCGCAGAGGAGAACCGCAGCCTCTTTTCCGTCCGCCGGGGCTTTTAACGTTTTAAGTAGCCCTTTCCCGCTGCTCGCCGGAAAGCAAACCACTGAGAGAGCACACCAGGCCCGGCTTAAAATATGCATCAACCCAAGCAGCAGAAGCGTACCTGTATCAAAGGACAGCTCTGTACAGAGTGCAAAATAGAGCAGCAGGTAGGCCGTGACGCCGATTACGGCAAATGTGCCGCAGCGCGGGTCTTTTAATATCTCCCGCTTGCGCTCTGGCTCGGCATGGCTGGCCAGGGCGTCGAGCGTATCGCCGAAACCATCTAGGTGAATCCCGCCGGTAACGGCTACCGGCAGTAGAGTAAACCCGGCAGCTTGCAGAAAGAGACCAAAGCCAAGCAGCCTCCCCAGCCAGGCCCAGAGCCATAGGCAGAGCCCGATGGCGGCTCCCACCAAGGGCAGCGCGCAGATCATGTAGCGCATGTTTTCTTCGTCCCAGGCCACCTCGGGCACCGGTATGCGAGAAAACACGGAGAAGGCCAGCACGATAGGGCGCAGCAGTTTCATGCACACACCCCTTTACCTATTCTTCAACAAAAAACCTTTCCGCAAATCTATTGTCCTTAAAACCATATCCTCACAAGAACACTTTTGTCAATAGAGAGCGGTCATTCGTCATTCGCTAATCATTCCAAGAAAGAGTGTGTTAAAAGTTAAAGTTTATTGTAAATCCAGACTTGACAAACGATAGCCCTTGCAGTAGATTGATAAAAGAAAGTAACAGTTTATACTCTACTTTCAGGTGTCGCAAGACTTAATAGGGAAGCCGGTAAAATCCGGCGCGGTCCCGCCACTGTAAGTGGGAGCCCCCTTACAAAGCCACTGGCCTCCGGGCCGGGAAGGCAAAGGTAAGCGATGAACACGAGTCAGGAGACCTGCCTGAAAGCAACGCAAGTCCCTTCGGTCGAAAGGGCAGAGCGTCTGAAAAGCCGCGTGACCTGCCCGTGGCATTTTTTATGCTCCCGTTCAGCCTTATTCTACCGGGGGTCGGGTTTTTCCCCTAACCCAACTAAATAAATTACAGGAGGATAAGGAAATGAAAAGCTGTAAGAAGAGTTTTCTTCTGTTGCTAGGTGTGGCCCTGTTACTGGTTGCGGTCCTAACCGGCTGCGCGAAAGACGTAGTTGATGAAACAACCGGTGAGCTCACCTTGCTGGACCAAATGGGCCGGAAGGTGCTTATTGAAGGTGAGGTAGAAAGAATTGTCTCTCTTTCCCCCAGCAATACCGAAATACTGTTCGCCCTGGGGTTGAACGACAAGGTGGTCGGGGTTACCGATTACTGTAATTACCCGCCTGAAGCGGCAGAGAAAGATTCGGTGGGGGGCTTTGACAAACCCAATATCGAGGTCATCTTGACCCTAGAGCCAGACCTGGTTTTAGCCGGCAGCCTGCATGAAGAGGTGGTGACCCGGCTAGAAGAGAGGGATATCCCCGTCCTGGTCATGGAGCCGCAAACCATGGAACAGATCTATGAAGCGATCCGCACAGTAGGTGCCGCTGCAAGGGTGAAAGAGGCGGCAGAGGCCGTTGTTTCCGAAATAGAGCAGCAGATCGACAGTGTTCAGGAGAAGCTAGCCACCCTGGCGGATGACGAAAAGGTCTCGGTCTACTACGAGCTCTGGTACGATCCCCCGATGAGCATCGGCAACCGTTCCTTTATACACGAAGTGATCACCGCAGCGAGCGGTAATAATATCTTTGCAGACATTGACGACAACTACCCCACCGTCAGCCCGGAAGCGGTGGCTGAGAAAAATCCTCGGGTGATCCTCTACCCTGACGATCACGGCACCGCTGAAATGGTCACCGAGCAATTTTACAGCCGGCCGGGCTGGGCTGAAATATCTGCGCTGAAAGAAAAGCGGATTTACGGTGTAAACTCTGATCTCTTTAGCCGTCCCGGCCCGCGGGTAGGCCAGGCCATCCAGGAAGCGGCCACCCTCTTCTACCCGAAGCTGTTTGACAACCAGTAATCCGGTAGAGCGGACTTCTGTAACCGGAGGGGACACTTTGAAGCATGGACAGGAAGAGAAAAAATTAAAAATACTGATCTATCCGGCCTTACTGCTGGCGCTTATTACCGTTGCCGCAATGGCCATAAGCATCGGGGCAGTACCATTTACACTCCGGGAGATCGGTGCCGTTTTCTTGGAGCTGTCCGGCCTGCCCTGCGGGGTGAGTATTGAGCCGGTGAAAAAAGATATCCTGCTCCAGTTGCGGATGCCCCGGGTGGTTCTGGCCGGTGCGGTGGGCGCCGCCCTGGCGACATCCGGGGCGGCGTTCCAGGGCCTCTTTCGCAATCCCATGGCCGATTCCTACGTCATCGGGGTCTCCTCCGGGGCCGCCCTTGGTGCTGTCGCCGCCATGCTGGTTGGCCTACCGGCAGCCTGGGGAGGCGTCGGTGCCGTGCCCCTGTTTGCTTTTGCCGGTGGTGCAGCTACCCTGATCCTGGTTTACCAGATGGCCCGGGTGGGCAACGAGGTGCCGGTGATGCCCCTGTTGCTGGCCGGCATCGCCGTGAGCGCCTTTCTGTCGGCGCTGGTCTCCTTGCTTACCTATTTCGCCGACGACCGGCTGCACCAGGTAGTCTTCTGGATCATGGGCGGCCTCGGCGGTGCTACCTGGACCAAGGTCAAAATCATGGTGCCTTATGCCCTGCTGGGGTTTGGCACCGTCTATTTTTACCACCGCGAGCTGAATGCGATGCTTTTTGGAGAAGAGACCGCCCACCACCTGGGTATAGATATCGAAAAGGTAAAGAAGATTCTCCTGGCAGGCTCTTCCCTGATGGTGGCTGCAGCGGTTTCTACCAGCGGCATCATCGGCTTCGTCGGGCTGGTGGTGCCTCACTTTATCCGGCTCCTCATCGGGCCGGACCACCGCCATCTTCTGCCCACTTCCGCCCTGCTGGGAGCAGTGCTACTCATTGCTACCGACACGTTAGGCCGGACGATTATCGCCCCGCGGGAGCTGCCGGTCGGTATTATCACCGCCCTCCTCGGGGCGCCGCTCTTTATCTACCTACTGCGAAGGCGCAAAAAACTGCGCTATTTTGACCGCACGGAGTGATGACACTTGAGCATACAGCTAACTGTGCACGACCTGACCCTGCAATACGAAAGCCACCCTATCCTGGACCGGCTGCAGTTTGAGATCTCCCGGGGCCAGCGGGTGGCCCTGCTGGGCGCTAACGGCGCCGGAAAAACTACTCTCTTACGCTGCATCAGCAAAGCCCTGAAACCAACCGCCGGCGCTATCCTCCTGGAGAAGCGGGATCTCGAATCTCTCTCGCCCCGCGAGCTGGCCCAGACCATGGCGGTGGTGCCCCAGGAAACCAGGACTGATTTTGATTTCACGGTAGAGGAAACAGTGTTGATGGGCCGCCTGCCTTACCTGAAACGATTCACACCAGAGGGTGATGACGAAAAATCAATTGCCCGGCGGGCCATGGCCATGACCGGAGTAAGCCACCTGGCAAAGAGATCTATCGCTACCCTGAGCGGCGGAGAAAAACAGAGAGTGATCATCGCCCGCGCCCTCTGCCAGGAGCCGCAAATTTTGCTCCTGGACGAGCCAACCGCCAACCTGGACCTGGGCTACCAGCATAGCCTGCTGGAGCTGATCACCGGGTTGAACCGGGAGAAAGGGATTACCATAATCGCCGCCATCCACGACCTGAACCTGGCAGCCCGCTTCTTCGACCGCATGCTCCTGTTATCCAGCGGCAGAGTCCTGGCTGCCGGAACCGCCGAAGAGGTCATCGCCCCCGGGCCGATCAAAACAGCCTACGGGGTAGACGCTCTTATTTACCGCCATCCCCTGGCCGGGTGCCTACAGGTCAGCGTGCGAAACAATACGGATGACACTAAAACTAAACAGCCGCCAATCCATCTCATCGGGGGGGGCGAAGAAGCTTTGCCGGTTATGGAATACCTGCGCCGGCAGGGTTACCCGCTCTCGATCGGCCCGGTGACACCAGAAGACAGCAGTTACCGTTTCGCTGCTTTTTACAATTTACCAGTAATCGAGGTGCCGCCGTTTTCCCCGGTCTCCGACCGGGCTCACCGGGCACACCTGGAGCTGATAAAAAAAGCTGCTCTCACCGTAGTGCCGCCTATCCCCTTCGGGATAGGAAACCTGCGCAACCTGGAAGCGGTAGAGACCGCCCTGGAACAGGGCAGCCCGGTTGCCATTCTCAGCCATGCCTTAGACCAGGTCTGGGATTTTACCGGCGGTGAAGCGGGCCAGATCCTGGAACGGTTAAAAAGTAAAGGAGCGCAGCTGCTAGGTGACAGAAGCCAGATCACCGCGCTGCTGGAAAGGAAGTAAACAAGAAATGAGCAGGGGTAAGTTGATCCTGGTTACCGGCGGCGCACGCAGCGGCAAAAGCACTTTTGCCGAGCGCTACGCCGGTAAAAGCGGCAAGCAGGTTGTCTACCTGGCCACCGCCGAGGTTAAAGACTTAGAGATGCAGCTAAGAATCGAAGAACACCGCCGGCGCCGTCCCTCCCATTTCCGGCTTGTCGAAGAGCCGCTGCACCCGGAGCGCGTACTGGCAGGCGGAACAACGGCTACTTTTTTTCTACTAGACTGCCTCACCGTGCTGCTAAGCAACCATCTGCTGCAAAGGCTGGAAGAAAAAGCAGAGCTCTCCCCGCAAAGGCAGGCGGAGATCTCCGCCGCCATCCTGGAATACATGGATAGTTTGGCCGGGCAAATGCAAAGCTGCCCCGCCGATGTGCTGGCAGTAACCAACGAAGTAGGTTCGGGGGTGGTTCCGGAACACCTCTCGGGCCGTCTTTTTCGGGACCTAGCCGGCAAAACTAACCAGCTGGTGGCTGCCCGGGCGGATGAAGTATGGCTCACCGTCTGCGGCATTGCCAAAAGGTTTAAATAGCCATCGCTACCAGTAAACCAAGCGGCGTTGAAAACCGTTGTCACAAAACTTTCCGTCTCCTGGAGCGGGGAAAAGATCGCTACCTGGCCCTGCAAAAAGCGGTCGAACAAAGACTCACGGTAACCACCCTGGTTACTTTCGTCACTAGAGAAGGCCGGAACATCTCCCACGGCGTAGATGCCGCAGTGTTACACTGGCAAGCCCGTGCTCTCGGCCTTACCCTACGCTTTATGGTAAATAAATACCAAGTATAATTTACCAGATTGACGTCCAGGCCCGTAATTGCTATGATTACTTTAATTAATTCAGAATATTTTAGCAAGCCCGATACCCGGAGAAGCCGGTTGGCTTCTTATTGTCCCGGCCGGGATTAAAAGCGATGCGTCTATCCAAAGGTTCCGCCGGATAAATATTATTAAGGAAAAGGTAGATGATGCTGGTGTCTCTAACCGAAGAGATTAGGGAATACGCGCTCGACCTGGGCTTCGACGGGATCGGTTTTGCCACCGCCGATCCCTTTACCGGGCTTTCGCAAGCCCTGCAGGAAAGAAAAGAAGGTTACAGCTGGACCGACAAAACGCTGCAGCTAAGCCAGGCGGCTGAGCCCCGCTCTGTGCTGCCCGAAGCTCGTTCCCTGGTGGTACTGCTCTATGATTATCACAAGCTCTCCTTTCCCCCAACGTTTCTGGGCCAAGTAGGCAAGGCCTACTTGGCCCGGCTCTACTTTAGCCAAACGCGTATTTTCGGGAGCCGGGTAAGACTGTTCAAGAAATTTCTCGAGCAAAAGGGGATGACGATAAAGATGAGGCCATCTCTGCCGGAACGGCAGGCGACCGTGCGGGCTGGCCTGGGCACATTCGGTCGGAATACATTTGTCTACGTCCCCGGGCGCGGCAGCTTTGTCGGCCTGACTACCATGGCCGTCGACGCTGACTTGGACGGCGCGTCAAATGAACCGAAAACCCGTTGCCCCGAAGACTGCAACCGCTGTATCGAAGCTTGCCCAACAGGGGCCCTTTACGAACCGTTTAAGATGAACCCGCTGCGCTGTATCGCTTTTCAAACCTATTGCGCCGGAAATATTCCCGGCTGTCCCCCTGATATTCCACCGGAGATCCGGGAGAAAATGGGAACCTGGGTATACGGCTGCGATATCTGCCAGGATGCCTGTCCCCGCAACCAGAAGAGGCTTAATCAGAAACTACCCCTCGATGCCTACCTCGTCGAAATAGCCCCGCAGTTTACCCTGGAAAGGCTGTTAAACATGGACGATCAATTTTACCTGGCTAAGGCCCAGCCCTTGCTTTATGGCTATATCTGGGAGAAAAAGTTCCTACAGCGTAACGCCGCCATCGCTTTGGGCAACAGCGGCGGCGAAGAGGCGCTTCAACATTTGGCGATATCCCTACAGGATAAGGAGGCACTGGTGCGGCGCTACAGCGCTTGGGCCGTAGGGCGTATCGGCGGCAAAAGGGGCCGCGCTCTGCTGGAACGGCAGCTGCGGCTGGAGCATGACCCGGAGGTACTTTCCGAGGTCAGGACCGCACTGGAGAAACTATAAAGTTTTCCTGAAGGTGGTTGACAGAATTGCGGCAAGAACACTACGCAGCTCTGTACGTAAGGCCAGTTTTGTACTTAAGGCCTTATCCCCTTCAGGGCTTCTCTCAAAAATCACCCCCCCCTTAGCTTAAACCTCGCTTCACCAAAAATATAACGGTTCAGGAAAAGGAGAATATTCTGCCCGTGATGAATTTAATAAGGAGAATTTCCTTTATTTATTGATCATGGGAGCACGGCAAGTCTAGCCCTAGTTTTACCGCCTGCTTAATTCCAAAAGAATTTGCAATTAAGGAGAGATATTACTTGAACACAACTGGTAATTTCTACAGATTAGAGAAAAAAGGTCATCTGGCCTGGGTTTTTCTGAACAGGCCGGAAAAAAGAAACGCTATGGGCCCTGAGGCCTGGAAAGAGATCATCCCCATTTTTGCCGGAATCGATGCTGACGAAGAGATCAGGGTGGCCATTATCGCCGGCGAAGGCCGGGATTTCTCTGCAGGCATGGATCTTCAGAATATGGCCTCTCTGATCCCGACCCTGAAAAACTGGGACTTTAGCGCCAGGGGCACTGTACAGCTTTTCAAGGCGATCCCCCCCTTGCAGGAAGCGATGAGCTGCGTCGAAAAATGTACCAAACCCGTGATCTGCGCATTTCACGGTTACTGTATCGGCGCCGCCCTAGACCTGGGCACCGCCTGTGACATCCGCCTGGCCTCAGAAGATGCCAAGATCTCACTGCGAGAGGCCGCTGTGGCTATTATCGCCGACGTAGGGGTCCTCCAACGGCTACCCCATATAGTAGGCCAGGGTATTACCAGGGAGCTGGCTTTTACCGCCCGCTTTATCGACGCACAGCGAGCCAAGGAGATAAACCTGGTCAACGAGCTCTATCCGGACAAAGAATCGCTGCTCAAAGGCGCCGAGGAACTTGCCCTGGAGATCGCCGCGCAGGCGCCCCTGGCGGTCCAGGGGGCTAAAGAGGTCTTGAATTACTGCCGGGGCAAAAGCATTACCGACGGCCTGGAATATGTCGCCGCGCGTAGCGCCATGATCCTACCCTCTGAAGATCTGGCTGAGGCCATGGCTGCATTCATGGGAAAACGGCCTCCGGAATATAAAGGCAAATAAACCCCTCCGGACGGGCAGGCAATTTGGGTGACAGGAGAAACGTCCCCCTGTCACCTTACTTCATGATAGGCCCAATCCAGCCATTGCAGGGCTAGCTGCAGGTCGGATTGTTCGACAGTGGCGCCGCACCAGAAGCGCAGGCCCGGCGGGGCCTCGCGGTAGGAGGCGATATCGTGGGCGACCTGCTCGTCTTCTAGCAGTTTGATTACTTTCTGCAGCTTATCGAGGGGCAGGTCTACATTTAGGCAAACGCTAGTATTAGAACGGATCGCCGGGTCAGGGGCCAGGAAGTGAATCCAGTCATGTTTTGCCACGAACTCTTCGATCACTTTTAAATTGTTCTCGCTACGCTGGATTAAAGCCGGAAGGCCCCCGATAGACTCCGCCCATTCCAGGGCCACAAGATAATCTTCATTGCAAAGCAGCGAAGGGGTGTTGATCGTCGAGCCTTTAAAGACACCCCTGTTCAGGTTTCCATCTTTCTTTAGCTGGAAAATTTTCGGGATCGGCCAGGGCGGATCATAGCTCTCGATACGCTCAACAGCACGGGGAGATAAGACCAGCATCCCGTGGCCTGCCTCTCCGCCGAGCACTTTCTGCCAGGAGAAGGTCACTGCGTCGAGCTTTTCCCAGGGAATCTCCATGGCGAATACGGCAGAGGTGGCATCACAGATGGTTAAACCTTTACGATCGGAGGAAATAAAATCACCGTTGGGTACCTTTACCCCGCTGGTGGTACCGTTCCAGGTAAAGACAACATCATGATTGAAATCTACCCGGGAAAGGTCTGGCAAAAAACCGTAGTCGGCAGAGAACACCCGGACATCTTTTAGCTTCAACTGGTTGAGAATATCATTGGCCCAACCCTTGCCGAAAGCTTCAAAGTAAATTATATCAACCGCTCTTTCCCCCAACAGGTTCCAGATAGCCATCTCCATGGCCCCGGTGTCGGAGGCGGGGACAATGCCGACCAGGTGTTGCTCCGGAATACCGAGCAGTTCTTTTGTCTTCCAGATAGATTTAAATAACCGGGACCGGCCCAAGGCACTACGGTGAGACCGGCCCAGGGGTGCATTTCGCAACGCCTCCAGGCTGTACCCGGGGTGTTTGGCACAGGGCCCCGAAGAAAAATTCGGGTTTGCCGGCTTTGCTGTGGGTCTTATGTTCATCGGTGCAGCTCCTTCCAGAAAACGGGTTATTACTTAAATCAGTCTTTGAATATTTTGGAGACATACTGGTATTCTACACTATTTTTAAAATGCCTTCAGCGTAAGTCCTTGCCTGCCATAAATCTCTGCCTGCTTCTGATGCCCTGCTTTTTATTTCTGCATCATATAAATTTCGAAAAGATAGGGGGTAACAGCAGATTCGATTACCGCTGCCAAAATAATCAAAGTAGCGGGAATAAAGACGGCCCTCGCTCCCGGGCTGGCCCGGCGGCGGCTACTCAGCGAACGGCTGAGCCAGGCCAGGGCATAAGCTGCCCCCAGGGCAAAAGCAAGATATTCAATGGCGCCGTGCGGCAGAACCAGGGTGAAAAGCACATCCCAGTAAGGCAAGCTGAAGCAGCAGCTAAAATCGGCAACCGAGCGGGTTACCCGGATAAACTCTTTGAAAAAGAAGAAAAGGTAGCAGAAGAGAGCCCACCGGCAGACCCTCTTCTCGGGAATGCCCGTCTGCAGGGCATAGTAAAGCCAGATTGCCGAGACCAGCCAGAGCAGCAGCATAACGCCTAAATTGTTTAGCGCCAGGGGCGCAAATAAGCAGAACCCCGTCCATAAGTGCGTCCACAGCTCAGACATCCAATCCCTCCCGGGGCCGGACAATCTCCCTTATCTTTATGCCCCTTTCCAAAAGATATTTTTAACCGCTGCCTTAGGTAGCTATCCCCACTGGGAAAATTGCCTGATCTCTTCTCCGGTGTTAATATTTAAGAAACAGTTGTTCAGGAGGCGGAGGCGGTGCGAGTAATTGCCGGGACAGCCAGGGGTACCAGGTTGAAAGTCCCCCGGGGAGGTGCGGTCAGGCCCACTTCGGACCGGGTCAAAGAGGCGCTCTTTAATATCTTGGGCCTGCGGGTCTTTGAAGCGGTGGTCTGGGATCTTTATGCCGGCAGCGGGGCCATCGGGATCGAGGCTTTAAGCCGGGGGTCGGCAGAAGCTCTCTTCGTAGAACAGGAGAGGGCTCACCTAAAGATAATTGAGGAAAACCTTTCTCGCGCCAGAGTGGCCTCCCGGGCACGGCTGCTCCAACAGGATGTGAAAATGGCCCTACCTCTTCTGGCCCGGGAAAAACAGCAAGCTGACCTGATCTTTTCCGATCCGCCTTACCAGGAGAGAACCATCCCCACACTTCTTGCGGCAATCGACCACTACGGGCTGTTACATGCAGACGGCTTGATCGTACTGGAGCTCTTTGCCCGCAGCGAACTGTGGCCAGAAAAGCATCCCGCAGTAAATCTTAGAAAATACGGGGATACCGTCCTGGCCTTCATCGAAGCGGCCGCTCTCCCCCAGGCCCGGGCTGCCTTAAGCAACAGTTAGTAAATTTCGGCGCGAGGGACCATCGCTCACAAACCTTTACGGGTGTAGAAGAAGACTGCCCGTATAGTCCGGGCAATGTATAAAACAGCAGCTAAGATGGTGAGTAGCGCCAGGAAAATGAGAATCTGGTTAAGCATGAAGAGCGTCCGGGAGCACCAGAACGAGATATTACCTGCCGGAACGGTCTCCAAAAATACGGGAAGCGCCACCCGGCTGAGCAGATTCCCGGCCGGCCCCAATAAAAGGGCGGTGTAGACTCCAGCAATAAGAGCATGGACGACCCGAGCGACAAGGTAGGGAGCCAGCCGCAGATCGGTTTTCGAGATAATACTGGCTACCTGGCAGTGCACTGAGAGGCCGCTCCAGGCGATAATCATGCTCACGGCGATTAATTTTTCTCCCATCGCGACACCGGCCGCCCTGGCCGTAGCCTGGCAGCCCAGATCGATTTCAAATAAACCGTTGACCAGCGGTACAGCAAGGGAAGGGCTGAGACCGACCAGCTCCAGCAGGGCGGTAATCCCCCGGCCCAGGAAAGCCACCAGGCCGATTAAATCCAAAATCCGGATGACTACCGACAGCAGGGTGATAAAACCGCCTACCAGGAGAAGGGTGTCGATAGATTTATGGATCGCCTCTCCCATCAGCTGGCCGAAGGGGCGCCCGTCTTTTTCTCGTGCCTCGACAAGGGCCTGCAGTGCACGGGCAATTAAAGGGCCGCGCCGGGGGAGCTGCTCCGCCGTAGCCGCCTCTTTCTGCCGGTAGAATCGCATGAGCAGACCTAGGGTCAGGCTGGAAAGATAATGGGCCAGCAAGATGGTTAATCCCGCCTGCGGATAACCGAACATCCCTACGGCCACCGCCCCGATCATAAAAAGAGGATCCGCGGTATTGGTAAAGCTAAGCAGCCTCTCCGCCTCTACGCGGTTGCATAGATTTTGGGCCCGCAGCTCGGTGGTTAAAACAGCCCCGATCGGAAAACCTGAGGCCAGGCCCATGGCCATGACAAAAGAACCGGCCCCGGGCACATTGAAGAGGGGACGCATTACCGGCTCTAAAAAAACACCCATCATGTGGACGACGCCGAGGCCGAGAAGAATTTGCGATATAATAAAAAATGGCATCAGCCCCGGGAAGACGATATCCCACCAGATCTGCAGCCCCGCCACCGCGGCTTCAAACGCATCTTTCGGAAAGCAAACCATGGAAACAGTAAGAAAGATGGCGCAAAAAGCCATCAGGTAAGTACTGAAATCTTTTTTTTGCCGGGGCAGCTCATTTCTTTGGCGGTAGAGCAGGTAGAAAAAGAATATAATTACCGCGGCAGAGATGGCCGGACGCAAAGTGCTTTCCTCCTTAAACCAGTCGCAGCTATAATCTATTATAGTGAGTGAGGAAAGCCCTTAGACCAACTTTTAGCCAGTATATTAAGAGCGCCTTCGCCCAGGTAACAGTAGAGCGGGCAGCAAGATAGCGGCGCATTAAGGCGGAGATACGATAGGGTTACCGGCCTAGGGCGACCCAGCGGGCCGCCCTAGGCAATTTAACGATACTGTTTTTCGATACCCCTTTGCAGAGGCCGGGCCTTCATCGCCCAACCTGTTTACGTCTGTCTCCGGCAACAATAAAATAAAATGTACCGCCTCAATAACGGGGCCTAGACAGAAGCGGCGTCCCACTTGCCTTCGCGGCGCAGTTGTTCCACAATCTCTTCGGCTATGGTTTTCAGCTCACGCTTATCTACCTTGGAGACCCTGGTCAGGGGAAAATCTTTATCCTGGGGCCAGATTTCAATATGCTGCGGCCTCTTGTAAGCAGCAATATTTTTACAGTACTCTTCGATCTCGGCCACGGTTAGTTCGACGCCTTTCTTGGGACGGATAAAGGCAAAGATCCCTTCATCAAAAACCCGGTGTTTGACCCCGACCACGTCAACAAGGTCTACCTTCTCATGAGAGGCGATAAATTCCTCCACCTCGTCAGGGAAAACCTGGTAACCCTTCTGCTTGATGACAAACTTCTGCCTTCCCGAGAGAAAGAGGGCCCGGTGAGAGCCCACCATTTTGTAATAGCCCATATCCCCGGTGTAGAGGACACCGTCTTTAGAAACCGTCTTCGCTGTTTCTTCAGGAAGGTTGTAGTAACCCTGAAAGACAATGGGCCCGTGCACGCAGATCTCGCCGACCTCGCCGTCGGGCAACTCCTCCCCGGCCCAGCCATCGGGCTGCATCGGTTTACGCACGGTCACCGGGGCCAGTTCGTCGAAGGCAGCACCAACCTGCCCGGCCATCTCTTCAACCGTAATCCCCGGCGCGGTAAAGGTGTAGAAGCCGGCCGTCTCGGTCATCCCCATGCCCGTGCCGAAACCAGGAGCCATTTTAGCCATCTCTTTTAGGAAAGCGCTGTCCACGGCAGAGCCGCCGTAGATAGCAAAGCGAAGACTGCTGAGATCATAATTGCTGTATTCAGGCAGGGCCCACTCCAGGCGATATTGTGTTGGAATCTGCCCCAGCACGGTAATCCTGTGTTTTTCGATGGCTTCGAGGGTCATCCGGGGGTCAAATATCTGTAGCAGGTAGGCGGTTCCCCCGAGGAAGAGGGTCGTCATTAGCTGCTCGGTAACACAGCCAACATGGCTCGGCGGCAGGTTGATCAACATGCGCATCTCGTCACGCTCGATCTCATAGCCAAACCCCCTGGCTAAAACCTCATTCTGAATAATGATATTTTCATGACACATTACCGCCGGCTTGGGCTCTCCCGTTGTCCCGGTGGTAAAGATGATCAGGGCCGGGGTGTGCGTATCGATCCGGGCCGCTGCTTTTTTTAACCCCCCCTGGAAAAGATCTTTGATCTTCAGGGCAACCATCTTTCTTTTATTCATCAGGTCGGTAATGGCCATCGCCCCGTCCAGAAGATCGCCCGGCTGCGGATCGGGAGTAAACTGGACCAGGTGTTTAACGTATGGACAGTTCTCCCGGACCGCCTTCCCTACTTCGCGGAAGTCACGCAGCGGAGTCTTTCCCAGGAAAAAGAAGGCTTTCGGCTTGATCTTGCTTAAATCACGAACCACTTCGGCCTCTTTAAGGCGCACATCCAGGGGCGCAATGATCGCCCCGATTTTAAAGCAGGCATACATTAAGATAACATGCTCGGGGATCAGCACCAGCATTGTAGCAACGCGATCCCCTTTCTCAATCCCGAGGTCGAGAAGACGCAAGGCGAAGAGATCCACCATGGTGTTAAACTGTTTGTAGGTCATTGTTTTACCATCTTCATGCTGGATTAGGGCCGCCTTGTGGGGATCATTTCGCGCCCATTTCTCCGGGTAATCGTTCAGCAGCGACAGCTTCCATTCCTGAACAGGCATTGCTCTTCCTCCTTTAATTCTATTGTTTAATATACAAAATCTTGCCAACCTTTACAGGGTTCGTTAACAGCCCTTCTATCAAAAACAATTTAATCTATTAATATTTAATACTAATTTAAAGATAAATTATATTGAGTGTTCCGTCAAGTTATTTTTTTAATATCTTTAAATAAGTAACAATAAAATACCGGGCAAAAAACCCGGTATTTAGAGGTCGAGGGCCGGTGGTCAAAGCTCAGGCCAAGCCAGTGTTGCTCCTACAAGCCAACAGCTAGAATTACCAGAACCGGTTACCGAAGATCCTTTGCCAACTTCTAGCCTGAAGCTTATAACTTCAAATTTCTGCGGCCAGTGCGTTTAAAAAGCGCTCGTTCTGCTCTTCGGTGCCGCAAGTGACCCGGATGTGAGTGGGATAACCGAATATATCTCCGCTGCGGATAATGATCCCACGCCGCAGCAGCGCCTGGAAAAGCCTTCTAGAGTCGGTTTTAACATCGACAAAGAAGAAATTAGCCCCGGTGGGCACCGCTTTTAAGCCCATCTGCTTAAATCCAGCCGCAAGCTGCTGCCGGCTTTTTTCAACCAGGGCCAGGCTGCGAGCAAGGTGTGCCCTATCCTCCAGGGCAGCAGCGGCGGCAACCTGGGCCAGTGTATTTACGTTGAAGGGCTCTCTGACCCTGTTAAGATCAGCGATCACAGGTGCAGGGGCTAGAGCATAACCGATGCGCAAACCGGCCAGGCCATAGATTTTGGAAAAAGTCCGCAGAACCAAAAGCGGCCGCTTCTGCTGAATATAGTCCAGGCCGTCAGGATGAGAACGATCGGTGACATACTCAATATAGGCGTGATCAAGCACCACAAGAACGTTAGATGGCAGGCTAGCCATAAATTCTTCCAGCTGCTCACGCGAGATGATCGTCCCGGTGGGGTTGTTCGGGCTGCAGATAAAGACCAGGCGGGTACGCTCGTTAACGGCAGCGGCAAGCACAGCAAAATCGTAGCTAAATTCATCCCCGACCAGGGGGATGCGGCGCGGGATCCCGCCCATCAGGCGCAAGGCAAACTCGTACTCGGAGAATGTCGGATGAACCATTACCGCCTCGTCCCCGGGGTTAATATAGGCCAGGGTCAACAGGGTCAGCAGCTCATCGGTTCCGTTGCCGATGATCAGTTCTTCAAAGGTAACCCTATATTTTTCAGCCAGGGCTTTCTTTAGATAATAACAGTTTCCGTCAGGATAATAATGCAACCGTTCGAGCTGTTCTTTAAGAGCCTCCAGGGCCGCCGGAGAAGGTCCCAGGGGGTTCTCGTTGGAGGCCAACTTGAGCACATCGGTCAACCCGAGCTCACGTTCTACCTCTTCTACCGGTTTGCCCGGCTCGTACGGTTTGATTAACTCTAGACAGCTTCGCCGCTTGGGTCCATTCATTTAAATTGCCTCCACCTATCTGTATGTATTTTTTCTATTATAACTTAAAAGAAACGTTTTTGGGGAAAGCATAAACCACTTTCTGGTTTCATATCGTTAAAGGGGGTGATTAACTTGTTTGTGACTATCTTCATCAGGAAAGAACGGCTGAGGTTAATATTCGGGCTCGGCCTGGTGGCGGCGATTCTCCTGCTAACCCCCTTGTTTAACCTTCCCGGGCGGCTCGCGGCAGTGGTAGGCCAGGGGGAACGGCTGGTGCCAATCTATTATGTGGAGACAGATGAAAAAAAGGTGGCTTTCTCTTTTGATGCCAGCTGGGGCGCTGAGCGCACCGAAAAAATTCTTGAAGTATTAGAAGAAAACGAGATTAAAACCACCTTCTTTTTGACCGGCTTCTGGGTCGAGTCCTACCCTGAATATGTCAAGTTAATTGCCCGAGAAGGCCACGAAATTGGCAATCATACCCTCACCCACCCGCACCTGAACAACCTGACCGGAGAGGAGATCCGCGTCGAATTGAAAAGGGTTGAGCAGATGATCGAACAGGTTTCGGGACAGAAGACTACCCTCTTCCGCCCCCCCTTCGGCGAATATAGCAACCAGGTCATTGAAACGGCTTCCGGGCTCGGCTATAAAACTATTCAGTGGAGCATTGATTCCCTTGACTGGCAGAACCTGACCAAAGAGGAGATCGTCGAGCGGGTTACCAGCCGCGCTCACAAGGGAGCGATCATCCTTTTTCATAACAACGGGCTTTATACCGCCGATGCTCTCCCTGAAATCATCGCTTATTATCGCCGCCACAATTATACTATTGTCCCTGTTTCCGAGCTGCTCTACGATGATGATTACTATATCGACCCGAACAGCGGCGCCCAGATTAAAAACAAAAAGCGTTAACCGGCCCCCGCAGACGGCCTGATTGGCAAGAGGTCCTGTTAGACAGTAGCTTGGTGCAATCGGCCGGTGGCGTCAGCTTGCAGCGGTTTAATAATTTTGGTAAGATTAAAGCGCAAACAGACGCCCGGGGGCGAAAGATAATAGATGAATTCTCCCAGAATTATCCCCTGTCTTGACCTGCGCGAAGGCCGCGTAGTTACAGGTGTACAATTTTCCAGTCTGCGTGATGCCGGCGATCCGGTGGAGCGAGCTATTTTTTATGCCCGGGAGGGAGCGGATGAGCTATTTTTACTTGATATCGCCGCTTCCCCGGCCAGCCGTCCCCTCACCTTTAGCCTAATCCGAAAAATTTCAACAACCGCCGGGATACCCCTGACCGTGGGAGGCGGTATCGATCGAACTGATATAATCGACGAGATGCTGCAAAACGGAGCCTCCAAGGTTTCAATTAGCAGCGCCGCCCTGGAAAACCCGACCTTAATCGAGGAGGGAGCCCGGCTTTTTGGCCGCCGCCGCATCGTCGTGGCCATCGATGCCCGCAGGCTCGCTCCGGCGCAGCCTGGCGAGAAGCCCCGCTGGGAGGTTTACAGCAGGGGCGGCCGCCACCCAACCGGCTGTGATGCTGTCGAATGGGCACGCGAAGCAGAACAGCTCGGCGCCGGGGAGATTTTACTAACCTCGATGGACGCCGATGGGACCTTACAGGGGTACGACCTGGCTCTGCTTACCGCCGTAACCGGCGCCATCTCCATTCCGGTAATCGCCTCCGGAGGGGCGGGCAAGCTGGAACATCTTTACGAGGCGCTCACCAAAGGCGGAGCGGATGCAGTCCTGGCAGCTTCAATACTCCATAACAACAACTTTTCTATTCGTGAAATTAAAGAATTTCTGGCGGCAAAGGGCTTACCGCCATGACCACCAGCAAGCAGATCTCAGGCAGAATTTTAAGTAGGAGGAGACTGGAAATGAAGGATCAGAACAAACCCTGCATCAAGCAAGGTCCGCTCCAGATTAAAAAAGGCGGCGTGATCATGGATGTAACTACCGTCGAACAGGCCAAGGTTGCCGAGAAGGCCGGCGCCGTCGCGGTAATGGCTCTAGAACGGGTCCCGGCTGATATCCGGGCTTCCGGTGGAATAGCCCGGATGGCAGATCCAGAACTGGTCAGCCGGATCATGGATGCAGTGAACATTCCGGTGATGGCCAAGGTGCGCATCGGTCATTTTATGGAAGCAAGAATTCTAGAAGAGCTGGGCATCGATTTTATTGATGAAAGCGAAGTGCTCACTCCGGCCGATGAGCGCTACCATATCGACAAGCACGCTTTCAAGGTTCCCTTTGTCTGCGGGGCCAGGAATCTCGGCGAAGCGCTGCGCCGTATCTCCGAGGGTGCGGCGATGCTGCGCACCAAGGGAGAACCGGGAACCGGCAACGTGGTTGAAGCGGTGCGCCATATCCGTCAGGTCATGGAAGAGCTTCGCCGGGTGATTAATGCCCCTGACGATGAACTGGCCGTCCTGGCCAAAGAGATGAAGGCCTCTCTCGGGTTGCTCCGGCAGGTGAAAGAAAACGGCTGCCTCCCGGTATTAAACTACGCTGCCGGTGGTATCGCCACCCCTGCCGACGCTGCCTTAATGATGCAGCTGGGCGCCGATGGGATCTTTGTCGGTTCGGGCATCTTTAAGTCCGAAAATCCGCAGGCCCGGGCCGAGGCCATCGTCCAGGCGACGGCACATTATGACGATCCGGCGGTCCTGCTGAAGGTCTCCAGGGGCCTCGGTGAAGCGATGCGCGGCCTGGAGATCGCCTCGCTAAGCGAAGCCCAGCGGATGCAGGAACGGGGAGATTAAGCTACGGAATTTCGCAGAAAAATATAGGGCAGGAGGCCTCGGGTAAACCCGGGCCTCCTTTTATTCCCACTCGATGGTCCCGGGAGGCTTGGAGGTAATATCGTAAACCACCCTGGAGACAGCGGGGATTTCAGCGGTAATGCGCTGTGAGACCTTCTCGAGAAGGGCCCCGGGCAGCTGCGCCCAACCGGCGGTCAGGGCATCGGTAGAGGTAACCGCGCGCAGGGCCACCACCTCTCCGTAATGGCGCCGCCCGTCTTTGATCCCTACCGCGCGGACACCGGTAAGAACGGCAAAATATTGCCAGAGCTTTTCCGACAGGCCCGCCGTGGCTACCTCTTCGCAAAAAATTGCATCGGCCTCCTGTAAAATGGTCAGCTTGGCAGCGGTAATCTCTCCTATAATTCGCACCGCCAGGCCTGGCCCGGGGAATGGCTGCCGCCGCAAAATCGCTTCCGAAAGGCCCAGCTCCTCCCCTACTAAACGCACCTTATCCTTGTAGAGCTCCCGCAGCGGCTCGATCAGCTTAAACCCGAGCTCAGCGGGCAACCCCCCGACGTTGTGGTGCGCCTTAATCGCCGCTCCGCCCGGTCCGGCCCCGCTCTCGACAACATCAGAGCAGATGGTCCCCTGGGCCAGGTAGCCGATATCACCCATGGAGAGAGCCTTCTCTTTAAAGAGGCGAATGAACTCCGCCCCGATAATCTTCCGCTTTTGCTCCGGGTCGGTCACGCCGCGCAGCACTTTTAAGAAACGTTCCCTGGCGTCAAGGCTGATAAAACGGCCCCGCAGCCTGTTACTGCAAAGAGCGGTTACCTCCGCCGCCTCCCCTTTGCGCAGCATCCCGTGATCCACAAAGATGGCTACAAGCCGTTCGCCGATAGCACGGTCCAGCAAGAAGGCTACCACGGTGGAATCAAGCCCGCCGCTCAAAGCGCAGACCACCTTCTCTCCCGCTCCGACAGTGCGGTTGATCTGCCGGACCGCCTCTTCAATAAATTGACGGGGGCTGAATTCTCCGTCTGGCTTACTCTGCATGCAAACTCACCGCCTGAAAGCTGATTAACTACTGAAAGCTAGCCTACCAGCAGCTACCTTTTTATGATCATACCCGCCGGAGCAAAAAAAGACAAGCGTTCCCAGCTTGTTAAGCCCGCACCGGGGAAGAGGCGCTCTCTTCAGAAAATCTCTTAACCTACTGTCCCCCCAGCTCATAGTATATAGAGGTAGCGGCAATTAACCGGCAGGAGGCTTCCGGGATGCCTCGGGGAAAAATTAGAAAGATGTTTCCGGGTTCAAACTCGGCCTACGGGTTTTATTCGTTTTATGACCAGATCATTGAAGACAACGCCACCCGTATCTTTGTAATCAAAGGCGGGCCGGGTGTAGGGAAATCTACCTTTATGAAAAATATTGCCCGGGAATTAATCGAGAGGGGCTGTAATGCTGAATTTCACTGCTGCTCCGCAGATAGCGAATCCCTTGACGGAATTGTCTTCCCCCAGCTGCAGATCGCCTGCATTGATGGGACCACGCCGCACATTGTCGATCCCAAGAACCCGGGCGCAGTAGATGAGATCGTTAACCTGGGGGAATTTTGGGATGAAGCAGAGGTGATTGCCCGGCGCGAGGCTATTCTCAGTTCAAACCGGGAGACCGCGCGCCTTTACCGCCGCGCCTACCGCTACCTCGCAGCGGCGAAACTCTTCCTCGATGAGGTCGAAGACTACTACCGGGAAAACAGATGCCTTGATACAGCCGGTCTCGACAGGCTGGCCCTGCAGGTGATCGGAGAGGTTTTTGCAGGGAAGGTCCACGAAAGCAGTGTGGAACGGCGGGAGCGCCATCTTTTTGCTACGGCGATCACCCCGGACGGCCCGATCAGCTACCTGGAAACAATTGTCGATCAAGGCTTTCAACGTTACATTATCAGCGGTGATGACGGAACCGGTAAAAACGAGCTCATTGCCCGGATCAAGGATGCTGCGGTCATGCGCAGTTTCTTCGTCGAAGTTTACCACTGTGCACTTGATCCTGATAAAATTGACCACCTGATCATCCCGCAGCTCAAGACAGCCGTTCTTAACAGCGTTACGCCGCATATCCTGGAGCCAACCGGTGAAGACCGCGTTATCGAAACCGACGCTTACGTGAAAAAACCCGGGCGCCGCCTGGAAAAAGAGCGTGATCTCGCCCGGAAGCTATATGAGCACACCTTCAATGCCGCTGTTGATTATATCAGCCGGGCCAGGGAGGTGCACCAGGAGCTGGAGTCGTATTATATCCCTAACATGCGCTTCGGGGAGATCAATCGCCTGGCCGAGACAGTTTTACAAAAGATTCTTGCTTACCGCAGCTCGTTATCCCCCCCTGCAAACAATTAATTTTTCTGCATCCGCAGGGCGGCGGCAATAAATTCGCGGAAGAGCGGATGTGCCCGATGCGGCCTCGATTTGAATTCTGGATGAAAGAGAACGGCCACAAACCAGGGATGAACGGGTAGCTCGATCATCTCTACAAGTCCGGTTGTTTCGTTGATCCCGCTGAAGAGCATTCCGGCCTTCTCCAACCTGGCCTGGAAATCTCGGTTAAATTCAAAACGGTGCCGGTGACGCTCTACGATGGTATCGACTCCGTAAATTTTTCGGGCCAGGGTCCCTTCTTTAACCGTGCAGGGATGAGCTCCGAGACGAAGTGTACCTCCCAGGCGAGTGTTATTATCCTGCCCCGGCAAGTAATCAAATACCGGGAACGGGGTTTCGGTATCAAATTCGGTACTGTGGGCACCCTTTAGCCCGGCTACATGGCGGGCAAATTCGATTACTGCGCACTGCATCCCCAAGCAAAGCCCCAGGAAGGGGATCTTCGCTTCACGGGCTACGCGCACCGCACTGATCTTCCCCTCGATCCCGCGGTTGCCAAAGCCACCGGGGACAAGGACTGCATCAACCCCTTCGAGAAGGGCTTCTGGATCTCCGGTTTCAAAATCTTCCGCCGGGATCGCCTGTACCTTTACTGCTGTCTTGTTTTCCAACCCGGCATGAAAAAGCGACTCGTTGACGCTTAGATAGGCATCGGGGTATGTAACATACTTGCCAACAAGGGCAACCGTAACTTCACCTTTCAAACTATCAATGCTGCGAACAAGCTTTTCCCATGAACCCATCTGCGCTTCGTCACAGTTCAGCTGCAGCTTCTTCACAACCATCTGATCCAAACCCTGCTGCTGCAGCTGCAGCGGAACCTTGTAGATGCTATCGACATCCAGATTTTCGACAACTTCGTGTGGTTTAACATTACAGAAAAGAGCGATCTTCCGCTTGACATTGCTGTTTAAAGGCTGCTCAGTCCGGCAAATTATAATATCGGGCTGAATCCCGATGCTGCGTAGCTCTTTGACGCTGTGCTGGGTCGGTTTGGTTTTCAGCTCGCCTGACATGGGCAGATACGGTACCAGGGTGACATGGATAAAGAGGACGTTTTCCCAGCCCAGATCGTAACGCAGCTGGCGGATGGCTTCGAGAAAGGGAAGGCTTTCAATATCACCGACGGTGCCCCCAATCTCGGTAATAACGAGATCGATATCGCTGTTTTGAGCAATCTTCTGCATACGGCTCTTGATTTCATCAGTGATATGCGGGATCACCTGGACAGTCTGCCCCCGGTAGAGTCCCTTTCGCTCGCTCTCGATCACCGACCAGTAGATCTTGCCGGTAGTGATATTGTTATCCCTGGTTAAATTCTGATCGATAAATCTTTCATAATGGCCTAGGTCCAGATCAGTCTCAGCCCCGTCTTCAGTAACAAATATCTCCCCATGCTGGTGCGGGCCCATCGTCCCCGGGTCGTAGTTAATATAAGGATCAAATTTTTGAATGGTCAGCTTTAACCCCCGTGTTTTTAAAAGGCAGCCGAGAGAAGCAGCCGTAATCCCTTTCCCCAATGATGAAACAACTCCGCCGGTGATAAAAATATATTTAGTCATCTGTGCCCTCCCATGAAAAACATTGCTGCTTTGATTTAGTAGATAGAAGCATTCCTGATAGGAATTCTACACCGCTCCCTCTTTCCCTGCCGTAGAATAGACACCCCCCCAGAGGAGGGAGGAAGAACTTACACTTAAAGGGGCGGGGAAACTTTTCCATTAGGGCCCCTCTCCCCCAAGAGATAGAAAAAGTAGAAAAACTTATAAGAAACTAGGGAGATCCTGATAGAAAAACGGGGCGGGCAATCGCTCAAGGCCGCAAGCGGTTGTACAGCAAGAAGATATATTCACGAAAGAGCCTGGATAAAACTGCCGCCTCCGTTTTTGCTTCAGCCCAGGCCAGTCTCAATTTTACTCGGGATTCATGCATGCTTAAGGTAACCCGGTTGAGAAGGCGGCCGGCGGTCTCTTTGATCAAATAAAGATCTTCACGCAGCAAGTTCGGTAGCTCCCGGCTTTCCCGGCGGAGTGTCTCCCGGGCTTGCCGCAAGTTTTGCGGGGCCTCCTTCCAGAGAGCTGCGGCCGCCGCCAGGGCCCGCTTCCCCGAATGCAGCACGATGGAGCCAAGATCTTGGAACAGCCGAGGCACAATTCGCCCTTCCCGGCAGAGCTCCCGCCAAGCCCGTCGCAGGTTTTGCGGGGCCTCCCGAAAGACCGTTTTTAACAGTAGCGGCAAACTTCGCAAATAAGCCCGGACCCGGCGGCCCAATGAGGACGCTCTCCGGGGAAGCCCCTCCCACCAGAGATAAAGTCTCTCCAAGGCGTCGGGGTTATTTAGAAAATAAAAGCCCAGCGCTGCTCCCAGCGAGACAAAAAGCAAGCTGAGCACCGTTCCCGAAACCGCCCGCATGATCCCGTACTTGGGACGGGCAGCAGGAGCTGCCTCCGGTTTCTGCGGCCCGGGTGCTATCTCTTGCTCTTTTAGATAGGCCGGACCATAGAAATAATAAGAAACCACATCGGCAAAGCGGGCAATCCCCCGCTGTGCCGCCTCTTTGCTATTGGTGTGGGCCCCTACTTCCAGCAGCAAGGCCAGCGGCGAAAGATCCTGGTTATAGCTGCCCCAGATGATTAAGACACCGTGAATCAGGCCCGGGTAAAGACGATCGGCATACCCTTTCAGGTCATAGGCAAACTGCTGGTTGGTGGCCGTACCGGGATTGCTCAGGCCAACAACAATTTGAATCTGCGTCACGGTTTCTCCGTTAAGCTCAAGTGCATATTTTTCCCAGGGAGCCGCATCCCGATGCAGATCAAAAATGGCGTCGGGGCGCTCCCTTAACAGGCGCAGCGCCGTGACCCGGGATCTCCGGTAAGCGCCGCGATCGTGAGGCAGATGCAGCTGGTCGGAGTAGAGAACGTTAATTCCTTTTTTCTCCAAAGACTCTTTAAAAGCCAGGCCGACATCGTGAATCCCCCCTGCGCCGTAGATGCTGTCACTACCGTCGCTGGGCACGTAGGATTCGGCATTATGCGAGTGGTAGATCGCGATTTTATAAGCCGGTGTTTCTTCGTTTTCATCAGGAGAAGCCGCTCCCGGGCCAGCAGCGGAATTGGTGAACGTTTTCAAATCAACCTTCTCGATAAACCGGGCCCGGGCCAGGTAACCTTCAACAGTTTCAACTTCATAAAGATCGTTATCCGCAGTTAGAAAACGATCTCTGGTCCTGAGGCGGCGGCCGGTGATCAGGATTGTCTCTCCTTTTTCGTCAACCATATAAAAGTAACGCCCGCTTTTCAGCTCTTCCAGGGTCAGTTCATCGAGCCACCGCTCTCCGGCCAGGACCCGACCGGCTCCGGTCAGACCGCAAAGGAGCCCCCCTCCGCAGATTGTGCCCAGGAGAAAAATTAAAAAGACGGTTGCCGGCAGCCTTTGCTTCCTGTTAATCATGCTCACCCTTCTCTGTTTATATCGGAATCAATCCGGTCCCCTGTTGAGCCGCTCTTTCACTTCACCGATTAGCTCGGCCAAAAGGGTCCCGATAACCCCGGCAATTAAAGCAGCATCAAAAACTCCGCCGCCGCCTAAAACGACCGGGATATTTCGAAACCCGCGGATTATATTTTCCGCCCAGGAGCTTAGATCCATAAGAAAGATAGAGCCTACCCCGCCGATAAATGCGGCGCGACGCGAACGTCCCAGAAGATAAGCAATCAAGCCTGCCGCTATGGCTGGCAGGTAGAGAGGGTCTAGTTCGTATCCCAGCGAGCCCGGATTAACCGGTAAAAGGCGGTCTAGACTCCAGACCAGGATCGCTCCCGCCAGTGCAGTCAGAGGACCGCGCAACCTTTCTTCTTTTTCCGGGGCTTTAATGACCAGGTAAGCACAGATTCCCAGGGGTATCCCCATTCCGCCTATGTTTAGGGCCAACCCCCCGCCTAGCGGCAAAGAGGGGAGAAACCCGCCCACGTACATCAGGGCAACCAGGATCAGCGCCGTTTTCTTGTCCATCCGTAACCGATCCAGTACCCGGTATAGCAAAATCAAGTAAAGCACTGCGATGACAATAACCACAAGCATAATTCCAGGGGCTCTGGCATACATGGCCGGTCCCGCCTTTTTTGACTTTCGGAAAAATAAAGGACAGTTTATTTTTCCCCCCGGCCTGGAAAGGATATGCACAAGAAAACCTCTTCACCAGTATCACGTGAAGAGGTTTTTGTAAAAATGTTAAACTCAGCAACTGCTGCAGTTTTTGCTGCTTCACCCACCGCATCCGTCCGAAGCAGCAATGCTCTCCCCTAAACTGCTTTTTCCGGCGCGAAAAGCAGAGAGCACCTTCTTTGATTCAGCAGCGCACTGCGGACAGGGTAGGCTGTCCAGAGCTGTGCGGCACAGTTCTTCAAATTTTTTACGGCACTGTGGGCAATAAAACTCATACAGGGGCACCGTAAAACCTCCTCTCGGGCAAAATTTCTTTTTACCGACAATTACACGGCCCAGCATAAAACCTGAAGATTAGTCCTTTGAAAATAGCTCCCGGTCTTGAAGATGAATAAACCGGGCGGTTAAAACCCCTTCCAGCTTCGCCAGCTGGTCCAAGAGCTCCGGAGTAATCTGATCATCGACCTGCAGCGCCATGACCGCCTCACCCCCAATCGAGCGGCGACCTACCTGCATTCCGGCAATATTGATCTGATTATGGCCTAAAAAAGTGCCGACCCGACCGATTACCCCCGGCTTATCGATATACGTGCATAACAGCATGAACGGTGAGGGGATCACTTCAATGTGGTACCCTCCGATTCTGACGATGCGAATATCACTGCGATTAAAAATGGTTCCGGCAATGGTCTGTTTTTCACCGCCGGCTGAAACCGTCAGCACAACCAGGTTGGTAAAGTTTTCTATATTTTTGCTGATCGATTCACGTACCCGAACCCCCCTGCTGCGCGCAATATGCGGTGCGTTAACAAAATTGACCTGTTCGCCCAGAATATGTGAAAAAAGACCGATCAGGCAGGCGGTGGTCAAGGGGGCAACCGGGTATTCGGCCACCGCGCCGCCGTAATAAAGCTCAATCTCTTCAATCCGGCCGCCGTAAAGCTGGAAATATAAACCACCCAGCAGCCGCATCAGCGGTAAAAAGGGTTTTATCTCGGCCATCACCTCAGGTAGCATTGATGGCATATTCACGGCTGAAACCACTGGGTCGCCGCGCAGAGCGAAGACTACCTGCTCCGCTACCTGCACCGCTACATTAACCTGGGCCTCCTTTGTCGAGGCCCCAAGATGCGGTGTCGCGATGACACGGGGATGTTTTAAGAGGGGACTTTCCAGGGGCGGTTCATGTTCAAAGACATCGAGTGCCGCCCCAGCTACTTTCTCTTCAAGAAGTGCTTCATAAAGAGCATCTTCATCAATCAGCCCTCCCCGGGCACAGTTGACCAGGTGCACTTCTGGTTTCATCATGGCTAGCTCTTCTGCTCCAATCAGGTGATAGGTCTGTTTATTACAGGGCAGGTGCAAAGTAATGAAATCAGCCTGGCTTAAGAGGAGATCCAGAGTTACTGGGGTGACACCAATTTTTTCAGCCTGCTCCGCCGCAATATAGGGATCGTAAGCCAGAATAATCATGCCCAGAGCCCTAGCCCTTTTAGCCACTTCACTGCCGATCCGCCCCAGCCCGATGATTCCCAGGGTCTTCTGATTTAACTCCACGCCCATAAAACGGCCTCGTTCCCAGCGTCCGCCTTTTAAAGCGGCGTCCGCCGCCGGAATATTTCGAGCCAGGGAAGTGAGCATGGCGATGGCGTGCTCCGCCGCAGAAATAGTATTTCCTTCGGGGGCATTTAATACAATGATCCCCCGCGCGGTAGCCCGCTCCAGATCAATAT
>Ga0208823_1000482_pt1 | contig 34373 bp, 32 predicted proteins | sample AD_UKC075_MetaG_FD_184440 | JGI IMG/M metagenome (GOLD analysis project Ga0208823, IMG submission 184440) | Active sludge microbial communities of municipal wastewater-treating anaerobic digesters from USA - AD_UKC075_MetaG (SPAdes) (version 2) | ecosystem: Engineered > Bioreactor > Anaerobic >...
AGACCAGCTTCTGGCGCTTGGAGAGCGCGGTGCCCGATCCGCAGTTCCGCTGGATATCGGTCGACCTGCCACCGGTGATCGAACTGCGCGAGCGCATGCTGCCGGCGTCACCGCGCATCACCAACGTGGGCCAGTCGGCGCTGGACTACAGCTGGATGGACCGGGTCGACACCGAGAACGGGGTGTTCATCACCGCCGAGGGCCTGCTGATGTACCTGCAGCCTGACGAGTCGATGGACCTGATCCGCCAGTGCGCCAAGCGCTTTCCTGGCGGTCAGATGTTCTTCGACCTACCGCCGACCATCGTCAAGAGAGTCGCCCCCAACGGCATTCGGGCGAGTAGGCAGTACCGGGTGCCGCCGATGCCGTTCAGCCTGTCGATCAACCAGTTGCGGGCACTGGTCGGCGCCGTCCCCGGGCTCAAAGCCGTGCACGACGTACCGATGCCGCGGGGGCGCGGATTCATGTTCAAGACCCTGTTCCCGGCGATCTGGCGATTCGGTCCGCTGAAGCCGTTCCGGGGGGTCTACGCCCTGCTCGAGTTCGGCTGATTCAGCCGAACTCGGCATCCAGATAGCGCCGCGCCTCGTCATGCCCCAGGCCCAGCGCACGGGCCGTTTCGGCGTAGGCACGGGCGGCGGCCGCCATCGCCGCGTCGGTCGGGTCGCGGCGCGCGACGAAACTCCCCTGGCGGCCGCGGGTTTCGACGACGCCGGCGGTCTCCAGTTCCCGATAGGCGCGGGCAACGGTGTTCACCGCCAGACCGAGTTCGCCGGCCAACTCTCGGACGGTGGGCAACTTGGCACCGGCCGGCAGGCGGCCGTCCCGAACCGCCTCGATCACCCCGAGGCGCACCTGATCGAAGATCGCCGCACCGGATCGACCGTTCACCTGAAGCCACTCGGCTAACTGCGACACAGGTCCCAGTATGGCCCACCGATGACCCGCTTCGGGGCACTCCCGACGGGTTTGCCATGTGCAAACGCGCAGCTAAACACGTATAATTCGGGTCACGAGGCGGTCACTCAGGCGGCCGTTCATTCGCGCTCTGGGTTCGCGTTTCACTGCGGGGGGCTAGTGCCGACCGATCATGAAAGGGCACTGGGTTGACCGATTCCACTCGCATACGGATCGCGGTTTTCAGCGGGGCGGGGATCTCCGCCGAGAGCGGGGTGCCCACCTTCCGAGACGACGAGACCGGACTGTGGTCGAAGTACGACCCCTACGAAATCGCCAGCACCGACGGCTGGCAGAAACACCCGGAGCGGGTGTGGGCCTGGTACCTGTGGCGCCATCACCTGGTCAAGGAGGTCCAACCCAACCCCGGCCACGACGCGGTGGCGATGTGGCAGGACTACGCCGACGTCACCGTGATCACCCAGAACGTCGACGACCTCCATGAGCGTGCCGGCAGTCGCACCGTTCACCATCTGCACGGCAGCCTGGCCGAATTCTGGTGCGACACCTGCGGTTCCCGCTACCACGGCCCGGTGCCCGATATGCCCGAACCGGTGTTGGAGAAGGAACCCCTGCGATGTGAGTGCGGGGGCTTGATCCGGCCGGGGATTGTCTGGTTCGGCGAGCAACTGCCCGACGAACCGTGGCAGGCGGCCGTGGAGGCGGTGTCGAATTCCGACCTGGTGGTGGTCGTCGGCACCTCTGGCCTGGTCTACCCGGCCGCTTCGCTACCCGATCTCGCGCTGGCGCACGGTTCGACGGTGATCGAGGTCAACCCCGAAGCCACTCCGCTGTCGTCCTCGGTCACCATATCGGTGCGGGAGAGCGCCGGTGCCGCGCTGCCCACGCTCCTGCAGCGGCTGCCTGAATTGCTGCCGAAGAACTAGGTTTTCACCGCGCGTCCGAGGGCGACCTCCGCCACCGGCAGCGGCGCCCACGCCGGGAGGGTCATCTGGTGGCGGGTCGCCTGGACACTGAATCCGGCTCCGGTGATCGCCTTCTCGGTGTGCCGGTGGGTGTGGCAGTTCCCGGACATCCGCGGCCAGAAGCTGGCGTCAGCCAGTCGTTGGATCGCCCCGCGCCAGCCCGGGCTGGCGACGTGTTCGAAATAGCGCAGCTCACCCCCTGGCCGCAGCACCGACTTGAGCTGCTGTAGAACGGCGTCCGGGTTCTCGACCGAACACAGCACCAGTGAGCACACCACCGCGTCGAACGGTTCGACGTCACCGAGGGCCTCGATCGTCGATGCGATGACGGTGACCGGCACGGCCGCTTCGGCTGCGGCGGCACGGGCTTTGGGCACCAGCCGGGTTTCCGGTTCGAGAGCCACCACCTCGGTGACGGTATCCGGGTAGAAGGCGAAGTTGGTTCCGGTGCCGGCACCGACCTCGAGGACCCGGCCGGACAGCCCGGCCAGGTTCTCGGTACGCAGCCGGCGCATCAACGGCGTCTCATGGGCGGACATCACCGTCCACAGCCGCGCGAAGAACGGGTGGTCCAGGGTGGTGGGAACCGTCGGCGAGGTCACCGGCTCACTGTAACCAGCTGTTCGGGGCCGGTGGGGCGCGGCGGCGGGGGCTCTTCGGTGAGACCGAACCGCTCATGCAGCCGCACCAGCGGTCGCGGCGCCCACCAGTTCCGTTTACCCATGACATGCATGAACGCCGGCAGCAGCGCCATCCGCACCAGTGTCGCGTCCACCAGCACGGCCAGCGTCAGGCCCAGTCCGAAGATGCGCATGAAGGACACCTGGGCGGCGATCAGGGCCGCGAAGGCGATCGCCATGATCAGGGCGGCGGCGGTGACGACCCGGCCGGTGCGGGCCAGGCCGAGCGCCACCGCCTCGTCGCTGTCGGCCCGGGTGCCCGCCGACTGCAGCCAATACTCCCGGATCCGGGCCAGCAGGAAGACCTCGTAGTCCATCGACAGCCCGAAGGCCACACAGAACATCAGCACCGGGATATTCGCCTCGAGCGTCCCGGTGGGAGTCGTGCCCAGTGCGCCGAGGTGGCCGTCCTGGAACACCCACACCAGAGCGCCGAAGGCCGCCGAGAGCGACAGCACGTTGAGCACCAGCGCCTTCAGCGGCAACACCAGGCTTCCGGTCAGCAGGAACAGCAGGACGAAGGTGATCACCCCGATCAGGGCCAGCACGAGCGGCATCCGGGAGGTGACAGCGCTGACGATATCGTCGTTGACCTGGGCGCCCCCGCTGAACAGCACCTCCCGGCCGGCCGGCTCGGGCACCGCGTGCAACCGTTCCAGCTGCAGCTTCGAGGCCTCGGTGAACAGCGGGGCCGTGCTTCGCACCGAGAGGAAGGCGCTGCCCTCGGCGACCCCGGCCGGCGCCGACGGCGGGCCCACCCGATTGCCGCCGGCGAAGGTACCGCCGGGAGCGGACACCAGCGACACGTCCGGCACCCTGGACAGATCCGCGGCGTACCGGTCCAGTTCCGCCGGGCTGGCCCCCTCGGCGTCCGGGATGACGATGTTCATGCCGGAGTACAGGTTGCTGGCGAAGTCGTTGCGCAACTGGTCGCCGACCTGGTGCGCCGACGCCGTCTTGGGCAGCACCCGGTCATCGGGGTTGCCGAACTCGATGTGCAGGAACGGAGTCCCGAGCAGAACCAGCAGCGCGATGATCGCGGTACCCACCGGAATGGCGCGGCGCATCACGGCTTTGGTGGACCGGTACCAGAACTGCTGCTCGACCGGCTTGGGCTCGGGATCGCTGCGGCGCAGCTCACGGCGGACCAGCCGTCTCATGTCGTAGCGGTCCAGCCGTCCGCCCAGGACCACGATGGCCGCCGGGGTGGCGACCACCGCGGCGGCCGCGGCGAACGCCACGGTCGCGATGCCGGCGTAGGCGAAGGACTTCAGGAAATACATCGGGAAGAGCACCAGCGCCGACAGCGACAGCGCGACGGTCACCGCCGAGAACAGCACCGTGCGTCCCGCGGTGCACATAGTGCGGACCAGTGCGGTCTCCCGGTCGGCGCCCCCGGCGATCTCGTCGCGGTAGCGGCTGAGGATCAGCAGGGTGTAGTCGATGGCCAACGCGAGTCCGAGGGCGGTGGTGATGTTGAGCGCGAACACCGACACCTCGGTGAAGAAGGTGACGGCCCGCAGCACCGACATCGTGCCGAGGATGGCCATCAGCCCCACCATCATCGGCAGGGCGGCGGCCACCAGCCCGCCGAAGACCCACACCAGCACCAGGAAACTCAGCGGGACCGCGATCATCTCCATGCGCACCAGGTCCCGCTGGGTTTGCGCGGTGATCTCCTTGTAAATCATCGCGGTGCCGCCCGCGCGGATGGTCAGACCATCCCGCTCGGCGGTGGCCTGCTCGGCGAGTGGCGCGGCGTACTCCTGGGCCTTGTCCTCGCCGCCGGCCAGCGTCGCCACGATGAGACCGGTGTCGCCGTCGCGGCTGAGCAACTCCCCTGCCGCGGCCGGCGGCGATGTCCACGGCGATGTCACACCCAGCACGTGCGGGGAATCCGCCAGCACACCGACGATCTCGGTGCCGGCAGCACGGGCGCGGGGACCGGTGGCACCCTCCGCGTCGGTGACCGTGATGAGCAGTTGCTGGTCGGTCTGGCTGAACTTCTCGCTGAGCAGGCGGGTCGCCTCGGCCGACTCAGAGCCAGGATCCTGAAAGCCCCCGGCCGACAGGTGGTTCGCTATCGAAGCCCCGAACACCCCCGTGAACGCCATCAGAAGCGCGGAGACCATCAAGATCAGCCGCGGTGAGCGGGTAGCCAGCAGGGCGATGCGGTGCAGCACGGCCGCGGTCCTTTCCCGCATTCAGCAAACTCGGTTCCCGACCAGTCTCGTGACCCGGGGATGGCCGGTCAATCGCAGCGGCGGCCCGTTACCCGCCGGTAAGAATTGCCACCATTTTCCGAAACGTGACTCAATGATTCCTTAATCGAAACCCATACGCTCAACAGCATGTGGATCGACGACACCAGTGCCGATGTCATCAAAGTTGACTTCGAAGCCCTGTATCACGGTGACTTCCTCGTTGAGGGTGACACCTCCGAGCAATTCATCGACGTTGCCTGACACGGTCGGCTGACTTCGCGTCAGCCACCAGCCGGGCAGCATCGGTTGCCCACCTCCGACTGCCCATCTACAGCCAACAGACAAGTGCCCGCCTGGTTTTCAGGCGGGCACTTGTCGTCTGAGCTCACAACTGGCTCAACGAGATGCCCCTCGTCAGGCACTCACCGAGGTGGCGGCGGTCACCATTCCCGACAACCGGCCGGTGATGATCTCCTCGGCCTCCGTGACGATCCGGCTGACCAGTTCGGCACAGGTCGGCACATCGTGGATCAGGCCCATCACCGTGCCGACCGTCCAGATCCCGGCGTCGAGGTCTCCCTCATCGAACACCCGCCGGCCCCGCGACCCGGCGACCAGATCCTTGACGTCGGTGAACTGACCGCCGCCAGCGAGGATCTCCACCACCTGGCGCGACACCGCGTTGCTCGCGACCCGCGCGGTGTTGTGCAGCGACCGGAAGATCAGTTCGGTGCCACGCTCGTCGCCGTCGACGATAGCCTGCTTGACGTTGTCGTGAATGCACGACTCGACGGTGCACATGAAACGGGTGCCCATGTTGATGCCGTCGGCTCCGAGTGCCAGAGCGGCTACCAGTCCGCGGGCATCGCCGAAACCGCCGGAGGCGATCATCGGGATCTCGATCTTCTCGGCGGCGGCCGGAATGAGCACCAGCCCGGGCACGTCGTCCTCACCGGGGTGCCCGGCGCACTCGAACCCGTCGATACTGATGCCGTCCACACCAAGACTCTGCGCTTTGACCGCGTGTCGCACCGAGGTGCACTTGTGCAGCACCTTGATGCCGTTGTCGTGGAACATCGGCAGGTGCGGGGCCGGGTTGGAGCCCGCGGTCTCGACGATCTTGATGCCGGCATCGACGATCACCTGACGGTATTCGTCATAGGGCGGCGGATTGATCGCCGGCAGGATGGTGAGGTTCACCCCGAACGGCTTGTCCGTGAGCTCGCGGGTCTTGTCGATCTCGCGGGCCAGATCCGCCGGGGTGGGCTGAGTCAGCGCGGTGAGGAATCCCAGCGCGCCCGCATTGGCCACCGCGGCGACGAGCTCCGCGCGTCCGACCCACTGCATGCCGCCCTGGGCGATCGGGTGCTCGACACCGAAAACCTCGGTGAACTTGGTCTTGATTGCCACTGTCTTCCTCTCCTGCCTAGCCGGGTCCGATGCTCTTCGCGCAAGCGCTCATCGCGGAGCCATGCGGATGGCCCCGTCGAGGCGGATCACCTCGCCGTTGAGCATGGGGTTTTCCACGATGTGCACCGCCAGCGCGCCGTACTCGCTGGGGTTGCCCAGCCGCGAGGGGTGCGGCACCTGCGCGCCGAGGGACGCCTTGGCCGGCTCCGGCAGGCCCGCCAGCAGCGGCGTGTCGAACAGTCCGGGAGCGATGGTCATCACCCGGATCTTCTTGTCCGCCAGATCGCGGGCGATCGGCAGGGTCATCCCGACGACGCCGCCCTTGGACGCCGAGTACGCCGCCTGACCGATCTGACCGTCGAAGGCCGCCACGGAGGCGGTGTTGATGATGACCCCGCGCTCCTCGTTGCCGGGGCCGCCGATCGGGTCGGCGTTCATCATCCGCTCGGCACCCAGACGCAGCACGTTGAAGGTGCCGACCAGGTTGATGTTGACGATCCGGGCGAACTTGTTCAGCGGGTAGACCCCTCCCTTGCCCAGAACCCGGATGGCGTCGCCGGTGCCGGCGCAGTTGACCACGATCCGCACCGGGCCGAGGGTCTCGGCAACGTCGAGGGCCGCGGCGACGGCCTCCTCGTCGGTGACGTCGGCGGCGGCGAAGCGGACCCGGTCGGCACCGGGAGCGGCGTTCAACTCCTTCGCGACGTCCTCGCCCTGGGAACTGGGCAGGTCCAGGATGACCACCTTGGCACCCTCGTCCAGAAGCGCCTTGGTCGTGGCCAGACCCAGGCCCGAAGCCCCACCGGTGACGACGGCTACCGCGTCTTTGATCTCCACTGCGCGCTCTTCCTCTCGGGTCGACCTACTGGTTGGTTGGGACTATACCGGGCGATGCTTAGACCCAGTCGTCCAGCACGGCGTCGTTGTCCTGACCCGGGGCCCGCGGTGACCGGGGTTTGTCCGGCTGGGTGCGGGAGAAGCGGGGCGCCGGCATCGGGAACACCGAACCGTTCTCGGTGTAGAAGCCACCCCGCTCGGTGTTGTGCGCCTCGGACTCGATCTCGGCGAAGCTGAGCACCGGGGTGACGCAGGCATCGCTGCCGGCGAACACCGCGGCCCAGTGGTCGCGATCGTGGGCGGCGAAGGTTTCGGTGAGGATCGCCCGCAGTTCCGGCCAGCGGGTGACGTCGTTCTGCCCCGGCAGCGTGCCGGGATCGAGGCCGAGGTTCTCCACCAGTTCGGCATAGAACTGCGGTTCGATGGAGCCGACGGCGACGTAGCGACCGTCGGCGCACTCGTAGGTGTCGTAGTACGGCGCGCCGGTGTCGAGCATGTTGGTGCCGCGGACGTCACTCCACAGTCCGGTCGCCCGGAATGCGAACATCATCTGCGCCAACACCGACGAACCGTCCACCATCGCGGCGTCGATCACCTGCCCCGTGCCGGAGCGTTCCCGCTCGTACAGCGCCGACAGGACTCCGACGAGCAGGAACATCGATCCGCCGCCGAAGTCGCCGACCAGGTTCAGCGGCGGGACGGGCCGTTCGTTGACCCGGCCGATCGCGTGCAGAACCCCGTTGAGCGAGATGTAGTTGATGTCGTGGCCGGACTGCTGACTGCGCGGACCGGTCTGTCCCCAGCCCGTCATCCGCGCGTAGATCAGACGTTCGTTGACCTTCGCGCAGTCCTCCGGCCCCAGCCCCAACCGTTCGGTGACCCCGGGACGGAATCCCTCGATCAGCACATCCGCCTTGGCGATCAGCGCCAGCACCCGATCGCGGTCGGCCTCGTTCTTCAGGTCGGCGGTCACCGACCGGCGGTTGCGCAGCAGGTAATCACCGCTGGGGCCCGGGTTGGGGATCCTGCTGGGGCGTTCGACGCGCACCACGTCGGCGCCGAGGTCACCGAGGATCATCGCGGCATGCGGTCCGGGTCCGATCCCGGCCAGTTCGATGACCCGCAGGCCCTGCAGTGGTCCAGCCATAACGCTTACCGCCCTTCGTCCGGGTGAGGTGAACTACTCGGGTGGACTCTTTGTACCGTGTCCAAGCGTGACCTCCTACGCCGGTATCGACGACCTGACCGTCACCCTCGACGGACACGTACTGACCGTGACTCTGAACCGTCCCGACAGCTTGAACTCGCTGACCGAGGCGATGCTGACGACGCTGGCCGACACCCTGGATCGGGCCGCGCTCGACCCCGAGGTGAAGGTGGTGCGACTCGACGGTGCCGGGCGCGGGTTCTGCGCGGGAGCCGGGATCAGCGCGGAAGATCAAGCGGCGCAGGCCAATAGCCCGACCATCGATGGTCTGCTGCTGGCCGCCAACCGCGCGGTACGGTCCATCACCACGCTGCCCAAACCGGTGGTGGCGGTGGTGCACGGCCCGGCCGCAGGAGTCGGCGTGTCGCTGGCCCTGGCCTGCGATGTCATCGTCGCCTCGGAGAAGGCGTTCTTCCTGCTGGCCTTCACCAAGATCGGGCTGATGCCCGACGGCGGGGCGTCGGCCCTGGTGGCGGCGGCGATCGGGCGGGTCCGGGCGATGCGGATGGCGTTGCTGGCCGAACGGATCTCGGCGACCGACGCCTTCGAGTTCGGTCTGGTGTCCTCGGTGCACCCCGCAGATGAGGTGGCGGCCGCCGCGGCGGCGGTGATCGACACCCTGGTGACCGGACCGGCGGTCGCACTGCGCAAGACCAAGCAGGCGATCAACGCCGCGACCCTCACCGAACTGGAGGCGGCTCTGGACCGCGAGACCGAAGGTCAACTGATTCTGTTGCGCTCCAAGGATTTCGCCGAGGGCACCCGGGCGTTCCAGGACCGCAGAACGGCCTCATTCAGCGATCAGTGAGCAGGCGGGCCGGCTCGATCAGTGAACCGCGGGCCGGTCACAGCCCGAAGATCGGCGGCAGGGCCAGCACCATGATCAGGCCCCACACCAGATGGGTCAGCGTGGGCGCCAGCACTCCCCCGGTCGCCCGCCGTTCCAACGCGCAGACGGTGCCGAGGATCACCGCGGCGAAGCCGAGCATCGGGTTGCCACTGGCCGCGGTGGTGATGACGTACAGCAGCGTGGAGACCAGCACCGGATGCCAACGGTCCAGTGCCGTGTAGAGCGCTCCCCGGAAGAACAGTTCCTCGGCCAGCCCGTTGACGAGGGTGATCGCCACGATGATCCATAGCGGACCGAAGTTGGTGTATTCCAGCACCCGGGTGACCCGTTCGGCGACCGGCGGAATCTCGCGAACCACCAAGCCGCCCGCCAGGAACAACCCGCCCAGGAGCAGCCCGATCGCCGTCCCGGTGATCACCGGCCGCTGGTTGCGGCCCTGCCAGCGCACCGAGCCCAGGTGGAGCGGGCCGGACAGGAAGGCGCCGGCCGCCCACGTCGCCGCCAGCGCCACCGTCAGCCAGTAGAACGACGCGTCGCCGGGTGTGCTGCGCAGCGAGAATCCGAGCAGCACGGCACCGGCCACCAGCACGAAGCACACGATGACCTGGCGCCGCCGGACCACCGACGGCCATTCCTGATTGGGCGCGGCCTTTCGGGTGGCCGCCCCGCGGATTTCCTCAAGCACCGTCTGTCACCGTACGGAAAAGGGGCGGGGAAGAGGATGACGCAAGTCTGACATCACTCGGGTTTCGCCAGGGCTAGCCGACTGTCTCGCGGTGCATGTCCATCAGTCGCTCGTAGACGGCGGCGTTGCCCCGGTTGGCGGCCAGTTCCGCCTCGCTGAGTTCGCGACGCACCCGTCCGGGCACCCCGGCGATCAGCGACCGTGGCGGGACCACCACGCCCTGCGGAATGAGGGCGCCGGCGGCAACCAGGGACCCGGCCCCGACCACCGCTCCGTTCAGGACGATCGCGCCCATTCCGACCAGCACTCCGTCCTCGATGGTGCAGCCGTGCAGCACGGCGTTGTGGCCGACGCTCACCCCGGACCCCACCCGGACGGGGTACTCCGGATCGACGTGAATGGTCACCCCGTCCTGAATATTGGTGCCGGCACCGATATCAATCGGTTCGGCCTCCGCCCGCAGGGTCGCCGAGTACCAGACGCTGGCCCGCGCACCGAGTCGGACCTGTCCGATCACGGTGGCGTTCGGGGCCACCCAGGATTCGGGATGAAGCTCCGGTTGACGACCGCGTAAGCCGATGATCAGGGGTTTCGGCGATTCTGAGGGCATCCTGGCAATCTAGCGTTTTGGGTAACGAAACGGGCCGCGACTACGATTCCTACCTCGTGAGCACTCGTACCAGCATCCTGGGCCCCAAGACGATGGGCCTCGCCGCGGCTGTCGCCGCCATCACGATCGCGATCCCGACGGCAGTCCATGCATACGCCGAACCCGAGACAACGACCACCGCACCGACCACGACCGAGTCGGCCGCCCCCAGCAGCACCGGAATTCCGGTTCCGACCTCGACCAAGGTTCCCGACCCGCAGGGGCCGGGGTGCGACGACTACCGCAAGAAGGTGCCGACCGGAGCGGGCTCCATCGAGTCGATGGCACTGCAGACCGGCTCGCAGGCCATCGCGAACAACCCCGAACTGAGCACGTTCAGCGCGGCCATCTCCGGCAAGCTGAACCCTGAGATCAACATCGTCAGCGTCCTCGACGGCGGCCCGTACGTCGTCTTCGCGCCGACCAACGCCGCGTTCGCAAAGCTCGACTCGGCGACCCTGGAGACCCTGAAGACCGATCCGGTGGTGCTGCTGCCGACGCTCTTCTACCACATGGTGCTGGGCTACCTCGGCCCCAACGACGTCGCCGGCAAGATGCCCACCCAGGACGGCCGCACGATCGTCGTGAGCGGTAAGGGCGGCGATATCAAGGTCAACGACAATCGGGTGACCTGCGCCTACACCGCCCGCGGGGCCTACATCTACATGATCGACACCGTGTTGACGCCGCCGACGCCGGAGGCCGAAGCCGGTGCGTCGACCTCCGCGACGACGACGCCGACCACCAGTGCGGCCGAGACCAGCGGGGCGGCCACGACGACCCCGTCGAGCGCGCCCTCGACCACCGGATCGGCGACGACCACGACGCCCAAGCAGGCGGCCTAACCGACCGTCTGCTCAGGCATCGTCAACCAGAGCGACGCGCGCCCCGGTCAGCGGGCCTTCCAGATCGGGGCGCGCTTCTGCGCGAAGGCCAGCGGCCCCTCCATCGCGTCCTGCGAGCTGAACACCGCCCGCATCGCCCGGTTGGACCGCTTCCAGGCATCCGTCTCCGCGGTCACCACACCGTCATCGGCGCCGACAGCCACCCGCTTACTGGCCTGCACGGCCAGGGGGGCGTTCACCGTGATCTTGTCCGCGAGGGCCAGTGCGGCGTCCAGAACGGTCCCGTCCGGGACGACCTCGTTGATCAGCCCCCAGCGGGCCGCCTCCTCGGCGGTGATCGGCTCACCGGTGACCAGCAGCCGCATCCCGATCTTTCGGGGCAGTTGCTCGACGATCCGGAAGATCCCGCCCGCGGCGGCGATCAGCCCCCGCTTGACCTCGGGCAGTCCGAACTGCGCGCTGGCTTGCGCGACCACCAGGTCGCTGGCCAGGGCGAGTTCGGTGCCGCCACCGAGAGCGGTGCCGTTGACGGCGGCGATCACCGGCTTGTCGATGAAATGCTGCACGAAGCCGGCGAATCCCCATTCGGGGTGGTCGGGATGGAAGATGTTCTCGCCCCGGGAGATCGCCTTGAGATCGGCGCCGGCACAGAATGACTTGTCGCCCGCGCCGGTGATCACGACGGCCCAGATCTCCGGGTCGCCCTGAGCCAGCGCGAGGGCGTCACCGATACCGACACTGACCGCCTGGTTGACCGCGTTGCGGGCCTCCGGCCGGTTGATCGTGATGACCAGGGTGTTACCCCGGCGCTCGGTCAGAGCGCCGGGGGCTACGTCCGACACTGCGTCTGTCATCAGAGCAGCTCGAGGATCGTGGCGTTGGCCTGGCCGCCGCCCTCACACATGGTCTGCAGACCGTACCGAATGTTGTTGTCCCGCATGTGATACAGCATCGTCGTCATGATCCGGGCACCCGATCCGCCCAGCGGGTGGCCCAGCGCGATGGCACCGCCGTTGGGGTTGAGCTTCTTCTCGTCGGCGCCGATCTCCTTCAGCCACGCCATCGGAACCGGGGCGAACGCCTCGTTGACCTCGAACACCCCGATATCCGACACGCTCAGCCCGGACTTCTTCAGCGCCTTCTGGGTGGCCGGAATCGGAGCCGACAGCATCATCACCGGGTCGGCGCCCGCCAGCACGGCGGTGTGCACGCGGGCCAGCGGCTTGAGCCCCAGCGACTTCGCCTTCTCCGCCGACATGAACAGCAAGGCGCCGGAGCCGTCGGAGATCTGCGAGGAGTTGCCGGCGTGGATGACACCGTCTTCCTTGAAGGCGGGCTTGAGCTGGCCCATCTTCTCCAGCGTGGTGCCCAGCCGGATGCCCTCGTCCTTGTTCATGACCGCGGACTCGGCGCCGTCGGCGGCCTCAACCGTGATGCCGACGATCTGGTCGTCGAACGCGCCGGAACTCTGTGCGGCACCGGCCTTCTCATGCGAGTCCAGCGAGAACTGGTCGAGCATCTCGCGGGTCAGGCCCCACTTCTCGGCCATCATCTCCGCGCCGATGCCCTGATTGGGAGCGCGGTGGTAACGAGCCTTGAAGCTGGCCGAATACGGGTTGCCACCGTTGGCCAGCGACGCGCCCATCGGGGTGCGGGACATGGATTCCACGCCGCCGGCGATGACGACGTCATAGTGGCCCGCCACCACGCCGGCCGCGGCGAAGTGCACCGACTGCTGGCTCGATCCGCACTGCCGGTCCACCGTCACACCCGGGATCGTCTCCGGCCACCCCGCGGTCAGCACCGCGGTACGGGCGATGTCGAGGGCCTGTTCACCGGCCTGCATGACGCAGCCCCAGATCACGTCGTCGACGATCTCCGGGTCGATCCCCGCGCGATCGGCCAGTCCGCGCAGCACCTGCGCGGACAGTTCGGCCGGGTGGACACCGGACAGTCCACCGTTACGCTTGCCGACCGCCGAGCGCACAGCCTCGACGATTACCGCTTCCGCCATCGACATCTCCTTTTAGTTCTGCAATGGTTGCTCCCCGATTCTGACAACCAACCAACCGTTTGGTCAAAGAGGGTGCCCGTCCGGCGCGGAGTCACCGCAGCGCGAACACCAGGCGGTCGAGATAGTCATCGACGTCGACGGTCACCGAATCGGCGTGCACGCTGATCGCCACGGTGTCCCCGAGTCCGTGGACACCGTGGGTGAGGCTCTGCATCGGCGATAGCGCGGGAAACCCCGCGGAGAATCGCACCGGTCGGCCGCCGAAACTCAGATCGGCGGGCCCGCGATTCACGCTGGAGACGACGGTGTTGCCGGTGACGGTGGCCGAGCGCACCGCCGGATCGAATTTGCCCATCCCCCAGCGCAGCAGCACCGCGGGGGTGGCCGCGAAGGCCGCCGCCGCCGACCGGGTGGCCGGGTGTTCACCGCGGTGGCGCGCCGCGGCCAGATCGGCGGCGATCCGCCGGGCCCGTTCGCCCCGAGCCTGTTCGGGGTACAGGCCGATCGACACGTTGCGGAAGTTGTTGCGCGACTGGGCCGGCGGCGGTCCCGCGACGGGCACCTCGGCGGCGAGCGCGCTGATGTCCTCGCCCCGTCCGTCGAGGTAGCCGCCGAGCGCCTCGCCGATGGCCGCCAAGGCGGCGACGGTCACCGTGCGGGTGCGCAACCGGTCCCGAGGGATCACCAGCGACCGCAGCACCGGTTCCCCCGCGGGCGCCGCATTGACGCTGAGGACGGGGCGCGGAGGAGGCGACGGCGGCAGATCGCGGTGCGCCCGCGCCGCCGCGACACCCAGCAGAAGCGGGTTGCCGCGACGGGGCGCGGCCACCGGAGGCACCGACACGCGGCGGCCCAACAGCAATGCGGCCAGCGCGGAGCACCGGTTGCCGTCGCCCAGGGCGTGCGACATCTGCACCACGACGGTCCCCGGGGCGAAGAGGTGCACCCGCCAGGTCATCCGGGTGGCGTCGAGTCGGCCCAGCCGCGCGATCGCCCCGAAGTCGACGGGAGCCGCCGGCCCCTGGTCCGATGCGGTGACGATCTCCTCGTCATGGAGGACGAACTGCTCGTCGGTCACCTCCGCAGGCACCCATCTCGGGTAGCGCCAGCGGCGGTCGTCGGCCACCCGCAGCCGGAACTCGGCACAGTTCTGGGCCCGGCGCCGCACCCCGACCAGCGCCCCGGGGTCTACCCGGCAGCCGAACACCGGGCCGTCAAACACCGGGCCATCAAACACATAGACCAGGAACTGATCGTTGGGCAGCACCGACGACAGCCAGAACAGTTGCGCGTCGGCGGCGGCTAGCTCGGCCATCGGCGCCGTCAGCGCAGGAAGCCGACGATACGTCGGGCCACCTCGTCGGGCTGTTCCAGCTGCAGGAAGTGCCCGGCCCGCTCGACGACGGCCACCTCGCTGCCGGCGGGCAGGACGTCCCGCACGAACGGGGTGAACGCGGCCGTCATACAACCGTCCCGGGAACCGTGCAGGTAGAGCGTCGGCACCCGGGGCGGTCGGGTCCACCAGCGGTGCAGCTCGGCGTAGCGGGCCGGGGGCCGGTAGTTGCGGATGGTGGCGCGATACGGCCCCAGCGCCGCACGCCAGCGCTCCGGCGCGCCGATGGCGTCGTGAACGTGGCGAAGGTCCTCGGTCGCGTCGTACCCGGGCGACCAGCGCCGCCACAGCAGCGGGACGATCCACGGTCCGGACCGTTCCGGCGCGAACGGCAGCTGGAAGTAGCTGATGTACCAGCTGCGCAGAAGTTGTCCGGGCAGCAGTGCCGCCAGCCCGGCGGGCGGTGGCCCGCCGCGCAGCAGTGCCGCGGCGGGGGGTACCGACATCACCACGGCACGCCGGAAGGGGCTGTCCGGCATGGCCGCCAGGCCGGTCGCCGCGATGGCACCCCAGTCGTGGCCGATCACCACATCGGCATCGGTCGGCCCGGCCGTCGCGTACACCCGCAGCGCATCGTCCATCAGTGCGCCGAGATGGTAGGCACCGTCGGAGGGCACCGAGGAGGGCGCGTAGCCACGCATGAAGGGAGCCACCACGCGGTAGCCGGCCGCCACCAGGTGGCCCGCCAGGGTGCGGAAGCCCAGTGCGGTATCGGGAAACCCGTGCAGGCACAACGCGATCGGCGCCGATCCGGACCTACCCGCCGACTCCGTGGCCGTTCCGTCGGGCGACCAGGACAGCGCCGTCAGTCGCACGGTCGGCGCGAGGACCTCGATGCGGCCCGGTTCAGTCATACCGTTCCCCCTAAGATCTGGTCGGATTAGATCTGGTCGAACCCGGCGACCAGCCACCGCCCGTCGACCTTCTGCATCGTCACCCGGTAGCGCGCGGGGTTGGCGACCGGGGCCTCGCGACCGACGGTCAGGGTCTGGTCGACATACGCGAGCAGCACCGCGCGATCCTCCTCGGCCGAGATGACCCCGGCAGCCGGCACCGACACCGACGACGACATCTTCTTACCCTTGGCGTTGGGAATGACGACGGTCTGGATGGCCTGGGTGTAAGCCTCCAGGAAGGCCCCGGTCAACCGGTCGCGGGCGGCGGTGAGCGTCTGCTCCGCATCTTCCGGCCGATAGCTGCCCATCACGACGATGGATTCGCGGGCGGCCACGACCGCCTCGTCCCCCGCCCGGTGGGCGTCGTTGCGCGCCGAACCGTCCCACAGCAGCCCGATCGACAGTGCCACCAGGACGACCAGCGCACCGGGCGCCAGCAACGATCGGGCGCCGTCCCGGGCGATCCGGGACTTCACGGCGCCCACCACGGAACCCACTGCCGCGCTCACCGGGGCGGGCACCCGGATCCGCACGCGGCTCACGGCACGAACTCCACTTGGGAAACCTTCATGCCGTCGTCGGTCTTCACCACACCGATGCGGGTGCGCCATCCACGCGGTGACTGCTCCGGCACACCCCGGTTGGAGGTCATGACGTTGAGCGCGACCAGCACTCGGCCCTCGTCGCCCTCGACAGACTCCACGGCCGCCTCGACGAGGGTCCCGACGGACTTCGACTGGGCCTTGCGCGCCGCGTCCTTGAACGAATCGGCCCGCTTCTCGAAGTCGTCCCGGAACGCGCCGGTCGACGAATCCAGGATGCGCTGCACGTCCTCGTCCACCCGTTCGTAGTCGATGGTGGTCAGGTTGACGGCACCCCGGGTGGCGGCCGCAACCATCTCGGCCCGGACGTCCTCCCGTTCGCGGGCCTGATAATCCCGGAATCCCAGCGTGATGGCGAGCACCCCGAGCAGGGCGAGTGCGACAGCCAGCACAGGCGGCTTCTGCGGTTTCGCCGGGACTTCCGGAGCCGGATCCTCGCTCACCGCGTAGAGGGTACCGGCCCGCCGTCGTCGCGCAGGGCCGCCACGACGGGCAGTGCCTCCTCCGGTGCGGCCATCAGAACCACCAGATCCCCGGGCCGGCCCAAACTCAGTGCCGTCCGCATCGCAACCATCGGGTCGGGCACAGCGGTGACCATGCCGGGGTTCACCCCGGCGTCGTTGAGCAGGGCGGCCGACCTCGCCAGCATCGCCGCCAACGGGTCAGCGGTCTCGGCGGCGTAGGCGGGATTCACCTCCTCCGGATAGGCACCCAGAACGAATACGTCGAACGTCTTCGCCAGTACCGCCATCACCGACGTCAGATGGCTCGGATGACGGGTACCCGCGTGCAGGTTGCACACGATCCTGCGGCCGGTGACCGGAAGCTCGGAGACGACCCGACACAATTCGTCCACTCCGGCCGGGTTGTGGGCGTAGTCCAGCAGGACCCGAAAGGGAAGACCGTCGAGGACGTTGTAGCGGCCCGGGTTCTGGTCAGCCGAGTTGGTGAAGCTTCCCAACGCGGTTCTGATGACGGGAAGGTCGAGGCCCTGGGCCCACGCGAGTGCAGCGGCGAACATCGCGTTGCTCACATTGACCCGCAGCAGACCGTCCATCGTGGCCGGCACCTCGTCGACCGGCATGATCATGGTCGACTCGGCGCCGACCGCGAGCATGATGCACCGCTGCCCGCAGCGCTCCGACAGGACGACGGCCTCACCACCGTCGGCGATGTGCCGCGCGATGGGCCCCGCGGTCGGATCCTCTGCCACCAAGATGTGCCGGCGGGTGCCAGCGCGGGCCAACACCGACAGACACTGCGGATCGTCGGCATTGACCACCACCGCGCCGTGGGCTCGCTCCAGCACCTCCGCTTTGAGTTCCGCCATCTGCTCAATGGTGTCGATTCCGTCGACACCGAGATGATCGTCTGAGATGTTCAGCAGCGCGGCCACGTCGTATCGGTCACAGGGGTGCCCGAATTCGAGTAGGCCCTTCCGCGGCACCTCGATCACGGCAACCTCTGTCGCCGAGTCGTTGAGCATGATCCTGCCGCCTGGATAGCCGGACAGGTTGTCGACGCTGACGATATCGCCACCGATCTTCACCTGCTGGGTGGTGCACACCGCGGCCACCGCACCGGTGGACATCCAGATGTGGTGCAGCATCAGTGCCGTTGTGGTCTTTCCGTTCGTCCCGGTGATCGCCGCGGTCGGAATCCGGCCCGAGCGGCCTGCCAGGAGAACGTCCAGGATCTCACCATTGAGATCCCGCTCCGGGTCACTGATCCAGTGCGGCCGGAATCCCGGCTGGGCGTTGACTTCACAGACGACTCCGCCGACTTCGCGCCAGGACCGGGAGATGTCGGGCGACAGGAAGTCGATCCCGGCGATGTCCAGGCCGACGATGCGCGCCACCCGCTCGGCGAGGTTCCGATTGTCCGGATGGACCACCGCGGTGACGTCGACAGCCGTCCCGCCGGTGCTGATATTAGGGGTGCGACGCAAAGGAATCCAGCGCCCGGCCGCCGGAACCGACTCGGCGGTAACACCCGCCTCGACCAACAGTTCCAGCGCCTCGGCATCGAGGACGACCTTCTTCATCAGACTGTGGAATTCGGTCCCGCGCCGCGGATCGGCGTTCAGACATTCCACCAGTTCTTCCACGCTGCTCACCCCGTCTCCGGTGATTCCGGCCGGGAGTCGGCGTGCGGCGGCGAGCAGCGTTCCCTCGACGACGAGAAGCCGGTGATCATCCCCGTCGACGTGCTTCTCGATGACAACCTGTCCCGGGCTGTAGTGGGCGGCGGCTTCGTAGGCGTGGCGCAGGGCCGCCTCGTCCTGGATCTGAAGTGTCACCCCACGTGCCTGTTCCTGGTCGACGGGCTTGGCGACCACTGGCCAACCGAGCGAATCGGCCAACGTCAGCGCCTCGTCGAACGACGAAGCGAGGTCGCCCGGGGTATCGGGACGGCAGAACCACACAACACCTGCATCGTGCGAAGCTTGTTTCCCGCGAGCAGCGCGGCGACGAAACCGGTTCTGCCGCTGAAATTGTCGGCCATCCGCAGGGCGGATCTTCCCCACCCGTACTGCACATGGCCGGACTGGACCTCGACCGGAATGCCCCGCTCAGCGGCTGCCAATGCGTACCGCAGCGCGCTGGGCGGCAGCCCGAACTTCCTGGCCTCTTCCATTCCGGGGCGGATGACCGCGGTGATGTCTCGGGCCGGGGCGGGCGAAGGGTCCGACCACAGTTCGATCAACCGCAGGGCGAGGCGCAGGCAGTCAGTCAGAACACCCTGGCGTTGCCACGGGAGGGCGAGTCGAACACGTCCCGACTCGCTACCGAGCACCCGTCCTCGATGGGCGGGGTCTCTGGCCCACCGCTGAAGGGCGACGGTCACAGCGACGATCCACTCGCCCACCCGTCCCGGCACGGACAGCTCACCCTGCGTCGGCCCCATGAGCACTACCGACGGCCAATCCGCCGGACTGATCCCGAACAACGGATCCTCCGGAAACAACGCCACCAGTCCGGCCCGGAGGCCCGGGAAAAGTCCATCGGCGCTCGCGACACCGTCGAGGCCTTCGATACAGACGGTGACCACAGCAGTCCGCTGGTGCAGTCCGGCGGTACAGCCGCGGAAAAGTCGCTCATCCTCGATGCGCAGTCTCAGCGGACCCTCGCCCATCACCGCTCCCGAACTGCGGATACCGAACCCGGTGCCGGGCGCATAACATGGTGACCGATGCCCGGTTGCTCCGGAACCCACCACCCGATCACCGGCTAGAGGTTACCCACATCGGCCCGGGTAACGTGGCCGTCCATGACCGGTCCCACGACCGCAGAGTTCCCGGTCGCCGACTCGCTCACTCTGGTGGCCGACGAATGGAACCGCAACCAGGACCTCCCAGGGCAGCCGACGGTCCTCATGCTGCACGGCGGAGGCCAGAATCGGCTCTCCTGGAAGAACACCGGGCAGTTACTGGCCGACAACGGGTTCCACGTCGTGGCACTCGACGCCCGTGGGCACGGCGACAGCGATCGCTCCCCGAACGGCGACTACACCGTCGACGCCCTCGCCCAGGACGTCCTGGCGGTGCTCGACCTGATCGGGCGCCCGGTCGTGCTGATCGGCGCCAGCATGGGCGGCCTGACCGGCATCAAGGTGGCGTACCGCGCGGGCCCGCAGCGGGTGACCAAACTCGTGCTGGTGGATGTGGTGCCCCGATTCGAAAGCGAGGGCAGCCACCGGATCCGCGACTTCATGACCAGGCACGTGCACGGTTTCGCGACCCTGGAGCAGGCTGCCGATGCCATCGCCGACTATCTCCCGCATCGCCGACGGCCGCAGAGCACCGAGGGCCTGAAGAAGAACCTGCGGTACCGGGGCGGTCGGTGGCACTGGCACTGGGATCCGGCATTCGTCACCTCCGCGGGAAGTGACCCGTTCGTCGACGTCGACATGCTCGAGAGCGAGGCCGTCGCCCTCCGGATTCCCATCCTGTTGATTCGCGGCAAGCTTTCCGACGTCGTGAGCAGCGAGGGTGTGGCCGACTTTCTGGCCAAGGTGCCGCACGCCCGGTTCGTGGAACTGTCCGACGCCGGGCACACCGCGGCCGGCGACGACAATGACGCCTTCAGCGAGGCGGTGGTGTCGTTTCTGCGGCAGAGCGACTGAACCGCCGAGGCTTACCGTTCGGGATCCGCCGGGGCGGTGGGGTCACCGGAGGCCAGCACGGTGCCGATGACGTCGGCGTCGACGCCCTGCGCCCAGGCCACCGCGGCGGCGAAGAGGACCGGGAGTGGCGCCGGGCCGCTGCCGACCGGACACATCAATCGGGTCCGGTTCTCCCCCTCCGCCAGCGTGAGCCAGTTCTGCCCGTCGACGGTCTCGATGAACACCGCATCACCGCCCACCGCGCAGTGCAGCGCCACCGAACCGGCATCCCGGGTCACCAGCACGTGGCGTGGCCCCGGAATCCGCAGCCGTAGGTCCATGCAGAGCGGGTCGTCGGCGTTGACGACGATCGCCCGGTGCGCCCGATGCAGGACGTCGGTATGTAAATCCACCACGTCGGCGTCGGTGCCGAGGATCGCGACGACGTCGTAGCGATCGCAGCCATGCCCGAGTTCGATGAGGTTGTCAGTGGGCACCTCGAAAACCGCCGCCTCGACGCCCGGGTCGGCGAGGATCATGTGGGTTCCGGGTTGCCCGGCGAGGTTGTCGGTACTGACGACGTCGTCCCCGATGCGCAGCACCTCCGTGGTGCAGACCCCGGTACGTCTGCCCGTCGCCTCCCAAATCTCTTGCAGCAGAAGGGCGGTGGCGCCAGTCTCACCGACTCCGACCACGGCCGCGGTGGGGATCCGCATCGGGCGGCCGGCGATCAGCAGGTCGAGGATCTCGCCGTTGACGTCCCAGTCCGGCCGGGCGAGCCAGTGCGGCATCAGCGCGGGCTGGGAGTTGACCTCGCACACGCATCCGCCCACCTCGCGCCAGGATCGGCTGATGTCCTCGATCAGCAGGTCCACCCCGGCGATATCGAGCTGCGCCACCCTGGCCACCCGTTCGGCGAGGGCGCGGTTGTCCGGGTGGATCACCGTCGACACATCCTCTGCGTACCCGCCGACTCGCCGGTAGGTCAGGTGCGCAAACCGCACCACCTGGCCCTTCTCGGGCACCGAGGTTTCATCCAGGCCCTGTTCGCGCAGGAACTCGACGCCCTCGTCGTCGAGTTTGACCGGCTTGACGACGACTGCGCGGCGTGGATCGGCGTTGGCGATGACGATCAGTTCGGCGATCGAGTGCACGCCGTCGCCGGTGACCTCGGGAGGGATCCGGCGGACCGCGTCCAGCAGCCGGCCGTGAACCACCAGCAGCCGGTGCGAGTCTCCGGGAACGTGTTTTTCGACCATCACCCGGCCAGGGCTCAGCGCGGCCGCGGCGGCGAACGCGCTGCGCAGCTTGTCGGTGCTGTCGATACCCGGGACGATCCCGGCGCTCATATCGAGAGCCGGCGGCTTGATCACCACCGGCCACCCCAGTTCGGCCGCCGCCGACTCGGCCCCCTCGTAATCGGCCACCACCCGCATGGCGGGGACCGGCACACCCACCGCCCCCAACAACGAACTCGTGGCGATCTTGTCCTTCGCCGTGCAGTGGGCGATCCAACCGGTGTGCCCGGTGAAGGTCCCGTGCAGCAGCTCGGCATCAGCGCCCCAGCCCAGGCGCAGAAACCCCAGCGTGATCGCGATCGGGATATCGCGCGCCACGGCGGCCTGGGCGAAGCGCAGTCCGTCGAGCACGAGCCCCGACGTGTGCAGAGCTTCCAGTCCGGTGTGGAAGTAATCGGTGACCTCGGCCAGGTCGGCAGCGTCGGGCTCCGGTTCCGACCACAACGGGATCAGTCGCACCGCCAGTTCGAGCGCACCGGAGAACACCGATTGCTGCCGCCACGGGATGGCCAGGAGTAGCCGGCTGGGATCGGCGTCGACGACGGCACCACGGAACGCGACGTCGTAGGCCCAGCGCTGCAGGATGACGGTGAGTGCCACCACCCACTGACCCAACCGCTGCGCCGGGGTGCACGGGCCGGCGGCGCCGTCGACCAGAAACGGTGCGGGCCAGTCCTGCTCATCGACACCGAAGAACAGGTAGTAGTTCTCCTCCGGGTAGAAGGCGCCCGCGCGGGCCTTCAGCCGCTGTTCAGTAGCCGCATCGAACGTGTCAACGCCGGTGACCGCCAACTCCACCAGAGCGGTGGGCTCGGCGAGTCCGAAGGCACATCCCGGCAGGAAGCGCCGGTTCCGCAGTTCCAGACGAACGCCGCTTGACATGTGATCCCGCCTCCCCCGATCGAGCGGGACTCCCGCCTGCATTGCCTACGCGCCCGGCTTGCCTACTTGCTCGGCTTGGTGGTTGCGCCGTGACGGAATTCGACCACATCGCCGTCCACCATCACATAGTCCTTGCCCTCGATGCGAACCTTCCCGGCGGCCTTGGCCGCCGCCATCGACCCGGCAGCCACCAGATCGTCGAAGGACACCACCTCGGCCTTGATGAACCCCTTCTCGAAGTCCGAGTGGATCACCCCGGCGGCCTTCGGTGCCGTATCTCCCTGGTGGATCACCCAGGCCCGGGCCTCCTTGGGCCCCGCGGTCAGATAGGTCTGCAGTTTCAGGGTGTGGAAGCCCGCCCGGGCCAGGGCATCGAGTCCCCGCTCGTCCTGGCCGATGGACTCCAGCAGTTCGGCCGCCGACTCGTCGTCGAGTTCCTGCAGTTCCGCCTCGATCTTCGCGTCGAGGAACACCGCGTCGGCCGGGGCGACCAGCGCCCGCAGTTCGGCGACCCGGGCCTTGTCTCCCAGGATCGTCTCGTCGCAGTTGAAGACGTACAGGAAGGGCTTGACCGTCAGCAGGTTCAGTTCCCGTAACAGCGCGGTGTCGACCTGCGCGGCGAACAACGTCGTGCCGGAATCGAGCACCGCCTGGGCTGCCACCGCCGCGTCGTAGATGCCCTTGCGGTCCTTGTTGGTGCGGGCTTCCTTCTCGAGACGTGGCAGCGCCTTCTCCAGGGTTTGCATGTCGGCCAGGATGAGTTCGGTCTCGATCACCTCGATGTCCGACCGTGGATCGACCTTGCCGTCCACATGGACGACGTCGTCGTCGGCGAACACCCGGACCACCTGGCAGATGGCGTCACATTCCCGGATGTTGGCCAGGAACTTGTTGCCCAATCCGGCGCCCTCGGAGGCGCCCTTCACGATGCCGGCGATGTCGACGAAGGTGACCGGCGCCGGCAGGATCCGCTCCGAGGAGAAGATCTCGGCGAGCTTGGTCAGCCGCGGGTCGGGCAGCGGAACGACGCCCTCGTTGGGCTCGATGGTCGCGAACGGATAGTTGGCAGCCAACACGTTGTTGCGGGTCAGCGCGTTGAACAGGGTGGATTTCCCGACATTGGGCAGACCGACGATTCCGAGGCTGAGGCTCACGGGTTGCCAAGTCTAGGAGAACCACCCAAAGCGACTCCCCGCCCGCAGCCACGCCGGGCGCGCTGGCACGGTCCGCCGCAGGTGAGCCGGTACGGTCTAAGGATGCCAGCAGAGCGGACGACGGCGGTTTCCCACGCCCGCCGTTCGGCATACCCGGGAGTCGCCGGCGTGCCCGCCTGGGCTGCCGTTGTGATCGCGGTCGCGGGCACCCTGCTCGGTATCGCGATCGAATCGGGCAGTGGACATCGCGAACTGGGTGCCACCTTCGCCGTCTGCTACGTCCTGGGCTGCGTCGGCGCCGTTCTGGCGGTGCGCCAGTCGGGAATCTTCACCGCGGTGATCCAACCGCCACTGCTGCTGTTCGTCGCGGTGCCGTTGGCCTACTTCCTGTTTCGCGGCGAGGAACTCAGCGGGCTGAAGGGCTTGCTGATCTCCTGCGGTTACCCGCTGATCGAGCGGTTCCCGCTGATGCTGTTCACCGCGTTGGCGGTGCTGCTGGTCGGCGTGGGACGCCGGTACCTCCCGTCGCCGCGGAGTGGATCGTTCGCTTCTGATCCGGTGGAAGAGGATGATCCGGCCGAGTCCGGCTACGGCGCCAGGGCGGCCGGGCTTTTCGGCGGCTTGGCAGCCCGGCTGTTCAACCGGGTGGACCCCTCCGATGAGGAGCGACCCCGGCACGGGATCGATCGGACCGGGACCGCACGGCGCTCGTCACGTACGGCACGCACCGGCCGCGACTCCCGGGAGCGCCCAACCCGCTCGCACCGTGGTGAACGGATTCCGTCCGATCAGCCGCGGCGGCAGTCCACCCGTCGCCCCGTCAGACCGTCCGCCGAAGGCGCGGGTGAGCCGGCCCGCCCGCGTCCGGCAAGGGGCTCAGGGCGGGGCCCGGGGATGGGTGACGCACCCCGGGGCTCTCGGCGTGATCGCGGTGAGGGACGTGACGGCTGGAACGGCTATGCACCCCGCCACGCACGGGGGGCGGACGAGCCGCCGCTCAGCGGTTACGCCCCCCGCAGGGGGTACGAGCCGCGCCGAGGGTACGAACCCCTGGCTGATTACGGACCGCGGACTGGTTACCAGCCCCGTGATGACGAACCGCGTGATTACGAACCCCGCAGTGGTTACGAACCCCGCAGCCGGGAGCCGCGCCGGGGCTACGAATCGCGTCGGAGCGAGGATCCGCCGCGGCGGTACGAGTCGGACCCCGGTCCGGCGCGCCGGCGATCCGAGCCGACCACCCGCCGCGGCGAGCGGGACCACCACCCGGTGTCCCGGGTCCGCTACCGGGGCAGCGAGCCGGATGGTCCGGAGTACCCGGACCATCCGCCACGGCGAAGCCGCTAGCCGCCCGCGGAGCGGGCCGGACGAATCTCCCGGGGCAGCGCGAACACCAGGGTCTCATTCGCTGTCGTCACGGTCTGCACCGTGCCGTAGCCCAACTCACCGAGACGGTCGATCACCCCGCGGACCAGAATCTCCGGCACCGAGGCGCCGGAGGTGACCCCGACCGTCGTCACACCGTCCAGCCAGGCCGGGTCGATGTCTTCGGCGTAGTCGATCAGGTAAGCGGAGTTGGCCCCGGCATCGAGAGCCACCTCGACCAACCGGACCGAGTTCGACGAGTTGCGGGAGCCGACCACGATCACCAGTTCGCACTCCGGCGCCATGGCCTTCACCGCGCCCTGCCGGTTCTGCGTCGCGTAGCAGATGTCATCGCTGGGCGGATCCTGCAGGGTCGGGAACCGCTCACGCAGTCGCGCCACGATCTCCATGGTCTCGTCGACGCTCAGCGTGGTTTGCGACAGCCACACCACCTTGTTCTCGTCGCGGACGGTGACCCGATCCACCGATTCAACGCCGTCGACCAACTGAACGTGGTCGGGTGCCTCGCCGGCAGTGCCGATGACCTCCTCGTGGCCCTCGTGGCCGATGAGCAGGATGTCGTAGTCCTCCCGCGCGAACCGCTTGGCCTCGTTGTGCACCTTGGTGACCAGCGGGCAGGTGGCGTCGATCACCTTGAGGTTCCGGGCTGCCGCCGTCTGGTGCACAGTGGGCGCGACGCCGTGGGCGGAGAACACCACGAGAGCACCTTCCGGCACCTCGTCGGTCTCGGCGACGAACACCGCCCCGCGACGGGCAAGGGTGTCCACCACATGCTTGTTGTGCACGATCTCGTGGCGCACGTACACTGGCGCACCGTGCTTCTCCAGGGCACGCTCGACGGTCTCCACCGCCCGGTCCACCCCGGCGCAGTACCCGCGCGGCTCGGCCAGCAGCACCCGCTTGCCGGTTTGGCGCGCGGCGGAGGCGGCCCAATCTCCTCGGGCACCCGGAATCCCCATGTCGACGGTCGGTGGCATGGTTTCAGGGTACGTTCCGCCGCCGGGGTCCGGCCAGCTTAGGCTGTCCGCATGGCCACAGCACCGTACGGGGTCCGACTGCTCGTCGGCGCCGCCGTGACCGCCATCGAGGAGACCCGCAAGCTGCCGCAGACGGTCCTGATGTACCCGATCACGATGGCGAGCACCGTCGCCCAGATCGTCATGAAGGTGCAGCAGGACCTGGCTGATCTGGCAATCAAGGGGGATGCCGCGCTGGAGAGTCTGTTCCCGCCCAAGGTTGAGCAGCCGGACTGGGCGACCTTCGACGAGGATCTCGGCGACCAGCCCGCACCGCGTGCGCAGGCCGGCACCGAACGCCGCACCGAGGGACGGTTCGCCCTCTACTCGGTTGCGGACCCGGAGACCGCGGCAGGCGGAAAGTCCGGTTTGGGCGGTTCCGCTCCCGAGGGCCGCAGGGCTGCCACCGAACCACCATCCGGCGCGGTCGCTCCCGGTCCGTCCCAGCCTGTGGTGGCCCCGCCCATCGCCGAAGAGCTGGAGTACGACGGGCTGACCTTGGCCCAACTCCGGGCCCGGTTGTCGGGGTTGAGCGTCGAGGATCTGCGCGCACTGCTCGCCTATGAGGAGGCCGGCCGGGCCCGGGCTCCGTTCCAGACGCTGCTGGCCAACAGGATCACCCGCGCGACCGCAAAGTGACCGGCACGTCGGTCAGCCCCTCGGGTTCCTCCGCGGAGAATCCGCTCCCGGTCCGGTCCGTCGCCACCCGGGTGCAGGGCTGGATCGACAGGCTGGGCACGGTCTGGGTGGAGGGCCAACTCACCGAGATCAAAGTGCGCGGCGCGACCGCCTACATGGTGCTGCGCGATCCGGCCGCGGACATGTCGCTGCGGGTGATCTGCGGTAGCCAGCTGGTCCGCACCGCCCCCGTGCCGTTGGTCGAGGGCGTGCAGGTGGTGGTCTGCGCCCGGCCGCAGTTCGACCCTCGTCGCGGATCGTTCTCCCTGCGGATTCGCGAGATCCGCGCCGTCGGCCTGGGCCAGCTGCTGGCCAGGATCGCCCAGTTGCGCGAACTGCTGGCCGCCGAAGGCCTGTTCGATCCGCGGCTCAAGCGTCCGCTGCCCTTCCTGCCGCAGTTGGTCGGCTTGATCACCGGGCGGGGCGGCGCCGCCGAACACGACGTGACGACGGTGGCCGCGGCCCGCTGGCCCGCCGTCCGGTTCGCCATCCGCAACACCGCGGTTCAGGGAACCAACGCGGTGGTGCAGATCGTCGAAGCCCTGCGCGAACTCGACAGTCATCCCGAGGTGGACGTCATCATCATCGCCCGCGGCGGCGGCAGCGTCGAGGACCTGCTCCCCTTTTCCGACGAGACGCTGTGCCGGGAGATCGCGGCCTGCCGCACACCGGTGGTCAGTGCGATCGGCCACGAACCGGACAATCCGCTGTGCGACTTCGTCGCCGACCTGCGGGCCGCCACCCCGACCGACGCGGCCAAGAAGGTGGTGCCCGACACCGCCGCCGAACTGGCGCTGGTCACCGATCTGCGGCAACGCTGCACTCGCGCGCTGCGCGGCTGGGTGGCCCGCGAGCAGCATGCCCTCACCGCGCTGCGCAGCCGGCCGGTCCTCGCCGAACCGCTGCGGATGGTCGACGAGCGTGCGGCCGAGACGGCCCGCGCGCACGCGGCAGCCCGCCGCGAGATCACCCGTTTGGTCGCCGGGGAGTCCGACCGGGTGACACATCTGTCCGCCCGGCTGGCCACCCTGGGCCCGGCGGCCACGCTGGCCCGCGGGTACGCCGTCGTGCAACGGATGGACGGGGTACAACGGATGGACGGCGAACCCGGAGGCACAGCCGTGCTGCGGTCGGCCGCGGACGCACCGGCCGGCACCAGGCTGCGGATCCGGCTTGCCGACGGTGCGGTGGGCGCCGTGAGCACCGGCGCGGGAGATGGAGACGGATGAGGGAGCCCGGACAGGTGAGTGCACCGAATGACCAGACGAGTGACGACACCCCGGTCGAGGACCTCGGCTATGAGGCGTGCCGCGATCAACTCGCCGCGGTGGTGCGACGTCTCGAGCAGGGCGGTCTGGACCTCGACGAGTCACTGACCCTGTGGGAACGCGGCGAGGCACTGGCCAAACGCTGCGAGGAGCACCTCGCCGGGGCGCGAGCCCGCATCGAGCACACGATCGGCCGCGACGGGGACGACGACGACTGAGTGGGTCCGGATCCCCGCCGCTGTGGTGGCGATGGGGCAGCGCGGACCCCGGTGGGAAAGCTGGGTCCGAACCCTGCCCGCCACCGCCACCGCACTGATCGACCGGTGGAACCTGTCCCCCGACGGCCGGGCCAACCACGGCCATTGCTCGCTGGTGCTGCCGGTGCGGAGCGCCGACGGTCGGGCGGCGGTGCTGAAACTCGTTTTCCCGGATGAGGAGTCCGAGTACGAGCACCTCGCGCTGCGCCGTTGGGATGGCAACGGGGCCGTGCGGTTGTTGTCCGCGGACCCGAACCATCGCGCACTGTTGCTCGAACGGCTCAGCGACCGCGACCTGACCGGCGTGCCTCACCTGCGGGCCTGCGAGGTGGTGGGCGGCCTCTACGGCCGGCTCCATGTCGCGCCGCTGCCGAAGGTGCGGTCGCTGTCGGCCCTTGTCGAGCGGTGCACCGCCGGACTGCGCCGGTTGCCCCGCAGCGCCCCGATTCCGCACCGGCTGATCGAGCAGGCCATTGCGCTGGGAGTCGAATTGACCGCCGACGGTCCGGGGCGGGATCGGCTGCTGCACACCGACCTGCACTACGCGAATGTCCTGGCAGCCAGCCGGGAACCGTGGCTGGCGATCGACCCGAAGCCCGCCAACGGCGACCCGAGCTACGAACTCGCCCCGATGCTGTGGAACCGCTTCGCCGAGATCGCCGGCGCCGTTCGCTCCGGAGTCCGAACGCGGTTCTGGACGCTGGTGGACGCGGCGGGTTTCGATGAGGACCGCGCCCGGGCCTGGGTGATTGTGCGGATGGTGCACAACGCGATGTGGGAACTCGATGAGCCACAGATCAACCGGGACTGGCTGACGGTGTGCATCGCGGTGGCGAAGGCCGTTCAGGACTGATCGCACTGATCATTCCCGGGCAGCAGACGTTCGGGATGGTGAAAATCATTGGTGCCGGGGCGTAAGGGAAGTTGCGGAGGCGGAATCCATTCCGTTCGGCCATCGGGCAGTTTTCGAGTTTTCCATCCTCCCACGGTGAGGAGGCGGTGGTCGGCCTTGCAGGCAAAGGTGAGTCTGTCGACGTCAGTGGCACCACCTGCGGCCCATTCGTCGACGTGGTGGACCTCGGTGAGGTAGCCGGGCATATCGCAGCCTGGTCGGGTACAGCCACGGTCGAGGCCGTGCAGGACGATCCGTTGATCGGCGGTGGCGATCCGTTTCGTGCGCCCGAGGTAGATGGGGCGGGCGGAATGCTCGTCGTAGATGCACAGGTAGTGCCAGGAGTGAGAAGCCATCCGGATCACATCGCGCATGGGCACCTGGGTGCCGCCCGCGGTCATGGCGTAGCCGGCGGCGGCGCACAGGTCCGCCACCGTGGCCGTGGCGATAATCGTCACGGGCAGGCCGTTGTGCTGTCCGAGTTTGGGGTTACCAAGCTGGCTTCGGAGCAGAGCAACCAGCGCGTCGTGCTGGCGTTGGGCATGCAGGCGTCGATCGCGGTCTTGAGCCTCCGGACTCGGTTCCCCCTCGGTGAGCGGGCTCTGATCGGCGGGGTTGCACATCCCGGGGGCGGCGAACTTGGCCAGCAGCGCCTCGATGATGGCGCGCAATTCCGGCGTCGCCACGAGGCGACCGATACTCATTCCGTCCGGACGCTGCCGGCCGCACCAGGTGAAACCGCGCCTGAGCGCCCGGTAATCCTCGGAGAACGTGCCGTCGGGATTGAGCTCGACGGCCAGCCGGTCGGCGAGGATCTCCAGTTGGTCCGGGCGCAGTTCGGCGGCCTTCTCCGCCAGGAACACCTCGGCCTTCGCCACCGCGTCGGGGTGAACGTCGTCGGGGAGATCGCGGAAGAACTTTTGGATCGCCCGCAGGTGGGCGCCGTCGAGTAATCCGGCATGCCACGCCTTGGCCGTCGCCGGCAGTTCGGGGGCGAGTTCCTGGCCGGTCAGCGAGGTCCGGGGTCGCAGTTGTCCGGCATCGCGCAGCCGGCGACGGGCATCCGCCGGACTGATCCGCAGGACGTCGGCGATCACCTTGTGCGCCGAGGTGCCGATGGCGGGGTCACCCGCCCGAGCCACCGAATCGGCGATGTCGGTCGAGCAGGCCGCCGCCCGGCGCCGGACGGTTTCCAGCCGCTCCATGAGCTCGAGTCGCTGACGAATGGGCAGACCGTCCCAATCCAGCGCGCCGACCGCCTGCACCCCGGCCTCCAGCGCGGTGAACGCTTCGGCCACGGCAATCGAACTCATGTTCGAAACACTACGTCGCCGGTCCGACATTCCCCCACGGCCGAACCCAACCTGGGGACAAGTCCGAGACTGGGGATACGGTTCGTGGGAACAGCCGATCAGAGAGGACCCACATGACCGACGCCGTACTGGTTACCGGCGCGTTCGGCCTCGTCGGCACCGCCACCGTCAAGCACCTCGCCGAACAGGGCCGCCACGTCATCGCCACCGACCTGGACACCCCCGCCAACCGGAAGTCCGCCAGCGCCCTACCCGCCGGCGTCCACGTGCACTGGGCAGATCTCACCGATCCGGAACAGGTCGGCACGCTGCTCACCGCGACGACCCCGGCATCGGTCATCCACCTGGCGGCGGTGATCCCGCCCCTGTGCTACGCCAAACCGGCCCTGGCCCGGGCGGTGAACGTCGATGCGACCGCGAACCTGGTGAATACCGCTGCCGCGCAAGCTGATCCACCCCGGTTCATTCAGGCGTCGAGCATCGCCGTGTACGGCCCGCGCAATCCGCACCACCTCCGCGACGTGCTGACCGCGGACACCCCGGTACGGCCCTACGACGTCTACGGCGGGCACAAGGTGGAAGCCGAAGCAGTCGTGCGGAACTCGGGACTGGACTGGGCAATCCTGCGCCTGGGCGGAGTGCTGACCGTGGATCTGAGTCTTGGTATCGACCCGGACATGCTCTATTTCGAGGGCCTGCTGCCCACCGACGGCCGCCTGCAGACCGTCGACGTCCGCGATGTCGCCCATGCGTTCGCCGCGGCCACCACCGCGGAGGTCGTAGGCCGGACCCTGCTGATCGGCGGTGACGACTCGCACCGGCTGCTGCAGGGTGAGATCGCCTCGTCGACCGCCGCAGCCCTCGGCCTGGTCGGCGGCATGCCGACCGGCCGGCCGGGGAATCCCGATGACGACGACGCCTGGTTCGCCACCGATTGGATGGATTCGGCGACCGCGCAGGACCTGCTCGGGCACCAGCACCACTCGTGGCCGGACATGCTGGCCGAGACCGCCGACCGGGCCGGCTGGATGCGCTACCCGCTGCGGGTGATCGCCCCACTGTCGCGGATGTTTCTGGAGCGTCGGTCTCCATACCGCGGTCAGCCCGGCCGCTATGCAGATCCGTGGGAGGCGGTGCGCCGCAAATGGGGTGCACCCGAGGCAGACAGGAGCGGTGCATGAGTGACCGGGTAGCGCGGGTGGCCGTCGTCGTCGGCGGGGCATCGGGAATCGGCTGGGCCACCGCGCGGGCACTGGCCGCCGACGGCTGCCGGGTCACGATCGCCGACCGAAACGCCGAACTGGCCGCCCAACGGGCGGACGAGCTCGGCGAACCGCACACCGCAGCATCGGTCGAGGTCACCGACGAGGCCAGTGTGGCGGCGTTGTTCGACGGTGTCGCGGCTCGGGAGGGCGGACTGCAGGTGGTGGTCAACTGTGCCGGCTTCAGCGGTTTCGGCCTGATCACCGATCTCGATGCCGACCAGTTCCGTTCGGTCGTCGACGTCTGCCTCACCGGCGCCTTCCTGGTGATCAAGCACGCCGGCCGCCATCTGCGCGACGGCGGGTCGGTGGTGTCGCTGACCTCGCTCAACGCCCGGCAACCGGCGATCGGGATGAGCGCCTACTGCGCGGCGAAGGCGGGCCTGTCGATGCTCACCGAGGTGGCGGCCCTGGAACTGGGCCCGCACGGCATCCGGGTGAACGCCGTCGCACCCGGTTTCGTGCACACTCCGCTCACCCAGGGCGCGGCGGCGATCCCCGGTGTGGTCGAGGAGTACCTGGAGAACACCGCACTGGGACGCGCCGGCACTCCGGAGGACGTCGCCGCCGCCGTGGTCTTCCTGTGCTCGCCGCAGTCCTCCTGGCTGACCGGCGACGTGCTCGACCTGAACGGTGGAGCGCACCTCAAGCGCTATCCGAACATTCACGAGCACCTCAGCAAGCTGATGGGCCCAAGCTGATGAGTCCGGACCGGCCGAAGCACTAGGTTCAGTCCGGTGAAGACCGAGTTCACGCTGTCCCAGAAGCGCGCGCTGGCCATCGTCACCGGTCTCGCGCTGCTTTTCGGCGCCTACTTCCTGCGCCGCTACTTCATGCTGATCGTCATCGCGGCGATCGTCGCCTACCTTTTCGTACCGCTCTACAACCGGCTGCGGGCGAAATTCAATGGCGGTGTGGCCACCTCGCTGACCGTGCTGGCGGCACTGGCCGTGGTCGTCATTCCGATCACCGCCATCGTCTCCCTTGCGACTGTCCAGATTTCGCACATGCTCATGGGAGTGGCCGAGTGGGCCAAGACCGCCGACCTCAACGCTCTGGGAGACAAGGCGATCGCGGCGGTCAACCATCTGCTGGGCAGACTGCCGTTCCAGACCCCGACGATCACCGACGAGTCGCTGCGCGCCAACCTCGGCAAGATCGCCCAGACCGTCGGGGAATGGCTCCTGCGTTCGGTGAGCGGGGCCGCCGGGGGCGCGATCGGCTTCATCACCTCGGCGATCATCTTCCTCTACGTACTGATCTCCCTGCTGGTCAACAAGACCGAGGTGGTCGTCCTGCTGCGCCGCCTCAATCCGCTGGGCGAGGAGGTGACCGACCTCTATCTCTCCAAGATGGGCGCCATGGTGAAGGGAACGGTCAAGGGCCAGTTCATCATCGCGGCGATCCAGGGCACCCTGGGCGCGGCATCCATCTACATCGCCGGCTTCCACGACGGTTTCTTCATCTTCGCGATCCTGCTGACCGCCCTGTCGGTGATCCCGTTGGGCAGCGGAATCGTCACGATCCCGTTCGGTATCGGGATGATGCTGTTCGGCCACGTCGCCGGTGGGCTCTTCGTGGTGCTGTTCCACATCATCGGGATCACCAATATCGACAATTTCCTGCGGCCGATCCTGGTGCCGCGCGAGGCAAGACTGGATCCGGCGCTGATGCTGCTGTCGGTGTTCTCCGGCATCGCGATGTTCGGCTTCTTCGGGATCATCCTGGGACCGGTGCTGATGATTCTCATCGTCACCACCATCTCGGTGTACCTGTTCGTCTACCGCGGCGTGGAGATGACGGACCACAGCGAACCGGAGCAATCCCGGCGTCGCTTCCGACGGAGGAAGGCCAAGCGCGCAGCCGTCCCCGACACGGTCCCAGAAGCGGGAGCCCAACCGGAGCCGCCGGCCGGGTTGGCTAAACCTGGCTAAACCAGCCTCTCCTTGAGGAATTCGACCACCCGCTTGCGGGCCTCGTAGGCGGCCTGCCCCTCGACCTCGCGGACCTCGACCGTCAGCACCGAGTGCGCCGTCCGGCCGAAACCTCCCGGATTACCGCGGCCCGAGTCGATCTCGATGACCTCGAAGTTGTCGCCCAGCCGCTTCTTGAGCGTCGCGAACCGCTCCGCGGGCGCCATCGGGTCACCGGAGAACCGCAGCCCCAGCGCGCACAGGCCCTCCTCGGCGGCGCGCTTCTCGATCACCGCCATCTCCCGCTCCGAGACGCCCGGATCCCGCTTCATCGCCGGTGTCAGGGCCAACGGCACCGACGGCTGGCTGAGCACCGGTGCCAGCACGCTGTCGTCGACCGCGGCCGCCAGGGCGAATCCGCCGGAGAAGCACTGGCCGATCACGCCCACACCCTTGCCGGGGGTCGCGGCGTTCAGATCACGGGCCAGCGCGCGGAGGTAGTCGGCCACCGGGCGTTCGGCGTTGGTCGCCAGGGCCGCGAACTCCTTGGCCACACACCCGCGCAACAACGTGGGCACCAGCCTCGGGCTGCGCGCCGGCACCCGGGAAGTCCCGTACAGCGACGGAATCGCGACGGTGAATCCGTTGTCCACCAGATGGTTTCCCAGGGCCAGCACGCCGGGGTGCACCCCCGGCATCTCCGGGATGAGCACCACCCCGGGACCGGAGCCCTTGTAGTAGACGTCGTGGGTGTATCCGGCGGCGGTGAACGGCGTGGCGGTCCAGCCGGTGAGG
>Ga0208823_1000490_pt1 | contig 34250 bp, 27 predicted proteins | sample AD_UKC075_MetaG_FD_184440 | JGI IMG/M metagenome (GOLD analysis project Ga0208823, IMG submission 184440) | Active sludge microbial communities of municipal wastewater-treating anaerobic digesters from USA - AD_UKC075_MetaG (SPAdes) (version 2) | ecosystem: Engineered > Bioreactor > Anaerobic >...
GCTCAGGAACAGCCCGAAGGTGGTCAGGTAACCCCCTCCAGCGGATTCACAGTACCAGAGGATCTCCTCACGGTGGGGACCCCTTTCATCTGCATGGACCTGGCAGGAAGCAACGAGTTATCGATCTCCCCGAGGTCTGCAGCGACCCGGTCGACCTTCTGGTACAGGACTGATGAGGGGACGGTCAGTGTAACGGCACCGGAAGGGAAGACCCACCTGGTCGTCCACATGCGCGTAACCCATCGCGGCAACCTCGACGGGGTCAATTACACCATCGAGACGCCTCCGCTCTCAGCATTCACGCTCTATGGGGAGGGAGGGGCGTTCATGCCTCTCCAGATTCCTGCAAACGCCACAACCTCGTTCGGGGAGGTCTACAGGCAGAAGACGCTCGATAGGAAAGAATCGATCGATGGATCGATTTTCTTTGAGGTGCCGGATGTGATGCTGCCCTCTGATGCCTACCTCTCGGTTGCTATCGAGTCTGTCCCGGAGAGCCCGGTATGGGTGCTTGGTTAGGGTGGGGAGCGATCGTGTGCCCTCACTCCGCCTGTGGAGGGGGCTTTTCGGCCCATGATCCTGGAGAATGGCGGATTTGTCCCCCCTGCTGATAAGAGTGCTGACCACCGCCAGGGAGGTGCGGTTACCCCTCCCGATCAATGGATTGAGATGATTGCATGAGAAAACGTACCACGTTCCTGGTTTCACTGATCCTGGTCCTGCTCTGCGGAACGCCCTGTAGTGCGGTATATGATTTTGTGGGGATTCCGTTAGAGATCACAGCCCAGGGAGAGGTTCCTGGAAGGATGCACACATACGGCGTATACGGGCTTGACGACCCTCCCGCCACCCTCACGTTCGACCTTGATGGGGAGGTGCAGTGGGCCCGGACCTATGTTGGTGTCTGGGGAGGCACCCCCCGGTACACCGGGTGGACGGACCTGACCGTCAACGGCAGGGCGCTCCCCCGGATCACGCTCTACGGAAGCGATGACAGGACCGAGAATGTCTATGTCACTGGTTATGGCGTCTACTGGGTGGCCTATGACACCACGGCACTGCTGACCCCCGGCAGGAACACCATCATCGCCAATAGTAGCAGGTTTGAGCCAGACAACAAGCTGGACGGTCGTATCTACTCGGTGATGACCCTGGCCGCGGTGCCGGATGCCTCAGGCATGACCACGCAGTACTGGGTGGCAGAAGGGAACCAGAACCTCCACGGGGAGGGGTGGGGCACCGGGTTACACAGCACCACACTCGATGAGTGTTCGGTCGTTCTTCCTGTCGGCGACATCCAGGGTGTTCATGCAGCCAACCTCACCATCATGCTCCTGACATCGACCCGGGGCGAGCCGAGTTATGTCCTGTTTAACTCCCACGACCTGGGGCCAGATGTGGACTATCCGGGGTATCCTGCAGGTGTCAAGGATATCGCTGATGAGATATCGTTCAATGCCGGGTATTCCAACCCCATTAAATCGCGGTATGTCGATATCGAGGTCTTTGATGTGCTCTCGCTCCTGAAGAAAGGCGATAATGTGGTCACGTTCCAGAGGGGGCGTGATCTTGATGGGGACGGCATCATATCGGCAGCGGCGAATCCTCCGGAAGGCGAGCATTATCTCCATCCTGCCCTGGCGATGCTCACCCTGGAAAGACCACGCGCAAGCGTCATGGGACCTGATCTGATGCTGGATACGATCGAGGTGAAGGATGCCTTTGCGGGAGAGAAAGCGACGATCGTCCTGACGATCAGGAACCTTGGGGTGCTGCCGTCTGCTCCGGTCGATGTGAAAGTCAGGATCGACGGCGATCTCCTCAAGACCAAGCAGGTCACGATCGACCGGAGCGGGATACAGCAGGTATCGATCCCCTGGAGTCCGGAGAAAGGGAGTTACATCATCCAGGGCGAGGTGGAGATCCCCGGAGACGTGAACCCATCAAACAACCAAAAAGAGAAGGAGGTCACGGTCGGAACGGTCCCTGATCTCGCCGTCTCGATCGAAGATCCCTACCGGCCGGGAGATGCGGTCCAGCAGGGCAATACAATCCACCAGGTTCTTGTCATCGGGGCGGCACTGCCACTGGCACTTCTGTTGTTCGTCAGAAGACCGCCAGGGCGATACCAGAAGATGCTTTCGCTCCTCCTCGGCACGATGGTCCTCATATCCCTCCTCCCTCCCCCGGTTGCACCGGTCTTGCCAGCGGTTGCTGCGCAGGATGCTGCACAGATCTACCTCCTCCCGGTCACGGTGACCAACCAGGGAGGGAGTGATGCCCCTTCCTTTGCGCTCTCGGTGTACCTGGATGGGGAACAGGTGGTAAAGAAGGTCTATCCGGAAGGCCTGCAGGTCGGGGGGTCTGAGAGATCAGAGTTGCCGGTCTACGCCTCGCCAGGTTCCCATACCGTGAGGGTTGTGGTCGATGAAGATGGGCTGCTAAAAGACTCTGATCGCAGCAACAACGTCGCAGAGGGCACGTATGTCTTCTCCTAGCCGATGGCTCCTCTTCGCCCTTGTGTGTATGGGGCTCATCACCACGGCAGGTGCCACCTATGCAGGGGACCGTCCCCTGACAGACGTGTTGTATGACGAGGGGCATCTGCAGTATCTCTACACGACCGGGGATAGCGCCTATCGTGGTGGTGTTGGGAGTAATGAGACCTATACCACCTCATTCTCCCTGGATATCCCTCCCGGTGCCGAGGTTCGGTTCCAGCGACTCTACCTGCACTGGGCCTGGAGCAACTTCAACCAGAAGCCGTTCTATCCTGTCTACGACCTCTCAGACTCACGGGATCCTTCATCTGATCTGGAGAATGCGGCCCGCTACGTGGACAGCAAAGGCGTGGTAGGAACCTATGACTTCTACTCTGGTACCGATGCCTATCTCCTCCCCTCCCTGCACCCGGGCGAGAATAATTTCACCGTCACGCTTCTTCAGTCAGGACCGCCAGAGAGTTCGGTGGCAATCTATGGCATGGCGCTCCTGGTGGTCTATGAGGATGCCACAGAACCCTACCGGTTGATCTGGGCCAAGGAAGGGTGTGATATCCTCTTCTCGAGTTTTGGGGTATCCCCGGAGATGGCTTCTAACGAGATGGTCTTTGAGGGGACGCTTCCCTCTGATGCGATCGAGGGGGCGGAACTCTTTCTGGTTGCCCCGTCGGGAGGGTATTCGCGGGATCGTGATTTTGAGATCAACAGTCTCCGCGTTAACCGGGTTGATGAAGAGCAGACTCCTCTCCTGATGCGTAGCATCTTCTCCATGCTCTTTCCGAACTACCAGGGCAAGGAATGGTTCGATATCTTTGTCCTCGATTCGCAGACCCAGATGGGGTTTGAGACGCGGGAGATCAAGCCCTACCTCAGAAAGGAGAATAATAAGGTCGTCGTCCGTGACCAGGGCGATTACCTCCAGCTCACCAACGCGATTCTGGCAATCCAGGTCGCAGGAGATGACCGATGACAGCAGGTATCAGAACCGAGTCCCTGACCAAACGGTTCGAAAACGGGGTCACCGCGCTCCGCGATGTCTCGATCACGATCGCTCCCGGGGAGTTTGTGGCGCTCATCGGGAGGAGCGGGAGCGGCAAGAGCACCCTCATGAACATCCTGGGGGGGCTTGATGCTCCGACCAGTGGATCGGTCTACTTTGATGATGAGAGGATCGAGTACACGGACCGAAAGAGGTTGATCCATCTCCGGAGGAATGAGGTGGGGTTTGTCTTCCAGCAGTTCAACCTGGTCCCGACCATCAGCGCCATCGAGAATGTCGCATACCCGCTGCTTTTTAACTACACGCCCCGGGAGGAGCGGGATCAACGGGCGCTGCGCCTGCTGACCCTGGTTGGCCTCGCAGACCGGGCTGATCACCTCCCGCACGAACTCTCAGGCGGGGAGCAGCAGCGGGTGGCGATTGCACGGGCACTGGTGGGTTCCCCTCACATCGTTCTCGCCGATGAACCGACCGGAAACCTTGATTCAAAGAACAGTGCCGAGATCTACCGGTTGATGCGCACGATCAACCAGGAACACGAGGTCACCTTTCTGGTCGTGACCCACGAACGTGAACTGGCGTCCTACTGCGATCGGACCATTGAACTCCGGGATGGGAGGGTGGTGGCATGATCGGCAGGGAGTTTGAGTTCCTGCGGTTATCTGCACGCCAGCTCCGCAGTAAACGCCTCCGCGTGGCACTCACGGTCATCGGGATCGCGATCGGGGTGGCGGCGATCATCGGGGTCGTCGCGCTCGGTGAGGGGATCCGGTATCAGGCTATTGAGACGGTCAAGGCGCAGTCAGACCTCACGCTCATCGAGGTCCACCCGCAGACCGACCAGAAGGTGACCCAGCTCATCACCCAGGCGCGCGTGGACAATCTCCGTTCCATCCCCCATGTGACCGCTGCAGCTCCTGCATTTTCTGATTCGTACGCAACAAAGAAGCAGACGTTTCTCCAGGTCCTGGCGGTGAGGGCCGATGAGATCGATGAGGTGCTCCGCCTCAAGTACACCGGCGGAGAGGTCTTCTCCCCCGGGGCAAACGAGGTGGTTGTGGGTGCTGATCTCGCAACAATGCTTCAGCGGAATGAGGGGATCCGGATGGGTGACCCGTTCATCGCCATGGTGCGGGAGTACGATGAGCAGGGAATGCCCAGCGATAAGGAGGTGCCGCTCGTGATCGTGGGGATCCTGGGGGGCCGGGACGACAGGTTTGACCGGATGATGCTCATCGATATGGAGAGCGCAGCGGCGATCCGGGGGAGTGAGCAGGGCTACGACACGGTCTATGTCAGGGTTGATGACCCAGACCAGGTCTTCTCTGTTGTGGAGCATATCACCGGCCAGGGGCTTGAAGCGACGGGAGCGTTTGAGCAGATCAGAGTGGTCAACCAGTTCATGGACGCTGTCATGATCGTCTTTATGATCTTTGCCCTCTTTGCGCTGGTGGTGGGGGGGATGATGATCACCACCACCATGACCACCTCGGTGTATGAGCGGACGAGAGAGATCGGGATCACCATGGCCATCGGGGCCTCCGGGAACGATGTGATCCGGCTTGTGCTCTACGAGTGCCTGCTGATCGGGGTCATCGGTGGGGTCCTGGGGGGTCTCTTTGGCGCGCTCTTCACGTCGGTGATGAATGTGGTCGGCAGGCCGTTCATCATCGCCCGACTCGGCCCGGAGTTCTCCAGCATCTTCGGGAGTGAGATCGCGCGGCTCTCTCCGGGCCTGCTCCTTGCCGGGCTCGGGATCGCGGTCATCTTCTCTCTTGTAGCCGGGATCTACCCTGCCAGAAAGGCGACCAGGATGAACCCGGTTGAGGCGATCCGGGGGTTTGCGTGACCCTGCGGGATGGTGGGTTTTCCTTCCCATCCTGCAGATGCTCACCTATTTCTTGGGATCCGGGCGACGACATACCAAATCCTGGTGAAATAGCCAATATTCATAATTAGTATATATTATATCTGATCTCGTTTTACGAATTTTTTCAAAAGTGTTATCAAATAGAAGGCTGAGGATCATTACAACTACTGTTGCGTTCACTTCCATGCGACGTACCAGGAGTCAACGAACGATATGATGGGAAAAAGGTGAAATTGATGTCTAGTTGGTTAAAATCGGGGTATATCCCCGTAACAATTGCTCTGGTGATGCTCCTCCTCGTTGTCACGCCGGTTATGGCAGACGACTGGGTGGGCGGCATCCCGCTTGAGACAGTGCAGACCGGCACCGTAACCGGCGACCTCTGGTTTGACCTTGCCCCGGCACCGAACTGGGGAGATAAGGACGTGACCAGGACATTCACGCTGCCTGCGGCTGCGGTCGAAGAAGAAGGCCGGATCACGTGGGCCCGGCTCTATGTCTCGGCGTACTGCGGACACATGCAGGACGATAAACCGTTCACGATCACCAACCGTTTTGATGGGGATGGTGATGGCGAGTATGAGCACGTATGGCCGGAGCCCGCGCGTTCCGGGTTTAACTACGTTGAGGATCCGTGGACCGGGGAACCCATCGGGAACGACAACACCGCTCTCGGCGGTGGTCCCAACGATCCGTACAAGCTCTACAATGATCATGAGAACCGGGTCACGAGCGACTACTTCATGTGGTATGACGTGACCGACCTGATCAAGGACCAGACGGTCAACGTCAACGTCAACACGGTCGGCTCGTTTGACGGCCGGATCAAGGTTATCAGCCTGGTCGTTGCCTATGATGACCCATCCTCGACCACAGAGACCACCTACTGGGTGAACCAGGGGCATGACGTCTGCTCGTACTATGTGGAGGACAATTTTGGCGAGGTTGCTGTCGGGACCACCACATTTGACACCAGCGGTCTCTCTGAGTTCGACTCTGCCCGCCTGACCGTCAACTACATGGCGAGTCATAACGGCAACTACGGGTTCCCCACCGATGACAACAACTTCGTGTACACTGGAGGAGAACCTCCGGTTGCGGGGACGTTTATCAACGCGCTCGACCGCACCCCTGACATGCAGGGCCCGTATTCCGGTGTTATCTCCTGGGATGTGACCGGGAAGGTCGACGGTGCAGACGAAGTCACGCTTGCCTATGCCCGTGATTTCACAGGTAAGGGAACTGCTGCATTCTATAAGATCCCGCTCGCCTTCCTTGTCGTGACGAAGGAGCTCCCATCACCCACCGGGGATGTTGTGGTCTCAGGAAGCATCGTGAAGCCTGACCTGGTGGTCACCACCATCACCCCAAACGCGGGTGCCGGTGACAACCTGTTCGCGAACGAACCGAACGTGATCGCGGTGACAGTGCAGAACCAGGGTACGGGAGACGCCGGGGCATCCACGCTCCTGGTTGATATCAGCGGGACCGAATACACCGAAGCAGTCGGCGCACTCGCTCCTGGCGCGGAGGAGACGGTCACCATCACGCACGAGACCGAATATGCGGCTGGTGCATCGGTCCGCGTGACCGCGACTGCGGATTCCCTGGAGGTGGTCAACGAGGGGGATGAGACCAACAACGTCCTCTCGGTCGACCTCCCGGTCTATGACAACGGCTACAAGGGCAAGCGCTGGACGCCAACGCTTGGCGGTGACATGGCGACCCAGGCGACGTTTGATGGCCAGTATGCCGTTGTGTATTCGCACGGTGATTCGGCCTATAAGAGTGCCGGGTGGGACCCGGTCACGGTGACCTGGTCGGCAGACGACCTGTCGATCCCTGAGGGCGCGACCGTCGTCGATGCCCGGCTCTACCAGGGCTGGGGCTGGAACAAGATGGAAGATGACCCCGCTCCCACCATGACCTTCAACGATGGTGAGGTCGGGGCGCCGGTCGCGACCTACAAGGATCAGAAGAACTGGGGGGGCTATGATTTCCCCTACGGCCTGTATGTGTATAACGTGACCGACCAGTTCGCGACCGCCGGCAACACCCTGACCATCACACCGGAACCGGACAACAACTACATCCTCTACGGTGCGTATATGGTTGTTGTCTACGAAGACCCGGCAACCGCCGAGCGCCAGATCTTCATCAACGAGGAGTTCGATATGGTCTATTCGCGTCCCACCTACTCGGTGAACGATGATGAGGCCACGGTCTATGCGCCGTTCTCCGGGGTCAACACCACTGACCTCACCGGTGCCCAGGCGATCGCAGTCCTGGCCAGCGCTAACGAAGACGGGAAGAGCAAGTTCTTCTTCAACGACCAGGAATACTCCGGGTTCTGGGACGACTACCAGACCAGCCCGCAGATCGGGTTCTCGGCCTATGATGTGACAGACGCCCTCCAGAGCGGGGCAAACGAAGCCCGTCTCCAGAGTTTTGATGATGGCACCGGCGGCGACAACATGTATGCCCTGACCACCATCCTCGTCGTCGAGAAGAAGATACCGGCACCCGTGATCGAGTTCGAGGCGGACGTAACATCCGGGACCGCGCCCCTGACGGTCACCTTCACCGCCACAAACACCGGTGGCCCGGTGGAGACCTGGGCATGGGACTTTGGCGACGGTGAGACATCCACCGGGCAGAACCCGACGCATACCTACACGAGCGACGGGATCTACACAGTGACCCTCACGGCCACCGGGCCGGATCATGCGGTTACCGCGACAAAAGAGAACTACATCTCGGTCGGTGAGTCGGTCATTGCCGTGAGCATCACCCCGGACGCGATCGACCTCGGCAGGATGGAAGCCGGGGTTGACTCAACCGGGTCGACCGCGGTGGCGGTCACGACGACCGCCGGCACCGACTGGGCGGTCACCGCGGAGGCCAGTAACGACGGCTACATGACGGCCGGCACAAACAAACTTGCGAACGCGTTCCACCTCGCCAATGGTGAGGGTGAGTTCCACGCCATGACGACGGCGTTTGCGGACTTCATGACCGGCATCGCCGGTGAGGACAGGACCGATACCGCAAACGTGCAGCAGGCGATCGAGAAAGATGACGCACCAGGTGACTACAGCATCAGGCTGACCTTCACCGGGGCGTTTGTATAAAAAGCTACGTTGAAAGGGAATCTTCATTCCCTTTTCACTCCTGCCATCAAGGGTGGGTGATGCATGCACGAGACCATCCTCCAAGACAGATGTTGACCTGTTCAGCGCTGGTGGTGGGGGATGGTGATCACCACCCTGGTGTATGGACCGCCAGGCCATCGGGGCCACAGGGAATGACCTGATCCGCCTCGTGTGCTCTGAGTGCCTGCTGATCGGGGTCCCGGGGGTCTCTGGCGCCCTCTTCACATCGGCGATGAATGTGGTCGGCAGGCCGTTCATCGTCGCGCGGCTCTCTCCGGGCTCGGGATCGCGATCGTCTTCTCTCTTGTAGCCGGGATCTACCCTGCCAGAAAGGCGACCCGGATGAACCCGGTTGCGGCGATCCGGGGGTTTGCGTGACCCTGCGGGATGGTGGGTTTTCCTGCATTATGATCGACGGGATATCGTGTGTTCCTGCGGGTCCGGGCGACGACATACCCGATTCCAGGTGAAAGAGCTAATATTCATAATTAATATATATTATATCAAATCAAGTTTGACATATTTTTTCAAAAGTGTTATTAAATGGAAGATCAAGTATCATTATAACTACTGTTGCGTTCACTTCCATGCGACGTACCAGGAGTTAACGAAGGTTAAGAAGGAAAAAGGTGAATTGATGTCTAGTTGGCTAAGATCGGGGCATATCCCCGTAACAATTGCTCTGGTGATGCTCCTCTTCTTTGTCTCGCCGGCCATTGCAGGGGTGAGCGATAACCTCACCGTCACGGGTGAGATCCTTCCCGAGGAAGGGAAGGATATTGACCTAACGATCGGCGGAATAGTGAACACTGTTTTTGGCAGCGCGGTATTCTGCAACGTACCAAACGAAATCAGGATCATAAACATCAAGAATGATGGAACCGATACGGCGGAGAATATCACAGTCGCCGTGTATGATGATGCCATCAGCACGACTGTTCCGGTTGCGACGACGACCATTCCAAGCCTCGCCGGAGGAAAGACGGTAACCATGACCAAACTGGTGGACCCCACTCTCCGTGAGTATGAGGGGGGTACGGTGACCTACCGGGTGGTTCTGGATCCGGACAACCTGATCCCAGATACCAACAGAGCCAACAACGAAAAATCCAGTTTCGCCAAACCCCTGAAATACAACGGGTACATGGGCGCCCAGTACTGGACTGGCAAGGAGGAGATCAAGACCTACAGGACCTATGACCTGCGTGGGAACATCACTCACTCCTTCGGCAACAGTTCCTACCGGTCAGGCAGCTTCGGAAATGGCTGGACCGAATACGCGGTAGGATGGACGGCAGAGGACCTGACCATCCCGGAAGGAGCCACTCTCCGGGAAGCCCGCCTGTATTTACCGTACTGCTGGGATAACAGCGACGAAGCGAGCAACGTTATTATCACATTCAACGATGCCGTGATCCCTGTTGAACGTGACCCCTGGGAGGTTGACCAGTCGAATTTTGGTGCCTACGATGGCCACTGGTATGGCCTGATGACGTATAACGTCACAGAGGGGTTCGCTGTAAATGAAGAGAACACGGCCGTGGTCTCAAGGATAAATTCACAGGCAAAATTCTCGCCTGCCGGTTTAACCCTCGCAGTCGTGTATGAAGATCCGCTGGAAACCCGCAAACAGATCTTCATCAACGAGGGCTTTGACTTGCTCGGAGCGGACCCATCGGGGTATGGTACTACCGAGGAACAGGCAACCTCGTACCAGGAATTTACCGGTATGACCATCGAGATGGAGGATGCCGAAAAAGCCTTGCTTACCACCTTCGTCCCGTGGGGAGCAGCGCAAAATGTTGGAGAGCCGGGCGAAGGTAATCTGTTTGTAAACGGCGTTCAGGTTGGGCACAATGTCTGGGAGGGAGAGCAGGTGACCGGCGAGAGCAGTGACCCGCAGGTTGCCGTCGATACCCGCGATGTCCTCAAGTACCTCAACCTGAATGGTACGGGGAATGTCATTGCCATCCAGAGCACGGAAGGCTCTACGCCCTGTATGGTTGCAGAGCGGGCGTTCCTCGTCGTTGAGTATCCTGCCGAAGCACCCGTGATCGACTTCTCGGCTGACGTAACTTCCGGCGACACCCCCCTGACGGTCACCTTCACCGCCACGAACACCGGTGGCGCGGTGGCGACCTGGCTGTGGGACTTTGGGGACAACACAACCTCTACCGAGCAGAACCCGACGCATGAATACACAGGCGACGGGACCTACACGGTGACCCTGACCGCAACCGGGCCGGGTGGTTCAGACACGGCGACAAAAGAGAATTACATCACTGTCGGTGCGGCAACCATTGCCGTGAGCGTAACCCCGGACGCGATCGCGTTTGGCAGGATGGAGGCGGGTGTTGACTCAACCGGGTCTGCCGATGTGGCGGTCACGACAACCGGTGGCACCGGCTGGTCGGTCGCTGCTGAGGCCAGCAACGGCGGTTACATGATGGCCGGCACAAACCAGCTTGAAAACCCCTTCCATCTCGCCAACGGCGACGGGGAGTTCCACCCCATGACCGGGGAGTTTGTGGACTTCATGACCGGCGCCGCGGGTGAGAGCAGGACAGATACCGCACGTGTCCGGCAGGCGATCGACGGGGCTGATGCACCAGGTGATTACAGCATCACGCTGACCTTCACCGGCACACTTGCGTGACGTGAGGCATCTACCCCAATCCACCACTTTTTGGCAATCAACAGGAGTACTGACCCCACCATGACCTGGAATACACAATCACAACTATGTCTCATCGCGCTGGCGCTGCTTGTAGCCGGGGCCGTTCTTGCCGCACCCGCTCTCGCCCTCAGGGTGGAGGGGGCCCGGATAGCGCTCGATGTCGAGCCCGGGATGACGTACACATCCCGGATCGGGATCTCCATCGAACCTGAGGAGTCTGAAGGGACCTTTGCCATCGACGTGATGGGATTTGGACAGTCAACCGCAGACGGGAGTTACACCGCGCTTGAGGCCGCAGAAGACACCAGCCCCTACTCGGCACGGCCGTTCATCACGATCGACAGCCCCACGGTGCACCTCAAGCCTGGAGAGCAGGCAGATGTGACCGCGACGATCACCGTGCCTGCCGGGATATCGGACGGCGGGCGGTATGCGATAATTCTGGTCCACCCCGCTCCCTCTGGACCTGGGGCACCGGCGGCGTTTGCCACCGCGGTGGCGATCCCCGTGTTCCTGACCGTGAAGGGAGGTACTGTCACCGAGACCGGTGAGATCCTCTCTCTTACGCCTGCTGCCGTCGAGCCGGCGAAACCTTTTGAGGTGGTTGTAACCTGCCAGAATTCCGGCAACCATCACTACTACGGCGTCGTGAGTTCGGTGAGTATAACCGATGCCAGCGGAAAGGAGGTTGCATCGGCCACAACTGAACCCTTCGTCCGCGCGATCGTTCCCGGCGAGGCTGTAGACTTCACGATGCCGGTCAAGACCGGTCTTGCGCAGGGTACCTACCAGATGACTGCCAGCATGAAGACACGGGACGGGAAGGTGCTTGCCGAGAAGACGATACCGCTCGCGGTCGGGAACCCGAGAGCAGCCCGGGAAACTCCAGGTTTTGGAGTTCTGGTCGCAGTCTCGGGAATGATGCTTGCATGCTCTGGTATACTCTGGTGCAGGAGAAGCAGGAGAAGTAAGAGATGATGACGGAACGTTGCTCAAATGGCACGGATATACTTTTAAATTCGACCTGTCTCGCCAATGGTGACGGCGAATTCCGCGATATGATCGCGGCGTTTATGGACTTCACGACCCGCACCACGGGTGAGAAGAGCAGGATGGCTATCGTAGAGGCAGTCGACGCAACCGACATGCCTGAGATCACACCGACCTTCACAGGGGTGCTCGCATGACATTCAGAAAGGGGATCCTCATGTCATGCATTCTCCTGCTGGCGCTGCTCCTCGCTGCACCTGCCATTGCAGGAGACGCCAGTGTTACCATCAGGGGTGAAATACTCCCCTCATCTCCGGTTGTCGCGAACTTCTCCGGAACCCCCGCTACAGGCGATGCTCCGCTTGAAGTGCGATTCACGGATCAGTCTTCCGGGAATCCGGTTCAATGGCGATGGGAGTTTGGGGATGGGAGAATTGCGACTACCAAGAACCCAATAATCACCTATTGGAAACCAGGGACCTACACCGTCAGACTGACCGTGACAAACAGCGATGGCTTAAGCGACACAAAGACAGGTTCCATCATTGTCACCCGGCCGAACCCGGTTGCTAACTTCACGGCAGATACGACAAGGGGGTATGCACCGGTTGCTGTGCAGTTCACGGATACATCCACCTGGGGCCCGGATACCTATGCCTGGGAGTTTGGTGACGGGGGTACCTCGAGTGATCCAGACCCCGAACACATCTATACAACCGCCGGTACCTACACCGTCAGACTGAGTGTTAGCAGAGATGGTGGTCCCATCTCCACAGCAACCGAGCAGATCACCGTGAAACCGGTTGCTGGTTTCACAGCAGATGCAACGAGAGGGTATGCACCGTTTACTGTGCAGTTCACGGGTACATCCACCGGAGATCCGGATACCTATGCCTGGGAGTTTGGTGATGGCGGTACCTCAAGTGATCCAGACCCCGAACACACCTATACAACCCCGGGAACCTACCAGGTCAGCCTGAGGGTGAGCGGTGGTGGCCAGACCCACACCGAGACAAAGGCAACATACATCACGGTGGTTGATCCCGGTGCTCCACCCGCAGCGGAATTCCGGACCGATACAACACGCGGGTATGCCCCGGTTACGGTGCAGTTCTTTGATCAGTCCCAGGGTGACGTAGATGCGTGGCTGTGGGAGTTTGGTGACGGGGGTACCTCAAGTGATCCAGACCCCGAACACACCTATACCACCCCGGGAACCTACACCGTCAGACTGACCGCAAAGGAGGGAGCCCGGAGCAACACCATAACAAAGATAGCATACATCATCGTCGACGATCCGCGCCCGGTTGCAGCCTTCACTGCAAGTAAGATGAGGGGTGAGGCGCCGTTCATGGTGCAGTTCACCGAGAGTTCCAGCGGCGCTCCCCCCCTTACCCGAACATGGGACTTTGGCGATGGCGAGAGTTCTGGTCTCAGGAATCCAGTTCACGTGTTTGATTCCGCTGGCGAAGGAGCGAAGACCTACACGGTCAGGCTGACCACAACCAACGCTTTCGGCAGCAACTCCACCACAACGAGGATCACCGTTGTTTCACCACCACAAAAAGAAGATGTGAGTGACCGGATTAATCAGAGCGATGCGAAGGCAAAAGAGAAGATACCGTTAACGTATCAGGGGCTTGCACTGGAAATCCCGGAGGAATGTGAAGCAAAGCATGATGAGAAGCCAATAATGAATCTCAGTGTCGGGGTTGCTCCTGACCTGGTAGAGCCTTCTGTAGGCACTATTGAGGTCGGAGAGAAAGCATTTGAACTTGGACCCCGCGGTGCAACATTCAACCCGGAGATTCCAGTCACCATCACCTTCACCGAGGACGAATGGGCCAGGTTGTTTGGTGACGGGAAAACAACAAAAATTCAGAGGTATGATGGCAAAAAGTGGATCGAACTCCTGCATCAGACACGGGACGACACCAATCGTACCCTAACGGGTTACACAGACGCATTCAGTGTGTTTGCACCCGTCACCACGACCACCGGTTCAAGCCCGACCACGGAACCAACCACAACACAGAGGTCATCCGGTAGTGGCGGTGGCGGCTCCCAGGCATCGGTCGGCGCGGCAAGTAACCTCAAGGCCGGTGACCGTGTCGCCCTCTCGATGGACAGGACGGCTATCTCAACGGTCGCTTTCACCGCGAAGAACCCGATTCGAGACGTCATGGTGACTGTGGCGAAGGGCTCGCTCCCGCGGGATGTGCGGCCCCCAACAGGTACGGTCTACCAGTACATCCAGACGATCCTCTACCGGGCAGCAGAGGATGATCTCAGCAACGTATGGTTCAGGTTCGCTGTGCCGACCGACTGGCTTGCAGCGCAGGGATGCACCGAAAACGAGGTCGGCATCTTCCGGCTCACTGATGACGGGTGGCGGGAGGTCCCGGTCGAGGTGCTTGGCGAGGAGAACGGTAACGCTATCTTCGTGACAAGCCCTGAGGGGTTCAGCCTCTTTGCCATCACAGCGACCGGGAAGGCACCTGATGTCGAAGAGCCAACCCTGGAGCCCATCGAGTCCGAGACCACACCCCCGGCTGATGTGACGACGACACCGATCGACACGACACCGACGACGCCGCAGCCCACCCCCCTCCCGGTCTGGACAGCGCTCATGGCACTCGGAGTATCTCTCCTCCTCGTGAGGAGGAGAACCTGAAACACCCTTTTTTGAATCCCGGTGGAGCGCCCTGGATCACTGCTCTTTGCATCAGAACCGAGATCGATGAACCGCCGGACACCGGTTTGTTCTGGCCTGCAGGGAGGTTTTGGTCGAATACGGTTGTGCCAATATTTTTTACGTAATGTGATGTTGATAAACGATTATATGATTGAAACGCCCACCAGATCCCCATGAACCAGCACAACGGCTGTCGCTACCAGAACCTCACCCGCGATTACACCCCGGCCGACCTCGCCGCGTTTCACGGCCACCTTGGGCCGTTCATCGTACTCGGCTACCGGATCGGTCGGTACGTTCGGAAGACGTTCTGTGACGATCCGTTTGCGATGCAGGCCATCATCCACTGCGCTGGAACCCCGCCTGAATCCTGCCTTGTCGACGGCATCCAGCTAGGGTGCGGCTGCACCCTCGGGAAGAGGAACATCGAGATCCGTGAGAGCAACACAATCAGGTGCGAATTTGTTGCGGGCGGGTCAACGATGGTGATCGTCCCCCGCCCCTTCGACCTGCCGCCACGCGATGAGGAGGACTATGAAGCCGCCATCGAGCGTTACGCCGAGGAACTCTTTGCGTTACCCGACGACCGCCTCTTCACCTCCAGGATGGAATGACCGACGCCGTCGTGAACCTCTCGGGCGTCTACACCGCGTATGAGGGGGCGGCAAACCCCTCGCTGCGCAACATCACCCTGACTGTCGACCGCGGTGAGTTCGTGGTGGTCGGGGGCCCGAACGGCGCCGGAAAGACGACCCTCCTTGAGACGATCAACGGCATGCTCCGGATCACCCACGGCTCGGCCCGCGTCTGCGGCATCAACCTCCTCGAAGACGGCGTCGGGGTGCGGAGGCGTGTGGGGTATGTCATCCAGAACTTCGCGTTCGACCCCCTATCCCCGTTCACCGCGGGTGAGGTCGTGCTGATGGGCCGTTACGGCAGGCTCGGCTACCTCAACCGCCCGAAAGAGCCCGATATCAGGGCAGCCCGGCAGGCAATGAAGATGCTCGGCATCGAGGACCTTGCCGACTCCCCCATCGGGACGCTCTCCGGCGGGCAGCAGCAGAAGGTCCTCATCGCCCAGAACCTTGCCAAAGAACCGGAGATCATGCTCCTTGACGAGCCGTTCAGCAACCTCGACCTCATCGCAAAGCGCTCGGTCAGCACCCTCCTGCACGACCTTGCCAGGGCAGGCATCACGGTCATCGTCGTCTCCCACGCCTTTGACGACCTTCCGCCACGGCCGATCCGGATCCTGGTGATGAACAGAGGAGAGGTGACGGTAGACCGCATCTGCACGCCCGATAAGGTCGAGGATGTTGTTCGGACGGCATCAGGAAGTGACGCCCGTGCTTGAGTTCCTCATCCCAAATAACGTCGTCTGCCACGCGGTCGAGGCGATGCTCCTCGCCTCGATCGCCTGCAGCATCCTCTCGGTGATCATCGTCCAGATAAACATGGGCTCCATCGGGTTCACCATGGCCCATGCCGCGTTCGCCGGCGCTGCCGTCGGTATCTTCTTCTCCCTGAACCCCACGCTGACCGCCATCATCGCCGGGCTCGCGGTCGCCGGGCTCCTCGGCCCACTCTCAGACCGGGCACGGGTCTCGGCCGACACAGCGCTTGGTGCACTCTTTGGCATCTCGATGGCGGTCGCGGTCTTCTTCATTGCATACCTACAGCAGATCGGGCGCGGATTCGACGCAAGCGGCCTCCTCTTCGGTGACGTCATATCGCTCTACCGGGAAGAGATCTACGCGCTGGCGTTGATATCGATCGTCGCCATCCTCTTGGTCACCCTCTTCTCAAAGGAGATCGCCGCGATCATCTTTGACCGAAAGATAGCAGAGGCAGCAGGCATCAGGGTCAAACCGGTCTACTACGGGCTCCTCTTCATGATCGCCATGACGGTTGCCCTCAGCCTGAACATCGTCGGCGGCCTGCTCCTCTACATCTGGCTGGTGATGCCGGCCGTGATCGTGCTTCAGTTCTGCCGGAACATCCGAGAGATGTTTATCACTGCTCCGATCGTCGGTGCATGCATCAGCGTCTCTGGAGCGTTTGCCGGCCTGAACCACTCCCTCCCGGTTGCCCCGCTCACCGCGATCCTCTTCAGCATCGTCTTTGCCATCGCGGTCATCGTCTCGCCAAGGAGACGGGTAACGGTTCGGAAGAATTAATAAAACAGTAGCAGAGAGTGATATCAATGGATAAGAAGATTCTACTCACAGGCATCATCCTGCTGGCCCTGGCCATGCCTCCGACGGCAGGATTGTCGGTGGTCTCGACCACATCGGTCCTCTGGGACCCGATCCTGTTCATCGGCGGCGACCGGGTTGAGGCGATATACATCGCTGACCCTGCGATCTGCCCGCACGTCCAGGGTGACATCATCCCGAACAGAATCCAGTTCCAGCGGGATTTCATCGCCAACGCTGACCTCTTCGTGGCGATCAACGGCTCGGTCGACCGTGAAAACGTGATGCCGTTTGTGGAGAAGTTCATGACTGCAAACGGCTACGGCAACGTCGAATGGACGACCCTGCAGGACCCATCGATGGTCTGGAACACCCCGGACGGCGCCAGAGCCCTCGCGCGTGAGGTTACCGGATGGCTGGTCGCTGCTGACCCTGGGAATGCGACCTACTACGAAGAGCGGTCTGGCGAGTACATCAGGATGATCGATGCAGCCGACCTCTCGGGGGAGGAGAGAACGGTCATCCCGGGGCAGGAGGCCATCGTCATGATCTGGCAGCGTGAGGCGGTTGAGGACTGGCTCGGTCTTTCTGTGGTGACGGTCTTTGGGCCCCCGTTCTACGAAGAGGGACGGTTCGTCCCGCAGATGATCGTGGATGACATCATCAATAACCCCGAGAAGTACCAGAACGTCAGGTACGTCGTCGAGAACATGCAGTCCGGCGAGATAGCCAAGGGCATCGAGGAAGCCCTCCAGGACCAGGGCATCCCGGCAAAACGGGTGGTGTTCACCAACTTCCCGAGATCGATCGACGGCGTCGACAGCATCCCGGAGGTGCTGGCATACAACAAAGGGCTGGTGACACCCGGGGATGAACAGACCCCCACACCACAGGATGCGCCCATCCAGCCTGCCATCGCCGGCGTCGCGATCGCCGGCGCCCTCCTTCTCGCCACACGACGCCGGTGACAGGAGCACACGACCTCTTTTTTTCCTCAACCAGTCCGCGGCCAGCCAGCCGCCCGGTTGGTCCCCATCCATCCTCCCGGAACAGGAGATGACCGGAGCAGCAGACTTTGCGGGAGCACCATCCCCGTTGGGCTGATGGAGGGACCTCTCCGAACCCTGTTCTCCTGCATACGAGAGGGAAGGGCGGTACCGATCAACGCGCATCTGTGATCAGGGGCGGACCGTGCCGCTCCTCCCCCGGTGGCCACCCGGTCAGACCGTCGCCCTCCGGAAGACTGCGACGCTCACCAGGAGTATCAAGACCGCACCGACAAGAAGTCCGAGGAGGGTAACCGCCGGAAATACCCCCGCCTGGAGGTCCCTGATGGCATCGATCGCATAGGAGACCGGATTCAATCTCGCAAGCGCCGCGAGCCAGCCCGGCATCTCCTCATAGGGCATCAGCGCACTGCTCGTGAAGAAGAGCGGCATCGAGACCATCGCGTTGATCGCCGAGTAGGAGTCATGGTCCTCAAGTTTGAGGGCAACCGTCGTCATCAGCGAGGAGAGGAGGAGACCAAAGACGAAGAGGACGGTGTAGATCGCAAGGAGGAGGACCGGGTCGAGGAAGTGTGCTCCAAGCAGGATGGCGATGACCAGGATGACCGTCGTCTGGATCAGACCCCTGAGGGTGATGAAGAGGATCTTTCCAAAGAGGATGCTCTCCCGTGGTGCGGGCATCGCAAGGAACTTCGGGAGATACCCGAGGATCTTATCAAACATAAGAAGCCCTCCGCCCTGGAGGGAGGCGCCAAGCATCGTCAGGACCAGGATCCCGGGGGCGATGAAGTCGAGGTAGTTATCGGTGAACCGGATGGGGAGGGCGAGGCCGACGAAGATGAGCCATGCCGCAGGCAGGATCAACGTCGATACGACATTGACCCTTCCCCGGATCCAGCGGCGGAAGTCCCGTTCCATATAATAGAACATCCGCTTCATCCTCGCCTCCGAAGCATCCTCCGGAACCGCCGGGCGTCAAACCCCTCTGCCTCCTCTGGTTCTCCGACCAGGGCGAGGAAGACGTCGTCGAGGGTCGGTTGCCGGACCGAGATCGACCTGACCGTCATCCCGGCTTTCGTGAGCGCGCCAGAGAGGGCAAGACCTGCCTCCTCGCCCTTATCTGCCTCAAACCTGAGTTCGTCGCCGGTCCTCCCGAGGGGGGTGACACCCTCAGGGAGTTCGCCCGGGAAGGTTCCGTCGGTCTGGATCGAGATGATATCCCGGCAGACCGTCGCCTTCAGCGCCGCCGGGGTATCGGTCGCTACCACCCGGCCCCTATCAATGATCCCGACCCGGTCACAGGCCCTGTCTGCCTCGTCCATGTAGTGCGTCGTGACAAAGACCGTCATCCCCCGGTTCTTCAGGGCAATGATATGCTCCCAGATCCTCCTCCTGCCTGCCACGTCAAGTCCGATCGTCGGCTCATCGAGGAAGAGGACCTCCGGGTCGTGGACAAGCGCCTGCGCCAGTTCAAGCCTTCTGCGCATCCCGCCCGAGTAGGTCCGCACAAGGTCGTCAGCACGGGGCGCAAGGTCCAGCATCGCGAGCGCCTCGTCTGCCGCCTCCCGTGGATGGGGGACACCGTAGACCTTTGCAAAGAAGACGACGTTCTCCCGTCCGGTGAGTTTCGGGTCAACCGCCATGTCCTGGGGGACATAGCTGATCTGCTCCCTGACCGCGAGCGGGTTTTTCGTCACCGAGTAGCCGCAGATCGTTGCATCCCCTTCCGTCGGGGCAAGGAGCGTCGTCAGCATCTTCACGGTCGTCGTCTTCCCGGAACCGTTCGGTCCGAGGAGGCCGAAGATCTCGCGGTCGATCGCAAGGTCCATCCGATCAACGGCAACGAGGCTGCCGAAACGTTTTGTCAGTCCTGATATCTCTACTGCCGCCAAACAACCGCTCCTGCTGCCCGGGAAGATGCTACCTGAGGTTCTTCTTCGTGAGTCAAACCCCGGGACAATGGTGCATACTCTATTATATCTTTGACGCGCGGACCTCTTCAAGGGTCCTCCGCCATGATCCAGTCCCGGGTCCGGGTACCTTCCGGCGCCCGGAGAGGGAGGGTTTTTTCATCCGCAGCATGAGCGAGGCTGAGGCCGGCGGGGGAAAAGAAAATTTTATCTTGCGGGGGCGTGCGGGGCGGAGCGAGGAAGACCCCGGTCAACAGGTGCGGGGATGAAAGCGGAGCCCCTTCGGCGCGCTTTCAGAGAGATTGTAGAGATTATAGTTAGTCGCTCAACATCTTTGAAGCGTACTTCGGGCTCAAGAATTTAATCACCCACTTCTCCCAGTAACTTCTTTTTGCTGTCAGTATCTCAAACGCCCTTGCAATTACGGTTGTGAGGTGCTCATAATTCATGATGAAGGTCGCTGCGACCTCTCGCTTGATCGCCCGCCAGATCTGCTCGATGGGATTGAGATCTGGGGAGTATGGTGGGAGATACACGAGCTGGATATTGTTGTTGGCGGCGTTACGCTTTGACCAGCACCGCGTGGTGCGAACTGAAGTTATCCAGCACGACGATCAGCCGTTTCCCCGGGTTTGCGCGGCCGAACGCTCTCGAAAGGTGATGGTGGAGGTGCCATTGACGGCAAGAATGCCGGAGGTGTTGGCGCGGATCTTGATGGTATTTTTCACCATCGGGGTACGCTCAAACGACCACATGCGCCGGGTATTGGCCGTTGTTTGAGGAGAGCACTCATCCATGAAGCCAAGCACCGTGTTCTTGCTCATCCGCGGGAGTTTTTTTTGAGCACCTGTTCTGCATCCTGGGGTCGGCGGTAATCCCGCGGATAGGGTTTCCCAAAGAACATGCCAGACGATTTGAGGATCCGCCGGACCTGGTCCAGACTGTAACTGACGCCGAACTGCGACTGGATCAGGTGCTGGACTTCGGCGGTCGTCCAGCGTTCTTTCTCCCGGAGTTTTTCAAGCAACGCGGTTTTCTGCTCGTCAGTGAGTTTCGAAGGGTGGCCGCCGGCATACTTCGGAACCAGCCCACCCGGCCCCTCCTCGTTCCAGCGTTTCTGCCAGTTGTAACCGGTCTGATGAGAGACCCCAACAGCTTCCGCAGCGTCGACAACGCTCATTCCTTTATACCGTAGCCGAATAAACACGAGGCGCGGGACCACCTGGGGCAATCCTTTGGGGTGCTTGATCCGTTTATTCAGGACAGAGAGGGGAACGTGTCTGACGATCGCGATCTGTTCACGCCCAGCCATATAGGTATGAGGAACTCAAGGTTCAAAAAAGTAGCACAACGAACTATATATATTGGTGTATACCAAATGACATTTTGTATGTTCCAAGCCTACAAGTATCGGATGTATCCTTCAGAGGAGCAGGTTGCGCTCCTCATGAAACACATCCATGCTTGTCGGTTTGTATACAACCATTCTCTGGAGCAGAAAATCCGGGCGTATGAGCAGGAAGGTCGAAACCTCTCCTGTTTCGACCTGAACAACCGTCTTCCCGCCCTTAAAGAAGAACATCCGTGGCTCAAGGAAGTTAACTCTCAGTCTCTCCAGAGTGCAAACAAGAACCTCGACAACGCTTTCACCCGGTTCTTCAGGGAGAAAAAGGGATTCCCTCAATTTAAGTCAAAGAAGAACCCGGTGCAGTCATTCCAGATACCTCAGCATTACACGGTGGATTTCGAACGGCATAGGATCAAACTCCCAAAGATTGGTGAGATCAAGACTGTCTTTCATCGAGTCTTCACCGGGAAAATGAAGTATGCCACCGTCTCCGTGACATCGACCGGGAAGTGGTTCGTCAGCATCCTTGTCGATGACGAGAAAAACGAACCAGAACCCGCCCCCGTCTCTCTGGACACCACCCTCGGGATCGATGTTGGGTTGAAAGACTTTGCAACCCTCTCCACCGGAGAGAAGATCGAGAACCCTCGCTACCTGAGAAACTCCCTTCGGCGCCTGAAGGTGTTACAACGGCGGGTGTCCCGGAAGGTCAAAGGGTCGAAGAATCGGGAGAAGGCGATCCTGAAACTTGCTCGGTGTCATGAGAAGATAGCAAACCAGCGCAATGATTTCCTGCACAAACTCTCATTTCGAGTTGTGAGCGAGAACCAAGCTATTGCAGTGGAATCGTTGAACGTTGCTGGAATGCAGAAGAACCATTGCCTCGCACAGAGTATCAGTGATGTGTCCTGGAGTAAGTTCTTCACGATGCTCGATTACAAATGCCTGAAGTATGGGAAGACTCTGCTCAGGATCGGGAGATTCGATCCCTCCTCGAAAATCTGTAATCGATGTGGGTATCTCAACCGGGATCTCAAACTCTCGCATCGGGAGTGGGTCTGTCCGGATTGCGGTACTCATCATGACCGTGACATCAACGCGGCGATCAATATCAAGACGTTCGCCCTACAAGATCAGAATCTTGTTGGGGTAGCAGGTGTGGAACGCACCGTCGAGCCTGTGGACTCGCTCCCGAGGGGGAGGAGGATGAAGCAGGAAGCCCCGCCCGAGAGCGCGGGGTAGTTCACAACCGATACAACAGACCCCCATCATGGCGCAACGCACCTATCCCGGACACTGCTTCATCGGGAACACCGAGACCACGAAGCGGAAGGCAAAGAACGAGGTCATCAGGCAGCTTACGCAAGAACGGGGGCCTGAACCCGGTGCAGAATCATGGCTTATCATGTTCCAGGGGGAGTACCAGCCCCAGTACTGGATCGTCCTCCTCGTGAAGAAGAACGCCACCCTGAAGGCGATAGACGCGGCACTCAGGGACATCTGGCTTGAATGCTGTGGTCACCTCTCTGCTTTCACCATATACGGTGAGGATTACGCCTCCTCCCCCGATGTAGAGTTCGGGGGGAAGAGTATGAACACCCGCCTGGGAAACCTCTTCTCAGTGGGTCTTTCGGGTAACTATATCTACGACTATGGTGACTCCACGTACCTTACGTTCAAGGTGCTCGATCTCGTCCCGTTCAGCCCGAAAGGCAGAAAGAGTGTCGAACTCGTCGCCCGGAACGATCCGCCTGATATCCGCTGTTCGGTCTGCGGAGAACCGGCAACCGAGATCTGCCTCGAATGCCTCTACGAAGAATCAGAAAACCCTTTCTTCTGTGACGACTGTTTTGAAAAACACGAGTGCGACGAGGAGATGTCGCTACCCGTCGTCAACTCGCCAAGGATGGGTCAGTGCGCATACACCGGGTAACTTGCAGCAGACGACCGATCAGCCGCTGAGACCACCCGGGGAGGCCAGGGTGGTCCCTGGCCTCACCAGGCACCCTCCTTTCTCCTCCGCTCTTGCTCACACCGCGACCATCACCAGCGCAATCGTGACCACCTTTGCGGCCATGCTCGCCGCGTAGGTGACCAGAGCCACCCTGACACCGAACCGGCCGAAGAGCGAGAGGTAGAGCGGCACCGAGTACTTGATGTAGAGGAGGGTGATGACCACCATGCTCCCCAGGATGAGTGTAACGAGCGCAGTCCCGGTCGTGAGGACACCCCCGTCGAGCAACGACGCAACGATGGCGTAGCCGGCTGAGAAGTGGACAAACTGGGCCACGAGTGCCGCGGCGCTTTCGCCGGGGAGCCCGACGGCCCTGAGGACCGGGTCGAACGCGGCTGCGATCAGGTCCATGACCCCGGTTGCTGAGAGGAGAGAGAAGACGACCAGCGCGGCCAGGGTGACGGGGACGATCCGCCGAAGCGTCGGGACCGCCTTTCTGCACCCTGAGATGATAACCTCCCGGTTGAGCGCAAAAGGGGCCAGGGGTGCTGCAGCGGCGGCAGGGACGGGTGCCGGCGCGCGCCCCGGGTCTGCGAGGAACCGGCGACTGTAGAGGAGAGCGAAGAACGCCTGGATGCCGCTCGAGAAGAGGTTCAGCCCGGTATAGATTCCCCCGATGACGGGGCCGAGGAGGACCAGGGCCGCGGGGAGCTGGACGCGGAAGAGCGACTCCCCGACGACCACCGGGAAGGCGCCCATGATGAGGACCGGGATCACCTCCTGCTCTCTCACCTCCCCCTCGTGGTAGTATCCGGCGAGCATCGATTTTCCCGCGGTTGCGTTGACCCCCATCGCGATGATCGAGAGGATGCATGCGTCTGAGAGACCTGAGACCCTGCAGAGGGGGTCGGTGAACGATGAGAGCCGGGAGAAGATCCCGGTCTCGGCGAGGATGTTTGCGACGACGATGCCTATGGTTATCAGCAGGACGGCGTTTACCGCGTAGGAGATCATCGACATGGCCTTACCTCTCCTTACCCTTGCCTGCCATTTCCCACACTCCCGGGCGCCCCGGTAAAGTACTACGACCCATAACAATTTATATACTAAGTACTGCCCCCCTGAGCCAGGAGTATAATTAAAGAGCACGTCGGCGATAGGGCCAGAGCTCCCAAGGCAGCCAAAACTCCGCGCATTCTATGCTGGATGATATACCTATTAGTTCCAAACACCGGCAAGGATCTGTTTTGAGGCGACCGCGGCCGCCTCACGGAAACCCCCAGTCGGATTACAGATCGAGCTGATACATGAACCTGAAAGGCTGGATTGAACATGACGGAGTCCGGCTCCCCCCCGCTGACGTGGAGCGGATGCTCAAAGAGGAGCCTGAAGCCCTCAAGGAGTGCGGCGGCGAGTTCCTGCTTGCATGGGATGGCTGCACCGCCCGCGACACCTTCGGGATCATGCCCGGCCCGGTCCCGCCAGGAACCGTCTGCTGCGGCAGCCGGACGGTGGCCAGGATAGCCCCGGACCCCCTGCCCTGCACGCTCGAGGAGGCGATCATCACCGCAGTCAGTCTCCGGAGCGACGAAGGGATGGTAGCGTTCTCTGGCGGCGTGGACTCGGGCCTCATCGCCGGACTCGCCCGCCTCCCCTGCGTGGCGGTGGGGATTGCGGGGTCGCACGACATCATATGGGCGACAAAGACCGCCCGGATGATGGGACTTGACCTTGAGGTCGTCACCCCGACCGAAGAGGAGGTTGCAGAAGCTCTTTGCCGGGTGGTTGGGGTGATCCCTGACCCGACAAATCCGGTCGAGGCCTCGATCGCGACGACCCTCTCCTTCGTCGCAACCCGGGCGCGGGAACTCGGGCATACCCGGATCCTCGCCGGACAGGGGGCGGACGAACTCTTCGGCGGTTACGCCCGCTACCTCAGATCCCCGGGCCTCGCGGCAGAACTCAAGCGTGACTTCGCTGATCACGAGCGCCAGAGGACGCGAGACCAGGCGGTGGCGGCGCTCCACGGGACATACTTCTCGATGCCCTACCTTGATGTCAGGGTTGTTCGAGCCGCGCAGGCGATCCCGGCCGGGGAGAAGGTGCATGGCGGGGTGCGAAAACGCCCTCTCCGGGAGGTCGCAGAACGCCACATCCCGATCGAGGTTGCCCGGGCCGAGAAGAAAGCGATGCAGTATGGGAGCGGGATCTGGCGGACGATACGAGGGATCGCGCGGCAGAATGGCTATCGTCAGGTTGCTGACTACCTGAGAACGCTGATATGAGAGCAGGAGGGCAGCTCAAAAACCCTCTCCTGTCCCCGCCCCCTCGTGAAGAGCCACTGCATGGGGACTCGTCCTCGCGTCCGGGAGCTCAAGCGCTCAAAAACCCGGTTGACCCGATCGCAGCCTCCCCATCAACCGATTTCCACCGGGTATCGCACCGCACTGACTGCCCCCAGGGACCGGGGTGGGGACCAACAGAACAGAGTCTCCAGGTAGCTCCTTGCGGGGGGGAACCCGCCAGGGCCACTCCTGTGTCAGCGCTCCCGTGGAACAAGCCAGGACCGGTGCCAGCCTCATCAGGGGCCGGGACAACCACCCGACCAGAACTGGATTTCAACAGAGCCAAAAAACTGATACCCTCCTGTGCCCGGTGCATATCCGGGCTATCGCCATGATTGTCCTCCTCAGGGTGAGGAGAGCCTGATCTGCGCGGGCAGGAGTCAACCTCCTCACCGCACAAGGAGATGCCCCCGGGTCCGGCGGTGAGCCACGGGAAAAAACCGATTTCCGGCCTACCATTCAGCCTGAAGACTACCGCTCATGGGTTTCGTCCGGCCACCCTTCGATGAACCCGCGACAACCAGCGCACCAGCGTGGATATCGCGTGGAACGGTGTCGTCATCGGCTCTTCGCCTCCAGTCGTCAGAGCAGAGATCCGATCCCGGGAGGCGATGCGCGGATCATCCTCCTTTTCATTCCGCCTGATGTTTTCCGGGGTTCTGTATGCGGACACTTTTATTACTATGAGGGATTCAACCTTCAGGATAGATCGACAACACCGACTGGAACAGGGTTGTTTCTCCGGCTACAAACGCTAAATCATTCTGTTGTCTGCATCAAAATGGTTATAAAAAGTCGGTGCAAGGGTACTTAATTGAGATCAGCAGGGCAAAATATGATAACAGAGAACGATATTGAGCATATAGCAGAACTAGCGGATATCGGCATATCAAAAGACGAGGTGCCGGAATTCACCATTCAGTTCAACGCGATCCTGGAATACTTTGCGGTCCTCGATACCGTGGAAGGCGAGGGCGTCCCGGACGCCGGGCCGACCAACGTCTTCAGGGAGGACGAGCCCCGGCCAAGCCTCCCGCAGGAGGCGGTTCTTGCCAACGCCGGGTCGACCGAGGACGGATTTATCAAGGCGCCGAGGGTGATGTGAGTGGCAGGAACCCTGAACTTCGCGCCCGACGACCGCTACAACGCCTTCATCACCACCTGCCGCGAGGCACCGTTCGGCGATGGGGCGCTCGCCGGCGTCGCCGTCGCGGTCAAGGATAACATCTCCACGGCAGGCATCCAGACCACCTGTGGATCACGGATCCTTGAGGGATACATCCCGCCGTACGATGCCCACGTCGTGGAACTCCTCCGGGGCGCGGGGGCCGCGATCGTCGGCAAGACCAACATGGACGAGTTTGGCATGGGCTCAACCACCGAGACGAGCGCGTTTGGCCCTACCCGAAACCCGGTGGATAGGGAACGGGTGCCCGGCGGGTCATCAGGCGGGAGCGCTGCCGCGGTCGCTGCAGGCCTCGTCCCGATGGCGCTCGGCACCGATACCGGCGGCTCAATCCGCTGTCCCGCGGCGTTCTGCGGGATCGTAGGCCTCAAACCCACCTACGGCAGGGTCTCCCGCTACGGCCTCATCGCCTACGCAACCTCCCTTGAGCAGATCGGGCCGATGGCACGGACGGTAGAGGATGTATCCAGGCTTATGTCGGTGATCGCGAGGTACGACCCCCGCGACTCGACGATGCTTGACCGGCCATACGATCACCAGCCTTCGGCAGATATCACCGGCCTGCGGGTCGGGGTACCGGAAGAGTACTTCGGCGAGGGCGTGGATGAGCGCGTCGCCAGGACCGTCAGGGACGCCATCGGCGTCCTCGAGGACCTCGGGGCATCCCCGGTCCAGGTGAGCATCCCCGGGATGCGGTATGCGCTTGCGGCCTACTACGTCATCTCCACAGGCGAGGCCTCCTCGAACCTCGCGCGGTTTGACGGCGTCCGCTACGGCCCGGCGGTCGATACCAGGAAGACCTGGCATGAGGCCTACAGGGAACTGCGACACGCAAACCTCGGGGCCGAGGTCAGGCGCCGGATCATGCTCGGGACCTTCGCGCTCTCGGCCGGTTATGCTGGCAGGTACTACACGAAGGCCCAGGTAGCCCGCGGGAATATCAGGCAGGACTTCGAACGGGCGTTCCGCGATGTCGACGTCATCGCCGGCCCGACGATGCCGACCGTGGCCTTCCGCTTCGGTGAGAAGAACGACCCCCTCTCGCTCTACCTCGCCGACATCCTCACAGCACCGGCAAACCTCGCCGGGATCCCGGCGATATCGGTCCCGTGCGGCAGGGTGGAGGGGCTACCCGTGGGCCTCCAGGTGATGGGCAGGCGGTTTGAGGACGAGCGCGTCATCGACGCTGCCTATGCCTATGAGCAGGAGGTGAGGGCATGAAGACGATCATCGGGCTTGAGGTCCATGTCCAGCTCTCGACCGCGACGAAACTCTTCTGCGGGTGCTCGACCGACTACCAGGACGACGGGCCCAACACCCACTGCTGCCCGGTCTGTCTCGGGCTTCCGGGGGCGCTTCCGCGCCTGAACAAAAAAGCGGTGGAGTATGGTCTCCGGGTGGCAAAAGCCCTCGACATGACGGTGCTTGAGGAGTCGGAGTTTGCCAGGAAGAACTACTTCTATCCTGACCTTGCAAAAGGTTACCAGATCACCCAGCATGACAGACCGCTCGCGGTAGAGGGAACCCTCGAGATCGAGGACGACGAGGGACACGAGAAGGTCGTCAGGATCACCCGGGTACACCTCGAGGAAGACCCGGGGAGGCTGGTCCACGTCACCGGCGGGGCGAACTACTCGCTCGTCGACTACAACAGATCCGGTATCCCGCTCCTTGAGATCGTCACCGAGCCTGACCTGCGCTCCCCGCAGGAGGCCCGCCGGTTCCTCAACAAACTCCGGACGGTCCTCGAGTACCTCGGGGTCTTTGATGGCGACCGGGAGGGGGGGCTCCGCGTGGACGCAAACATCTCTCTTGAGGGCTCAGAGCGGGTCGAGGTCAAGAACATCTCCTCCTACAAAGGCGTCGAGAAGGCCCTCACCTTCGAGGTGACCAGGCAGAAGAACCTGCTCCGGCGCGGACTTGCGGTGACGAGAGAGACCCGCCACTTCATGGAGGGGCGCGGGATCACCACGTCTGCCCGCGGCAAGGAGGAGGAGCATGACTACCGCTACTTCCCTGACCCTGACCTGCGACCGCTCCGCGTTGCCGGGTGGGTTGCCGGGATCGACCTCCCGGAACTCCCCACCGCGCGGAAGAACCGGTTCATGGAGCAGTACGGCCTATCGCTCGACCACGCCCGGACCCTGACCGGCGACCCGAGGCTCGCTGACTTCTACGAGGAGGTTGCTCCCATCGACCCGGGGCTTGCCGCCACCTGGGTGGCTGATATCCTGCTTGGGGAACTCAACTACCGCGACATGGGCATCACCGCCGTCCCGCCGGAGCGCATCGCAGAACTCCTCGCGCTCCTCAGGGCAGGCACCATCACCGACAAGGCTGGCGTCCAGGTCCTGCGGGAGATGCTGGATGCCTGCGCCGCAGGCAGACCCTGCGAGAGACCTGCCATGATCGTGGAGCGTGAGGGGCTCATCAGGGCAGCGGGGGACGAGTTCACATCGCTCGTCCAGGCGGTGATCGCCGCAAACCCGCAGGCGGTAGAGGACTACCTGAGCGGAAAGGAGGGGGCCCTGAACTTCCTCGTCGGGCAGGTGATGAAGGAGACCCGGGGCCGGGCGGATCCGCGGGAGGTCAGGCGAATTGTGTCACAATCGATCAAGATGGGCGAGGTGTAATCCGCAGTGCACCTGATCATCGCAGAGAAGAACATCTCAGCAAAGCGGATCGCGCAGATCCTCGCCGGCAACGAGAAGGTGAGATCGGTGAAGGAGGGGGGCGTCTCCACCTACTCCTTTGACTCAAAGACGGTGGTGGGTCTCAGGGGGCATGTGGTGGAGGTAGACTTCGAACCGGGTTACACGAACTGGCGGAGCGAGACCCACACCCCACGAACCCTCATCGACGCCGGTACCGTCAAGAAGCCGACAGAAAAGAAGATCGTCAACCTCATCCAGAGACTGGCAAAGAAGGCAGACCTTGTCACCATCGCCACGGATTATGATACCGAAGGAGAACTGATAGGAAAGGAGGCCTACGACCTCATCCGTGCGGTGAACCCCGAGGTCCCGATAAATCGGGCCAGGTTCTCAGCGATAACCCCGGCAGAGATACGGGCAGCCTTTGAGAACCCAGGCGACCTTGACTTTGCGCTCGCGGCCGCCGGTGAGGCCCGCCAGATGGTCGACCTGATGTGGGGGGCGTCGCTGACCAGGTTCATCAGTCTTGCAGCCAGACGCGGTGGCAGGAACATCCTCTCGGTAGGCCGGGTCCAGAGCCCGACGCTTGCGATGATCGTGGACCGGGAGCGCGAGATCGAGAACTTCGTCCCCCAGACCTACTGGCTGCTCTCGCTCATGACCGAGAAGGATGGCCAGCCGGTGGAGGCACGCCACACCGCCGGCAGGTTCACCGACCACGACGCAGCCCTTGCCGCGGAGGCGGGGACGAAGGAGCCGCTTGTGGTCGTGGACGTAAAGGAGAGGGTGAGGAACGACCGGGCGCCGACCCCGTTCGACACCACGACCTTCATCGTCGCGGCAGGCCGCCTGGGTTTCTCGGCGGCAAACGCGATGCGGCTTGCCGAAGATCTCTACATGAACGGGTACATCTCCTACCCGAGGACCGACAACACGGTCTACCCGAAGTCCCTGGACCTGAACGCGATCCTGGAAACGCTCCGGGGAGGGGTGTTTGACGCTGATGTCGCCTGGGTGCAGAAAAACCGGCGTCCGACCCCGACGAGAGGCAAGAAGGAGAGCACCGACCATCCTCCGATCCACCCCACGGGTGCGGCGACCCCTGATGCCCTCGGCCAGGACCGGTGGAAGGTCTATGAGCTCATCGTCCGCCGTTTCCTTGCGACCCTCTCTCCTGACGCCAGATGGGCGACCCTCAGGTGCACCTTCGACGCGTCCGGCGAACCCTACGCCGCCACAGGCAGCAGGCTCCTCTCTGCAGGGTGGCGCCAGGTCTACCCCTACTCTGAGGCGAAGGAGAAGATCCTCCCGCCCCTCACCCCGGGCGAACGCCTGCCGATCCTGGAGGTTAACCTTGAGGAGAAAGAGACACAGCCACCGCCACGTTACTCCCAGAGCCGGCTCATCCAGGTGATGGAGGAACTCGGGCTCGGGACGAAGAGCACCCGGCACGAGGTGATCGGGAAACTCATCTCCCGTCGATACGTGGAGGGGGACCCGCTCCGCCCGACGCTCGTCGGGAGGGCTGTCACTGATGCGCTCGATAACCATGCGGCGACGATCACGGAGCCTGAGATGACCAGGACGCTTGAAGAGCATATGCAGCTCATCAAGCAGCGCGAACGGAGCCGCGACGATGTCATCAACGAGTCCCGCGAGATGCTCCACCAGGTCTTTGACAAACTTGAGGCGCATGAGGAGGAGATTGGCGAGGAGATCATGGAGCAGACGGCGGAGGAGCATACCGTCGGTCCCTGCCCGGTCTGCGGTCATGATCTCCGGATCCGGCACATCGGCGTCTCGCAGTTCATCGGGTGCACCGGCTACCCGGAGTGCCGGTTCAATATCAGCCTGCCTGGCAGCGCCTGGGGCCGGGCGATCCGGATCGAGGAGACCTGCGAGGAGCACGGGCTCTCCCACGTCCGCCTGATCAGGAAGGGTTCCCGGCCCTGGACGCTGGGCTGCCCGCTCTGCAGTCATATCCAGTCGAATATCGAGGCGCTCCAGATGATGCCCTCGATGACCGATGACCTCATGCGGCGCCTGCATGCGCACCACATCTATACGGTCTCCGAGATCGCGGGCATGCAACCCGCGGACCTCGGGAGCATCGGTGTCAGCACCGGGGAGGCGGAGCGGCTCATCAGGGAGGCCGGGGACGCGCTTGAGGTCCTCAGGCGTCGCTCGGAACTCAAGAAGTTCATCAGGAAGATCGTTCCGCCTCGTAAAGGGCGGAGCCACGCGAAGATCATGCGAAGCCTCCTTGAGCAGGGGATCGGGGATATCCGCGCGCTCTCGCAGGCAGACCCTGCTCTCCTGAAGAAGGCCGGTATAGGTGATGCCGCAGCAAAGGACCTCCTGGAGGCAGCCCGCGCGCTCTGTGACGAGCGCGTTCTCCAGGAGGCGGGGGTTCCTGCGGTCAGCCTGAAGAAGTACAGGGCCGAAGGTCTCGCAAGCCCAAACAGCCTCTGCCACCTTCCCATTCCCTACCTCTCAATCAAAACCGGTATTAACCCGGAAACCGTACATAGACATGTGGAACTGGTCTGTAACCACCTCGGCCGCCCCGTGCCGGCGAAGATCACCAAGGCGATGCTCGAACGCGGACGAAAGGACCTCCTGGCGATCCCTGGTATCGGGGAGGCGACCCTGCAGAAGCTCTACCTTGCAGGCATCTACGATGCCGCCACGCTTCGCGAGGCCGATCCGGAGGAGGTCTCTTCTATCACCGGCATCGCAAAGACGAGACTCCACGACTTTATCTTGCGCGCCGAAGGGGCGGAGCGAGGAAGACCCCGGCCAACAGGTGCGGGATGAAAGCGGAGCCCCTTCGGCGCGCTTTCAGAGAAGATCAGAATCTTGTTTGGGGTATCAGGTGTGGAACGCACCGTCGAGCCTGGGGACTCGCTCCCGATGGGGAGGAGGATGAAGCAGGAAGCCCCGCCCAAGAGGTGCGGGGTAGTTCACCGGCCATCTGAAGTGACATCATGCGTGCGAACTGGAAGACCTGGGTACATGTAACGAAACTGGATCCTGATAAACGCCTCCCGGCGGGAGCCATCGAGGAGATCGCGACGAGCGGGACCGATGCCCTGATGCTCTCGGGCACCCAGAACGTGACGCGGGAGAAACTCCGCAGACTCCTGGATATGGTCTCGGCCTACGGGCTGCCGCTGGTGGTGGAACCGGCGAGCCCTGACTGCGCCATATTCGACGGTGAGATCGATCATCTCTTTGTTCCGAGCGTGATGAATACGAACGATGCCCGCTGGATCACCGGGAAGCACCAGCTCTGGCTTCGTAATAACGGCAGCAACATCAACTGGGATATCGTGGTGCCTGAGGCCTATATCGTCCTCAACCCGAACTCGGCTGTGGGGCGGGTGACCGGGGCTGACTGCGCCCTCTCATACGAGGATGTGGCTGCGTATGTGGGCGTGGCAGACCGCTACTTCAGGTTCCCCATCATCTACATCGAGTACAGCGGGGTCTACGGGGATCCAGCGGTGGTGCGGGCAGCGTCTGATGCGGTCGAGAACGCTGTTCTCTACTATGGTGGCGGTATCCGTTCGGCGGAGCAGGCGGCGGAGATGGGGAGTATCGCGGACACGATCGTCGTGGGGAACGCCATCTACGAGGAAGGGATTGACGTGCTCCGGGCCACGGTCCGGGCGGTACAGTGATGTATGCCACAGATCGCTATCGTTCTGGTTGAACCCCTCTACGCCGGGAACGTCGGGTTCGCCGCCCGGGTGATGAAGAACTTCGGGTTTACCCAGTTGGTACTGGTCAACCCCTGCCCGCTCGGTGATGAGGCTGTTATGCGCGCCTCCCACGCCCGCGACGTCCTTGATAACGCCCGCCTGATGACGATCGCCGGGGTCTACCGGGAGTTTGATTTTGTGGTCGCGACGACCGGCGAGGTGAGTAAATCGGTCTGCACCGCGATGCGGATGCCCTATTACGCGCCGGCGGAGGTTCGGGAGGTCATCGCTGATATCGACGGGACGGTCGCGATCCTCTTTGGACGGGAGAACTGGGGGCTTGCAAACGAGGAACTGAAACGGGCGGACCTCGTCTGCACCATCCCGACCTCGGAGGCGTATCCCATCCTGAACCTCTCCCACGCGGTGGGGATCGTCTGTTACGAACTTGCGAACCTGCCCCGCGGGACCTACCCCCTGGCCGGCCGGGTTGCGATGGAGTCGCTCTACCGGCACATCGAGGCGTTTCTCGACCTGATCGACCATCCGGGGTTCAAGCGGGAGAACACGATGATCCTCCTCCGCCGGGTCCTGGGCCGGACGAGATTGACCACCCGCGAGGTGAGCACGCTCCACGGTCTTATGCGGAGGGCAGAGTGGCATATGGAAAACAAAGTAAGAGCAAGGGATCAGTGAAGGGGGTCCTGACCTGTTACGAAGAAAACAGGCAGAAGGCCCCCTACTTTAGTGGGGGGATGAATGCCGTCCATCAAAACATTTATTATGCGTCGCGACAATATAATATTATAATGCGTAAGATATATCGGTATCGACTCTATCCCTCAAAGTCTCAAGTAACTCTGCTTGAGCAGACGCTTGAGATCTGTCGGTGGGTCTATAACGATACTCTTGCATTGCGAAAGAATGCCTGGGAGCAGGAACAGCATTCCATCTCTCTCTACGAGACCAACAAGATCCTGACCCAATGGAAGAAGGAACGGCCCGAACTGAATAGAGTTTATTCTCAGGTTCTCCAGAACGTTCAAATGCGCGTAGACCTTG
>Ga0208823_1000494_pt1 | contig 33851 bp, 40 predicted proteins | sample AD_UKC075_MetaG_FD_184440 | JGI IMG/M metagenome (GOLD analysis project Ga0208823, IMG submission 184440) | Active sludge microbial communities of municipal wastewater-treating anaerobic digesters from USA - AD_UKC075_MetaG (SPAdes) (version 2) | ecosystem: Engineered > Bioreactor > Anaerobic >...
GCACTTCGGGCCGCCGCCGCTGCTGCTGCGCATGGTGGAGGCGGGCAGGTTGGGCAAGAAGTCGGGGCACGGGTTCTACACCTACTGATGATCTACTGATGCCATCAACGCCGTTAGCAATCGCTGATGGGTTTGGCTAGGCTGCGGGGCGTTACCGATGAGGAGTGCAGGCTGATGGCGGATCTGGAGAGCGCTGAATCGCACTTGACCCCGTACTACGAGGAATCACAGTCGATCTACGACGTCTCCAACGACTTCTTCTCGCTGTGGCTCGGACCCACTATGGGGTACACCTGCGGGTACTACGAGCGCGACGATATGACGCTGGAGGAATCGCAGAACGCGAAGTTCGATCTGGCTCTCGGCAAGCTCAATCTCGAGCCCGGGATGACGCTGCTCGACGTCGGCTGTGGCTGGGGCGGGGCGCTGGAGCGTGCGGTCCTGAAGTTCGACGTCAACGTCATCGGCATCACCCTGAGCAAGGCCCAGTCGGAATTCGCCCGTGAGCGGCTGTCCAAGTTGGACACCGACCGGTCGATCGAGGTCCGGTTGCAGGGGTGGGAGGAATTCGACGAGCCCGTCGACCGGATCGTCAGCATCGGTGCGTTCGAGGCGTTCAAGGTGGAGCGTTACCCGCTGTTCTTCCAGCGCGCGTACGACATATTGCCCAGCGACGGTCGGATGCTGCTGCACACGATCCTCGCGCACACCCAGAAGTTCTTCCGCGACAACGGAATCAAGCTCACTCTGAGCGATCTGCAGTTCATGAAGTTCATCGGTGACGAGATCTTCCCCGGGGGACGGCTTCCGGCGGTGGAGGACATCGAGGCGCTGGCCGACGGCTCCGGGTTCACCCTGGAGCGCATCCACCTGCTGCGCCCGCACTACGCGCGCACCCTGGACATGTGGGCCGCGAATCTGGCGGCCAAGCGGGATGAGGCCATCGCCATCACCGACCGGGAAACCTACGACCGGTACATGAAGTACCTGACCGGTTGTGCCGACTTCTTCCGCCGCGGCATCACCAATATCGGCCAGTTCACCCTGGTCAAAGGCTAGACGGGGCCAAAGGCTAGACGGTCACGCGCAGTCGGCCGAAGGTCAACCCAGTTCCGCGAGCTTGCGCCTCTCCGCCTCGACGTCGAAGTCCGGCGGCGGCCAGGACAGGTTGAGACCCTTGAGTGCCTCGATCAGGAGTTCGGTGACGGCCAGCCTGCTGTACCACTTCTTATCGCACGGGACCACGTACCACGGCGCCCGTTCGGTGCTGGTCCGCTCCAGCATCGCCTGATAGGCCTCCTGGTAGGCGGGCCACAGCTTGCGTTCCTCCAGGTCGCCGGGGTTGTACTTCCAGTACTTGTCGGGGCGTTCCAGTCGCTCGGCCAGCCGCCGCCGCTGTTCCTCGAGTGAGACGAACAACGCGACCTTCACCAGGGTGGTGCCGGCGTCGGCCAGTTCGGCCTCGAAGGTGTTGATCTCGTCGTACCGCGGTTCCCACACGCCGGGCGGCACCAGGTTGTGTACCCGCACCACCAGGACGTCCTCATAGTGCGAGCGGTCGAACACCCCGATATGGCCGGCCGGCGGCAGGGCCTTGGTGATGCGCCACAGGAAGTGGTGGGCCCGTTCCTCGTCGGTCGGTCTGCCGAAACTGGTGTACCGGATCCCCATCGGGCTGCCCGCACCGACCACGTGCTCGACGATCCCGCCCTTACCGGCGGTGTCCATACCCTGCAGTACCAACAGCACCGAGCGCCGGTCGCCCTCCCTGCCGTTGGCGTAGAGCATCTCCTGGAGGCCGGCGAACCGCTCGTTGCGCTCCGCCTGGATCGCCGCCGCGTCCTCTTTGCGGCCGGTGAATCCCGGGGTGGCATCGGTGTCGATATCGGCGACCCTGGTTCCGGACACGAATCTCAGGACGTTGCCGGGTCGATGGGTCCACTGGGAAGGCAGGTCGGAACCCGGCGTCGGCGGCATCGTCGCAGACTAAGCCGTGCGACCCCGCGGTGCCCGGTGGTGCGGTGGATTACCGGCGCGTCGCGGTCGGGAGTACCGGCGACGGATGCGGCTGGCTGTTGAACTGCTCCAGGGAACCGCCCACCTCGACGATCCCGCACAGCGCGCTCCAACACAGCATGGTCAGGTAGTCGATCAGTTCGGCGCTGCTCATCCGGGGGTTCGACATCCATGAGTGGGTGGCCAGTTGAACCCCGCCCACGATCAGAAACGCCCACGGTTCCACACCCTGGGTGTCCATGCCGGCCCGCTTCATCCGCTGCCGCAGCATCACCGCCAGCATGCGCGCGATGATCCGCTCGGAGTCGGCGACCACCTTGTTCTTGCTCGCCGAACTGTTGGCCATGACGAACCGGTAGGGCTCGGGTTCGGCGGCGACGGTCTCGACGTACACCCGGATGACCTCCCGGGTGAGATCGAATCCGTCCAGGTTCGACGACAGAGCCGACGCCATATTGGGGATCAGGGTGGTCTGGGCGAACCGCATCATCACCGCGGTGGTGAGGTCGTTCTTGTCGACGAAGTACCGGTACAGCACGGTTTTGGAGACGCCGATCTCAGCGGCGATCTCGTCCATGCTGACATCCCGACCCCGGCGCCGGATGGCATCCAGCGCACCGTCGACCAGTTCGGTCCGGCGTTCGACCTTGTGCTGGTGCCAGCGGCGCTTGCGTCCGTCGGTTTTGGCGATCTGCTGGGTCACGATGCCCGATATTCTACCGGCCGATGCCCGGAATGTTGTTACGGACAGTCACAGAAAAATCGTCCGGGCATGATGGGTGCGTGGCAAAACACCGCGCATCGCTGGCTGAGTCCCTCGCCGGCGCCGACCCGGAGGCCGACGCGGAGCGTCTCCGTAACCTGCGCCGGATGAAAGCGGTCGCGCTGGGCTTCCTGCTCGGTGCGACCGTGATCTTCCTGGCCTGCCGATGGGGCCAGTCGCAGGGCGGTCCGGCCTGGCTGGGCTACGTCGGGGCGGCAGCCGAGGCCGGCATGGTCGGTGCCCTGGCGGACTGGTTCGCGGTCACCGCACTGTTCCGTCATCCTCTGGGCTTGAAGATCCCGCACACCGCGATCATCAAGCGCAAGAAGGATCAACTCGGCGAGGGGCTGGGCAACTTCGTCCGGGAGAACTTCCTGTCCGCGGAGGTCGTCGAGACGAAACTGCGCGATGCCGAGGTGGCCAGCAGGTTGGGCAAGTGGCTTTCGGAGCCGGACCATGCGGGGCGGGTGGCCAGCGAGACCGCGACCGTGCTGCGCGTGGGCGTCGAACTCCTCAACGACGAGGACATCCAGCAGGCCATCGACAGGACGATCGTCAAACGGCTCGCCGAACCGCAATGGGGTCCGCCGGTGGGCAGGGTGCTGTCCCAGTTGCTGGCGGAGAACCGTCAGGAAGCACTCATTCAGCTGCTGTGCGACCGGGCGTTCGAGTGGGCGCTCAACGCCGGGCCCACCATCGAGCGGGTGGTGCTGCGCGACTCGCCCAGTTGGTCGCCGAAGTTCGTCGACCAACTCGTGGGTGACCGCATCCACCGCGAGTTGATGGACTTCACCGACAAGGTGCGCCGCGACCCCAATCACGAACTGCGCCGGTCGGCCACCCGCTTCCTGTTCGAGTTCGCCGCTGATCTGCAGAACGACGCGGCCACGATCGCCAAGGCGGAGACCGTCAAGGAACAGTTGATGGAGCGCGACGAGGTGACCCGGGCGGCGGAGACCGCCTGGAAGACCCTCAAGCGACTGGTTCTCGACGGCGTCGATGATCCGTCCAGCGCGTTGCGCAGCCGGATCGCGGACTCGGTGATGGCGATCGGCGAGTCACTGCGCGACGACGCCGAACTGCGCGACAAGGTCGACGGCTGGATCATTCGGGGTGCCCAGCATCTGGTCACCCAGTACGGCAGCGAGGCGACCACGATCATCACCGACACCATCGAGCGGTGGGACGCCGACGAGGCCAGTCGGCGCATCGAACTTCACGTCGGTCGCGACCTCCAGTTCATTCGCATCAACGGCACGGTGGTCGGGGCGCTGGCTGGCCTCGTCATCTACACCGTGGCCCAACTGTTGTTCTGACCTGCGCTAGCAGGTGCTTGCAATTGTTAGCACTCGCGCGTAGAGTGTTTCTTGTATGCAAAACGCACTCGTACGGGCAAAGGAACGCACCATGGCGCAGGACGATGAACTTGCCGCTGTGGCGGGTGATCTTGCCGCTGCGGTGAGTAATGCGGCCCAGGACATCGGGAGCTTCATCAGGAGTCAACGGGAAGCCGCCGAAGTGTCCGTCCGGCAGTTGGCCGAACGGGCGGGGGTCAGCAATCCCTACCTCAGTCAGATCGAACGCGGCCTGCGGAAGCCGTCCGCGGAGGTGCTGGGTCAGATCGCCAAGGCACTGCGGCTTTCCGCGGAGGTGCTGTACGTCCGGGCCGGCATTCTCGAACCGGGCGAGCCGAGCCAGGTGCACGACGCGATCATCAACGATCCCGCCATCACCGAACGGCAGAAGCGTGTGCTGCTCGACATCTACCTGTCGTTCCGGCAGCAGAACGACGCTGCCCGGGACGAGTCGTCGACTGCGTAGCTCCAGTCGCCCAAGCTGAAATCGATTGGGCACCACTAGTTTTCACCAGAGTTAACCCAGGAAAGGAATCACCGAAAATGGCGAAGAACACCAAGAACGCCAAGACCGAGAACACCGTCGAGGACCTCAAGGCTCCGCTGCTTGCCGCGGTCGGTGCCGCCGACCTGGCCCTGGCGACCGTCAACGAGATCCTGAACGCCCTGCGCGAGCGGGCCGAGGTGGCCGGCGACCGGATGGACGACCGCCGCGCGGCCCTCACCCGGCTGCAGGAGGAACTGCCCAAGCGCACTGAGGAGCTGCGTGGCCGGTTGAGCAGCGACGAGCTGCGCAAGGCCGCTGACGAGTTCCTGGCCGACGCCACCACCACCTACAACACGCTGGTGGAGCGCGGCGAGGCTGCTCTTGAGCGGCTGATGGGCCAGCCCGAACTCCGTGAGGCTGCCGACAAGGTCGAGGGTTATGTCGACCAGGCCGTCGAGCTGACCCAGGAGGCGCTGGGCAACGTCTCGGCGCAGACCAAGGCTGTCGGCGAGCGCGCCGCCAAGCTGGTCGGCACCCTGCAGGGCGAAACCGAGGAGCCGGCCGCGAAGGCCCCTGCCAAGAAGGCCGCTCCCGCCAAGGCTGCCGCCAAGAAGGCCGCTCCGGCTAAGAAGGCCGCTCCGGCCAAGAAGGCGCCGGCCAAGAAGGTTACCCAGAAGTAAGTAAGGACGGTTCGACCGTTCGCCGAGACCCGCCTACCCTGGAAACGTGAATCTCCAGGGTGTGGCGGGTCTCGTGCTTTATGTCCTCAGTTGGGCGGTATTCGCCGTCACGCTGTATGCCTTCGTGCATGCGGCGATGCAGCGCCCGGACGCCTACACCGCCGTTGACAAGCTGACCAAACCGGTGTGGCTGGCGATTCTCGGTGTCGCCGCGCTGCTGTGTCTTCTTTTCGGGGCCAGCGTTCTCGGCATGACCATCGCCGCCGTGGCGTCCGGTGTCTACCTGACCGACGTCCGCCCCAAACTGCTCGAGGTGCAGGGGAAGTCCCGCTGACCATGCGAACGCTGGCCATCGTGGTCGGCGTGTCCCTGGCTCTGTCGGTCGCGCCGCACGCCACCGCCGATGACACCCAGGACGCGCCGGTCTCCCCGTTCGTCGACCGGGCCACCTGGGTGTGGTTCAGCGATCTGCCGACGCTGCGGGTCTATCCCACGGCGGCCGGCCGGGACGTCGCGGGGAAGCTCGCCAAGACCGCCGCGCAGACCGAGGAGGCCTGGGCAGAGGTTCTGGCACTGGCCCCCGACGCGGACACCCCCGGGATGCGGGCGCAGTTTGTCTGCCACTGGAACTTCGCCGAACTCGCCCACCCCGGCAAGACCAGTTGGGACCTGGAGCCCTGGCGACCCGATGTCGACGACAGCGACATGCTGCTGGCCGGCTGTAATCCCGGCGGCGACGAACTCGGCTGATCTTGGTCTGACGAGCTGAGCTGACCCGGATCTACAGCCCGGCGAAGCAGGGGTCCTGCCGGCCGTTCGGGATGGTGGCGTCCCGGGTGATGAACCGCGCGGCGACCCCGGTATCGGTGACCTCGACCTTGTCCGCGTGGATGCCCATCGGCAGGTTCGCCGTCAGCGTGGTGGTGAACGCGTCGAGGGCGGGCTGCACCGTTTCGCGCGGCAGGGTGAAGCCCAGACCCGTCACTTTGAGCACCTGAAGCGTCACCCCGCCGTCGGCGACACCGGGGGCCACCGTCACGGTGCCCAGCGCGCCCTCCAACTCCAGGGTGCCGGCCGCCGGATCGGTGCTCACCCCGCTGACCAGTCCGCCCAGGAACGGGACGATCCCCGCCACGGTCTGCTTGATGCCATCGGTCGACCAGGTCACGTCGGCGTCAAGAGCGCCGAGGGTGCCGACGGATTCGGCGGTCTTGTTCAACCGGATGTCGTCGAGGCGCAGCCGCAACTTCATCCCCTGCGCTTCCCGGATCCGGTTGCCGGCGGTCTCGACCACCATGTCCCGGTAGCTGTGAGTGAAATGCTGCAGCAGGAACGGCCGGGCGCCGAAGGATGCGCTGGCGCTGTCCTGCACGATGCAGCTGACCGCCTTGGCGACGATGGTGTCGGCGCGGTGCCGCGCATACAGTTCGCCGGCCAGCAGACCTGCCATACCCAGTGCGACCACGATCACCATCACCAATGCGATGGACAACGGATCCCGCAACCACCGGCGCCCGGATGCGGCCTCCGCGGGCTCCTGGTCCGCGACCACCCGGGCGGGGCCGGGCTGGACGGGAATCGGCTGGGGAATCTGCTGGGTGGGCTGCTCAGGCTGGCCGGGCACAGGTACCGGGCCCGGATGCTGGCCCGGAGGCTGCCCGGGGGGCGGGAAAGTCACCTGCGCAATTCTGCCCTATCTCGCAGCGCCATCCGGGGGTGCTTGCGTGAACCGGACCCGATTGGCCAGGACAGGCAGGGTTTCCCGGATGCCGGGCAGGCTGCCCAGATCGACGTCGCAGATCAGCAGCTGAGGGTCGGTCCCGGCGGCGGCCAGGACCGCGCCGAGCGGGGAGGCCACCAGGCTGCCGCCCACACCGGTGGGCGCGGCCACCGCCGCGGCCAGTTCGGCGCCGGGATCGGCTTGCCCGACCGCAGCGACGAAGCAGGTCGAGTCCAGGGCCCGCGCCCTGGCCAGCAGGGTCCACTGGTCGAGTTTGCCCGGGCCGGCGCCCCAGGACGCGCTGACGGTGATCAGCTGCGCCCCGCGGTCGGCCAGCGTCGTATACAGGTCGGGGAACCGGATGTCATAGCAGAGGGTGATGCCGACCCCGACCCCGTCGACGGTGATCACGACCGGCCGGTGGCCGGGTGCGACGGTCGCCGACTCGGTGAAACCGAACGCGTCGAACAGGTGGATCTTGTCGTAGCGGGCCTCCACCCCGCCGCCGGTGGCCAGAACGGTGTTGGTGAACCGGCCGTCCGGTGCGGGGGTGAACATTCCGGCGAGCACCGTCACGCCGGTCTCCGCGGCCACGGCGCGCACCCCGTCGGCCCACCGGCCGTCGATCGGTTCGGCGACGCTGGCGAGGGGAACACCGAGCCGGCACATGGTGCCCTCGGGGAACACCACCAGCCGGGCGCCGGCGTCGGCGGCCCGCCGGGTCTGCTCGGCGACGGTTCTCAGGTTCCCGGCCGGGTCGGGGCCGGACAGAATCTGCGCGCAGGCGATCCGCATGATCGTGAGCCTACGGAGCGCCTGGCGGCGGAGCGACCAGCGACCAGGGCACGGTCAGCACCGCGTCCCGCCGGCTGCGGCGCTGCGGTTGTACCGGGATCCCACGGTCCGCCAGCGCGGTCAGCATGGCCCGCCATCGAGCCCGTGGGCCGAACACCGAGTGCCCGGCGGCCTCATCCCATGCCCGGTCGGCCGCGGTGAGCAGGGCATGCACCGGTTGCCCCGCAACGTTGTGGTGGATCAGCGCCTTGGGTAGGCGTTCGGCCAACTCCGAGGGCCGCTTCAGGTGCTGCGGATCGCAGGCCAGCGTGAGGCTGACGGGTCCGGTGCGGTCCAGCAGTACCCAGGTGCACAGCCGGCCCAGCTCGTCGCAGGTCCCGTCGATGATCACTCCGTCCAGGGCCAGACGTTCCCGCATGGTCCGCCAGGCCCCGGCCACCGCCTCCTCGGGATATTGCCGGAGCACGTTGAAGGCGCGCACCAACGCGGGGCGCAGGCCTGCCAGTTCGAATCCGCCGCAGCGGAACTCGACCGAGCCACCGGCCGCGGCCCGCGCGGCTAGACGCTCTGCCGCGGCCCGCGCGGCTAGACGCTCTGCCGCGGCCCGCGCGGCGGCCACCCGGTCGGGATCGATCTCCAGGCCGATGACCCGCACGTCGGGCGCCACCGTGCGCAGGCGCGCGGCAAGTTCCAGGGTGGTTACCGGCAGCCGGCCGTAACCCAGGTCCACCACCGTCGCGCCGGTCTCCCGGAGCGCGGTGCGAACCCGCGGTGACTCCAGCAGCCAGCGATCGGCGCGGCGCAACCGGTTGGCCGCGGTGGTGCCGCGGGTCGGGATACCGATCGGGCGGCGTGGGTCGGCGGGCCTAGTGATTGGCGGCGATCCAGTTCGCGGTGAACTCGCCCTCGTTGGCGAACAAGCCCTTCAGTCCGCCGATCAGCAGCGACTCGATCTGACCGCCGATGAGCGGCACCCGGGCGGTGCATCGGGTCTCCAGGCGCATCCGGCTACCGGTGGCGGTATCGGACAAGGTGTAGTCGCCCTCGATGTCGACCGGCACGTGCGGGACCGTCGCGCGGTAGCGGCCGGTGGCCAGACCGCCCTCCTCGTCGAACGGGTCGAAGTGCTGTTCGCGGGTGACGACGAACGTGCCCGGGAGCACCGGGCGGGCGATCGGCGGCAGGTCGGCGGCGGTGAGGATATGGGCGAAGGCGACCCTGGTGCCGGTGTCGTCGGAGGAGAAGTGTGCGATCTCGGTCTGGGCCGCCTCCTCGCGGTAACGGACGACCAGATCCTCCCAGTACTTGATGGTGGTGAAGTCCTGATACATCACCACCGCCGGCACACCGACCTCGACGTCGAAGGCCATCCGCTTGGTCATCGTTCCTTTTCCAGGTTCTTGTTCCAGTCAGTGGTTCTCGGCGATCCACCGGGTGGTGAACCGCTGCTCGGCGATCAGCAACTCGATCAGTTGGTTACCGATGAACTTCTCCAGTTTGCGTCCGACCAGGGGGATGCGCACCTCGACCGTGGCGCGTAAGTCCAAGCGGGAGAACGTCTCCACCGGGAACAGCAGGGCCTCCCCGGTCAACGACACCGGTGCGCCGGCGATGCTGCCGGCGACCGCCGCCCGGGACTGGGATTGGTGCACCGGCGTCCAGGTCTCCTCCCGCCGGATCTCCAGGTCGCCGCGGTGGAACTGCGACACCACACCCGGCAGCCGGTCCGACCGCAGCACCTGGGTGGTGACGACGTCGATGTTGCCGTCGGAGTCGACGTCCATCCGCTCGAGGATGGCGTCGTCGGCCCCGGATCCCGCCAGCCGGGCCAGCCAGTACTGCCGGTCGCTCAGCGCCCGATGGACCTGTTCCACGCTGGTGGCGTAGTCGGTGCCCATGTCGAATGAACGCGGCATAGCGCCTGAGGCTACCGTTAGCCGGCGTGGGCGCAGCAGCGGAGGATTTCGGCGGCGCCGACGTCGCCGAACACGTCCCGGTGGCCCCGTTGACCACGTTTCGGGTCGGTCCGGTCGCCCGGCGTGTCATCACCGCCCGCAGCACCGAGCAGGTCGTCATGGCGCTGCGCGCGGTGGACCGCCCGGACCGCCCGGTCCTGGTCCTCGGGGGCGGGTCCAACGTGCTCATCGCCGACGATCTGGCTGATCTGACCGTGGTGCTGCTGGCCAACCGGGGCGTCGAGATCGACGGGGGCCTGTTGCGCGCCCGGGCCGGAACAGACTGGGACGACGTCGTGGTGGCTTCGGTGGCAGCCGGACTCGGCGGACTGGAATGCCTCTCCGGCATCCCGGGCTCGGCCGGCGCGACCCCGGTGCAGAACGTCGGAGCCTACGGCGTCGAGGTCGCCGACCGGCTGACCCGGGTCCTCCTGGCCGACCGGCGCACCGGTGACGTGGGCTGGGTGCCGGCCGCCGATCTGGGGTTCGGCTATCGGCACAGCGTGCTGAAGAACACCGCCGATGCGGTGGTGCTCGAGGTGGAGTTCGCCCTGGATTCCGCCGGCCGGTCGGCGCCGGTGCGCTACCGGGAACTGGCCGATGCCCTGGGCGTTCAGGTCGGAGCCTCAGCCGACCCGGCCGAGGTTCGCGCGGCGGTGCTGGCGCTGCGCGCCGCCAAGGGAATGGTGCTCGATCCGGCCGACCACGACACCTGGAGCGCGGGGTCCTTCTTCACCAACCCGGTGGTGTCCACCGAGGAGTTCGAACGGGTACAGGCGGCCGCTTCCGGTCCGGTGCCGCACTACCCGGCGCCGGACGGGGTGAAATTGGCAGCGGGCTGGTTGGTGGAGAAGTCCGGATTCGGCCGGGGGTATCGCGTCGGCCGGGCCGGACTGTCCACCAAACACGCGTTGGCACTGACCAATCGCGGCGGTGCGACCAGCGCGGACCTGCTGGCACTGGCCCGCACCGTGCGCGACGGGGTGCGCGCGGCATTCGGCATCACCCTTTACCCCGAGCCGGTTCTGGTGGGCTGTTCGCTCTAGGACGGCCCATCCGCAGGATCAACTCCTGCGGTGGAACCGGCGAGCGTTGGCCTGGTCGCGCGGGCGCACGACGACCTGGTCGATATTGACGTGCGACGGGCGGGAGGCCACGAAGCCGATCACCTCGGCCACGTCGAGAGCGCTCAGCGGGGTCATTCCGGCGTACACCGCCTCGGCCCGTTCGGTGTCCCCGCTGAACCGCACTTCGGAGAACTCGGTGCGGACCGCACCCGGGGCGATCTCGGTCAGCCGTACCGGCAGGCCCAGCAGTTCTCCGCGCAGGGTGCGGTGCAGGGCGCTCTGCGCGTGTTTGGCGGAGGTGTATCCGGCGCCGCCGTCGTAGACCTCCAGTGCGGCCACCGAGGTGACCGTCACGATCAGGCCGTCACCGGAGCCGATCAGGGCCGGCAGCAGGGCTCGGGTGACCCGCAGCGTGCCCATCACGTTCGTCTCCCACATCCAGCGCCAATGCTCCAGGTTCGCCTCGGCCACCGGCTCCAGACCTTTCGCGCCGCCGGCGTTGTTGACCAGGACGTCCACCCGGGAAAGTCCCGCCGCGAGCGCGGCCACCGCGGCGTCGTCGGTGACGTCCGCCACTACCGGGGTGCCGCCGATTTCGTCGGCCAGTCGGGCTATCCGATCCGCCCTGCGGGCCACCGCCACGACGTGGAACCCCTGTGCGGCAAGCACTCTGGCGGTGGCCTCGCCGATCCCCGAACTGGCACCGGTCACCACCGCGACCCGGGAGTGGGCTTCGGGAAGGTTCATGCTGGCGACTTTACGGCCCGGGGCGGGCCGCCGGGCCGACGCACCACACGGCGCCCCGGTGTAAAGATGGACTGGTGTCCTACGCCCGGGAGCCCTCGATAGCGGTGCCCCGGCGGGTGGCCGTGCTGTCCGTGCACACCTCGCCGTTGGCGCAGCCGGGCACCGGCGACGCCGGGGGGATGAACGTCTACGTCATGCAGACCGCCCTGGGCATGGCCCGCCGCGGCGTCGAGGTGGAGATCTTCACCCGGGCCACCTCCTCGGCCGATCCGCCGACGGTGACGGTGGCGCCCGGGGTGGTGGTGCGCAATGTAGTGGCCGGACCGTTCGAGGGGCTGGACAAGAACGACCTGCCCACCCAGCTGTGCGCCTTCACCGCCGGGGTGCTGCGCGCGGAGGCCAACCACGACCCCGGCCACTACGACATCGTCCATTCGCACTACTGGCTGTCCGGGCAGGTCGGCTGGCTGGCCGCGGAGCGTTGGGCCGTACCCATGGTGCACACCGCCCACACCCTGGCGGCGGTGAAGAACGCGGCCCTGGCCGAGGGGGACGAACCGGAACCCCCGTTGCGTTCGGTCGGCGAGCAGCAGGTGGTCGACGCGGCCGACCGGCTGATCGTCAACACCGATGAGGAGGCACGCCAACTGGTGTCGTTGCACCAGGCCGATCCCCGCCGGATCGACGTGGTCCACCCCGGCGTCGACCTGCAGACCTTCACCCCGGGTGACCGGTTGGCCGCGCGAGCGGCGCTGGGACTGCCGCCCGGTGCGCGGATCGTCGCCTTCGTCGGTCGGGTTCAGCCGCTGAAGGCGCCGGATGTGCTGTTGCGCGCCGCGGCCCTCTTACCGGACGTCCGGGTGCTCATCGCCGGTGGGCCCTCCGGCAGCGGTCTGGCCAGCCCGGACGGTCTGCGCCTGCTCGCCGCCGAACTCGGGATCGCCGATCGGGTGGAGTTCCTGCCACCCCAGCCACCGGAGCGGCTGGCAGAGGTTTACCGGGCCGCCGACCTGGTCGCTGTGCCCAGCTACTCGGAGTCCTTCGGGCTGGTCGCGGTCGAGGCGCAGGCCTGCGGCACACCGGTGGTGGCCGCGGCGGTGGGTGGGCTTCCGGTTGCCGTCGCGGACGGTTCCAGCGGGGCCTTGGTCGACGGGCACGACCCGGCGCGCTGGGCGCGGTCGATCGGGGAACTCCTGGCCGCCGATCCGACGGCGCTGAGCGCCGCCGCGATCGCCCACGCCACCCGGTTCTCCTGGGACAACACGGTGGCCGCATTGCTGGCCGGCTACGGGCGCGCGGTCACCGAATACTCCGGGGCCCGCAGGCGCGGTGCCACCCGCGACGCGGGCCGCGATCTGATCGCGCGACGCAACGGGCGGCGCTGGGCGATTCGACGCGGGGTGCGGACATGACCGATCAGCAGACGAACGTCGGGCAGATGATCGAGGACACCCTGACCGGGCACGGTCTGGTGTTCACCCGGCACGACGGGGCGCACGGGGGTCTCCCCGGGCTGATCGTCGAACTGCCGGGGGAGCGGAAACTCACCACGAACGCGCTGCTGAGCATCGGCGAACACTCGGTGCGGATCGAGGCCTTCGTGTGCCGCAAACCCGACGAGAACTTCGAAGGGGTCTACCGCTTTCTGCTCAAGCGCAACCGGCGCCTCTACGGCGTGGCCTACACGCTGGACAATCTCGGCGACATCTATCTGATCGGGCGCAGCGCACTGGACACGGTCAACCCCGAGGAGATCGACCGCATCCTCGGCCAGGTGGTGGAAGCGGTGAACACCGATTTCAACACTCTGCTGGAACTGGGCTTCGCCTCATCGATTCGCAAGGAATGGGCCTGGCGGGTGGCGCGGGGCGAGTCGCTGAAGAACCTGAAGGCCTTCGAGCACCTGTTCGGGCCCGAAGAGGGGGAAGCAGGCACCAAGCGCGCCGATCCGGACCCCGGTACGTGAGAGACTGCAGGGTATGGCTGAGAACTCCGGGACCTCGACGCTGATCCTGCTGCGCCACGGCGAGAGCGAGTGGAACGCGCTGAACCTGTTCACCGGTTGGGTCGACGTCGACCTCACCGACAAGGGCCGCCGGGAGGCCGTCCGGGCAGGCGAACTGATCGCCCAGTTGGATCGGCTGCCCGATGTGCTCTACACCTCGCTGCTGCGCCGGGCGATCACGACCGCGAACCTGGCTCTCGACAAGGCCGATCGGCACTGGATTCCGGTGCATCGCGACTGGCGGCTCAACGAGCGTCACTACGGTGCGCTGCAGGGGCTGGACAAGGCGGAGACCAAGGCCAAGTACGGCGACGACCAGTTCATGAAGTGGCGTCGCAGCTACGACACCCCGCCACCACCGATCGAGCCCGGCAGCACCTACAGCCAGGACCGCGACCCCCGGTACGCCGCCATCGGCGGTGGGCCGCTGACCGAATGCCTCGCCGATGTGGTGGCACGCTTCGTGCCCTACTTCGAGCAGACCATCGTCCCCGACCTCAAGGCCGGCCGGACGGTCCTGATCGCCGCACACGGGAACTCGCTTCGGGCTTTGGTCAAGTACCTCGACCACATGAGCGACGCCGATGTCGTGGGGCTCAACATCCCCACCGGCATCCCGCTGCGCTATGACCTCGATGCCGATCTGCGGCCGGTCACTCCCGGTGGTGTCTACCTCGACCCCGAGGCCGCTGCCGCCGGTGCCGCGGCGGTAGCCAGCCAGGGTGCCAAGAAGTAGGAACACGAACGGTCGGTTAACGCCCGTCGAACTCTTCGCGCGGCGGGTGTGACCTCGCCCGAACCGGGCCCGATCGTGTTCTCGTGAGCCCGGTCGGCTGCGTACAGTCGGCCTGTGAGTGTCGGTGCGGTGATTACGGTCGCCGTCGCATTTCTGGTGGGTCTGGCCGCCGGGTTCTGGATGGCCCGCAGCCACCCCCGTCCCGGTGAGTCGAGCGAAGCGCGCCCGGCCGCCGCGGGCATCGGTTTGAGCGTGGCCGAGACGCTGTCGCGCACCGTCTCGCTCGCCCCGGTCGGCATGGTGGTCGTCGACAGCCTGCGTGACGTGGTGGTGTCCAACCAGCGGGCCGCCGAACTCGGCCTGGTCCGGGACGGGCTGCTCGACGATCGGGTGTGGGCGGCCGCGCAGCGAACCCTGGCCGACGGCGCCGATGTCGAGGTCGCCCTGTCCGCGCCGAATGGGGCGACCGCCGGCCGGCGGGGACTGTCGGTGCGGGTCCATGTTCGTCTGCTCAGCGACGTCCACCCCCGGTTCGCGGTCGCCTATCTGCACGACCAATCCGAGCAGGCCCGGATGGAGGCCAGCCGCCGCGATTTCGTGGCCAATGTCAGTCACGAACTCAAGACGCCGGTCGCCGCGATGGGGGTGCTCGCCGAGGCGCTGCTGGAGTCGACCGATGACCCGGAGACCGTGCGGCATTTCGCCGGAAAGCTGCTCACCGAGTCCCAGCGCCTCGCCGATATGGTCGGTGAGCTCATCGAACTGTCCCGGCTGCAGGGGGCGGAGCGGTTGCCGGACCTGGTGTCGGTCGATGTCGACACCGTGGTGCAGGAAGCCATCTGCCGGCACAAGGTGATGGCGGACAACGCCGACATCACCGTCAGCACCGACGCGCCCAGCGGATACCGGGTGCTGGGGGATGAGGCGCTGCTGGTGACTGCGGTCGCGAACCTGATCTCCAATGCGATCGCCTACTCTCCCAACGGGTCCACGGTGTCGATCAGCAGGCGGCGGCGGGGCGAGGAGATCGAGATCGCCGTCACCGACCGCGGTATCGGCATTGCCCTGGCCGACCAGCAGCGGGTCTTCGAGCGGTTCTTCCGCGTCGATCAGGCCCGTTCGCGGGCCACCGGCGGGACGGGTTTGGGCCTGGCGATCGTCAAACATGTGGCCGCCAACCACAACGGGAACATCCGGCTGTGGAGCCGGCCTGGAACCGGGTCGACATTCACCCTGTCCATCCCGGTGTACAACGAGGAGGTCGAATGACCAGGGTGCTGATCGTCGAGGACGAGGAGTCCCTGGCCGATCCGCTGGCCTATCTGTTGCGCAAGGAGGGCTTCGAGGTGACCGCGGTGGCCGACGGACCCTCGGCGCTGGCCGAGTTCGACCGCGCCGGCGCCGATATCGTCCTGCTGGATCTGATGCTGCCCGGTATGAGCGGCACCGATGTCTGCAAGCAACTCCGGTCCCGCTCCGGGGTCCCGGTGATCATGGTCACCGCCCGCGACAGCGAGATCGACAAGGTGCTCGGCCTGGAACTCGGTGCCGACGACTACGTCACCAAGCCGTACTCGGCCCGTGAGCTGATCGCCCGGATCCGGGCGGTGCTACGCCGCGGCGGGGAGTCCGAGGAGACGATGTTCACCGACCTGGTGCTGGAAGCCGGACCGGTGCGGATGGACGTCGAACGCCATGTCGTCAGCGTCGACGGGGAACCGATCCCGTTGCCGCTCAAGGAGTTCGACCTACTCGAGTACCTGATGCGCAACAAGGGCCGGGTACTGACCCGCGGACAATTGATTGACCGGGTGTGGGGTGCTGACTACGTCGGCGACACCAAGACCCTCGACGTGCACGTCAAGCGGTTGCGCTCCAAGATCGAGACCGACCCGGCCAATCCGACCAGGCTGCTGACGGTGCGGGGGCTGGGCTACAAGCTGGAGGGCTAGCCGGACGACGATGCGCTGGTCGCCGGGTGGACGGCGATCAGCGGAAATCCCTCGCGCCGCCGGCACATCGCGGCGAGTTCGCCGTAGGCCTTCTCCCCGAGCAGTTCGGTCAGTTCGGCGGCGTAGGACTGCCAGACCGGCTTCGATCCGACATGAGCGGCCGGCGCGCCGGTGCAGTACCAGTGCAGGTCCTCGCCGCCCTCACCCCAGCCACGGCGGTCGTATTCGGTGATGGTGGTTTTGAGGATCTCACTGCCGTCGGGTCGGGTGACCCATTCCTGGGTGCGCCGGATCGGAAGTTGCCAGCACACATCGGGTTTCATGGTCAGCGGCTCGACCCCGAGTGCGACCGCCTTGCTGTGCAGGGCGCAGCCGATACCGCCGGCGAACCCTGGCCGGTTCAGGAAGATGCAGGCCCCCTTGTACTTCCGGGTGCGAAGGTTGGGCTTGTCCTCGTATTCGTCCATCTCGAGGTAGCCCTTGGGGCCCAGGCCCTTGTCGCGGAACTGCCAATCGTCGTCGGTCAGCGATGCGACAGCGTCGTCCAGTCGGGCCCGGTCGTCGTCGTCGGACAGAAACGCCCCGTGCGAGCAGCAGCCGTCATCGGGTCGCTCCGCCACGGTGCCCTGACAGGCGGGCGTGCCGAACACGCAGGTCCACCGCGAGAGCAGCCAGGTGAGGTCGGCGGCGATCAGATGCTCGGGGTTGGCGGGGTCGTAGAACTCGATCCACTCGCGGGGGAAGTCCAACTCGACTTCGCCGGGATGCCTGCCAGCCATGGATCCACACCGTAGACGCGCGGTGCGGCACGCGCGCGGGCCGGTCCACGCTAGTTTGTGTGCGTGAGGTTGGGCGTGCTCGATGTGGGCAGCAATACGGTGCATCTGCTGGTGGTCGACGCCCATCGGGGCGGACATCCGACTCCCATGAGTTCCACCAAGGCCGCGCTGCGACTGGCCGAGGCGATCGACGATTCCGGCAAGCTCATCCGCAGTGGCGCCGACCGACTCGTCGAGACGGTCGACGAGTTCGCCAAGATCGCCCGCAGTTCGGGGTGCGCGGATCTGCTGGCGTTCGCCACCTCCGCCGTCCGTGATGCCCGCAACTCCGACGATGTGCTGGCGCGGGTGCGATCCGAGGCGGGGGTGGATCTGCAGGTGCTGCCCGGGCCTGACGAGTCGCGGCTGACTTTCCTGGCGGTCCGACGCTGGTACGGATGGAGCGCGGGCCGGATCACCGACCTCGATATCGGCGGCGGCTCGCTGGAGATGTCGACCGGGCTCGACGAGGCGCCGGAGGTCGCGCTGTCGCTGCCGCTGGGGGCGGGCCGGCTCACCCGGGAGTGGCTTTCGGAGGATCCGCCGAGTCGCCGCCGCGTGGCGATGCTGCGGGACTGGCTGGACACCGAACTGGCGGGGGCGGCCAAGGAAATGCTGCAGGCCGGACCGCCAGACCTCGCGGTCGGTAGTTCCAAGACCTTCCGCTCGCTGGCCAGACTCACCGGGGCGGCGCCCTCGGCGGCGGGGCCGCGCGTCAAACGCACCCTCACCGCGAGCGGGTTGCGGCAAGTCATCGCCTTCATCTCTAGGATGACAATGGCCGACCGTGCCGAATTGGAAGGGGTCAGCACCGAACGCGCGCCACAGATCGTGGCCGGTGCTCTGGTGGCGGAAGCGAGCATGCGAGCACTGGGGTTGGAATCGCTGGATATCTGCCCGTGGGCGCTACGTGAAGGCGTCATTCTGCGCCGGCTCGACAGCGAGGCCGACGGCACCGTGATGTGAGAGGCGACAGATGAGTTCAGACACCGACGACGACGGCCAGAACACCCGGCCGATCTCGGTGGCCGAGTTACTGGCCCGCAATGGGACGATCGGGGCGCCCCCGGTGGGTGGCCGCCGTCGGCGCCGCCGTGGCAACAGTGCCGCTGTGACCGTCGCCGAACTCACCGGCGAGATCCCGGTGATCCGCGATGAGCCGATGGTCACCGAACCCGTTTCTGAACCGGTTCCCGAGCCGGTTGCAGACGTCGAACCCACCGAGTCGGCGCTCGTCACCGACGAGTCGGTAGCTGCGCCTGACGCGGAGCCGGAGGTGGAGCCGACTCCGGCGGAGCAACCGGCGTCCGCGGTGGAAACCGCATCGGACACTGGAAGCGACGCCGACCATGCCTCGGAGCCGGCGCAGGAGTCTGAGGACACGCTCGCGATAGAACCGGAGTTGGAGCGCGCGGCGGAAGCCGAACCGGAGCCCGTGGCGGAAGCCGAGCCGGAGTCGGCGTCGGTGGGCGAGGTCTCTCAGCCGGCCGAATCCTCACCGCCGCGGGCTACCGATCCCCGGCCGCACCGCAGCAGAAGTCCGGAGCGGAGCTATGACCCCAGACCGAAGCGCCGCCCCTCGGGTGCCGAGCAGATGTCTCCCGACCCCGTCGACGAGTCGGTCGACATCGCCGGACTGGTTGCCGACCAGGCGGCCGAGGAAGAGCAGCTGCGTTCCTGTCTGACCTCATCGGGAGGTGCGCTGTTCAGCGGCGAGACGGTCGCCGACGACCTCGCACGCCGCGGCATCAGTGGTGACGCCGCGGCTGCTGACGCCCTCCGCGGCCCGGCGCAACGGCCCGCCGTGGCGCGGCCCGGCGGACGCCTCGCCGCGGTACGGCACGCCGTGGTGGCGGTGCTGCAGTCGGTGTTGGCGGTCGCGTTCGGTGCCGGCATGTTCGTCGCCTTCGACCAGCTCTGGCGGTGGAACACCATTGTGGCGCTCGTCCTCTCGGTGCTGGTGATTCTCGGCCTGGTGATCGCCGTCCGCGTCGTCCGCAAGACCGAGGACATCGCCAGCACGCTGATCGCCGTCGCCGTCGGCGCGCTGGTGACACTCGGCCCGCTGGCCCTGCTGCAGTCCTACGGCTGACCCGCCCGGTGCGCCCAGCGATCAAGGTCGGCCTTTCCACCGCCTCGGTGTACCCATTGCGGATCGAGGCTGCTTTCCAGTGCGCGGCCGAACTGGGCTACGACGGCGTCGAACTCATGGTCTGGTCGGAGCCGGTCAGCCAGGACGTGGCCGCGGTGGCCAAGCTGTCCCGGCGCTACGACATGCCGGTGCTGTCGGTGCACGCGCCCTGTCTGCTGATCTCCCAGCGGGTGTGGGGATCGGATCCCATCGCCAAACTCGACCGCAGCGTGCGGGCCGCCGAGCGACTGGGCGCGACGACGGTCGTGGTTCACCCGCCGTTCCGCTGGCAGCGCCGCTACGCCGAGGGGTTCAGCGACCAGGTGGCCGCGTTGGAGGAGCGCAGCGACGTCCTGGTGGCGGTGGAGAACATGTTCCCGTTCCGGGCCGACAGGTTCTTCGGCTCCGGGCAGACCTCCATCGAGCGCATGCGCCGCCGCGGCGGGAACCCCGGTGCCGGGGTGTCTGCGTTCGCCCCGTCCTACGATCCGCTCGACGGCGGCCACGCGCACTACACCCTCGACCTGTCCCACACCGCCACCGCCGGCACCGACGCGTTGGAGATGGCGGCGCGGATGGGCGACGGACTGGTCCACCTGCACCTGTGCGACGGCAACGGGGCCGCGACGGACGAGCACCTGGTGCCCGGTCGTGGCAGCCAGCCGACCGTGGAGGTGTGCCAGATGCTGGCCGGTGGCGGCTTCACCGGCCAGGTGGTTCTGGAGGTCACCACATCGGGAGCCCGCACCAAAGCCGAACGGGATGAGTTGCTGACCGAATCTCTCCAGTTCGCCCGGACCCACCTGCTGCGCTGAGGGAGGCATCATGACGGCACGGTTCTCCGACGCAATGATCCTGCGCCCCGGCCCGGTGGGGGAGGGGACGGCGGAATTCGACGGCGATCTGAGCGAGGACTGGACGATCGGCCCCAAGGTGCACGGCGGGGTCATGGTTGCGCTGTGTGCCAAGGCCGCCCGCGAGGCGTACCGCCCGGGCGCGCCGGAGGAGGGCGATGTCCATCCGGTCGCGGTGTCCGCCAACTTCCTGTCCGCTCCCGACCCGGGGCCGGTGCTGCTGCGCACCGTGATGCGCAAACGGGGCCGGCGGATCGGCCTGGTGGACGTCGAACTGATTCAGGGCCGGCGGGCCTGCGTGCGCGCCGTCGTCACTCTCGGCGTACCCGAGCACGATGGGGCGCCGTTGTACCGCGACGAACAGGTGGTGTCGCTGATGCCCGCGAAGCCACCGGCCGGCGTCGACCCGATCGGTCCGGGGCATCCCGGCGCCGAGATCAACCACCTCGCCCGTGGCTGCGACATCCGGCCGGCGGTCGTCGAGGAACTCGGCGACGGCCAAAGCCCGTTGTTCCGGATCTGGGTGCGGCCCCGCGAGGGTGCCGTCGACGAGTTCTTCGCGCTGATGTGCGGGGACATCTCGCTGCCGGTGCCCTATGCGGTCGGCCGGCGGGGCTGGGCACCCACCGTCCAGTTGACCGCCTACCTGCGCGGGTTGCCCGCCGACGGTTGGTTGCGGGTGTTGTGCACCGCCGGCCAGATCGGTCAGGACTGGTTCGACGAGGACCACACCGTGGTCGACAGCGCCGGGCGCATCGTCGTGCAAACCAGGCAATTGGCATTGGTCCCGGCTGGGTAGGGTGGGCGACCATGTCGAGAATCGCGATTGTCGGTGGCGGCAGCATGGGCGAGGCACTCCTGGCCGGTCTGCTCAGGTCCGGCTATCAGGTCAAGGACCTGGTGGTCGCCGAACGGGTTCCACAGCGGGCTGCCTACCTCGCCGAAACCTATGCCATCCGGGTCACCGGGGTGGGGGACGCCGTCGAGAACGCCGGCCATGTGCTGCTGGCGGTCAAACCCGGCGATGTCGAGTCGGTCGTCGGTGAGATCAGCGAGGCCTCGGCCCGCGCCGAGGGCGACGCCGTCGAGCAGGTCCTCGTCAGCGTGGTCGCCGGGGTGACGACGGCGTTCTACGAGTCCCGGCTGCCCGCCGGTTCGCCGGTGGTTCGGGTGATGCCCAACGCGCCCGCTCTGGTGGGTGCGGGCGTCAGTGCGCTCGCCAAGGGCCGGTTCGTCACCGATGAACAACTGGCGGCGGTGGGCCGGTTGTTCGAGTGTGTGGGCGGTGTGTTGACCGTGTCGGAGGCCCAGATCGACGCCGTCACCGCGGTGTCGGGTTCGGGTCCGGCGTACTTCTTCCTGTTCGTCGAGGCGCTGGTCGACGCCGCCGTGGCGATCGGCCTGAGCCGCCCGGTGGCCACCGATCTGGCCGTTCAGACCATGGCCGGTGCCGCCGCGATGCTGCTGGAGCGGTTGCCCGAACAGGGCAGCCCGACCTCGGCGGTTCCGGACACCAGCGCCGCCCAGCTGCGGGCCATGGTGACCTCGCCGGGCGGCACGACTGCTGCTGGCCTGCGGGAACTGGAACGGTGCGGGGTACGGACGGCGATCGCCGTCGCGGTGGAGGCTGCCAAAACCCGCTCTGAGCAGCTCGGAATTACATCCGAGTAGTTCGGGGAATTTCTGACGGATTAACAAACACCCGTCGCAGTAACCCCATTGGCCACGCTATTCTCCTCGTGTATGCGCGGGTGGGTGCCAGCGGTGGGGAAGCCGCTGGAACTGCCCGCGCCCGACGGATTGGGTTGCGATGACGTCTATGAACGGACGGGATTCCGCCGGCGCGAAGCCGGCCCGAGACTCCGGCACGGCCGACTCGGGGCCCGCCGCCAGAACACAATTCCTCACCGTCGCCGAGGTGGCGGCCCTGATGCGGGTGAGCAAGATGACGGTGTACCGCCTGGTGCACAACGGTGAGCTGCCCGCGGTACGCGTGGGCCGGTCCTTCCGCGTGCACGCGAAAGCCGTTCACGATCTGCTCGAGACGTCCTATTTCGACGCCGGCTGAGACGGCATAGGTTCCACGCGCTTCCACGCGGAAGACTTCCGTGGAAGATGAAGCGCCCCACGGGGCGCGACAGGTAATGCGGCAGACCCCGACGGCCGAGCCGCTCCCCGCTTAGGGGTTTCGGTTCGTCCTTGGGTAAGGTTGCGGGGTCGTAAAACCAAGGTAGGTAGCGGAGTTCATGGGTTCAGTCATCAAGAAGCGGCGTAAGCGCATGTCCAAGAAGAAGCATCGCAAGCTGTTGCGTCGCACCAGGGTGCAGCGCAGAAAACTCGGTAAGTAGCGCGCCCGGCGCACACCGTTAGGCTGTGCGCATGCATCCCGGCGGCTCCGGCAACGGATTTGGAAGCGGTTTCGGCACGGATGCCCAGCACCACCCGAGGGTGGTGCTGGTCACCGGTGCCTGCCGCTTTCTTGGCGCGTACCTGACCGCTCGGCTCGCGCAGAATCCACTGATCGAGAACGTGATCGCCGTTGACGCGATCGCGCCGAGCAAGGATCTGCAGCGGCGGATGGGGCGCGCCGAGTTCGTCCGGGCCGACATCCGAAACCCGTTCATCGCCAAGGTGATCCGCAACAGCGACGTCGACACCGTGGTGCATGCGGCGGCGGCGTCCTACGCTCCGCGCTCCGGTGGCCGCGCCACGCTCAAGGAGTTCAACGTGATGGGCGCGATGCAGTTGTTCGCGGCCTGCCAGAAGACTCCGTCGGTGCGGCGGGTGATTCTGAAGTCCACCTCCGAGGTTTACGGATCTCATCCGCATGATCCGGTGGTGCATACCGAGGACAGCAGCAGCCGTCGACCGCCGGGAGAGGGCTTCGCCCGCGACAGCATCGATATCGAGGGCTACGCGCGCGGGTTGGGCCGGCGGCGGCCCGATATCGCGGTGACGATCCTCCGGCTGGCCAACATGATCGGCCCGGCGATGGACACCGCGCTGTCCCGGTATCTGTCCGGGCCGGTTGTTCCCACGGTGTTCGGCCACGACGCCCGGTTGCAACTGCTGCACGAGCAGGACGCCCTGGGGGCCCTGGAACGGGCCACCATGGTGGGCCGAGCCGGAACCTTCAACATCGGTGCCGACGGCATCATCATGATGTCGCAGGCCATCCGTCGGGCCGGGCGACTGGCCCTGCCGGTGCCGTCGTTCTGGGTGAAGGTGGTGGACTCTGCGCGCAGGGCCACGATGAACAGCGAGCTGAACCGCGACCAGTTGGCGTACCTGAGTTACGGCCGGGTGATGGACACCACACGGATGCGCACCGAACTGGGCTTTCAGCCCAAATGGACCACGATGGACGCCTTCGACGACTTCGTTCGCGGCCGGGGTCTGACGCCTATCGTCGACCCGAAGTGGGTACTCTCAGTCGGTAATCGCGCCGTCGCAGTGGCGCAGCGATGGGAAGCGAGGCGGGTGTGACATGGCGGGCGAGAAGGCGAAAGTAATTCCCCTGCACAGCGATCCCGCTCGCGTGGCGAGTCGGGTGAAGACCCGCGGCACCCGGACCTCCACCGGTTCGGCCGAAGAGATCGCCGATGTCATCCGGGAATTCGAAACCCGCCGCGGCGGTCCGGTCGAACCGGCACTCGGTGAATCGGCCCAGCGCATCGCCGGCGCGGCGGATTTTCTTCGACGCCGGATCACCGGCGACTACACCGTCGACGAGTTCGGGTTCGATCCGCAGTACAACGAGGCCGTCGTCATGCCGCTGCTGCGGTTCTTCCACGACACCTGGTTCCGGGTCGAGGTCAGCGGTGTCGAGAACATCCCCGACACCGGTGCCGCGCTGATCGTCGCCAACCATGCCGGCACCCTGCCATTCGACGGCGCGATGCTGTCGGTGGCGGTGCACGACCATCACCCGCGTCGGCGCGATGTGCGACTGCTGGCCGCCGACATGCTGTTCGACATGCCGGTGGTCGGGCCGATGGCGCGCAAGGCCGGCCACACCTTGGCCTGCAACGTCGACGCCAACCGACTTCTCGGGGCGGGCGAGTTGACCGGGGTGTTCCCCGAGGGTTTCAAGGGCATCGGCAAGAATTTCCGGGACCGCTACAAGCTGCAGCGCTTCGGCCGTGGTGGCTTCGTGTCGGCGGCGCTGCGCACCAAGTCCCCGATCATCCCGTGCTCGATCGTAGGCTCGGAGGAGATCTACCCGATGCTGGCCGACGTGAAGTTGCTGGCACGGGTTCTTGGCATGCCGTACTTCCCGGTCACCCCGCTGTTCCCGCTGGCCGGGCCACTCGGGTTGGTCCCGCTTCCGTCGAAGTGGCACATCGCCTTCGGGTCACCGATCGAGACCGCCGGGTTCGAGGACGGCGCGGCCGACGACCCGATGGTCACCTTCGAGGTGACCGACCAGGTCCGGGAAACGATTCAGCAGACGCTGTTCACGCTGCTGGGTCAGCGCCGCAACACCTTCCTCGGCTGATCCGGATCAGTCAGCTATTCCGGTCAGCCCTTCCGGTCAGTTCTTCCGACCCAGGGCCGCCGCCGCGATCGCGGCCACCTGGGCGTTGTCTTCGGCCGCACCGGCGGACTCGCCGATCATGGTGACCACCGTGGTCATCACCGGCTTGCCGTCGGCGTCGGTGACCTCGCTGCGCAGTTCGCTGATCACGGTGCCGTGGGATTCGATCACCGAGTCCAGCCAGGAGTCGAAGTACAGTTTGTCCCCCGCGCAGATCGGCCGGTGGTAGGTGATCTTCTGGTCGCGGTGGATGACCCGGGCCAGATTGATGCCGACGTCGAAGTTGCGGAAAATGTCCAGCTGCACCTGACGGCCGGGGATGGCGATAAAGGTCAACGGCGCGACGACGTCGGGGTAACCGGCCGCGCGCGCGGCTTCCTCGCTGAAGTGCAGTGGGTCCTCGGACTGGATCGCTGTGGCGTACTCGCGGATCTTCTCGCGGCCCACCAGGTAGTAGTCCGGATAGCGGTAGTGCGTGCCGATGATGTCGCTGGCGAAGGACATTCGGCGAGCGTACCAAGGGTGACCTGACAACCGCCTCGTGCCGGTTATTCGTGCTCGTGCCGGCGGGACGCGGCTGCCGCGAGTGCACCGCCGACCGCCCCGATGGCCAGCGCGGACGGCACGCCGATTTTCGCCGCCTTGCGCGCGGTGCGGAAATCCCTTATCTCCCAACCGCGTTCGCGGGCCACGTCGCGCAACTTGCCGTCGGGGTTGACGGCAACGGCCGTGCCGACCAGCGACAGCATCGGGACGTCGTTGATGCTGTCGGAATAGGCCGAGCATCGGCGGAGGTTGAGGCCCTCCCGGATGGCCAGCGCCCGAACGGCGTGCGCCTTGCCCAGCCCGTGCAGGATGTCACCGACCAGGCGGCCGGTGAAGACGCCGTCGACGGACTCCGCCACGGTGCCCAGCGCCCCGGTGAGGCCGAGTCGCCGGGCGATGATCTCGGCCAGTTCGTAGGGCGTCGCGGTGACCAGCCACACCTGCTGGCCGGCATCGAGGTGTGCCTGCGCCAGAGCCCTGGTACCCGGCCAGATCTTGGTGGCGATGATCTCGTCGTAGATCTCCTCGCCGAGTTCGGTGATCTCGGCCGTCGAGCGGCCCTCGATGAACTCCAGTGCCTTGCGCCTGCCCTCGGCGACGTCGTCGCTGTTCTCCCGGCCGGTGAGCTGGAACTTGGCCTGCGCGTAGATGAACTTCCAGACGTCGGAGTACTGGAAGTACTTGCGGGCCGCCAGGCCCCGGCCGAAATGCACCAGGGAGGAACCCTGCACCAGGGTGTTGTCGACGTCGAAGAAAGCGGCCGCCGTCAGATCCAGCGGCGGGGCACCGGTCGCCGGCCCCTCGGCCGCCGGACCCTCGAAGATCCCCGCGGCGCTGGCCTGCCCCGAATCCATAACGCCAGCCTATCGCCAGGCCATCGGCTCTGCCGGGGGCGCCGGATGTCACGGCCCCGGATGCCAGAATGATCAACCATGAGCCGTCCCCATGTCGAACTGCTGACCCGCGCCGGGTGCGGTATCTGTGTGCGGGTTCACGACCGGCTCGCCGAACTGGCCACCGAACTCGGGTTCGACCTGTCCGTGATCGACGTCGACGCCGTCGCCGCGGCCGGGGACTCCGCGCTACGGGCCGAGTATGGCGACCGACTGCCGGTGGTTCTGCTCGACGGCAGGGAGCACAGCTATTGGGACGTCGACGAACCGCGACTGCGGGCCGACGTCACGAAGCGGTGAAGCCGCCGGTCAATTTGGTGAGCCCGCTGCGAAGCGCCTACCGTAGCGAGTAGTTTCACACTCTGAACTCATGGTTGAGGGGAGCGGTAGGTGATCGCGCAGTGAGCGTCCTCTTGTTCGGGGTGTCTCACCGCAGCGCTCCGGTCTCAGTCCTCGAGCGGTTGTCCACCGACGAGGCCGACCAGGCCAAGCTGGTCCAGCAGGTGCTGGATTCCCCGCTGGTGACCGAGGTGATGATGCTGTCGACCTGCAACCGGGTCGAGGTCTACGCGGTGGTCGACGCCTTCCACGGGGGGCTGTCGGCGATCGGCCAGGTGCTCGCCGAGCACTCCGGCATGTCGATGGGCGACATCACCAAACATGCCTATGTCCGCTATAGCGAGGCTGCCGTCGAGCATTTGTTCGCGGTGGCCAGCGGGTTGGACAGTGCGGTGCTCGGGGAGCAGCAGGTGCTGGGGCAGGTGCGCCGCGCCTATGCCACCGCCGAAACCAATCGGACGGTCGGCCGGGTGCTGCACGATCTGTCCCAGCGAGCGCTGGCTGTCGGCAAGCGGGTGCACTCGGAGACCCGGATCGACGCAGCCGGGGCCAGCGTGGTCTCGGTTGCGCTGGACATCGCGGCCGAAAGGCTCGCCGGTATCGCCGGCCGCACCGCGACGGTGATCGGCGCGGGGTCGATGGGCGGGTTGTCCGCGGCCCATCTGATCCGGGCCGGGGTCGGTGAGGTCCACGTGGTCAATCGCTCCCTGCCGCGTGCCGAACGGTTGGCGCAGAACATCGCCGCGCAGGGTGTTTCGGCACGCGCCGTCGCACTGGAAGATCTGCCGGTTGCGCTGGCCGCCGCCGACGTCGTGATCAGCTGCACCGGCGCGGTGCGCCCGGTGGTCTCGCTGGCGGACGTTCATCACGCGCTGGCCGCGTCGCGCCGCGACGAGCTCACCGAACCGCTGGTTCTCTGTGACTTGGGTATGCCGCGCAACATCGACCCGGCTGTCGCCGGCCTGCCGGGGGTGTCGGTCGTCGATATGGACCGGGTGCAGCGGGAGCCGTCGGCCCGGGCGGCCGCCGCCGACGCCGACGCGGCCCGCCGGATCGTCGCCGCCGAGGTTGCCGCCTACCTGGCGAACCAGCGGATGGCCGAGGTCACTCCGACGGTCACCGCATTGCGGCAGCGCGCCGCCGACGTGGTGGAGGCCGAACTGCTGCGGCTGGAGAACCGGCTGCCCGGCTTGGACTCGGCGCAGCGCGATGAGGTCGCCCGCACTGTGCGCCGGGTGGTCGACAAGCTGCTGCACGCCCCGACCGTCCGGGTCAAGCAACTGGCCGGGTCCCCCGGCGGGGATTCCTACGCCGAAGCGCTGCGCGAGCTGTTCGAGCTCGACCCGCAGGCGGTCGACGCCGTCGCGGCGGGTGAATTCCCCATCGGGGAGAACGAGCTGAGTTGAGGGCGTATCACGTCTACGTCCTGAACAGTGAGCGAAATCCGGTTGTGGACACTCGGACGCGTCCACTGGAGTTGATCACCCATATGTACTCCTGTCTGACTCACAAGGAGTTCAACCACGACATTCCGCTCGTCCTCATTGCGGATACCAGGATGGTCGAATATTTTGACCACTGGAAGATAACGCGCCTCTACGATGAAATAATTGTCGACTTTTTCGACGACTATCCTCGGGAACGGATCTCGCACCGTTTCTGGGCTTCGCCGAAGATCTGGGCGATGTCGAAACTCGCGACACCGTTCGTGATATTCGATACCGACATCGTGCTCCAGAAGCCTTTGCGGGAATTCACTGATTGCGACCTGTTGTATCTCCACCGTGAATTCTCAGGTCCGTACCCGAACATTTTCGATGTGGAAGGCCCGCCCGGCTTTGTCTGGGACGAGCAGATCGCCAAGTCATTCCACAACTCACAGCCGATGAACTGCGCCGTGATCGGGATGTTCAACGAGGCTTTGAAGTCGGATTACGTGACGGCCTACTTCGACTTCGTCCTGGATTCCACCGGTGAGTTGCAGTACGCGAATCAAAATTCACACCGGATGACGCCGCCGAATTCGGCCCAGATCATGATCGAGCAGTGGTTCCTCGCGGCTCTCGTCGAGTACTGGCGCCGGGTTGGTGGACGACCGATCACCACCAAGTCCTTTAGCGGGGTGGTCTCCTGTGACGACTATTTCATGCCGTACGACCTGGACTTACCGCCCGGCAGTGTCGACGAGGAACTGCACCGGACGTTCTACCACCTGTGGGGCGCCAAGAACTTCCAGAACGACAAGGACAATCCCTATTTTCAACAGGCGAGAGATATCGTGACCAGCGCGACAAGGATCGTCGAGAACAGCGAGTTTTTCGACCTGCTCGAGGAACCGTTCAACGCCCTGATTGCGGCCCTGCACCAGTGATCCGGATCGGTACTCGGGGCAGCCTGCTGGCGACCACGCAGGCGGGAACCATTCGTGATGCGTTGATCGCCCGCGGGCACGCCGCCGAACTGGTGATCATCAGCACCGAGGGCGACCGCTCCGACCGTCCGGTCGCCGAGATCGGGGTCGGGGTGTTCACCGCCGCACTGCGGGAGGCCATCGCCGACGGCCGGGTCGACATGGCGGTGCACTCGTACAAGGACCTGCCGACGGCGCCGGATGCGCGGTTCGTGATCGCCGCGGTGCCGCCGCGGGAGGACCCCCGCGACGCCCTGGTGGCCCGCGACGGACTGGTGCTCGGCGAGCTCCCGGCGGGTTCGGTCATCGGCACCTCGTCCGTCCGCAGGGCGGCACAGCTTAGAGCACTGGGTCTCGGTTTGGAAATCCGGCCCCTGCGAGGCAACCTAGACACCAGGTTAAACAGGGTAAGCAACGGTGATTTCGATGCCGTCGTGGTTGCCCGGGCCGGTTTGTCCCGGCTCGGAAGGCTCGGCGACGTCACCGAGTCGCTCGAGCCGGTACAGATGGTGCCGGCGCCGGCCCAAGGTGCGCTCGCGGTGGAATGCCGCGCAGGCGACACCGGGCTGGTGGAGTTGTTGGGAACGTTGGACGATCCCGACACTCGCGCAGCGGTCACCGCCGAGCGTGTCCTGCTGGCCGAACTGGAGGCGGGTTGCTCCGCACCGGTGGGTGCGATCGCGGAAGTGGTCGAATCCATCGATGATGACGGCCGCGTCTTCGATGAGCTGTCGCTACGCGCCTGCGTGGCGGCGGCAGACGGATCCGACGTGATCCGCGCGTCGGGTATCGGCAGTCCTGACCGCGCCGCAGAGCTGGGGCTCTCGGTAGCGGCCGAGCTGTTCGAACTCGGTGCGCGCGAGGTCATGTCGGAGCGGTAGGTGCCGATTCCGCGAGGAGCGGGAGTGCGGTGTGAGAGACGCGGGAGATGCGATGACTGGTCACGCGAGCGGGCGAGGACGCAAGTCGAAGCCGGGCCACATCACCTTTGTCGGCGCGGGTCCGGGGGACCCCGGGCTGCTGACCACCCGGGCGCGCACGGTACTCGCCAACGCCGCCTGCGTGTTCACCGACCCCGACGTCCCGCAGGGGGTGCTCGACCTCGTCGGTTCCGACCTCCCGCCGGCGGCCGGCCCGGCGCCCGCCCCCAACGACACCCCCGCCGACGGCGCCGACGTGCCTGTGCACTCCTCCGGCCCGGACATCCGGCCTGCGCTCGGGGAGCCCGCCGAGGTGGCCAAGACGCTGGTCGCCGAGGCCCGGAACGGTGCCGATGTGGTCCGGTTGGTGGCCGGCGACCCGTTGTCGGTCGACGCGGTGATCACCGAGGTCAATGCCGTCGCCAAGACGCACCTGTCGTTCGAGATCGTGCCGGGCCTGCCTGCCACCGTCGCCGTGCCCAGCTACGCCGGCCTGCCCCAGGGCTCCACGCACACCGTCGCCGATGTCCGCGGTGAGGTGGACTGGGCCGCGCTCGCCGCCGCTCCCGGCCCGCTCATTCTCACCGCCACCGCCTCACATCTCCCCGAGGCCGCCGGCACCCTGATCGAGTACGGACTGGCCGAAGCCACCCCGTGCGTGGTGACGGCCCAGGGCACCACCTGCGCGCAGCGTTCGGTGGAGACCACCCTGGCCGGTCTGGCCGACCGCTCTGCGCTGGGCGGTGAGGGCAGTGGACTGATGGCCGGGGCGCTGGTGGTCACCATCGGCCGCACCGTCACCCAGCGGGCCAAGCTGAACTGGTGGGAGAGCCGCGCCCTGTACGGCTGGACCGTCCTGGTGCCGCGCACCAAGGAGCAGGCCGGCGAGATGAGCGATCGGCTCGTCGGACACGGCGCGCTGCCGGTCGAGGTGCCGACCATCGCCGTCGAACCGCCGCGCAGCCCCGCCCAGATGGAGCGGGCGGTCAAGGGTCTGGTCGACGGCCGCTACCAGTGGGTGGTGTTCACCTCCACCAACGCCGTGCGCGCGGTGTGGGAGAAGTTCGGCGAGTTCGGTCTGGACGCCCGGGCGTTCTCCGGGGTGAAGATCGCCTGCGTCGGCGAGGCCACCGCGGACCGGGTGCGTGCCTTCGGGATCAGCCCCGAACTGGTTCCCTCCGGTGAGCAGTCCTCGCTGGGCCTGCTCGACGAGTTCCCCGAGTACGACAGCATCTTCGACCCGGTCAACCGGGTGCTGCTGCCGCGCGCGGACATCGCCACCGAAACCCTCGCCGAGGGGCTGCGCGAGCGCGGCTGGGAGATCGAGGACGTGACGGCCTACCGGACCGTGCGAGCGGCACCGCCGCCCGCCGAGACCCGGGAGATGATCAAGACCGGCGGGTTCGACGCGGTCTGCTTCACCTCGTCGTCGACGGTCCGCAACCTCGTCGGCATCGCCGGCAAGCCGCACGCCCGCACCATCGTGGCCTGCATCGGGCCGAAGACCGCAGAAACCGCGGCCGAGTTCGGCTTGCGGGTCGACGTTCAGCCGGAGACCGCCGCGGTGGGTCCGCTGGTCGACGCGTTGGCCGAGCATGCGGCCCGGCTCCGCGCGGAGGGCGCGCTGCCGCCGCCGCGAAAGAAGAGCCGGCGGCGCTAGTGGCGGTCGCAAGCGCGGCGGGCCGCCACCGACGGACCTAGCCATGTCGTTCCCGAGACAGCGGCCCCGGCGACTGCGGTCCACTCCCGCACTGCGCCGCCTGGTCGCCGAGACATCGTTGGAGCCGCGGCATCTGGTCCTGCCGATGTTCGTCGCCGACGGGATCTCCGAACCGCGGCCGGTCGACTCGATGCCGGGGGTCGTCCAGCACACCCGGGATTCGCTGCGACGCGCCGCCGCCGAGGCCGTTTCGGCCGGCGTCGGCGGGCTGATGCTGTTCGGGGTGCCCAGGCCCGAGGACAAGGACGCCGCCGGGTCGGCCGGGGTGGACCCCGGCGGAATTCTCAACGTCGCACTGCGGGACCTGGCCCACGACATCGGTGACGCGTGCGTACTGATGGCCGACACATGTCTGGACGAGTTCACCGATCACGGCCACTGTGGCCTCGTGGATGCGACCGGCCGGGTCGATAACGACGCCACCAACAACCAGTACGTGAAACTTGCCGTCGCACAGGCGGAGTCCGGTGCGCGGGTGGTCGGTCCCAGCGGGATGATGGACGGCCAGGTTGCCGCCATCCGGGACGGACTGGACGCCGCCGGGTTCTCCGACGTGGTGATCCTGGCCTACGCCGCGAAGTTCGCCTCGGCGTTCTACGGTCCGTTCCGCGACGCGGTCGGATCGAGCCTCGTCGGTGATCGGCGCACCTACCAGCAGGACACCGCCAATATCCGCGAGGCGCTGCGCGAGGTCACGCTGGATATCGACGAGGGTGCCGACATCGTGATGGTCAAGCCGGCGATGGCCTACCTGGACGTCGTGCGCGCCACCGCCGAGATCTCGCCGGTTCCGGTGGCGGCCTATCAGGTGTCGGGCGAGTACGCGATGATCAACGCCGCGGCGGCCAACGGCTGGCTGGACCGGGAGGCGGCGGCCTACGAGTCACTCGTCGCCATCCGCCGGGCCGGGGCCGACATCGTGCTCACCTACTGGGCGGCGGAGGCCGCGGGTTGGCTGAACTTCCGATGAGCGGGAACCTTGACCGGCCCGCCGCCGTCACCAGGGCCATCTGGCTGCTGATCGGAGGGGCGGTGCTGGTCGCCGCCGGTGGGATGGTCACCGCCGCAGTGAGCTTCGACACGCTGCGCCAGGTCGCGGTCGCGACCGTGCCCGACGATATGGTCCGGTCCACGATGTGGCTGTACCGCGGCGTCGGTGCGCTGTTCGTGCTGGCTTCCGCCGGGTTAGTGTTCGTGGCCGTGCGGACCAGGGGTGGTGACGTGCGATTCCGTCGGGCGACCACAGCGCTCTCGCTTGCGGTGGTGGTGGTGGTCTCGCTGTCGGCGGTGCTGGTCGGCACCCACATCCTGGCGCTGCTCGGGGTGTTGCCGATCCTGTTGGGGATCGTGCTGCTCGGCCGGCCGGCGGCGGTGGAATGGTTCGCCGGTCACCCGGGCCCGGGAACATTCGACGACCGTACGTTCGGGGAGGGGAGCAAGTATGACGTCTGAGCCTCCACCGTCGGATCCCGAGCCTATTCCGGCTCAGTCGGATCCCGAGCCGATCTTCACCGAGCCCGGCGCCAGTTGGCTGTGGGTGTTGCTGGGCCCGATCGCGGCCGGGGCCATGATCCTGGTCCAGCGCGGTGCGGGCGTGGGATTCCAGCCGCTGGTGCCGTTGATGTTCCTGGTCCTGGTGAGTGGGGTGCTGACCATCCAGGTCAAGGCCGCGCGCATCCACACCAGCGTGGAACTGACCCGCGATGCGCTGCGCGAGGGTACGGAGACCATCCTGATCAGCGAGATCGTCACGGTGTTCCCCGAGTCCGCGGAGAGCCCGAAGTCCTCGAAGCCGCCGCACTCCTGGCAGTCGGCCCGCACACTGGGCGAGCTGAGCGGAATTCCGAAGGGCCGCTACGCCATCGGATTGAAGCTCACCAACGGCCGTACGGCTCAGGCCTGGGCCCGTGACGACGACACGTTGCGCGCGGCGCTGACCGAACTCGTCGGGCAGCGCGAGGCCGGATGACCAGGCGCGTCGTCCAATGACCAGGCACACCGTCCAACTGGTCCTCGCCCTGGCCGCGGTGGTGGGAGCGGCGTTCTGCTGGCCGCAGATCAGCAGAACGGTGGACGTGGCCCCGGTGACCGACGGGGAGCCTGCCACCGTGTCCGTGGTGTACCACCCGCCGATGATGCTGCTGGTGTGGTTGCTGCTCACCTCGGCCGGGGTGCTGACGGTGCTCGCACTGGCCGGTCTGCGCCGTCGCCGAGCCCTTGATGTACATACCCCCTAGGGGTATTGTCGTGGTATGACCACGACGGATCTGCGACTCACCGGGATGAGCTGTGCCTCCTGTGCGGCGCGGGTCGAGCGCGGGCTCAACCAGATCGACGGGGTCTCGGCGACGGTGAACCTCGCCCTCGAGCAGGCGCATGTCGACCACAGCGCGACGGTGTCGACC
>Ga0208823_1000497_pt1 | contig 33638 bp, 41 predicted proteins | sample AD_UKC075_MetaG_FD_184440 | JGI IMG/M metagenome (GOLD analysis project Ga0208823, IMG submission 184440) | Active sludge microbial communities of municipal wastewater-treating anaerobic digesters from USA - AD_UKC075_MetaG (SPAdes) (version 2) | ecosystem: Engineered > Bioreactor > Anaerobic >...
TAAGGGGTTTTATCTCTATTCCCTTACACCTATATTCGCAAAAAGTACCGTCAAACCCTTGCTATTACTAAGATATTCTCGTTTATTAGCAAGCCCTAAATAAGGGACGGTTGCTCAATTAGCGATAAGAGAAGGAACGAAAGACGTAGCTACAGTAATGAAACGAATTACCGTAAGCTACGTCTTTGTTATGATGAGCATTCTCAATGTGATTTTTTTCAGGTCATTACGGGTTATTACGGTGGGATAATGAAAGCGAGTGATTGAATTGAACAGGTATATTATCGCTTTTTTCCTTTTCGGTTTTTTGGGCTGGGTCTGGGAAAGCATCTATTGCACCATCCGGGAACGAAAATGGGCCAACCGGGGCTTCCTTTATGGCCCGATTTGTCCGATTTACGGCTTTGGAACGCTGATAGGTCTTTGCATCTATGACCTGGTTAAAGCCGGTTACCTCCAGAAGATGGAATGGGGGATGATCTTTTTCATTGGTTGTGTGATCAGCATGGTTTTGGAATATCCTACCTCATGGGCGCTGGAAAAACTGTTCAAGGCAAGATGGTGGGATTATAGCGATTTTCCGCTAAATATCAACGGAAGAACGAGCGTCCCTACGTCCGTTGCTTTCGGTTTTGCCGCTATCCTCGTAATGGAATTCCTGATTCCTCCGGTCGATCGAGGACTTAGCTTTTTATCCGAACCGGTCCTAAATATTCTGGCTCTTATCCTCATTTCCATCGTGTCGGTTGATGTCACCTTAACCATATCGTCCCTGACCAATTTCCGGAATTACGTTGCTTTCCTGGATGAAGAATTCCAGAATCATATGACCAATATTGTGGATCAAATTTACGAAAACCAAAAGGCCTTTTACAATAAAGCCATTCAACGGATTGCGGTTTTTAAACTAACCGGACGCAAAAACCGGATTGCAAAGCGGCTTCGGGAAAAGCAGTTTCTCGAATTGCTTAAAGAGTATTATCAATCCGATGTGGTAAAACAAATGGATCAGTATATCCAGCATGGCAAAACCACCACCCTGGAGCACTGTGAAAATGTGGCCTGGATCAGTTACCTGATTAATGAAAAATTGCACCTTAACGCGGACGAAAAAGAGCTCATCGAAGCGGCCATGCTGCACGATTTGTATCTCTATGACTGGCATGATGATGATCCATCCCACAAAAACCATGGTTTTACTCATTCCGAGATTGCTTGTACCAACGCCGAAAAACATTTTGGGATTTCAGAAAAAGAGCAGGAAGCGATCCGGAGTCACATGTGGCCGTTGAATATTACCAAAATACCAAAGAGCAAAGAGGCTCTGATCATCTGTTTAGCGGATAAGTATTGTGCTTTGATTGAGACTATTCGGTTAAATAAACGCTTAGGATTAAGAAAGTGAAATAGCAATGAAGGGGAGCGGTTTTCTTCCAAAGGAAAGCGAAAGCACTGGCCGAATAGTGAAACGCTAGAGGTATTGGACCGGGATGCCCCGGTCATTTTCTTTTATGGTGATTAGGTTGTCATACAGGCAAATTAGGCTATTTTAATAGGTGATATTAATTTAGCCCAAATAGTCATATTTAATCAAGTCAAAGTATGTTGCACTTTTTATGGCACACCGTTGGTTTGGGGTGGGTCGCGAACCAAGATCTATTGACAAAAATACCATAACTGTATATACTGTATATATACAGAATGACACCTATACACAGTTTGTTGGGGAGGGGTAGAAACTATAAATGAATATTATCATTTCTAATTCCTCGCAGGAGCCGATTTATGAACAGATTGTCAAGCAGATTAAAAATATCATTATCAGGGGAGAACTCGCCGAGAATGAGATGCTTCCTTCCATACGGAGCCTGGCCAGGGATCTGCAGATAAGCGTCATTACCACGAAGAAGGCATATGAGGAATTAGAAAAAGACGGCTATATAGTAACAGTACAAGGCAAGGGTTCTTTTGTCGCAGCCCAGAACAAAGAACTGCTCAAAGAAATGCGCCTGAAAATTGTTGAAGAAAAACTGGCCGAAGCGGTTGATGCGGGCAGGTCTATTGAGTTGTCTCTCGAGGAAATGCAAAAAATGTTAACAATACTTTATGAGGAGGAATAGTATGGCACCTGTTTTAGAAGTACGGGATTTAAAAAAGAGCTTTAAGGATTTTGCGATAAATAATATTAGTTTTACTTTGGAAAAAGGATATATTATGGGTTTTATTGGCCCCAACGGGGCAGGAAAAAGTACAACCATCAAGCTTATTTTGAATTTGCTTAAAAAAAATGATGGGGAAATTAAAATATTTGGACTGGATAATATCAAGTATGAAAAAGAGGTAAAGAATAGAATCGGGTTTGTGTTTGATGAAAATTATTTTTATGAAGAACTAACTGTGATGGAAATGAAAAGACTGATCGCCTCATTCTATAAAAACTGGGATGATCGTGTTTTCAATAAATACATTAAGGAATTCTCATTACCTCCTAAGGCTAAGATAAAAGAACTATCCAAAGGAATGAAAATGAAGTTTTCCATCGCTATTGCCTTATCCCATGATGCGGAATTATTAATAATGGATGAACCGACTTCCGGGCTTGACCCCATCATACGCAGCGAATTGCTGGATATACTGACTTTTCTTATCCAGGATGAGAATAAAAGTGTATTTTTCTCAACCCATATTACCTCCGACCTTGATAAGATCGCGGATTATATAACATTCATCAACCATGGAAGTATTGTGTTTTCCTGCGCCAAAGATGATATCGTTGAAAAGCACGGATTGGTCAAAGGACCAAAGGAAATACTTAATGCCGATGTACGGAAGCATTTTATCGGAATAAAGGAAACCCCGTATGGATTTGAGGGGCTGGCCGGAGACAGGCAGCAGGTAAAAAGGATCTTAGGAGACAAGGCCATTATTGATAAACCTTCTCTTGATGATATAATGCTCTATTATGCAAAGGAGGTACAAAATGTTTAATCTGATTTTAAAAGATATACTGATCCAAAAAAGAAATTTACTTTTTGGGGTGTTCTATATATTGATCATGATCTTTGCTTTGCAACAGGCTGGGAGTGCTATGTTTGCAGCGAGTGTAATGGTGTTTTCATATATTATGGTTCAGTCGGCCTGTGCTTTTGATGAAAAAAACAAAGCAGATGTTCTTTTAAACAGTCTGCCGTTAAGCAGAAGTACCATAGTAACTGCGAGATATATTTCGACATTTGTTTTTGCGGCAATTTCGATGGGGTATTATCTTTTGTTTTTAGGCATCGTAAAAGTATTTGAGCTGCCGATTAAAGTATATATCGTATCCCTGGAAGGCATTATGGGAGCGTTATTTGCTTTGGTTCTTGTAACCGGAATCTTTTTTCCCGTGTATTTTAAATTAGGATATATAAAATCGAAGTCAATAAATTTTGTTTTGTTTTTTGGGATTTTTTTTGGAGGAACGATACTTTTGCAAGAATTGATGAGTGATAAAGACAACGCCTCTATTCAAGCAATCCAGCAGTTTTTGAGCAAACAATCCGATATCCTGATAGCAGTTGAAATATTTGCTGTAATGATTTTGCTGCTAGTGATTTCATACCTCTTTTCTTTGCATAATTACAAAAAACGGGAGTTCTAACAGGAACCTTTTGCTTTCACTTCAGAAATTACGAAGTTAGGCTGTAGGCTGTTTATTAAAAGGTGTAAAGTAAAATAACATAAATATCACGGTAGAACTTCTTTCTGCATATGATAACATATGCCAATATCACACCGGAATTCAAAGATGTAGTTACGCCTAATGTTGACGCTGTTTATTGTGCAGCCTTTCTGGAGCTTTCCCAAAAACCTGTGGTGCTTAGTGTTCCTGATACCGATGATCGGTACTATGAAGTGCAAATGATGGATGCCTATACCAATACCTTTGCCAGCGTAGGGCGCCGCACTACCGGAACCAAAGCCGGGCAGTTTGCCATCGTGGGGCCGGACTGGAAGGGGGTATTGCCTTCAGGGTTAAAAGCAATTAAATCCCCCACCAACACCGCATGGCTGGTTGGCCGTGTCCTCTCGAAGGGTTCGCATGACGAAGAAGAAGCAAGAAGAATCCTCAGGCAAATTACGCTGACTGCACTGGGGCACGAGCCCGCATATCGTAAAACCGGCTAATATGTTGCTTTTGGAAAACAAGGTGGAAGACCTCAGCGCCATGGATTTCTTTAAAACGAGTATAACGATGAGGACGATTCCCTGGACATCTATATTCAACACTGTCGGCCGCCGGAAGACCGTATCTCCAACTGGCTGCCGGCGCCGGATGGTGATTTCAATCTGGTGTTAAGAATGTATCAACCCTCGGCGGAAGTATTAAACGGCACCTATGAAGTGCCGGGAGTAAAACGGGTCAGCAAATAAACTTTGATTTGCTAACGCTCTTAATATTCATTAAGATTAGATTTAGGTAATGCCGGACACCTGCGAAAGATTTGTAGAGTGCCCTGTTTATAGCAAAGAAGTGGGACAAGATGCCTTCGACAAGAGGGTGTTTGAAATTAGATAGCGGTGTAAGATGATAACAAAGTTATTACTCGAGGAGGAAGGCAAAATGTTTAATCTAAACTATGTTTGGCCAATCGCCCTGGTCGTATTATCGAATGTAGCTTATCAAATCTGTGCAAAAGCTGTTCCCAATAACATGGCTCCCCTTGCTTCTGTAACGGTAACCTATTTGGTCTCAGCAGCAGTGTCCCTGCTTTTGTTTTTTGTATTAAACAATGATACGAATATGATTATAGAGTTGAGTAAAATAAACTGGGCTCCCTTTGTCTTTGGAGTTGTACTGGTCGGTCTGGAGGTCGGATGGATTTATGCCTACCGGGCCGGATGGCCAATAAGTACGGCCCAGATTGTGCACAGCTCTTTTCTTGCTGTAGCGTTAATCCTGGTGGGGGTACTGCTCTACAAAGAAGCACTGACCTGGAATAAACTGGTCGGTATTGTGATCTGTTTGATTGGCCTTGTGTTCATTAATTACAAGTAGTATTGAAAAGGGAGAATAACATGGAGTACAAAATATTAGGTAAGAAAAACGATATTGCACTGGTTATTACTGATGAGATCGTGCTCAAAGATGCCCAGTCCGCATTGGATTTGATTGCAACCGTACAATACGAAACCGATTTTGACAAACTTATCGTATCCAAGTCATGCGTCGCCGATGATTTCTTTGTTTTAAGTACAGGCATTGCCGGTGAAATCTTGCAAAAATTTATCAACTATCGTACAAAACTGGCCATTGTCGGAGATTATTCAAAACACACCAGCAAACCGCTGAAAGACTTTATCTATGAAAGCAATAAGGGGAATAGCATCTTTTTTGTCCCAAGCGTAGAGGATGCCGTGCTTAAGCTGGATAGCGCTGAGCTTTAGCATTTCTGTCCGCAGTAGGGACAATAATTAAATTCCGGTTCGACTTTGCGGTGGCAGTGGGGACAGGTTTTGAAAGGCTCGAACTGAACGAGCGGGTGTAAATGTTCCGCCCGGATGTCCGGATTAAAGCCCTTTTCATATTGCGCCCCAATGGTGGGGTCAAGTTCAAAAATACTGTCACAGCAGCCGCTTTTGGCATAATATTGGAGATTCCACTTGAAGGTGGGGATAAAGAAAAGATGGAAATAGGTATACCTTTTATATAGTTCTAAACGGGTCAGGGCGCCACAATTAGGACAAATCGTATTATTGTAGGTGCCGATGGGTTTTTCGGTTTGATTGACGCCGAAGATTCCGATGAAAAACATGGTTGATGCTCACACTCCTTAAAAACAACAAGAAAGTTAACAGGATCGCTGGTTGAATTATCTTCTCCAAATATATTTTGTTTAAAATATAACTTAATAAAATCTGGCTGTAAAGACGAAGCTTGGCGAAAAGAGAAGCTCATGACGATAAGTTCTAAACAAAAAGTACTCAAAGAGAAGTTCTGCTGGATGTGCTGTCGCCCTTTGCAGGGCATCCGGGGAATATGGCCCTTCCCCGCAAGTATGAAATCGCCGGGACTTTAAACCGGTTCCGGAACTTGAAAATCAAGAACTAAAAGGGCACGAGCTAAGACACCGGGCCAGGCGCATGGTCGCCGAAACATAATCCGATGCCTTTTTTGGTCCCATCAAGTGCAAAAAGCGGTCAACTATGGTATTTTAATGTTGTACATAACCCCAAAACAATTATCCGGAAAGAGGAGGGCCGCCCGATGCGCCATCGAATCCAAACCACAAAAACCCAGCAGTTCATTGATATAACCGACCAGGTTGCCGCTGCGGTCAGAAACAGCGAGGTACGGGACGGGATTGCCGTCATCTATGTGCCTCACACTACAGCCGGGGTCACCATTAACGAAAATGCCGACCCGGATGTGGTGCGGGACATGCTTTTTGCCCTGGACAAAACCTATCCTGTACGGGGAGAATACTTGCATTCGGAAGGGAATTCCCACGCTCATATCAAGGCCTCGCTCATGGGCTCTTCCTGCACGGTGATCATCGAGGAAGGAAGTTTGCTGCTCGGCACCTGGCAGGGGATTTACTTTTGCGAATTTGACGGGCCAAGAAACAGGGAATATTATGTGAAGATTATTCGTGGCTAATCTTTTCGTTGGGCAGATTGATACGCAAGATAGCCCAATCTACAAAGGAAAACTAATGGAAGAAAGAAGGAGGTATATTTATGCTTTTTGTATGTTATCCCCAATGAACCACTTGCCAGAAGACAAGAAAGTGGCTGGAAGCCAAAGCGAAACAGCAACTTATTTTAAGAAAGGCAGGATCATTGCTGTAGGTACTTCAATTGATGAGGAGAAAGTTGTTATTAAGGATAGAGAGATTACAGGGATTTCGGACCCGGATAGTAATGGTAACGTAACAATTACTGTGGACGGGGATCCCTTTACTACTGAAGTAGGCTATGTCATTTATCATGTCGGCCAAAAGACAGGTGGCTGTGATGACTTAGGTAATGCCTCCGGCAGTAAAGATGCAGATGATCCTACAGTACCGGTCAGCTATCGGGGAATCGAAGACCCGTGGGGCAATGTGTGGGAGTTTGTGGATGGGATGAACATACTCGATGAGGACAGGCGGACTTATATCACCGATGATCCTAAAAACTTTGCTGATAATGTGTTTGATGGGCAATATAAAGCAATCGGTATACCGTTACCTACCGACGAAGCCTATTGGCGAAATTTTGCCTATTCCGATGATGCGGATTGGCTTCTGGTGCCTTCCGAAACAGGCGGAGAAGGTACTGGCCCCAATACCTACATTCCTGATTATTTCTATGAAAAGTGGGGCGGGTGGACGGATGAAAAGGTAGCTCTGGTGGGAGGCACATGGGATGTTGGAGATCTTGCCGGGATGTTCCGTTTATTCTCTTGTAGCTCCTCTTTTGCTTCAGACCGGTTTGTGGGCGCCCGCCTCCTTCACATTCCTCAATAGGCGGGGACCGGGAATGTTTATCCGCGGTGGAATAAGCCCGGTAGAGTAACCAATAAAAATGCTACCGCCAGGGAAATCTGGCGGTAGCATTTTTCAATCTGTTTTAACTGTTCTTTTGGTAATCCTTGTAGAGGTTCTCAATTGACCGGTCATAAGTCTTTTCAGCGGCTGCGGAGAAGAAGCAGCCCGGCACTTCGCCGCTTCGGCGGTGATAGGCAACGCATTCGCAGCATTTGCCACGACGGGAACATGGATATGTGCAAGGGCATTTAACTGTATTGTTACAAGTCATTTCAGACCCTCCAGAATATTATATTAACAAAATCATTATAGTAAACATACTCTTTTGTTTCAACAAAAAGTGTCTTGAAGAGACTTGCAGAGACTTATGGAGATGAAAGACGAAGTCCCTGCCAAAAGCTAAGTATTTATGGCTGTAGAGGATTCCTTTATAACTTTTAAGCTGACGAAAAATAGGGAAGAAAAGCGATTATGGTCTGACCTTTGCCAAAGGGTTTAAGGTATAATGATATAATGATGAAAAAGTCAATTTCAGGGCGCGTAAGATGGGAAAGTAGCAAGTGGAAAAAGAGGAGGGGTATTCTTGAAGTTTATTTCCTGGAACATTGATTCCTTAAATGCGGCAATAGTAGGAAATTCGGTACGGAGCGAATTGTCTCGCCAGGTTCTGTTGAAAATCGGGGAACACGATCCGGATGCGATTGCTTTGCAAGAAACGAAACTGCCCGGTGACGGTCCTGGGAAAAAACATATGGAGTTCTTTGAAAGCCACTTCCCGAATTATGCAATTGTTTGGAATTGCTCTGTGGAACCGGCCCGGAAGAGTTATGCCGGCACGATGTTTTTGTATAAAAAAGACCTCGATCCGACCGTCACCTTCCCCATAATTGGCGCGCCCAGCACCATGGACGTTGAAGGTCGCATCATCACCCTGGAATTTGACCGTTTTTTCCTAAGCCAGGTCTATACGCCCAATGCGGGGGAAAACCTTAATCGTTTGTCGGAACGCCAGATCTGGGATAGAAAATTTGCCGATTACCTGGCCGAATTGGATCAACAAAAGCCGGTGATTGCTACCGGGGATTTTAACGTGGCCCATCGCGAAATCGACCTGGCGCATCCTGGTACGAACCATCATACCGCCGGCTTTACCGATGAAGAGCGGGAGGGTTTCACCAATTTGTTGGCCAGGGGCTTTACGGACACTTTTCGTTACCTGCACGGGGACGTGACCGGGGTCTATACCTGGTGGTCCCAGCGGGCGAGAACCAGTAAAATCAATAATTCCGGCTGGAGGATTGATTACTGGCTGGTCAGCAATCGGATTGCCGACAAGGTAATTCGGTCCGAAATCCTTGATTCCGGGCCCCGGCAAGACCACACCCCCATCCTTTTGGAAATTGATTTGTAACCTGGCGGGTGTTTTTGCGGAAAAGTTGGCATTAATAATCTTAAGCGGTGTGTTGGGACAATTTTAAGCAGCAATTCTAAGCAGTTATCGAAAGAAGGGGTGGAACTGATGGTAGATGAAATCCTTAAAGCTGTGACCGAGCGCTTGTCCGCTCTGCCTTGCATAGAAGGGATTGTTTTAGGCGGTTCCCGGGCCAGGGGCACCCACCGGGAGGATTCGGATATCGATATCGGCATCTATTACAATCCGGCCTCTTTTGACCTTGCGGTGTTCAATCGATTGGCATCGGAGCTTGATGACGAGCATCGCCCTGACCTGGTTGTGCCGCCGGGAGCCTGGGGGGATTGGATTAACGCCGGCGGCTGGCTGGTCATTAACGGCTATCATGTGGACTTGATTTTGCGGGATCTAAAGCGGGTGGAGCAAGTCATCCGGGACACGGAGCAGGGAATCGTTACCACCAATTATCAGACCGGGCATCCCCATGGCTATATCAGCGCAATGTACCGGGGAGAACTGGCGATCAGTCAAATCCTGTACGCCCGGAAGGAAAGCTTCTGCGCGCTCAAAAGGCAGGCGGGAACTTATCCCCCTGCCTTGCGGGAAAACCTGGTCAACTTTTTCCTGTTTGAAGCGGAATTCTCTTTAATGTTCACCAAGGCGAGTTTAAAGGCAGGCGATAAGTATTATCTGGCTGGCCACCTGTTTCGTACCATCTCCTGTTTGAACCAGGCATTGTTTGCCTACAATAATATATACTGCATCAACGAAAAAAAGGCGGTCAAGCTGATTGAAACCTTTTCCCGGAAACCCGTCCAATATGCCGAAAGGGTCAACCGGGTTTTCGAACTGCTGGGTATTTCGCCCGAAGAAGCTTACCACCTGGCGGAACAGCTTTGTAATGAGGTAAAACAGCTCGCCTTTATTAGCTAATAAGTCCGGCATGACAGGATGTTGCGGTGAAAAGAAAAATTGCAGGTAGATACTCTGTCTATAATACAGGGTATCTTTACTTATTTAATAAGTTCTGTGAAATATGATATGATTTAGTTATATTCAGGACGCTCAAAAGTCTAAATAGTATTAAGACGAAATTTAAGAGAAATAGACAGAGCATTATTCACTTATGACATAATTATAAATATAAAAAAAGAGCCTGAAAAAAGTGGATCAATATCATGGGTATAGGAGCGGAAAAGGTGATCAAAAGTGGAAAATAACATAAAAGACAGAGAAGACAAAATGATCGAGTCATTTCAGTCGCTTCCTGGGAAAGACGAACTGCTGACCAAGGTCATTGAGTTTTTTCCCTATCCGATTCAGATCTTTAATCTGGACGGAACATCCGTGATGGTGAATAAGGCTCTGCAGGCGGAATATGGTGTTAATGATCCGGACCTGGTGGTTGGGAAATACAATGTTTTTCAGGATCCTGACATCATCGCCACAGGACTGGTTGAGGAGTTAAAGCGGGCCTTTCGGGGCGAAACCGTCTATTTTTACGATGTTCGAGTGCCTTTGGAAGAGATCGCGCAGCGTTACGGCCTTCAAGAGTTAGATGTGGAGGCCGTATACCAGGACATCACGGTTTTCCCTATTTTCGATGACGAAAAACTGGTGATTTATGTGGCGGCAATTTTAATCAACAGGAGGGTTTATCGCGGCAAGGACGGAATTGAAAAGGCGAAAGAATACATAGAGACCCACTGGAAGGAAAAATTTAACCTGGGCGAAGCGGCAAAGGCGGCTTGTCTCAGCAAGGCGCATTTCACCAAGCTGTTCAAGAGGCATACCGGCGTCACACCCTTAGAGTATTATACGAAGTATAAAATCGGGAAAGTGAAGGAGAAGCTTTTGGATCCCAACCTTTCCATCGCCGAGGCGTTTGCCGCCTGCAATATGGACTACAACGGTCATTCCGCCAGGGTATTTAAAGAAAAAACCGGCGTTTCTCCCACTGCTTATCGGAAAATGCTAGTTTAAGAAGAAACGAGGGTAAAGCTATGGAAAGTAAGATTGAAGATACAGGGAGCTTGTCTGAATCACTCCAGTGTCTTTTGAAAGAACAAAAATTGTTTGCCAAAGTGATCGAATGCTTTCCTTATCCGATCCAGATTTTTTCCCGTGATGGGACGGCGCAGTTAATTAACAAGGCGGCTCTGGATATGATCGGTATCAAAAGCGTCGAAGACCACGTGGGAAATTACAATGTTTTTGAGGATCCCATTGTGCGCGACCTTGGTTTTTTGGACAAGGTGAAGCAAGTACTGGAAGGGGAAATAACTGCGATAGCTCTGCTGGATCGTCTTACAGTTTGGCGCTCAAAGCAGATGGTACGGTCTTGGCGTGGGGATATAACACGAGTGGACAATTGGGAGACGGGACAAACACAGATAGGAATACGCCGGTACCAGTGAGTGGCTTAAGCGATGTGATTGCGATAGCTGCTGGATCGTCTCACAGTTTGGCGTTCGATCGAGATGGCAATGTCTTGGCGTGGGGATATAACTTTTTTGGACAATTGGGAGATGGGATAAATGATGATAGCCCTGTACCTGTAGAAGTTCAATTTAGTGACGAATTGAGCTCGGATAAAGCAATCACCAGTTTCAGCTTTGCGGGGTTTGATCCGGAAGTAGTTGGTGAAATCGACGAAGGAGAAAAGACAATCATCGTGGAAGAGCCCTCTGACCGTAGCGGTTGGCACGAAGACAGGGGCTTGGGCTTAATCATAGTCTAGTCCCCAAAGGCGCGGCGAACCGTGCGAAAGTACCGGCGATGCGGCATCGGTTTAAAATCTTCATTAGAAATTTTTTAACTGATGTGTTAAAAAAGCGGAGGTGAGCTCATGCCATTCTACATCGTCCGGCAGGACATTACCAAAATGGAAGTTGACGCAATCGTTAATGCCGCCAATACCGCCTTGCAAATGGGCGGCGGTGTTTGCGGAGCCATCTTCAAAGCAGCGGGAGCCCGTGAACTCCAAGCCGCCTGTGACAAGCTCGCTCCGATTAAGACCGGGGAGGCGGTGATCACGCCGGGCTTTGCTTTGAAGGCAAAGTACATTATCCATACGGCGGGACCTGTCTATAATCCGAATAACAAGGAGCAATGCGAGCAGTTGCTGCGCTCGGCTTACCTCAATTCACTAAAGCTGGCCGTCGAGCACAAATGCGAAAGTATCGCTTTCCCGTTGATCTCAAGCGGGATATACGGATACCCCAAGGATGAGGCCCTGAAAGTGGCTACTTCGGCCATCCAGGATTTCCTTGCCGACCACGATTTGGAAGTGTATCTGGCGGTGTTCGACAAGGCGGCCTTTGTCATCGGCGCAAAACTGCTGGGTGCCGTGGCCAGCTATATCGACGAACATTATGTGGAAGAACACGAGGAAAAACGGCGTGAACTGCTGGATGTGGAGCGCATGGCCCTTGAAGAAGCCGACATTAGAAGTTATGGCGCTCCCATGGCCGACCTGGTAAGACCAGTTGGCGCCGTCGTAACGGGAAAAAGGCTGGAGGATTTGGTAGGCAATCTGGACGAGCCGTTTTCGACTACGCTCCTGCGGCTGATTGACGCCAAAGGCAAAACGGACGTGGAGGTCTACAAACGGGCCAATATCGACCGTAAGCTGTTCTCCAAAATCAGGACGGGGAAAGGATATATGCCGAGCAAGCGCACGATCATCGCCCTGGCGATTGCCTTGGAACTCACTTTGGAAGAAACCAACGACCTGTTGAAACGGGCGGGGTACGCTTTATCCCATAGTCAGAAGTTTGATGTGATTGTGGAGTATTTCATCGTTAGCGGCAAGTACGATATTTTCGAGATTAACGAGGTGTTGTTCAAATACGACCTGCCCTTGTTGGGAGGGTAAGGACCTTTGTCGCTTTTCAAGCGACCTTGCGCCAGCCGGAAAGTGTTATCCTTAAGTCACAGTAAACTTGTCACAAATAAAACTTAAGGAGGACACTGCCATGAAAAAAGGATTAACCGAACTGGTCTTTATTCTCGACAAGAGCGGCTCGATGGCCGGGCTGGAAGCCGACACCATCGGCGGTTTTAATTCTATGCTGGCCAAGCAGCAGGCAGTAGAGGGCGAATGCTACATAACTACGGTGCTGTTTGACAATAACTACAGATTGCTGCATGACCGTATTGACATCAGAGCGGTAAGTCCCATAACGGAAAAAGAGTATCAGGTGGGCGGCTCGACGGCACTCCTGGACGCCATCGGAAGGACAATCCACAAGATTGCTAACGCTCAAAAGCACACCGCCGAGGATTACCGAGCGGAAAAAGTGTTGTTCGTCATCATCACCGACGGGGAGGAGAACTCCAGTCGGGAGTATTCGGCGGAGATAATCAAGAAACTCATCGAGCAGCAAAAGAAAGAATACGGCTGGGAGTTTATTTTTCTCGGCGCCAACATCGATGCCATTGCAACGGCAGGGCGCTTCGGGATTGCCCCCGACCGGGCCCAGGACTTCCTTGCCGACGAAAAAGGATTTGAACTGAACTTTCAGGTAATGAGCGGAGTAGTCACTGCGCTTCGGGAATGTGCCGAGATTCCTGAAGCATGGAACGAGGAGATTCAAAAGGACTATCTGGCGCGGGGAGGGCGGAAGAAAAGCTAATTGTTATTTTCCGCAAACGTAAAACACTAATAAGATAATACACATAGCTATTATAAAGACCCCTGGTGTAGCCGTTGAGCACGAAGAACGGTTATCATTCTTCGTGTTATGTAGGTGGACGAAATATTGACAGGCAACTGAATGAACAATAATGCGAAATGCTTTTCAAAGAACTGGGAAATCGGTTCTTTTTTCGCATAAATTTGTGATACAATGGTAAAAATATATTTTTTAAAGGCAATCTGCGAGAGACCTTTCTAAATAATAAAAATCAAATAAAGGAGGTTAGGTCATGGCGAAATACGTTTGTTCCGTTTGCGGATACGTTTATGACGAAGCAGCCGGAATTCCGGAAGATGGTATTGCAGCGGGTACCAAATGGGGAGATCTGCCGGATGATTGGGTTTGCCCGGTCTGTGGGGCGGAAAAATCAGCATTTGAAAGACAGGATTAAAGCTACATTCGTTTTCAGGGCATTAAGAAAAACCAAATGCGGTAAAGAAATTGCAAAAACTAATCAAGCTTTTCAATGAAAAGAAGGAGGACCAATCAATGAGTAAAGACAAAACCCTTGAAAATCTGATGGAAGCATTTGCCGGGGAATCCCAGGCCAATAGGAAGTATTTGGCTTACGCCAAGCAAGCGGAAAAAGAAGGAAAGCTCAATGCGGAAAAATTGTTCAGGGCTGCTGCTGATGCGGAGACATTACATGCCCTAAAAGAATTTGAGGTGGCCGGGAAAATCGGTTCCACCACGGATAACCTGAAAGATGCCATCGCAGGTGAAACCCACGAGTATAAAGAGATGTATCCTGAATTTGTAAAGGAAGCGGAAGCAGCGGGCAACAAAGCTGCTGCCATGGCCTTTACCTTTGCCATGAAAGCGGAAGAGGTCCACGCCAAGCTTTATAAGGAAGCCTTAGAAAGCCTTGATCAAACCGAAGAGGTATTTTACTATCTCTGTCCGGTCTGTGGGAATATCGAAAAAGCCGTTCCCGAAAAATGCCCGATCTGTGGCGTTCCGGGTTCCAAGTTTATCAAGTATTAAAAAATCAACCCAGATGAAATATTAATAGGGCATCTTAAAAGGCAACAAGGCAACCTGCGGCGATTTCGCAGGTTGCCTTGTTTGTTTTGGTGCAAGGAATAACAAATAAAATTCTTATATAATTTTTCGATAGGTTTGATATAATGATTGAGTAGTGGTTAAATCTTGATAGAAAGGAAGCTTTTAATGCAGTATTTACTTATCGGCATTATCTTTATCCTTGCCCTTTTTGCCATCCATTTTTCCAGTAAGCGGGGGATACCTGCCTTATTGCTGTTTATTGTGCTTGGCATGACCTTTGGTGCGCTCGGTATTGAATTTCGTAATTTGGAGTTTTCCTATAACTTTTCTACTTTTGCCCTCATGGTCATCATGTTTTATGGGGGCTTCGGCACCAATTGGAATATGGCAAAGCCGGTGGCGAAAGAAGCGATTATCCTTAGTTCACTTGGCGTTGTGGTAACTGCCTTGCTCACCGGTTTGTTTTTGCATTATGCTTTAGGTATTAATTTGTTAGAAAGCATGTTGATTGGTTCTATTGTGGGTTCGACCGATTATGCCAGTGTATCCAATATCTTGCGTTCGAAAAACCTGAACTTGAAATACAACACAGCGCCGTTACTTGAGCTGGAAAGCGGCTCTAACGACCCTACTGCTTATACAATGACGATGGTCTTCTTATCTTTAATTATCGGCTCGAAAGGGTCTGCTCCGATGATGATTTTATCCCAGATAACCCTTGGAGTTGCTTTGGGATTTATCTTTGCTTATGTTATTGGAAAGTTATTAATAAAGCTTCCCATGGAAGCGGATGGACTTTATGCGGTTTTTATGGTTTCGGCGGTGCTTATTACATATTCGGCAACGGATTTTCTCGGCGGCAACGGTTATCTCGCCCTCTATATTTTGGGTATTTATCTTGGTAATATGGAATTCCGCGGTAAGCGCGATATTGTTTTCTTCTTTGACGGTTTTACCCAAATTATCCAGATCGGTCTGTTTTTCATCCTGGGTCTGTTATCGGATATTACAAGATTCGTTTATGCAATACCAATGGCCTTTGCTACCTTTGCCTTTATGGCCATCATTGCCCGTCCGGCAGCTGTTTATGGTCTCATGTTGCCCTTTCGTCTCAAACTCAATCAACTGAACATCATTTCCCTGGCGGGAATTCGTGGTGCTGCTGCGATTGCTTTTGCGATTATGGTTATAAGCAGCAATACAACTTTCTCCGTGGATATTTATCATATCGTCTTTGGGATCTGCGTGTTTTCTTCGCTGATTCAAGGGTCTTTAATGCCGCCGGCAGCAAAAAGGGGGGACATCTTGGATCCCCATGATACGGTTTTAAAGACCTTTAACTATTACCAAAACAAAGCGGCGATTGGTTTTTTGGAAACCAGAATTCACCCAGGTAGTAATTTAATCGGGAGAAAGGTAAAAGATTTGAACCTCGCCTTTAACTTTATCGTTGCGAAGATCGAGCGCAATGGTGAAACGATTGTCCCCAGGGGGCATGTAACGATAGAAGAAAATGACCTGATTGTCTTAGGTGGTAAAGTATACTTTGATAAAAGCGGACAAGATCTTATTGAATTCACCATTCCGAAAGGTCACCAATGGGCCAATAAAAACATCAAAGACTTAGACTTGCATGATGACCGCTTAATCGTAATGGTACAGCGTGAAGACGGTGAGGTCGTTGTTCCAACCGGAGAAACTTTACTTTTAGAAGCGGATCAGGTCATTATGCTGAAATTGGAGGGGCCCAACCCTTTGGCAAAAAACAAAGCCAGTTAATTTTGGGAGCCGCAAAACGCGGATATTCAATGGATGATGATATCGTGAAAAAGACGTAAAGCGGTTATGATAAAAAGAAACAGAAGGGAGAAAAGTGATGAGTAACTTAAGCTATAACGAGACGAAACAAAAGCATTTTCCCACATTAAAACAGTATGTGCCGATTGTGGAAAGAGTGCATGGCGGTACTCACCCGGAATTTCATACTATCCGCGAATTGTTTGATGCGATCGTGGAAAAAACAAAAGAAGCGGGGGATACAAAACCTGGATTAGATAAAGAGTTTGCCAGGCTGCGTGAAATAACCAATGATTACACAGTACCTGAAGACGTGTGCGAAAGCTATGCAGCGGTTTATAAGATGTTAGCTGAATTAGATCAGGCGTATCATGCTTAACAGGGGCGTTGAAACTCGCAGACCCATAGGTAAGAAAATTGTCCTACAATCGAAAAATTTATTACTGATGGGATAAAAGATCGAGGAAGGTGAGAATTTGCAGAGATTTATTCTGGGGAAGAAAAACCAGATCGCTTTGCTCGGCGCTGTTTTAATAGTCATTGGCTTTACCGGCGAATTGGGCTTCCAAAACGAAGCAGTGGCAGTGTGGTCTTTTGCCATTGCTTCAATCATAGGGGTTCTTCCTATTGCCATTCAAGCCTATCAGGCCTTAAAGGTCAAAGTAGTCAGTATCGAAGTGTTAGTGACTATCGCTGTTATGGGAGCGTTTTTTATTAAAAATCTCGAAGAATCCGCTATTGTCACCTTCTTGTTCTTGTTTGGCGCTTTTCTGGAACAGCGAACCTTAAACAAGACCCGCTCCGCCATTAAAGAACTGACGGAAATGGCTCCGGAAAGCGCTTTAAAACAAATGGAAAACGGCGAATTTGCAGAAGTTGATGTGGATGAAGTTGATGTGGGCGATATTTTACTGGTGAAAACCGGCGCGAAGATTCCCGTTGATGGAACCGTGCTCTCCGGGGAAGGGTATATTAATGAAGCCAGTATCACCGGCGAATCGGTTACGGTTGCTAAAGAGAAGGGGTCAGGCGTATATGCCGGCACCATTTTGGAAAACGGAACGTTACAAATTGTGGCCGATCGTGTCGGTGAAGATACCACTTTTGGCAAAATTATTGAGTTGGTTGAAGAAGCACAGGATTCAAAATCGGAAGCCGAACGCGTCATTGACCGCTTTTCCAAATACTACACTCCGGCCGTTTTGGTGTTCGCGATTGTTGTCTGGTTGTTCTCCCGGGATATTGAGCTGGCCATAACCTTATTAGTGCTTGGGTGTCCTGGTGCCCTGGTGATCGGTGTACCTGTTTCCAACGTTGCGGGAATTGGGAACGGGGCGCGGCATGGTATTCTCTTAAAAGGCAGTGAAGTTATTGGCGATTTCAGTAAAGTTGATACCATTGTTTTTGACAAAACGGGCACACTGACCATCGGTAATCCCAAAGTAGCGGGCCAGGCATTCTACACCGAAAACGTCGAAGAAAGCTTAGCTTACCTGGCCAGCGTGGAAAAAGAATCAGACCATCCCTTAGCCGATGCCGTTGTAGAACACATTGGAGCCCCTCCATTATATCCGGTGGAAAAAACGGACGTGGTAAAGGGTGGCGGAATAATCGCTCATGCCAACGGGCACCGGGTAGTGGTCGGCAATGTTGCGCTAATGGAGCGGGAGAAAGTTCATATATCGGAAAAAGCCCGCGCCGATATTGCTCGTTTTGAAGAGAACGATAGCTCACTTGTTTTAACAGCCGTCGATGGCGACTTGAAGGTACTGATGGGGATCCGTGACCAGATTCGCCCGGGGGTCAAAGAAGTTCTACAAAAATTAAAAAGATTGGGGGTTAAGAATTTAGTGGTTCTCTCGGGAGATAACCAGGGAACCGTGGATCTGGTGGCGCGTGAACTAGGGCTAACGGAAGCACACGGTCATATGTTACCGGAAGATAAGTCAGCATATATTGAAGAGTTGATCGCAAAAGGACATATTGTGGCTTTTGTTGGGGACGGCGTAAATGACAGCCCTTCCCTTGCCCTGGCTCAAATCGGTATTGCGATGGGTGGCGGTACTGATGTGGCCATTGAAACCTCGGATGTGGTTCTGATGAATTCGGATTTAAGCCGTTTGCCCCATGCACTGGGTTTAACAAAAGCAACTGCGAACAATATGCGCCAGAATATTTTTATTGCCGTAGGTGTTGTGTTAGTCCTGCTGGCCAGTGTATTTTTAAGTGAATGGATGAACATGTCGATAGGCATGCTTGCCCACGAAGCAAGCATATTAGTGGTAATTTTAAACGGAATGCGGCTTCTCCGTTTCAAATTAAGATATTAAAAGAAGGAGCGATGAAAATGCCTAAAGCAACGATCCAGTTGGAAACATTAATTTGCCCCTCATGTGTGCAAAAGATTGAAAACGCTACAAAATCTATGGACGGTGTGGACAAAGATAGTGTAAAGGTACTGTTTAACTCCAGTAAAGTAAAATTTGACTTTGATAAAGAGAAGGTATCCGTGGCCGACGTGGAGAAGGCCATCACTGCCTTAGGCTATGTGGTGATAAAATCGCAGGTAAAATAAATGAATTCTTATACGGCGGATGCAAGATACGCGTATCCTATTTGGTGATTTGCCGGAAGATGAAGAAGCGTGAAGAAAATACCCATATTATAAAAGCATGGGTATTTTCGTTATTTCGGAAGGGGGAGCAAAGATGAAAAAACGAAACATCAACAAAAGAATCTGTTGCTTTGTGCTGATGTTGCTTTTGTTGACCTTAAGCAGCGTCGCCTGTAAGAAAGGAGAGCCGGCCGCCACGACCGCCGATTCCGCCGTAACCGGGGAAAACCAGGCTGGGTCTGGAAACGAGGCGAACAAAGCCGGGGGAAGCGCTTATGCGGATGTCTATCAGGTCTATATAGAGGAGGCCAGGCAAAAGGTAGCCGAAATCACCATTGACGAGGAAATCCTCGACGAAATGGGGATGCTGGGGAAAGAGGAAGCCATAATTAAGGACAAAACGAAGTTGGCTTTTGATTTAAGCGATTTGGACCATAACGGTACTCCGGAATTAATCATGTTTAAAAAATACTATTTCCCCAATGAATATAGTTTGTCGAAAGAAAAAATCGCGGCGGCTTTGGAAGTAAGGATTATTACCTCTGCCCACGGAGCTGCCGAGGAAATCTTCCGTTATGCATTTTACGACGTGGATGATTTAATTGGGTTTAGCCCGGTCGCATGCCTCCAGTATTGTATGGACAAGGAAACCGGGGACAAGTTTATCCTCCGGGGAGGCATCATGTCCAATAACCATGGTGACAATTCCTTTTATTATATTGCCTTAGAACTTCAGGATGGCCAGGTTGTGGAAGAGGAGCTCTTTAGATTGTATGAGGCGCACGCCTATGCCTATATGGATGACCCTAACGCCGAGCATATTTACAAACATAAGGGAGAGGAAGTTTCGAAAGAAGCCATTGAACAAGCTTTAACCGATTTTGAAAAGTCCTTTGAAAGAATCGACATCTTTAATTACAAAATCAATAGGGCAGATCCTTTAGTGAACCTGCTGGACACTCAGGATTATGGGCGGAATGCGGAGCCCCTAGATGAAGAAAGGATGGCCAAAATCCTAAGTGGCAAGGACAATTTAACAAGCTTAGCGGGGGCATAAGGCCTCTTAAGGTTTGTCCTTTTTAGTAAAGAAATAGTGCGGTCCCGGGCCCAGCACAAAGAGGTCGGGACCGGCTTTTGTTTTTTCTTAAAATTAGTCCCGACCTGGTGTATAATTATATAAATATGAGAAAGACAGGATTTTGTCTATGGAATGGACAATTTGGCGGGTAAATTATTGGATAAGGATGGGATGAAATTGGTCAAGCTGGATAACGACTGGGATGAGCTGTTGAAGGAAGAATTTCAAAAGCCCTATTATTTAGAATTAAGGCAATTTCTTATCAAGGAGTACCGGACCAAAACCATCTATCCCGACATGTACAAGATTTACGAAGCTTTAAAGCTAACGTCCTACCAGGATACGAAAGTGGTCATTTTAGGGCAGGACCCTTACCACGGCGTAAACCAGGCCCACGGGCTGGCCTTTTCCGTGCAGAAAGAAGTGGCCATTCCGCCGTCGCTGCTAAATATTTATAAGGAACTGTCCGAGGACCTGGGCTGTTATATCCCCAACAACGGCTATCTGGTTCCCTGGGCCCGGCAAGGCGTGCTGCTTTTAAACACAAGCCTGACGGTGATCGCCAACTGGCCCAATTCCCACCGCAACAAGGGCTGGGAAATCCTCACGGATACCATTATTCAGCTTTTGAACGAGAAAGATGCTCCGGTGGTGTACTTGCTGTGGGGAAGGAACGCCAAAGAAAAGGTCATATACCTGACCAACCCCAGGCAGTTGGTGTTAACGGCGGCCCATCCGAGCCCCTTTTCGGCCAACAAAGGCTTTTTCGGCTGCCGGCATTTTTCCAGGGCAAACCGGTTCTTAAGGGAAAACGGGTTAAAAGAAATCGACTGGCAGATTCCGAACATCTAATGCAGTGGAGGGGGCACTCGGTTGTCTTCGGGACCGGTTATTTCGTTTGCGGAAAAGCAGGGAAAGCAAAGTGTGGTATAATGAAAAGTAATGTAAAAGTAAAAACTTGATAAACGGAATACAAAAAATTATTAAAAAGGGGGAATCAGGAGTGAAGAAGGATCATCAAAGGTTTTATTATTGCAAACATTGCGGGAATCTAATCGGTTTCATCCACAATAGCGGGGTGCCTATTATCTGCTGCGGCGAAGAAATGACCTTACTTGAGGCTAATACCACCGACGCTTCGGTGGAAAAACATGTGCCTGTGATTAAGGTTGACGGGAACAAGGTTACAGTGGAGATTGGCTCCACTCCTCATCCGATGATCGAACAGCATTATATTCAATGGATTTATATTCAGACGGAAAAAGGCGGCCAGCGGAAGATTCTCACTCCTAACGACCCACCGCGGGCGGAGTTCATGCTCACTGATGATGACAAGTTGGAAATCGCTTTTGAATATTGTAATTTGCACGGGCTTTGGAAAGCCGATTATGAAGGCTAACCGGCAGCGGGTAACATAAGGACAACAATTAAATGCATCAAGCAGAAACAGAAAGCTCCTCCACTTCAAGAAGATGGAGGAGCTTCACGTTGTCCGGCAGTATTAAAGGTTGTTATCGTTTTTTACCGTTTTTTTCGCACAGGAATCCAGATTTCACTATAGGCGTAATCCTTTTTCTGTTCATCCATTTTCGTAAAGGAAAAGGTAGGGGCATCGATTACCTCGTAATCAGAAGAAGGCAGCCATTCGGAATAGATTCTGGCCATGGTGTTTTGCAAGGTGGCAGGGAAAGGCCCTTCGTTCGGGAATACCGCCCAGGTACCTGCTGCTAGCGGCACTTTTTCCAGGCGCTCGCTTACTTCGTTCTTGGTGGTCAAAACACCGATCAGGTGAGTCAATTCCCCTTCTTCCTTTAAGAATTTGGCGTCGGCATCATAGGACGCATTGACAATTTCGTAAGGCTCGATGTCCTGCAGGGCGTGCATCTCATTTTTCTGCTCGTCGGTAATGCTCATGGCCAGCTTCACAATCTCGTTATTTACGCCTTCAAATTGCATCGGGACCCGCTTGCTTACCCCGACTAAATTAAACGCCGGTTTTTCTTCAATTCGATATTCCATTGGAATTCCTCCTTTGACGGTTATGATGAAAGATAGTTTGGGAAAAGATTTACTGGTGCCTTTTTTGGCTACGTCCGAGGGTAAAAACCCACTCCATTTTTTAAAGGCTCGCGTAAAGCCGTCGATGGAGCGATAGCCATATTTAAAAGCAACATCGGTTACTTTTTCTCCACGGAGCAAATCCTGATTTGCTTCGGACAGCTTCCGGTTTTTGATATATTCGTTGAGCGTCATGCCGGTCAGATAAAAGAAGATCTTTCTAAAATGATAGTCGGAAACCCCGGCGCATTCGGCAATTACTTCAGGGGGTAGGGCCTCCTCGGTTAAATGCTCTTCAATATAGTCAATGACCCGATTTAAACCTTCTAGCATTTTCGCCCTCCTTTCATATCTTCATGATACCAAAGCTGTTTTTTTTCTGCTCGACTTTTTTCGTACAATTATTATCGAACTGGCAAGAGAAAGCAAATTCTATGATTAATAGAAGGGAGAAGGGTTTTATAGCCTGTAGATAAAAAAGGTGCAGGAAAAGGAAAAACAAAAAAAGAATTCTAAAGGGAACATACTAACTACAAAGATGTTTGAAGACTAACCATGTATGCTAATATGTATGTATGCTGATTACAAATTGTCGGTAGTTGAAAAGAAGGGTTGTTGGACCAATGAAGGATGTTGCGGCAGCAGTCATTCTGCAAAACGGGAAGGTTCTCCTTGCCCGCCGGGCCCCGGGCGAAAACTGGGCTGGGGGCTGGGAGTTTCCGGGCGGCAAAGTCGAGCCGGGGGAAACCCCCAAGCAGTGTTTACAGCGGGAACTGCAGGAGGAATTTGGGGTTGATGCGTTGATTAAAGAATTTATCGCGGAAAGTGTCTATGAATATGCAAACGGTTCCATTCGCCTGTTGGCTTATGGGGCGGAGCTTGTGGCCGGAGAGATCACATTGCGTGTCCATGATAAATACGCCTGGGTCGAGCTTGATGATTTACTGGCGTATGATCTGTTACCGGCCGATATTCCGATTGCGTTGAAGCTGCAGAAAATACGGAGTGAAGGCTTTCTTTGTCATGACTGACAATAAAAATTCTGTTTTTCTTAATAATATTTTTATTTTTTAAAGGATTTTTTGAGAGCGGCAAGAATTTTTACATATGTAAGGAAACATTTTTGAGAAGCATAATAGATGAAAAAGGACAAAGATGGGTAAAACATTGATTAGAAAACAGGGAAGGAGCAGAGTAGTATAATGAAAAAGAAAACTATTGTTATAGGGTTATTAGTGCTTTTCATGCTTACTTTTGCCGGGTGCAATCCTAATGCAACCGAACCACGCAATGACCAAGGGGATAATGGTGAAATCACCGCCGATCCGAACACGAATACCGGCAGCGACAACGGGAACAAAATAGAACTGGAATACACCGAAGAAGGTGTAATTAAGCCTGAAATTGCCGAAAAAGTGATTAAGGATACTGCCACCAAGGTAATGACGACAATCAAAGAAAAGGATTTTGCGGCGCTGGCGGGTTTTGTGCATCCGGAGAAAGGGGTAAGATTCACTCCCTATACCTATGTGAATGTGGAGAACGATCTGGTCTTCAAAAGGGAAGAGCTGAAAGGCTTTTTCAATGACCAAAAAAAATACATGTGGGGCTATTATGACGGCACAGGGGACGAAATCACCTTAACTCCGACGGAGTACTACGCGAAATTTATTTACACCGCCGATTTTCTCAATGCGGAACAGGTAGGCTATAACGAAGTCCTCAGCTACGGGAACATGCTGGAAAATCAATTTGAAGTGTACCCGCAAGCCATTGTGGCCGAGTATTATTTTTCAGGCTTTAACCCTGATTATGCCGGGATGGATTGGCAAAGCCTGCGTCTAGTTTTTCAAGAACATAACGAGGCTTGGTATTTAGTGGGGATAATCCACAATCAATGGACGATTTAAGGGTGTAAATTTAGGGATATAAGAACGAAAGGCGCATCTTTTACGTTGCGCCTTTTTTTCGATTCATTAAATGATATTGGTGAGTACAATGCAATTCTAAGGGTTTAGATATCCCTTGCCGACGGCATCGCCTAGGAGCTCTTTTACATAATCCCAGAGCGCTTCGGAGCCTTTTGGAATGCGCGAGGAGCACCGGGCCAGGACCTTGTCGCTGGATACCTGATGTTTTTGCCATTGCTTCCCTTTCGTTTGATAGTTATGCAGAACAGGCATAAAACAGTCTAAGGCTTTGGCGAACTTAGCTTCTTCCGTTTCGTTTCGTTCAAATTCGTTCCAGAGCTCCATAAACTCCGCGGCCTGGTCTTCCGGTAACAGCCCGAAGATTCTTTGGGCCGCTTTTTGTTCCGCTTCGGCCACTCGAGGATAATCGAAAGTGCCGTAAACGTAAGTGTCGCCCGCATCGATTTCCACGATGTCATGGATGAGGACCATCTTTAACACTTTTAGAATATCCAGGTTTTTATCCTTGGCATACTCGGAAAAAATCAAAACGCTCATGGCCAGGTGCCACATATGTTCGGCGTCATTTTCCTGTCTGGAGGCATCCATCAAAATAGTCTCGCGCAGGATCTGTTTAGCTTTATCGATTTCGGTAATGAACGCAATCTGCTTTTCTAGTCTGTCTTTATCCATCTGTTGTTCTCCTTTATGCCATATTTATACAATCTGTTTTCATTCTAAAATAGTAATACAGATATATCAATAGATATATCGCAATAATAAGCACTAAATATTATCAAGAAGGATGTAATAAAGGTAGCGTCCTTCTTTTTTTGCATTCGCTATATTAAGGCAATGGGGTTACTCTCTGTTTTATTAAAAAAATAGCGAAGGAAGTTTACATTGTGAACGAGCACCAGATATATGTAGTAAAGCACAAAAAAAGGAGTTGATAAGATGGTGAGAAAGAAGAAAGATGAATAATTAAGGATGAAAAAATCAAGAAGAGGTAGGCAAAAAAGAATATTCATAAGGAGGAACGGAGGCCATGATTGGTTTTTTGCGTGAATTTAAACGTCTATTTAAGCCCCAACAAGAAAAAAGGGGCTATTTTGTGCATACGAGTAATGGCAAAATTATGCTTTGCAAAATCCTAAACGAATATGATACCCAAGACGAAGCCCGTGAAGATTTAGTTAGTTTGGTTACACACAAGATAACCGAAGAAGATTTGTATGAAAAATTTCTTAAAAGACAATCTTGGTAATCTAACTTTAGAATTGAGGTTTCGACAATACCGAAACGAAAGTAAACAGGAGGATGATGAGGATGAACAGAAAACAGCTGAGAAGTTTAACCCCGGAAGAGGCATGGAAGTTTTTTAACGCGGAAGGAGAAACAGTGGAAGGATTCATTTCCGAATTTGTTGATGACGGCTATGAAATGACCGACATTAAAACAATGGTCCGGATATTCGCAAGCGAAACGCCAATAACCCTGGAACATCCAGTGCTGCAAGAAGATATTGAATTTCTTGCCGGATTGTTTGAAAAACACATCATGGACCATATTGAAAAGATTGGAGGATTTGACAAATTACGTTTAATGACCCATGATGAATTAATGAAAAGGTGGGATGAGGGGGTAGCGGATCTGTTTTATGCGATGGAGCAAAGGGGGTATATAATAAAGAACCCCCGAATTAAGCAAATGGTGGAGGAAAAGTATCATCGCAAGGGAGGATCATGTTCGAATGTTTAAAAGTATATAGTGGATTATTCTAAACATGGATATTTATTAGGAGGGATTATTTATGCCAAAGATTAATATTGCCGATTTTTATTATGGTGCGGTTTGCGGACAGCGAGATAAATGAAATTAAAGCTCATCTCCAGGATAATTACAACGTAAAATCCTGAATCTAAATAAAACTTCAATTACGATCAGCCGTAAGAAAAACGAAAAAGCTTATCGCATCTCCGTAGGAGGCGGTAGAGAAAATGCCATGCAGGTAAAGGCCAGCCGTTTTGAAGATATTTTTAAAGCGAAGTAATCCCGGACTTTCATGTCTACGAGAAAATATTTTGGGGGATGTTCTTTTTTATGAAGGGACTGTTCAAATTAAAGCGAAGGTAAACTTATAAGTTTTTTCCACATGGGCATTAATTGAATGATGCCGAGTAGAGATGTGGGAGATGGTGAGGCGGTTTACTATGGAGATAAAAGCGTATAATCGGGGCAGAGATGAAGAAAAGCTGATGGAGCTTATTAAAAATGAAGGCGAAGCCTGGTCGTGCTATTGGGCGGATGACGTTGCTGATAAATACAAGGCGGCGTTAGCAAAATCGATTACCTATGTTGCGTACGAAGGGGATGTTTTATGCGGTTACTCCCGGTCCATCGACGACTGCGGCTTTTACATTTACGTCTGCGATTTGCTGGTCATGCGGGAACACCGGGGAAAGAATATCGGCAGAAGGCTGATGGAATGCCTTAATGAAGATTATCCGGATCAGATTGTCTTTGTAATGTCCGATGTGGATGTATACTATGAGAAACAAGGCTACAGACGGGAAGGTTCCATCTTCGAAGTAACAAAAAAATGTTCGTAATCATACTGTACGTATTGTACGTAGAAAAAGCTGCACGAAGGGGAGAGCTCATTCATGCGTATTGTGGCATTAATACTGTTAATGTTGACCATTTTTTTCGGGTTAATCGCCAGCACAGGCCGAATGATTTTCCTTTGGCTGAAGCTAATCTTTAAAAACCTGAACTCGTTAGTTTTCTTTTTTATTTATACCCTGTTCGTGTGCCTCATTCTGACCGTCTTTATCGTCGGCAGGATGCCGGAAGCGGCCATCCCCCGTGTTGTTATCCAAATGGGCCACTATGCGCTGGGGGTATTTCTTTATCTGCTCATGACCGTCAATTTGCTTGCTTTACTGATCTTTTTAGGAAAGCTTTTGCGCTTTATCCCTTCACCGGTTTCGCCATCCGTAATATTGCCGGCGGGCATTTTAGCTCTGCTCCTGGTGACCGGCCTTTCGGTTTACGGGATTATCAACGCGACCAAGGTTCACACCAGCCAGTACACCGTATTGCTTGGCGAAAACCACAAAGAACAGGCGGAGATGGATTCTTTGCAAATCGCCTTGGTTAGTGATCTCCATCTTGGCTATATCGTAGAAGAGGAGCATCTGGCGAAGGTTGTTGCCAGGGTCAATGCCGCCGAACCGGACCTGGTCTGCCTGGCTGGAGATGTTTTTGACGGAAACGTTTTTACCTTGTCCAACCCTGCCCGGTTGAAGGAACTGCTGCGAAGCATCAAGGCTAAATATGGGGTGTACGCTTGCCTGGGTAACCATGATGCAGGCTCGGAATATGAGCAGATGGTGGCGTTTCTAACCGCAGCAGGTGTACAGGTCCTGCAGGATGAAGCGGTGGTGATTGATCACCGTGTGCTCCTGGTGGGCAGAAAGGATTCTTCGCCCATCGGCGCCCAGGGAGTAGTCCGGCAAGTCGCGGTGACGCTTCCGGAAGCGCAATCCTTGCCGGTGATTGTCATGGACCATCAACCCAGCAATATCGGGGAATATGGGCCGGAAACCGATCTGGTGCTTAGCGGGCACTCCCATCAGGGACAGATGTTTCCCTTTAACCTGATTACCAATGCCTATTTTATTGAGGATTATGGGCATTACAAAGCCTCTGCTTCCGGGCCGCAGCATATTGTTACTTCCGGCGCGGGAACATGGGGGCCGCCCCTGCGCGTCGCCACGAAGAACGAAATCGCGGAAATCAGGGTACTGTTTCCGAAAAAATCTTTGGACGGTGAGATTTAATAACTTCCGGCTACCGTTCATTAAGAGAATTAATCATGTATGGGTTAAAAGGCATGGCCGCTTATGCGTATCATGCCCGCGTTTTAGGTTTTGAAAATGAGGAAATCGATGCCTTTATGCAAAAGGCCTTAGTGGCAACACTGGATGACAAGCTTACGGCGGATGACCTGGTGGCCCTGGTGATGGACACAGGAAAGTACGGGGTTGAAGTCATGGCGCTGTTGGATAAGGCCAATACTTCCACTTATGGCGCACCGGAGGTTACCAAGGTCAAAATTGGGGTCGGAAACAATCCGGGGATCCTGGTCAGCGGCCACGATTTGAAGGACCTGGAGGAATTGCTGAAACAGACCGAAGGAACAGGCGTCGATGTATATACCCATGGGGAAATGCTTCCCGCCCATTACTATCCGGCCTTTAAAAAGTACAGTCATTTTGCCGGAAACTATGGCAGTTCCTGGTGGCAACAAGATAAAGATTTTGCCAGTTTCAACGGTCCGGTTCTCATGACCACCAATTGTCTGATTCCGCCCAAAGATACTTACAAAGACCGGGTTTATACCACAGGGGTCGTCGGCTATCCCGGACTGAAGCATCTTCCGGAAAGAAAAGACGGGCAAGCCAAAGATTTTTCGGAAATCATTGCTCATGCCCAAAAATGTGCTCCCCCGCAGGAGATTGAAACAGGGGAAATCGTGGGCGGCTTTGCCCACAACACGGTCCTAAGTTTGGCCGACAAAGTCATCGCCGCGGTCAAAGCCGGGCAAATCAGGAAGTTTGTCGTGATGGCCGGTTGTGACGGGAGAATGAAGAGCAGGGAGTACTACACGGAATTTGCGAAAAAATTGCCGCAGGATACCGTCATTTTGACCGCCGGTTGTGCCAAATACCGCTACAACAAGCTGGATTTGGGTGACATCGGAGGCATTCCGAGAGTGCTGGACGCCGGGCAATGTAACGATTCATATTCGCTGGCGGTTATTGCCTTAAAGCTGAAGGAAGCCTTTGGTTTACAGGATGTCAATGAACTACCGATTGTTTATAACATCGCCTGGTATGAGCAGAAAGCGGTCATTGTTCTTCTTGCCTTGTTATACCTCGGAGTGAAAAACATTCACCTTGGACCGACCCTGCCGGCGTTCTTATCGCCGCATGTGGCGGCAGTACTGGTGGAAAAGTTCGGAATAGGCGGAATAACTAACGTCGACGATGATTTGCAGGCGTTAATCGGCTAAGAAAGAAAGGAGAAAGTAAGAAAAGGGAAATAATAAGCTGGGCCATCGTAGCGAGAATGCCGGGAATGCGGCATTCTCTCTTTTTTGTCAGATGCAAGAGGGAGGGGATTTTTTGTATAATGTAAATAGTGAGCCAAAACGGGACGAAGGAGAGATGGGACGATGACGATGACTTCAGAGATTGCGCAGTTTTTGCGGTGGCTTGAGGAAAGCGACAACATTGTTTTTTTTGGCGGCGCGGGAGTATCAACGGAAAGCGGTATTCCCGATTTCAGGAGTGGGGATGGCCTTTACAGCCAGAAATATGGTTCCTATCCACCGGAGGTCATGCTCAGCCATAGCTTTTTTATGCAGCATCAAGCGGAGTTTTACCGGTTTTACAGAGAAAAAATGATTTTCCTGGAGGCCAAGCCCAATGTGACCCATCGAAAACTGGCTGAATTGGAAACCCAAGGAAAAGTTAAAGCGGTAATTACTCAGAATATTGACGGGCTGCATCAGCAGGCGGGGAGCAAAAAGGTTTTGGAACTGCATGGTTCCGTCCACCGGAATTATTGCATGAAGTGCGGGAAAGCTTACGGAATAGAGCATATCCTTAATACGGAGGGCGTTCCGGTCTGTGAGTGCGGCGGCGTTGTTAGACCGGATGTGGTGCTTTATGAGGAAGGGCTGGATGAAGAAGTAATGAGTGAAGCGGTTCAGTGTATCGCTAACGCGGATATGCTCATCATTGGCGGGACTTCGCTGGCCGTTTATCCGGCGGCGGGGCTGGTCCAGTATTACCGAGGGGATAAGCTGGTGCTGATCAATAAAGCCACCACTCCCTACGATCGGTTTGCCAATCTCCTCTTTAAAAACGGGTTAGGAGAAATCTTCTCTCATGTGCAGTAAATAGCTTTTTAAAACCAAGCATACAAAAAAGTACCTTTTCATATTCATAATGAAGAGGTACTTTTTTTAGAAGCCACAATTATTGGGGTTGGGCTCAAGATTATTCAAAGTAAATTTTGACGCGATCGTCGGCTATTTTCATAACCCGCAGGTTTTCGTTATAGTATCTGCCGACACCTTTAACCAAGCCGACTAAGAAATCAATTAAACCACGATGGGATTTATAAACCATCACCAATGTGTTGTCATTTTCCCAGATATAATCAAATCTTGGAGGGCGAGCGTTGGGCACACTTTTCGTTACTGTTTCGTGGACATTATCCATGGCCAGAAGCATCTCTTTGGCGTTGGTCGCTCTTCTCATAAAAGAGGCATAAATTTTCGGCGCATATTCATTTACCCAATAATCGCCAAAAGCATCGGCGGCCTGAGGTAAAGTGATATTGAGCACTTTACACAGATTCCCCACCACGTTTAGAACCGTAGTATCATCGATGTCTTGGGTTGACAATACGTGCATTTTAGGGTTGAGTCCGGATTGGGTCATAATTTGTTCCCATTTGTCTTCTCCAAATTTCTCTTTTACTAGGCTGGATAAACAAAGAAAAATGACACCTTTCACTGTTTCTTACTCCTTTCTATATTTTATATTTTGTATATTGATTCTACACAATTATGCATTTTCCTCTATATTATCTAAAAAAAAGTTATTAATATGGCGGAAAATCTAACTTTTTTTCCTTGGGGTAAAATAATTGTAACAAAAAAATAGAAAAAGGCGTGTCTTTAATCTTCCGCCTTTTTTTGATATACTTAATGTCGATTGTGGTTTAAGAGGAGGAGGAGCGTTATGAATTGGGAAAGTGCACAAATTTTAAGCGCCATGGTGTTATACATCGCGGTGGTTATTGCGATTGGCTTGTATTATGCCAAACGCGCCAGTGAAAGCAGTGATAATTTTCTGATCGGGGGCAGGTCACTGGGTCCCTGGGTTGTCGCGATGGGAGCAGAGGCTTCGGACATGAGCGGCTGGCTTTTGATGGGCTTGCCGGGGCTGGCGTATTTTACAGGTTTGGCGGATGCCGGATGGACGGCCATCGGTTTGGCCATAGGCACTTATTTGAACTGGCTCCTGGTGGCGAAAAGGCTACGCTGTTATTCTCATGTAGCCGGAGATGCCATCACGATTCCGGACTTTTTCAGCAACCGGTTCAAAGAAGACAAGAAGATTATTATGACCATTGCGGCGCTCTTTATCATGATCTTTTTCACGGTTTATGCGGCCAGTTGTTTTGTCGCCGTAGGCAAGTTATTTAATTCATTATTTAACATCGATTATACGTATATGATGATTGCCGGCGCATTATTCGTCTTATTCTATACCTTTATCGGCGGTTTCTTGGCCGAAAGCGCTTCGGACTTTATGCAAGGCTGTGTGATGGTTGTTGCACTGACGGTTGTCCTGATTGTGGGTATTTCTACCGCCGGTGGGATTTCCGCCGTCATTGAAAACGTGAAAGCTTTTCCGGGTTTCTTAGAGTTTTTCGGGATTGCGCAACCGGTTCTGGTTGACGGTGTGCAGCAGGTAGAAGCAGGGGCACCCTTGTTTGGACCGGCGGGTCCTTACGGCATATTGCTGATTATTTCAATGCTGTCCTGGGGCTTGGGGTATTTTGGGATGCCGCAGGTCCTGTTAAAGTTTATGTCCATCCGCAAAATCGATGAGCTCACCTTATCCAGAAGGATCGCCGTAATCTGGGTGATTATCTCCCTCACCGCGGCGGTTGCCATAGGTATCATTGGCCGAGCCCTATATCCCACTGAATTTCTTACACATAGTTCAGCGGAAAGCATCTTTATTCTGATGTCCAGGAATTTCTTCCTGCCGTTTTTTGCCGGCATTGTAATGGCGGGCATCCTTGCGGCCACCATTAGTTCATCGGATTCGTATTTACTGATTGCCGCTTCGGCCTTTTCGAAAAACCTTTATCAGGGCATTATGAAGAAAGATGCCAGTGACCGTGCGGTGCTGATTGCTTCGCGAGTTACTTTGGTGATAATCGCCATTATCGCCATGATTATTGCTTTAGATAGAAACAGTGTAATTTTTAAGGTGGTTGCTTTTGCTTGGGCCGGTTTTGGCGCGACCTTTGGACCCCTGATGTTATTCTCCTTGTTCTGGAAGCGCGTAACGAGAAGCGGAGCGATCGCCGGAATGTTAGCCGGCGGGAGCATGGTCTTTATTTGGAAGTTGCTGATTAGCCCACTAGGAGGCGTATTTGCAATCTATGAATTATTGCCGGCTTTTGTTACCTCCTGTCTTTTCATTGTCGTTGTATCATTATTGTCTAAAGAACCTTCCCAGGAGATTCAGGATGAATTTGAACGAGTTAAGGCGGAAACAGCAAGAATGTAAGTAAAATGGGCAGACAGAAACCAAGAAATGAGGTACAATAGAAAATAGAGAATAGAATAGTTTCATGTTCCGGGCAAAAACAATCTAAAATTATATGCATTATTTAATAATGACAACATGTGATGGTGATAACGAATGCAATACGAAGCCGAACTCCTACTGATCAACGATGAGCCTCAAGTAATTGATGCATTTCAACAGCTTCTGCGTGATGAAAAATTTAGGTTGTTTTACGCTTCAAATTATGAAGAAACTTTGAAAATTATCCAAAGCAACCGGATTGATATCGTTCTTTGTAACCAAAATTTGCCTGGCATGCTTGGTGTAGACATCTTAAGAAATTGTAAGAAAATTTTGCCTGAGGCTGTCAGAATCTTAATGAGCGACTCCCCTGATCTAAGTGTGGCCATTTCGGCCATTAATCAGGGGAGAATTTTTTATTATCTGGTCAAGCCTTGGGATGACCCCCAAATAGTGCCCCTGCTCAAAGATGCTCTCGCGTACAAACGGGAACAGGACAAGAAGAGATTAGCCTATGAGTTTTTCCGTTATTATAATGGACAATTATTAAATGGCCTCGATAAAGTTGCCCTGTGGGAAGACGACAGCATTATTTTAATCAATATTGCGGAGATTCTTTATTTAACGGCGATTGACGGGCATGTCAAAATAATCACGAAAAAGGGAGCGTACAATAGTCAAGAGTCTTTAAAGGCATGGCATCAAAGGCTGGAACAGCATCGTTTTTTCCGTTGCCATCGGAGCTATATTATCAATCTGGATTATCTTGAAAGGATCACGCCCTGGTTTAACGGAACTTATCTTGTCCATTTGAAAGACAAAAAAGAAAAAATCCCCGTTAGTCGAAAGGGGATTAAAGAACTAAAACAATTATTACATATTTAATTGATTGACAGAAAGCTTTTATTAAAATAAAAAACAGTCCTCATCAGAAAGGCTGATTGTAAAGTCAAAAAATTATTAAAACCTTTCATTGTTAGAAAACAACCGTTTAGGTTGTTTTCAGACCGTCAAAAAACCCTTGTCAAATGCGAATTTGGCAAGGGTTTTACCTCTTTTTGTGGTAAAATTAAATAGGTGATGATAAATGTTAGAGAGAGCAGAGAATTTAAGAAAAAATTTGCAGGTAGTTGATCTCGAAGGTTT